>Ga0315282_10003051_pt1 | contig 30274 bp, 21 predicted proteins | sample YL17G07_20_MG_FD_203693 | JGI IMG/M metagenome (GOLD analysis project Ga0315282, IMG submission 203693) | Sediment microbial communities from Yellowstone Lake, YNP, Wyoming, USA - YL17G07_20 | ecosystem: Environmental > Aquatic > Freshwater > Lake > Sediment | place: USA: Wyoming | collected... | reverse complement strand
TGCTCGACGCCATCCTGGACCTCTACGTCCGCGAGCATCGCCCGACGGCCGACATCATTGCCGCCGGATTCGACCCGGCGACCATCGCCCGGGTCGTGCGCCTCGTCGACCGCAACGAGTACAAGCGCCAGCAGGCGGCGCCGGGCCTGAAGGTCACCAGCCGCGCCTTCGGCTTCGGGTGGCGCATGCCGATCGCCCAGCGCTACGAACCCAGGAACGGCCGATGAGAACACGGTCAACTGTGTGCCGCGGCGGTCTGGCACGCCAGTCACACAACCTGACCCGCCGTGCCAGGACTCAACCTCAAGGCGGCCCATGACGGCCGAGGCGTCGAGCGGGGCGAGAGGCCCATGAATTCCACAGCGCGAAAAGCGGCACAGGCGGTCGGCCGAGTCCTGGTCGGCGGGCTGGTGATTGGGGTGCGCGGGTATCAGAAACTGGTCAGCCCGCTGCTGGGACCGTGCTGCCGGTTTGCGCCCTCGTGCAGCGAGTATGCGGTTGAAGCGCTCGAGCGACACGGCGTGGTGCGAGGGCTTGGGCTGGCCGCCTGGCGGATCCTGCGTTGCCATCCGTTCGGCGAGGGCGGGTTCGATCCGGTGCCGCTGCGCAAGGCGGCCAAGGAAGACATCTCGCCGCTTCCGCCCGTCGAGGGCCTCGGGCTTGCGCGACGGCGGGCTCGACATCGGCCTTAATCAAGTGCCGCGCACGCGGTCGCCTTCGGCTCCCCGCCAGACACGCGGTGCTATGCCCTGATCAGTCTGGGCCGCTGCTTTTCAGGCGGTGATGCCGGCGCGTGCCTTGAGTTGGTCGAGTCCGCGGCGGATTTCGGCGGCCTGGGGGGAGTCGGGATACTTCTCCATCAGTTCAACCGCCAGGTCGTAGGCCTCGCGATGCCGGCCCGTCTTGATGTGTTCGGCGATGCGTGCCTCCCACTCCTTGCGTTCTGCGATGGCGGCGTTGGCGCTCAGTTCGTCGAATTTCGGGCGCAGGGCGTTGGCCTCGGGGCTGCCGGGGTGATTCTCCAGGAGTGTCTCGGCGGCGCGCATCGCCTGCCGCCAGTGCTTCCGCGCCACGAGGTGCTCGATCTCGCGGTAGAGGCGCTGCTGGTCCTGGCGGCGATTGGCATCCTGCTCCAGGCGGACGGTTTCAGGCAGCCTCGCCGCTTCCGGATTCTCGGGGAACTGCTCGGCCAAGGAGCGCGCCATCTCCAGGGCCCGCTCCCACAGGCCGAGGCCCATGTAGCGCTGCACCTGTTCGGTGACGTGCGAGATCTCGGTCTGCTCGTGCTGGCGCAGGGCTTCCGACAGTTGGGTCTCCATTTCGCTGACCTGCTGGCTGTCGGCGGCGTAGCGGAGCCGGAACTCCTCGAGCCGCTCGTGGGCGTCGCGGTACTTGGCGGCCTTGATGAGGGCCTCGATCTCGCGCCGCAGCGCCTGCTGGCGGTGTTTCTTGGCCAACTGGCGCTTGGCCCCTTTCTCCGTGTCGTCCAAGAGCGTGTTCTCCATGATCTCCGACAGCAGGCTGACGACCTCCTCGTGGGAGGCGCCGGCCAGGTCTGACGCCGGCTGGGCGACGGCGACCTTCTGGAGACTGTCGCGCAGGGCCCGCTCCATGAGTCTGGCGCTGACGGCCGTGCTGAAGGTGTACTTGGCCAGGGCGGCCAGGCCGATGGCCATCGCGCCCAGAACGGCCATGGCGGCGACGCCGACGCCCACCATGACCCAGAACTGGAGGGGCTCGTCCTTGGCGACCACCGCCAGGACCACAACGGCGGCCACCGCGACGATCCAGATCAACAGTCCGAGGATCCACAGAAGGGCCGCCGTGCCTTGCGGGCGTGGAAGTTCCCGGCCGGCCTGCCCGCCACCTCCCATGAGTCTGCCCATGCCACCTCTCCTTTGTCTGAGCATCGCCCTTCGGGTCTTAACGGTTTCGGCTTATGGGGGTCCGAAATTCCACCAAAGATTTTTTTTGGGTTTATCTTGACAACGGAAATTTCCGATTCATTATTAGTTGGTTGTTTGACTTTTGCCCATCCCAGCGCAAGGGCCTCACTCATGCGTCGATGACGTGTGTGGTGGGGCCCGATTTATATCTCCCCTATTGTAGCAACCCCCCCGTGGACGGAAAACAATTTCCGGACGCCATCGACAGGATTTCCTTCGGCCCCGACAAAAAGCACGCGGCGGGCCGGATCATGGCCCGCCGCATAGGGGTCAGCGGTATACCGCTGGTCTGGGTTCATGAATCCTTTAATCGCCTGCGCAACTGGAGGAGGGCGGCGGCACCGAGACCCACGAGACCCATCGTAGCGGGCTCCGGCACCTGCGGCGTAATCGGAATCAACTGTTTCCGGTTAGCCCCAGCCTCCTGTATCCCTCTTGGCTGGCTGATGCCGCCGAAGGGGTACTCTCCCTGACGGACGGCCTCCTGCGCCAACTGTTCCGCGCTGAAGCCGGTGGGGTGGTGATAGGGGCGCTCGTGAGGAGCCCAGTCGACCGGCAGTTCCGCCGTGCCGACCAGCGCCAGAGTCACGCTGCCCGTCTGGCGGCCCCGAGAGGCGACGACCGAAACATTGACTCCCATTTGCGAGAGAAACGTCGGCAGAAGGCCCAGGTCCAGCCCGACGGCCATTCCCGTGTGCGGTTCGTCGACAGGCGTCCGGGCCGACCGGCCGCCGAAGCCCTCGGTCGAGACCCCGAGGTCCGCCGAGTCCACTCGGGTGATGTGGTCGACGGCAAAGTACGCGTGCGGCGCCATGCCGGGGCCCTCAAAATCCTCGGCCGGCGGGGTCCCGGGCATCTCCAGCGCCAGCATCATCTGCATGTTGACGTGCGGACGGACGTAACTCATGGCCGTCTCGGCGGCGTACACCCAGTCGGCGATGGCGCCCGGCGAGCGGCCGGTCATCACCCGGCCGAAGCCTCCAGGCCCCATCGACAGGACGGCTGTGCTGCCGAAGGGGATGGCCCGCTCGTCCGACTCCGAGCCCGCCAGGCCCAGCACCTCCGGGTAGTCGAACGACGCCAGCCGCGCAGGGGGCTGCGCCTCGGCCGGGGCCTCGTCCGGCGGCCGGGGGGCCTCGTAGACCGCCAGCGTGGCGGTCGCCGGTGGGGCGGTCGCCAGCAGTTCCGCCGTGAAGACGGCCGGCTGGCAGCGCGGCCCCAGGTACAACGTCACGGCGTCACGGGCGTCCGACGTGGGCATACGGGCCACGTTGACGTTGTCGCACAAGTCGGCGGGCTTGAAAGTATTCAACGTGGCCGCCCCCACGCCGGCCGCCATGACTACGGCAAAGACAAGTCCAGCCGAGAGCACCTTTGTCCAGAAAGTGATTGTTCGCATGAGACTGCCTCCACGCACAGCCGCGTCATTCAAGAAGTCGGCGCTCTGCTTCCACGCCTGAAGGGAGGCGTGGGCGCAGACTCAACGCGGCCGATCCTCGAATGTGTAACTGCCTCGTCCCCGGGTGCGTCAGCGGAAGACTGCTTTCCTCCGCCACCGGTATTATACGCGAAAGGCGTGACAAGGCAAATGAGGTGGGAGAATCATCGTGCTGCGGCTATGAGGTCAAGGGCAACTGAGGACCTGCGTGCCCAAGCCCTTGTGGCGCACCTTGGCGGGATGTCGCCCCGTAGTGTTCACCTCGCGGGCTGCCAGCCGACATCCCGAATAATTTTTTGTGGCTGAGCCGGCGCGGCAAGGCTATCGCCCCAACGCCGGCCGGAGGCAAGAGCCTTGCGGCGCACGCCCCAGTTACGTCGAGGCCCCAACCTCCGGCCTGATGGCACAGCCGTCTGCTAGCGAAATCTCTCGGACTCCACGGGGATACTAATGAAAAAGTCATCGCCGTCAAGTCGGCGGCGCAAACCGCCGTCGGGTGCCACGTAAGGCCTTGTTGGACAAGGCCTTACGCACGTCCGCCAGCGGCTCTGCCGAACGCGCGCACGCAGGACGTGGACCGAAACCCGTCGGGAAACGGTCAGCCCAAGTTACGCAGTTGGTGTGGCGGATCAGTGGTACGAGTTGGCATTCGGGCGGCACTTCGGTACAATGCACTCATGCCCCCTTCTGACTCACCAGGCATGGCCTGCCCCGGTGGTGCGCGGTCGTTCGCCACGACGCACTGGAGCCTCGTGGTGGCGGCGGCCCATGACAGCCGCCCGGCGGCCAAGGCCGCCCTGGCGACGCTCTGCGAGACCTACTGGTACCCCCTCTACTGCTACGTTCGCCGGCGCGGCCACCTGGCCGAGGAGGCCCAGGACCTGACCCAGGAATTCTTCGCCACCTTGCTGGAGAAACACACCCTTCGCGTGGCCGATCGCGAGCGAGGACGGTTCCGCTCGTTCCTCTTGGCATCGCTGAACCACTTCCTTGCCAACGAGTGGCGACGCCAAAGCGCCAAGAAGCGCGGCGGCGGACGCATGCCACTCTCCCTCGACCTGCCGACCGGCGAGAGCCGCTACGCCCAGGAACCTTCGCACGACCTCACGCCGGAGAAGATCTACGAGCGGCGATGGGCGATGGTGCTCTTGGAGAAGGCCCTCTCGGCGCTGCGCGAGGAGTACGCGGCCGCCGGCAAGGGGAAACTCTTTGAGCGGCTCGCGGTGTTTCTCGGCGGCGCGAGGAGCGTCCCCTACGAGGAGGTCGCCCACGAGTTGGGGACGACTGACGGGGCCGTCAAAGTGGCGGTCCATCGCCTCCGCCGGCGGTGCCGCGACCTCCTGAGGGCCGAGGTCGCCCAGACGGTCGTCGAGCCAGCGGACGTTGACGAAGAACTGCGGCACCTGATGGCCGCGGCCGGTCAGTGAAATTTCGCCGGAATTGCCTGTAACCTCTTGCCCACAACCGGTCATTAAAGAGTGGAAGGAACCTGTTGGCGGGCTGCAAGGAAGTCGATGCCGCCCGCCCGGAATGGCGGCCAACGGCCGCAAGACCAGAAGGGGAACGTCATGACACCTTTCGCCCTCGCCGACGTGGCGAAATCCGGGGGGATCATCTTCGTTGCATCACTGGCCGGGATACTCGCCTTAGCGGCGATTGGCGTGGTCATCCTGGTAGTCGTATTGGTTCGGCGGAAAGGCCGCCAACCCAAGCCCGCGGTCCAGGCCCGGCGCTGCCCCGAGTGCGCCACCCCCCTGCCCCCCGACGCCCCGCTGGGCCTGTGCCCCAAGTGCGTCTTGAAGGTGGGTGTCGATACCCAGCGGCCGACGCAGACCTCGCCATCGGCGCCGGCCGGGGGCTCGGCTGCACCCTTTACGCCGCCCACCCCTGCGGAACTGGCCGCACGTTTTCCGCAACTGGAGATCCTCGAACTCCTGGGCCAGGGCGGCATGGGGGCGGTGTACAAGGCCCGCCAGCCGGGCCTGGACCGGACGGTGGCCCTGAAGATCCTCCCGCCCGGCCTGGGGGCCGATCCGACCTTCGCCGAGCGGTTCACGCGAGAGGCGCGGGCACTGGCCCGCCTGAGCCACCCCAACATCGTCGGCGTGCACGATTTCGGTCAGGCCGGCGACCTCTACTACTTCATCATGGAGTACGTGGACGGCGTCAGCCTGCGGCAGTTGGAGCACAGCCAGCGCCTGGAGCCGGCTCAGGCCCTCGCCATCGTGCCGCAAGTCTGCGAGGCCCTCCAGTTCGCCCACGACGAGGGGATCGTGCACCGCGACATCAAGCCCGAGAACATCCTTCTGGACAAGAAGGGCCGCGTGAAGATCGCCGATTTCGGCCTCGCCAAGTTGCTGGGCCGGACGCCGGCCGACTTCACCCTCACGCAGCCGCAGCACGTCCTGGGCACGCCGCACTACATGGCCCCCGAGCAGTTGGAGAAGCCGACGACCGTGGACCAGCGGGCCGACATCTACTCGCTGGGGGTGGTGTTCTACGAGATGCTCACGGGCGAGTTGCCGCTGGGCCGATTCGCGCCGCCATCGCAGAAGGTCCAGATCGACGTGCGGCTTGACGAGGTGGTCCTGAAGGCCCTCGAGAAGGAACCGGAGCGCCGCTACCAACAGGCCAGCCAGGTCAAGACCGACGTGGAGCAGATCAGCGGCACCCCACAGGCGCCGGCAGCCGGACGCGGGCCGCAGGCGCCGGCCGCAGTACTGGCGCCGCAGGCGGCCGGGACCGTGCCCGCGCCGAGCGCCCGGAAATCCCGCAGCACCGTTGTGATCGTCGCCATCATCCTGGGGGTCCTCGCTGGTCTGGTCTTGATGGCCTTGGCCGGCCTCGCCTTGATCGGTGCCTTCGTGTTTACCGCTCGCGTAGCACAGCCGAGTATTGACGTCACAATGCCAGCGGCCGCAAGAGTCCCGCCTTCTCCATCTCGCGTGGAGCAACCGAAGACCGAAGTCAGAAAGTACGCCCTCGACGACCTGCAGGCGGTCATTACGAAGTCGGGGGTTGAACTCGACAAGAGCGCCGCCGGCGAGGGGCGCACCTGCCTTAAGGTCACGGCCGACGCCCCCACGGTCGTCCGCCTGTTCGAGACCGGCCCCGTCGACGTGGAAGATGCACGCCTGATCTACCAGGCCCGCTTGCGGACCGAGAACGTCCAGGGCCAGGCGTACCTGGAGATGTGGTGCCACTTCCCCGACCAGGGGGAGTTCTTCTCACGCGGGCTCGACAGGCCGTTGACGGGCACCACCGCCTGGACCACGGTCGAGACGCCGTTCGTCCTGAAACAGGGCCAGAAGCCCGACAACGTGAAACTCAACCTGGTCATCACCGGCAAGGGCACCGCCTGGATCGACGATATCCGCCTGCTGGAAGGGCCGATGAACTGATGGACGGAAGGCTGGAGGCACAGCAAAGACAAACCACGGATGCAGTTGGTGGTTTCTGTTCCCGTTCCTACAGCCTCCAGCCTACAACCCGCCGTTCTACACCGCCCGGCGGTGCTGGTAGTACCACTGCAACTGCTCGCGCGAGGAGTCCTGGTCGAGGTTCTCCTGGCCGACGGCCTCTCGGCCGCGCGCGGGTGGGGCCGTGTCCTTGAGTTTCCACTGGCCCCCCAATCGCCCGAACGTCCAGTATTCCTCGAAGGGCGTGACGTAGGCCTGCTGGCTGACGATCTGGCCGCCCTGACTGACGGTCTTCTGGGCATGGGCGCTCAAGAGCACCGTGAACTCGTCCTGGGCGTTGTCCTGGTAGTTGCGCACCAGCACGAGGTCGGCCTTGCGTACGCAGAGGTTGCGGAAGGCGACGGAGAAGCCCTGCTCCTGCCGCCGGCGAATCTCGTCCTGAAGGTGTGCCGCCACGTCCGGGAACAGGTCGCCGGCGGGAACCGCCGCCGGGTCCCCCGCCTCCTGGGCCAGGTAGACCTTCAGAAAGACCTGCCTGGTCCGCTCGAGCATGGCCTGGCGGTCCCAGAGTTTGTCGGTCTGGACGAGGAAGTTGAGCATCCGCTCGATGCGCGTGGCCTTGGTCTCGACGGCCTTCTCGATCCACGGTCCGGCGGGGCCTTCGCCTTCGGCCCCGGCGTAGATGCCCTTGAGGCCCTGGTCGGTCATCGGCTCGAAGAAATTCTCATCCCTGAGGGCGTTGGACTCGCGGGTCTGTTCGATCTGGCGCAGGAGCCAATGGCCGTCTTGCCACTGGAAGGTCCAGAATTCCTGGAACCGCGCCGGCGCTTTGTCGCCGCGAAGGCGCGCGTGCGTGCGGTCGTCGACGTAGTAGTCCATGGCCCGGGCGGTGACAAGGGCCGTGAACTCCCGCCGGTTCGGCTCGTGCGTGTACCGCACGTTGACGATGTCGATGCCCTCGATCCGCAACTGGTCGATCATGTCAATTTCATGGTCGCGGATCAGGCCCTGGATCTGGGCCAGGTGGCTGGCGTAGAGGTCGGGCATGAGGAGCGGCTGCATCGGTTCGTAGGCCCGTTTCTGCCAGCACTCCTGCAACTTGAGGAACGTGGTCCTGGCCACGGCTACCAGGGTCTCCGGCTTGAAGGCCTCGTCCTGCTTGGCGATGAACGCCAGCAGGCGGCGGGTCTTCTCGAACTTGGGGGCGATCTGGTGGGGCGTGTAGGTGAAGTCGAGGTCCTCGTCCTTTTTCCTTTTCTGTAATTGCCCCACGATGATCACGAGGATGAAGACGCCGGAAAAAGCGGCGATGAAGATCCACGCGCATGCGTCGAGACTGCCGCCGGAGGACCCCCTGCTGTGGAATCCACCGCCGCCGTGGAATCCACCACCGCCCCCGCCGCCCTTGTTGTGCACCGCGACGCCCGAGGCGAAAAACGTGTGCGGTTGGTCGGTGCGGACGTTGTAGACCAGCGTCGGGGCACGGATACGCCGGATGCTGACGATGGGCTCCTCGCGGAGGCCCCTGCCGTCGAACACCTGGATGAAGTCGCCCGGCCGCAGGGCCTCGAGCGTCTTGAACGTGCCCTCGCCGACATAGAAAGGATGCTCTGCGGTCACACCCATGGCCCTGTGCGGCGTGGCCACCAGGACGTACTGCTCGACCTCATGGACGAGGACCTCGCGGACCCGCGCCGTGGTGATCTCTCCGGCAGGCGTGCAGGCCAGGAGCGCATCGCCCGGCTTGATCTGGCCGATGGGCGCCTCGGTGCCGTCGGCTCGCAGGATGGGCGTGTCGGGAAGGAAGCACCCCTTGTTGTGGACCACGAGGCCGCCCGCGATGAAGTTGCCGCCAGGGCTGACCAGGAGGTTATACGCGGGCCTCGCGGCTGCCACCTGCCGGACGGACCTTAGCGGCGCCGGACCGATCGCAGCGCCGTCCCACGCCTGGCACACGTCGCCAGGGCGGACCGAGGAGGCCGCGCGGAAGATGCCCGCCTGCCGCCCGATCGCCACGGGGTGCTCAGGGGTCACGCGCAGCAGGTGGCCGTCGACCTGGAGTTCCAGATACGCCTCGGGCTGAACCTGCGTGAGGGCATGGACCGTCGCGCGGACCCATGTTCCGCCGCGCACCGTCAGGACGGCGTCGCCGGGCGCCAGACGCTCCACCGGCACGGGCCCCTGCGGTGTGAGGACGGGCGTACCTTCTTCAAGACACCCTCCGCCCCCGCGGGCAAGGGCGCGGCCGGCGGGAAGCAGCATCACCACAATCGCGATGGACCAGACGATGCGTTTGAACATCGCCGCCATTCCCCAAGTCATGCCCATGTGCCGCGGGTTGTTAGTACAGCGCGGCAATGATGCCGGCCACGACCGCGGCGGCCACCACGATGCTCACGCCGATAATGGCGGCGGCAACCACGCGGCCGAAATACTCGGCCACCGCGACGTTGCCGCGCACGATCTCCTTCTCCTCGTCCACGTTGGGCGTGAAACGCTCGATAAGCCGCGGCAGAAAGAGCGAGGCGGCCAGGACCATCGCCACGCCCAACGCCGAACCCAGCACCGTGAAGAGCACAGCCCAGCAAAGATTCTGGATGACGTTCGCGGGCATGTTGCCGGCTCCTTACGCGATGAAATGGCCAAGCGGCAGGCGATGGCACGCGGGCCGCCGAAGAACCACGGCCAAACCTATCACTGTCGATTGGCGACGACAAGAACAATGCGCGAAGTGACACGCCCATGTGGGCTGCGCGGTTGCCGCGGCCTACATGCAACTACTTGGCCTATCCCGCATCGGCCGGCCACGCCGAGCGCAGTTCGAAGACGTCGAGCGAGACGATCTTCGCCTCGCCGCCGGCGGCATAGATGCCCAGGCTCCGGTTCGCCAGATCCGGCAGGAAGCACGTCGGCATGGAGATCAGGCCGCCGTTGCCGAAGACCTCGATGCTGGTGCGGTCCAGGAGGACCTGAAGTTGGATCTTCCCGCCGCTCGGCGCCAGCGGCGCGGTCTTGCCGAGGCACGCGACGGTCTTCTTCGCGACATCGTACCGGACCTTTTCGCCGCGCAGTGTGAAGCCGACCTCGGTTGCGCCGCCGAGTTCGATCTGGGCGCGAATGTCGAAGAGTTCCCCCGCCAGGTCCTTGAGCGGGTTCTCGCCGGGCCTGATCGCCGCATCGGCCAACGAGCGCTTCTTCGAGTGGATCGTCTCGATCTCCTTGACGGGCGTGCGGTAGAGGCGCACCCCCTCGGGCGTGGTCCGCAGCGCCAGTTCGACCGGGAAGGCCATCTGCTGGTTGAACGGCATGCCGGGGTACTTGCCGCCGTTCATCCAGGCGATCTGCAGGCGGCGGCCGTCGGACTTCGGGACGTCGCTCCAGGTCTGGGCGGCGTAGCAGTTGCCGCCCCAGTTAGACTGGTGCGGGCCGCTCTCCTTGGTAAACGTTTTGCCGTCGAACGAGCCGAGCATGTAGTTACCGTTGGCGCCCCAGAAGACCCATCGCGTGTTCTTCGCGTCGCCGTCGATCGGGAGTTCGAAGAAGTCGGGGCACTCGCCGGAGCCGGGCATCGGCACGTCGCAGAGGCGCGTCCACTCTCTCAGGTTCGGAGAGCCGAACAGGGCGTAGTCGTTCTTGTCGAGGTACAGGGCCATGACCCACTTCTTGGTGGGCTCGTGCCAGAGGACCTTCGGGTCGCGGTTGCCGCCGACGATGTGGGCCAGGACGGGGTTCTTCTCGTACTTGGTCCACGTGCGGCCGCGATCATTGGAGTACGCGATGCTCTGCGTGAACGGGTTGCCGGCAGATGTGTAGATGCACACGATGACCTTCTCGTCGCCCGTCTGGAAACCGGCCGTGTTGTTCCAATCGACGACGGCCGACCCGGAGAAGATCGTGCCGAGTTTGTCGGGGTGGATGGCGTGGTCGAGTTGTTTCCAGTGGACCATGTCGGGGCTGACGGCGTGGCCCCACGTCATGTTGCCCCAGTTGATGCCTGTGGGGTTGTGCTGGAAGAACAGGTGGTACTCGCCCTTGTAGAAGACGCAGCCGTTGGGGTCGTTGGTCCAGTTCTTCAAGGGCGTGAAGTGAAACTGCGGCCGGTAGGTTTCCTGGTAGAGTTTGTCGAGCACCATGAGCACCCCCTTGGGCTGGTCGCTCTGGGCGAGGCTGGCGATCGTGGGCAGGCTGCCGTCAGCAGCCGGCATCTCGGCCACCTTGACCACGGCCGACTTGCCTTTGAGTTTCGAGACGTCCCAACTCAACCAGTACGGCTGCTCGGCGCCGGCGGCGACGGCGCTGCGGACGGTCTGTCCATCGACCGTCATGTTCACCTGCGTCCGCGGGCCCTGGCGCGCCCCGATCTGGAAAACGACGTAATCTCCGGTGATGCGAATGTCCTTGATGGCCTCGCACAGGCCGGCGCGCCTGTCGCTCTGGACGATGTGGTCGATGTTGACGTGCCCCCAGCCGCCGGTGGCCTTGTCGACGATCTGGATGACGGCGGACTGGCCGACGAACTCCGAGATGTCCCAGGAGTGCCAGTCGAGCCGCTCGGTGCCGCCGGGCCGGTCGTTCGGACCGGTCGCGGTGCGGACCGCCTTGCCGTCCACCAGGAGGTTGATGCAGGTCTCGCCCGGATGCATGCCGCCGCCGATGAGGAAGTTGATGTACTTGCGCTGGATCTTGATCGGCGGCGAGGTGAGCGTGCCCGTTGTTCCGTCTCCCCCGTAGTACGAGTTGACGAGGCCCTTGCCCTCATAGCCGCTGACGGGCATCTGCTTCGGCAGCGTGCCGTGGGCGGGGCCGTGGCCGAACGCTTCGCCCTCGACCTTCCAGTCGCCGTAGTCGGGCCCCTCGAAGTCGGCGACAAGGATATCCTCGGCCGCGTAGAGCGGCGCCGCCAGGAGCACCAGGGCCCAAACCGTCGCTGCTAACCAGGTGGCGCGCATCATCTTTCCCCTTTGTCCATGGAGCGATCTCATTGTACCAGCCCTGGCTGCCGCCGGAAGCCCCATTCGCGCGGCGGGCAAGACTGCACGCCGCGCCGTTGTTTTGCCGCCGCGGTACGGCGAGGACGAACGACGGGTTGTCGCGCGTTCGCCCGGCAAAGCGTCGGAAAATGCGCAGACGATTGGCCCGTCGCACACGGACTTATGGATAGCCGGGTCGCATGGCCGCCCCTCAATCGAGGAGTGACGGACCACGATTCGCCACCCGAGGGGGACGGAGAAAGACGAACTCCGGGAGCATACTCCTCGCTCCCCGGAGTTGGAGGACAGCGCTTCACTTTGCCAGGAGCCCGCGCAGCCCGCTGTCGGCGCCGGCCCTCTGGACCTGATCACCAGGTGGACCGGCCGGTCTTGGCCCAATCCGTGTGCGAGTAGCCGCCGGTGTAGTCTTGCTTGTAGTTCTTTTCCCAATCCTTGGGATTGGTCTTGTCGCTGCCGCCGCCCTTGCTTGCGATCGCCTTCTGTTCCTCGGCGAGGCGCTTAAGGGCGGCCTCGGCCTCGGCATTCTTCGGATCGTCGCGCAGGATTTCCTGGTACAGCAGGACCGCCGTGCGGAAGTCCTTCTTTTGCTCCGCCGCCTGGGCCAGTTCGAAGAGCAGTGCGATCCCCTTCTCGCGGTTCGGCTTATCGTACTGGCTGATGAATGAGTCCTTGTCGTCGCCCTTGAGGGACCTGGCGAAGCCCGCGGCCTTTTGGGCCGCGTTGATGTACATTCTGGCCGCCATCATCTTGCCTTGGCTGATCTTCTTGGCGTCCTGCTTTTCGGCCGGCTTCTCTTTCTCCTTGTTGACAAGTTCCAGCGTCTGTTCGGCCTTCGCCACCAGGTCCTTGACGGACTTGGCCCCGGCCTCCATCTTGTTGGCATTGGCCTTTACCGCAGGTGCGGCAGCATCACCGGCCGGTGCGGCGGCGGGCGCATCGGTCTTCGCCTTGTCCGCGTCGGCCGCGGGCGCGGCAGCAGCCTGCCCCCAGGCGACAGACGCAACGCCCAAGGTGAAAACGCCAACCAAAGCCCAAACCCATAGGAATTTCACGGACGTTCTCCTTTCCGATCAAGCCAGACCTATCCCTTACCTATTATAGACGGATGACATGCGATTTTATTGCGAAAAACCGCCAGGGGCAAGGGGGGAGGCCGCCACATCCTCGAATTTCTTTTGCAATTCCCGCCCTGCCGACTATGTTCATCGCCCGGTACGACCTGACGACGTTTCACGGACAACCGGTCCAAACACGCAAGGGGAGAAACGTGGACTACCGGCAGTTTGCTCGCGCTCAGATTGCGCACATCCGCAGGACCATCGGCCAAGGCCGGGCGGTCAGCGCCCTGTCGGGCGGCGTCGACAGCGCCGTCACCACCGTCCTCGGGCACAAGGCCCTCGGCAACCGCCTGAAGGTGTTCTTCATTGACGACGGCCTCATGCGCCAGGGCGAACCTGAGACCGTCAAGCGGACCTTCGCGAAACTGGGCATCCGCGTCACCATTATCCATGCCGCCAAGACCTTCTTCGCAGCCCTCAAGGGCCTGATCGACCCCGAAGAGAAACGGAAGGCCTTCCGCGACACGTTCTACAAGGTCTTCGGCAAGATGGTGCGCCAGTCTGGCGCCCACTTCCTGCTCCAAGGCACAATCGCGGCCGACATCGTCGAGACGAAGAAGGGCGTCAAGACGCAGCACAACGTCCTCGACCAGATCGGCATCAGCGCCAAGCGCGGCTATGGCTTTGTGACCATCGAGCCGCTGAAAACGCTCTACAAGCCCGACGTTCGCCGGGTCGGCAGGGCCCTCGGCCTGCCGAAGTTCATCTACACGCGGATGCCCTTCCCGGGGCCGGGCCTGTCGTGCCGCGTGCTTGGCGAGGTGACGCCCGAGCGCGCCGAAGTTGTGCGGCGGGCGTGCAAGATCGTCGAGGAGGAAACCGAGAAGTTCAAGCGGTTCCAGGCGTTCGGCGTCCTCCTGGCGGACCGGGCCACCGGGGTGACGAAAAACGGCCGCCGCCTCTTCGGCGACATCGTGGCCGTCCGGTGCGTGGACTCCGAGAACGCCATCACGGCCGCGCCGACGCGCCTGACGTGGCCGGTGTTCGAGCGGATTCAGCAGCGGATTGTGAAGGAAATCCCTTCGGTCACCAAGGTCGTGTATGATCTGACGCCGAAACCGCCCAGCACGATCGAGTACATCTAGTTCTACAACACTAGGTCAAGCCGCGGGGCGACGATGAGCAACGCGAAGGCTGCGCTAATCCTCGAGGACGGCGCCACATTCGAAGGCCTGCCCTTCGGCAAGGCCGGCCAGACCATCGGCGAGGTGGTCTTCTACACCGGCGTGGTCGGGTACCAGGAGGTCCTGACCGACCCGTCGTACCGCGGCACGCTGACGGTTTTCACGTATCCCATCATCGGGGCGTACGGCGTCAACGGCGAAGACAACGAGTCCGCCGAGGTCCAGGCCGCCGGCGTGGTCATCCGCGAGTACAGCCCCTACTTCTCAAACTGGCGGGCCACGGGCTCGCTCGAGGACTTCCTCAAAGCCAGAGGCGTGGTCGGCATCCGGGAAGTCGACACGCGGGCCGTGGCGGTGTATCTGCGCGAGCACGGCCAGATGAAGGGGGTGATTGTCTCGGGTGAGTTCGACCCCCCGCGCGTGGCGGAGGACCTGAAGAAGGCCCCTTCCCCGTTGGCGAGAGACCTCGTGCAGGAGGCGACCTGGGAGGGCGCCCGCCCGGCTGCCGGACGCCGCAAACGCAAGATCGCGGTCCTGAACCTCGGCGTCACCAACGGCCTGTTGGCGCAACTGGCGGCCCTCGGCTGCCCGGTCGAGATCCACCGGTGCACGGCGGGCGCCAAGGAGGTTCTGGCGAAGCGACCTCGCGGCGTGATCCTCGCGGGCGGGCCGGGCGACCCGCACGCGGCACCGTACGCGGTCGAGACGGTCCGCGCGCTGGCGGGCAAAGTGCCGATCCTGGGCATCGGCCTGGGGCACCAGGTGCTGGCCCTGGCCCTCGGCGCCGCGGTCAAGCGGATGAAGACCGGACACCATGGCGTCAACTACCCCGTCCGCCGCCTGGAGGACGGCACCTTGCACATCACCGTGCAGCGGCACAGTTTCGTGATCGACGACGCCACGCTGCCGGACGCCGTGGAGATCACACACCGGGACATCAACGAGGGAAGCGTCGAAGGCATCCGCCACCGCAAGGCTCCCGCGTGGGGCATCCAGTTTCATCCCACGCCGGACGAGATGGAGCGCCCGAGCGCGATCCTGGCGGCGTTCTGCGGAAACAGGAAGCGGTCGTAGGGGCTGCCCGTGCCGAAACGCACCGACATCAAGAAAGTCCTGATTATCGGCTCCGGGCCGATCGTCATCGGCCAGGCCTGCGAGTTCGACTACTCCGGGTCGCAGGCCTGCAAGGCCCTCCAGGAAGAGGGGTACCAGATCGTCCTGGTGAACTCGAACCCGGCGACGATCATGACCGACCCGCGGATGGCCGACCGGACGTACATCGAGCCGCTGACAGCCGAGGTGGTCGAGAAGATCATCGCGCGCGAGCGGCCCGACGCCATCCTGCCCACCGTTGGCGGCCAGACGGGCCTGAACCTGGCCGTGTTCCTCGACCGGGCGGGAGTGTACAAGCGCTACGGCGTCGAGGTGCTCGGCGCAAGCCCCGATGCCATCGCCCGCGCCGAAGACCGCGACCTCTTTAAGAGGGCGATGCAGGAGATCGGCCTGAAGGTCCCGGCCAGCGGCATCGCGACCTCGGTGGCGGAGGGGATGGCCGTCGGGCGCCGGATCGGCCTGCCGCTCATCCTGCGCCCGGCGTTCACGCTCGGCGGGGCCGGCGGGGCGACCGCCTACAACATGGAGGAACTCGAAAGGGGCCTCGTGCGCGGCCTCACGACCAGCCCCATCGGGCAGGTCCTCGTGGAGCAGTCGGTCCTCGGGTGGAAGGAGATCGAGTTCGAGGTCATGCGCGACCGGGCCGACAACGTCATCGTCATCACGTCGATGGAGAATGTCGACCCGATGGGCGTCCACACGGGCGACTCGATGGTCGTCGCCCCGTCGCAGACGCTGACGGCCAGGGAATACGCCCATTACGTGAACCTGTCGAAGCGGGTCATCCGCAAGATCGGGATCACCGGCGGCGGCGCGAACATCCAGTTCGGCGGCAACCCCGCCAGCGACGAGATCGTCATCATCGAGGTCAACCCGCGGCTGTCGCGCTCCAGCGCCCTGGCCTCTAAGGCCACGGGCTTTCCGATCGCCCGCGTCGCCACGAAACTGGCGATCGGCCTGACGCTCGACGAGATCCTCAACGACGTGACCGGCCGCACCTACGCCTTCTTCGAGCCGACGGTTGATTACTGCGTGTTCAAGGTCGCGCGGTTCACGTTCAAGAAGTTCCCGCAGGCCGACCCCACCGTGAACACGTCGATGAAGTCGGTGGGCGAGGCGATGTCCATCGGCCGCACGTTCAAGGAGGCGCTCCAGAAAGGCCTGCGCAGCCTGGAGATCAGCCGCTACGGCCTCGGGTTCGACGGCAAGGACTCGCTGGTCTCGGAGCCGAAGGACGACGTCGAATTGGCCCACAAACTGGTCGTACCGAACGACAAGCGGCACTTTTACATCAAGTACGCCATCGAGAAGGGCTGGAGCGTCGAGAAGATCGCCGACCTGACGAAGATCGACCGCTGGTTCATCGAGAATATGCGCGAGATCATCGAGACGGCCGGCAAGATCGCCGAGTACAGCGGCCCCGACGCCCTCCAGCGCATGCCCACGGAACTCTGGTGGGAAGCCAAGCGGGCCGGCTTCTCGGACGTCCAGATCGGGTTCCTGACGGGCGCCGGCGAACTGGCGGCGTACGAGGAGCGGCAGGCCCGCGGCATCAGGCCGGCGTTCAAACTCGTCGACACCTGCGCAGGCGAGGTCGACGCCAAACGCCCCTATTACTACTCAACCTACGACCGCGTCGACGAGAACCGCGTCACCGACCGCAGGAAAATCCTCATCCTCGGGGGCGGGCCCAACCGCATCGGACAGGGCATCGAGTTCGACTACTGCTGCTGCCACGCCAGTTACGCCGTCAAGGAACTCGGATACGAGGCCATCATCGTCAACTCCAACCCCGAGACCGTCTCAACCGACTACGACACCTCCGACAAACTATACTTCGAGCCGCTGACGCGCGAGGACGTCCTGGCGATCGTCCAGGCCGAAAAGCCCGAGGGCGTCATCGTGCAACTTGGGGGCCAGACGCCGCTGAACCTGGCCGTGCCCCTCGAGCAGGCCGGCGTGCGGATCCTCGGCACGTCCTCTGACTCCATCGACCGCGCCGAGGACCGCGAGCGGTTCAAGCAACTCCTCGCACAACTCGGCCTGACGCAGCCGCCCAACGGCACCGCCAACTCGTACGAGGAAGCCAAGGCCATCGCCGCCGACGTCGGCTACCCCGTGGTGGTGCGGCCGTCGTACGTTCTCGGCGGCACCGCCATGGAAGTTGTCTACGACGAAGAAGAACTCGAGAAGTTCATGGCCGAGGCCAAGATCGCCTCCGACGTTTTTGCCGAGCACCCGGTCCTGATCGACAAGTTCATCGACAACGCCATCGAGGTCGACGTCGACGCCGTGGCCGACGGCCGGATATGCGTCATCGGCGGCATCCTGGAGCACATCGAGCCCGCCGGCGTCCACAGCGGCGACGCCGCAATGGTCCTGCCGCCCACCACACTCACCCGCCAGATCATCGGCCGCCTGAGAGATTACACAAAGGCCATGGCCCTGGCCCTCGACGTCAAGGGCCTGATGAATGTCCAGTACGCCGTGCGCGGCGACTCCATTTACGTCTTCGAGGTCAACCCGCGCGCCAGCCGCACCGTGCCCTTCGTCTCGAAGGCCATCGGCGTGCCGCTGGCGAACATCGCCACGAAGGTCATGCTGGGCCTGACGCTCGAGCAACTCGGCTTCACCCAGGAGGTCGAACCCGAGCACGTGGCGGTCAAGCAGTCGGTGTTTCCCTTCGTGCGGTTCCCCGGCGTCGACGCCGTGCTGGGCCCCGAAATGAAGTCCACCGGCGAAGTCATGGGCTTCGACACGTCGTTCGGCGTCGCCTGCGCCAAGAGCCTCCAGGGCGCCGGCCACACCATCCCCATGTCGGGCACGGTCTTCATCTCGGTCCGTAACAGCGACAAGCGCGAAATAATTTTCATCGCCAAGAGACTCGAAGACCTCGGCTTCGACCTCGTGGCCACCGAAGGGACGGCGGCGGCCCTGGCGCGGCACGACGTCCAGGTCCGGAGCCTTCAGCGGGTCTCGGTCGGGCGTCCGAACGTGCTCGACCTGATGAAGAACAAGCAGGTCCGCCTCGTCATCAACACCGTCAGCGGCAAGAACCCCCGCAAAGACGAAATCACCATCCGCACGCAGGCCATCGCCAACGGCATTCCCCTGATCAGCACCGTGAGCGCGGCCGCCGCCTTCGTCAACGGCATCGAGGCCTTGAAGAAGAAGGGCCTGTCGGTCAAGTCTCTCCAGGAACGCGGGCAGCACTACACGCCCCCCGCCAAGACCGCGCGGCGCGGTTGACAAGCCCTCTGGCGCCCGGGCCGAAGGCCGAAGCACGTCACACCCAACTTCCCCGCCGGCTTCTTGACACAGTGATCGTGCCGAATACAATGACGTTGTTGCACCATGGCCCGTCCTGTGTCATAATGCACCTGTCGCCATCGCTGGCGGGAAAACGGCCATGACACGCGTCCGCAAGGTTCGTTTCATCGAGCCGCAGACCCGACCGGGCCGCCCATTCAACGCCTGGATCACCCGCTGGCCCCTCCTGGGCCCGATCACGCTCGGCACAATCCTCGACGAGCGCGGTCATGATGTCGCCATCTATAACGAGAACATCTCCGGCTCGCTGCTCGACAACCCCGAGGCTTACCGCGACGTGACCTCGGCCGACCTCGTGGGCATCAGCATCATGACGCCGACGGCGGCCCGGGGGTATGCCCTGGCGGACCGGATCCGCCTCGATGCCCCGCACGCCACGATCGCTTTCGGCGGCGTCCACGCCACGTTCATGCCCGAAGAGGCCCTCGCCCACGGCGACGTCGTCGTCTGCGGCGAAGGCGAGAGCGTCATCGAGGCGCTGGCCCGCGGCGAGGCGGCGCGCGGCATCATCCGGGCCAGGCCCCTCGAGGACCTCGACACGCTGCCGGCGCTGAATCACGGACTTATCCGCGACTTCGACCGCCTGCTTCAGCGGTGCCGCCGCAAGGAACTCTACGAACTGCCCGTGATGACCTCGCGCGGCTGCCCGCACGGGTGCACCTACTGCTCGGTCACGAGCATGTTCGGGCGCCGGGTGCGGCGCCAGTCGGTCGACAAGGCCTACCGCGACATCTGCCAGTACGTGGACCGCGGTTTCCGGCGCCTGTTCTTCTACGACGACAATTTCACGGCCGACCGCCAGTGGACGCGGGCGCTGCTGGAGCGGCTGCGGCCAATGCACCTGCGGTTCAACGCCCAGGCCCGCATCGATTTTGCCTGGCTCGACGCCTCGCGCCGCAGGCGTGACGACGCCCTGCTGGCGGCCATGCGCGGCGCGGGCGCCGATGTCCTTTACGTCGGCTACGAGACCATCGACCAGGAGACGGCCAGCGCGTGGCACAAGGGATACTGCGGGGCCGATTCCCTCGAGGCCCGCCTCCGCGAAGACACCCACATCCTGCACTCAAGCGGCCTCTGGATCCACGCCATGTTCGTCCTGGGCCCGCAGCACACGGAGGACACGGCCGAGCGGATCGTGCACTTCGCCCGCGCGAGCGACATCGAGACCATGCAGATCAGCGTGCTGACGCCGTTCCCAGGGACGCCGCTGATGCGCGAGATGCGGCCGCACCTGATCTTCGCCGACTTCCCGGCCGACTGGGACTTCTACGACGGCACGCACTGCGTGTACGACCACGCCCGGCTCGGCGTGGTCAGGCTACAGCAGACGCTTATCCAGGCGCACCGGCGATTCTACGGCTGGCTCGGTTGGAGCCGCCGCCGCCTGCGTGCCGCCATGGAAGAGCGACTGCCCCTACGCGACAAACTGGCCCAGTTATGGGCCAACGCGCGAACCGCGCGGACCGTCCTGCGCGATTGGCGCTGCGAAACGAACGCCTTCGTTGAACTCTTTCTGGCCCGGAAGGCCAAGTCGATGGACACCAGCAACCTGGAAGGCGGGAGACTGCCATGATTTCCTTCGAAGAATACATCGCACAGGACCGGTGGTCGCACGTCGCGCTGGCGGTGGCCCTGCGGGGAGCGGACCTGGCCCTCCGGGTGCCCGGCCTCAGGCACGTCATGGTCGACGCGCTGCTGAGGCGCCTCGGCACCGCCTACGAGGAGACCGAGGGCCAGACCGAGCGCATGCGGCACATCCGGTGGCTGGCCCCGCACCTGACGGCCTTTCTGCATCGCCTGATTCAAGAGCGGCCGGCCGCCGCCCGCGCCGCCCTCCGCTTCATCGCCACCTGGATCGAGGACATGTACCGGCGCACCGACTACCAGAGCGCCAGCGGCATCTGCCCGTGCACCGTCGTCATCGAGCCGACCGACCGGTGCAACCTGCACTGCCCCGGCTGCTACGCCAAGTCCAGTTGCGACGGCAGCGACCTGGATTACGACCGCCTGGCGGCCATCGTCGAGCAGGTCGTCGACATGGGCGTCTCGCTCATCACGATCTCGGGGGGCGAACCCTTCCTGCGCGAGAGAAGCGATCGGTGCCTCACGCGCCTGGCCGAACGGTTCAACAACCGCGCGTTCCTCGTCTACACCAACGGCACGATGATCGACGAGGAGACTGCGGACCGGCTCGGTCGCGTGGGCAACATCTTCCCGGCCATCAGCGTCGAGGGTTTCGAACACCAGACCGACGCCCGCCGCGGCTGCGGCATCTACGAGAAGAACCGCCGGGCCCGCGCCCTCCTGGCCGAGCACGGCGTCATGACGGGCTTCTCAGCCACCCTGACCTGCCAGAACGCCGAGGCCATCTGCACCGACGAGTTTCTCGAACTTCGGATGGCTGAGGGCGACCTGTTCGGATGGTTCTTCCTCCTACAGCCCATCGGCCGCTCCCCTCGGACCGACCTCATGGTCACGTCCGAGCAGCGGGCCCTGCTGCGCGAGACCATCTACCGCTGGCGCAGCGAGGACCGGCCCATCTTCCTGGGCGACTTCTGGAACGACGCCCACCTGGTCGGCGGATGCATTGCCGGCGGACGCTATTACTTCCACCTCTACGCCAACGGCGACATCAGCCCGTGCGTCTTCTCGCCGGTCTCGTGCGGCAACATCTTCGACATCATCCACGGCCGGAGCGAGTACGCCAGCCTCAAGGATTTCGTGCAGCGGCACCCGGCCTTCGTGGCGTTCCGCGCCGAGCAGGACAAGATCGCGGACCGCGCGCGGCCGTGCCTGATGATGGACCACCCGGAGGCCTTCCGCCGCATCTACCAGATGGGGCACTGCCAGCCGGCCAAGAACATGGCCCCCGGCTATCTGGATGGCGAGATCGCCCGCGCCCTCGACGCGGTGGCCGAGGAGTGGCGCCGGCACGTTCCGCACCTCGCGCCGCTGCCCGCGGACATGGAGGCGTCGGAGGCCATCGCGCGGCCCGGTGGTTCGGCGATGACCCACGCGTCCGCGCCTGGCAGCCACGTGCACTGAGAACATGCTTCGTGCCCGTTCGGCGCACTTGCATGTAGCGGGACGCCACGCGGCAGTTTCCGTTGAGCAAACACGCCCCGTTTCACCTCGCCGCCAGGCCCGAGGGCGGGTATAATCCGCGCGCTGGTTCTGGCAGCGGCCCCCCGGAGGGAACAGCAAGGAACTCTCCATGCGAAAGCCCATCGCCTTTTCCATCGTGCTCCTGGCCGGCGCCCTGGTGCTGACTATGCCACAGGCCGCCCCCGCTGCCGACGCCGGCCCGCCTGCGAACCTCGTCGCCAACGGCGATTTCTCGCAAGTCGCCGACGGAAAACCCGACAAGTGGCAGGCCGCCGGAGACGCGAGCGTCTCCCAAACGCTGCGCGCGGCCACGGATGCCGCCGGCAACCCTTGCGCCGAACTCGCCTGCACGCGCTACGAGCCTGGCGGGCCGGCCAGCCACGCGATGCTCGCCCAGGTCGGCCTCGGCGGACTCATCAAGGGCCGGCTCTACGAGTTCTCGTGTCGCATGCGGGCCGAAGGCCTGCGCAGCCACTCCGTCAGCGTGGCCATCTCGGACACGAGGACGTGGACCAACGGCGGCCTCCAGGAGGACCTGCCGGTCGGCGCGGCATGGCGGACCTTCCGGCGGCCGTTCCGCGCCGCGCAGGACCTCGGGCCGGCCGCGCGCCTCCAGTTCTGGTTCACTGAGCCCGGAACGCTCTGGGTGGCCAACGTGCGGATCGCCGAGTGCCCGCCCGCCGAGGTGGAGTTCACGGACCTCGTGCCGCCCGCCGGCGGCAGGAACCTGGTCGCCAACGGTTCCTTCGAGGTCGGCGGCGCCGGATGGTCGTCGCTGTCGTTCGGCCCGCAGACCGGCTGGGGCGGGCTGGACTGGCTGCACGGCACGATCGAGCGAACCGGCGGCACGCACGGCCGCGCATTCCTCAGAATCCCCCTCGGCGGCGACCGGACGCCCGTCCTGTACTTCGACTACTACGAGCCGGTGGTGCGGCGGGAACTCCAGCCCCTGGCCGCCAGCCTCGGCTGGATCAAGGTCGAGAAGGGCGCCCCGTACACCCTTTCCTGCGACATGCGCGCCAGCGCCGACGGCGTCGGCGCCGTCCTGGGCGCCCGCGTCAAGGACCCGGCGGGACCGACTCAAGACCACACACTCGCGGTGAAACTCTCGAAGGACTGGAAGCGGCACTCGCTCACCTTCAGGCCGGAGCACCGCTACGCCTTCGTCTTCGCCGGCCCGCATGTCACCGAGGGCCAGCGCGTCGACGTTGACCTCGACGCCGTCCAACTCCACGAGGGCCATAAGGCGACGCCATTCGAGCCGCGTGCGCCGGTCGAGTTCTCCGTCGAGCCATCGCAGGATGCGGGCATCTTTGAGGAAGGCCGGCCCGCCGGCCTGGTGGTCCGCGCCTTTAACCACGGCGCTGCGGCAGTGCGGGCCGCCGTCAAGTTCGCGGTCACCGACTTCGAGGACAAGACCGTTCCTTGGCGGGGCGACGCGCTGGAGGTCCCTGCCGGCGCGGCCGCCGAGCGGTCCTTCGAGATTCCCGCCGACTGGAAAGGCTTTTACCGCGTCCGCGCCTCCTTCGAGGCCGGCGGGAGAACCGAGACGGCCGAGATGCGGCTGGCCCGCGTGCCGCGGCGCACCGCCTCGGACACAGTCTGCGGGATCAACCACGCCTTTACGTCGGCGCGGTCGCTACACCTCGCGGCCAAGGCCGGCGTCACGTGGTACCGCGACTGGTCACTCAAATGGCAGCACATCGAGCCGGCCCGGGGCGAGTTCCACTGGGAGGTCGGCGACACGCAGATCGACCGCGTGCTGCGGGAGGGCCTGCACGTGCTGCCGCTCCTGCCCCCCTTCCCTTCGGCAGACTGGTCCAGCGAAGCGCCCGGCGGCCTGCCGACGACGGGCTATCCGGGGGTGCGCCTGCGCCAGGCCTGGGCGCCCCGCGACCCGGCGGACCTGGCCGCCTTCATCGAGAAGGCCGTCGCCCGGTACAAGGACCACATCCATATATGGCAGTTTCTCAACGAGCCGATCTACACCGATTATGCCCTTCCCGCCGACCGCACGGGCCGGTACGGCGGCAAGCACTACGGCCCGGCCGACTACGTGGCCTTGCTCGAGCGCGCGGCCGCGGCCATGCGCAAGAGCGACCCCCGCTGCAAGGTCATCGGCGGCATCGGCAGCGGCCCGCTGAACCTGACGCGAGAAATCCTCGAGGCCGGATGCCTGCGGCACATCGACATCCTCGACCTCCACATGTACCCCGGCTCGCGGCGGCCCGAGGCCTACGACACCGAGATGGCCGAACTGGAGGCCCTCATGGACCGCCACGGCGGCCGCAAGCCTGTCTGGGTCACTGAATTCTCGTACTACGCGGCCGACCGGTTGCCGCGGCGCCCGTTCTTCCCGTCCGACAATTCCTGGTCCGAGCACCGCCTGCTGGCGGGCGAGCGCGAGTGCGCCGACTTCACGGTGCGGTTCCTCCTGGTGATGCTGGCGCACGGCGTCCAGAAGGTTTTCATCCACAGCGGCTCAAGCGGCCATGTGAACGAGCCGAACTTCGAGTGCGCCTTGTTCGACTACGGCGGCGCGCCGCGGAAACTCTTCGCGGCGCTGGCGGCGCTGACGGAACTCCTGGGCCCCGCGCCCTCGTGCGCGGGCGAGCGGCGGTTCGGCGAGTCCGGCTGGGCCGTGGCCTTCGAGACCGGCCGCCAGTCGGTGATCGCCGTGTGGAGCACCGACGAGGATGCCGCCGCCGGCGTCGAGGCCCCGTCTCCGGAGGGGTTGTCATGGCGCGACGGCATGGGACGGCCGCTCGCGGCCCGGCCGGTCAGGGCATCGTCGTCGCCGGCTTACCTGGTAGGGCCGCCAGGAAAGGCCGCCGACCTGCTGCGGTCGATCGAAGTGAAGGCGGCGCCCTGATGCCCGCTTGCCGCTCCGCGCGGAGGGCGGCATCACCATGAGCAGGCAATTCGCCTTGCGCGGCCCGCGGACAAGGGGTAGAACTTCCCGCCGGCACGCGATGAGGAGGCTTGACATGGCTCAGGAACTGCTGTGGGCTTTGGCCGTCGGACCCATTTGGGTCTTGAGCGTCCCGATTCTTCAGGCGGGCCAGAACGCCCCGCCCGGCCCGACGAATGACCAAATCAAGATGATGGAGCAGGCCGCGCCGACCGAGGCGCCCGCCAAGCCGGCCCAGCCGCGCAAGGTCCTCGTCTGGGGCCGGATGGCAGCCCACGACCCGAACCCGTACGCCGCCCGGGCGCTGGCGATCCTGGGCACGAAGTCCGGGGCCTTCGAGGCGGTCGTCAGCGAAGACCCGGCGGCGCTCCTGGCGCAGGACCTCAAGGGCTTCGACGCCATCATTATGAATAATGTCCATGAACAGGAGCCCTTTCTGCCCCGCGACCTCGGCCAGCGCCCCGCCGACGAGCAGGAATCGCTCAAGAAGCGGAACGAGGCGATCCACAAGAGCATCCTGGAATTCGTCTCCGGCGGCAAAGGCATCGTCGGAATCCATGCCGCCACCGCCGCCTTCAACTCGTGGCCCCAGTACGGCGAGATGATGGGCGGCTACTACGCGGGCCACGTCGCCCAGGAAGTCCCCATCAAACTCGACGAGCCGGACCACCCGCTGTGCGCCCCGTTCGGCGGCAAGGGGTTCAAGATCAACGACGAGATTTACTTCTTCGCAGCGCCCTACTCGCGGCAGAAGTTGCGGGTGCTCATGAGCCTCGACCTGCGGGAGATGCCGGACCCCGGCAAGCGCCCGGACAAGGACTACGCGGTCTCCTGGGTCCGCGAGTACGGCAAGGGCCGGGTCTTTTACTGCGTGCTGGGCCACGCGGCGACGACGTACTGGAACCCGCTGGTGCTTCGCCATTTCCTGGCGGGGATCCAGTTTGCCATCGGCGACCTGAAGGCCGATGCGGCGCCGGTGGCAGGCGCCAAATCGGCGCCCTGACCGATTCGACATGCATGAGGCGCGGCGGGCAAGACCCACCCCCGCGCCAGGAGGCATGCCGCGCAGGCGCATCGTGTGCGACTTCGTTTGGAGGGACCCAAGCACAGGCAAATCAACGATTATTGGTTGCTTCTCATCCATAGGCGCGCCGGCTTTCCCAGCAACGCACCCGCTCTTGTGCGTATACGCGGCGATCACTGATGGACACGGCACGGTGCCGATAGTGCTGCGACTGGTAGATGTAGATGAGAAAAACCCGCCCCTATTCGAGTTTAAGGCCGATCTGCCGTTTCCTGACCCAAGGGCGGTGGCGGAGTTCAATTTTGTTGCGGCTAACGTGGTTTTTCCTACACCGGGAGAATATCGCCTGCAGTTATTCTCCGGCTCTCACTATTTGATGGAGCGCCGGATCGTTCTTGTTGATACCGGAGGCAAGAAAGATGACGAAAGCCCGTAACGGCAGCACGGTTGAGATGCCAGGAGAGGCCTTCGAGATTCGCCTGCGGGCGGACTCCAGGAGACAATCCACAGGCTATCCAACGATTTGCTCGGCGAACCTGCCCTTTGATGACATAAGACGCCTTCTTTCGAACAGGCCGCTGCGAAGACCCAACAGAACCAGGCCGCGGGATTCCCGGCAAGGCTAGGCCGCGACTGCCTGGCGGGGATGCAATAACGGGGCCACGGCCCAAATATCCATCTCTCTAGTTATCTAATCCAGGCGGATGCCCTGCTGCTGGAGCCACTGCTTCAGGTCGCCCATCTGGGTCTCGAACACCTCGCTGTCGTACTCGGCCTCCATCTTGCGGACCATCTCGGCCAGTTCCGGGCGCTCGCGGACGGCCTCGCTGACCTTGGCCTCGAAGCCGTCGGCCAGCGCGCGCAGAGCATCGAGACTGACCTGGAGTCCGAGGATGGCGGCCAGCCGCCGGGTGACCGCCTCGATGCACCGCGGGTTCTCGCCCTGGACGTAGGCGGGAATCTCGGCCACGATCGTCACCATCTCGACGCCCCTGGAAGGGGCGAGTTTCGTCAGGAAGGTCGAAATCCCGGCCGGGCCCTCGTAACTGGAGAAGCGCAGCCCGTGCGGCTCCATCTCGCGCTTCAAGGGCTCCTCGGAGACCGAACAGTACAGGCGCGGGGCGCGCGTGTGGGGGACCACGCCCGCGTAGGACCCGATGAAGTAGAGGCGGCGGACGCCGAATTCCGACGCCACCGCAAAAAGGCAGTCGGCATAGTCCTCCCAGTTGCAGTGCGGCTCCTTGCCGCGGAAGAGGACGAGGTTGTTGGCCTCGTCCGCGTGAAACAGATTGGCGGGCGGCTCGCAGGCCTTGACGAGGCCCTCCTCGATGACCGCATGCGGCCGAAAGAGCGCCGAGACCTCCATCGATCCTGGCAAATTGTAGATATAGAAACCCGCAGGTTCGATTTCCGCAAGGCGCGCGGCCCGCAGCGTCCCGGCCAGGTAGTTGAGCGGGCCGAGGGAGACCTCGCCGCCGTTCATCCACCCCGCCAGGCCGATGATCATGCGGGGGTCCTTGAGCGGCGGCCGCGCGGAGATCTTGAGCCGATCCGCCGACATTGCCCGGTCCTTTCTCGCCCCTGGCCGCTACAAAGTGCCTGAACAGGAGGCCCGTGTCAAGAGGGCGGCGCCGCGCCCGACAGCCCAACGCCACTTCGGGCGGCGGGTCTCACGGTATTCGGCGGGCCAGGAGTTGCGAGAACAACCGCCCCTGGCGCGCCACGCCGTCGCGAGCGATGAGCGGCTCAAAGGCCGCAAAGGCGGCCGCCAGTTCGCCATCCCGCAGGCCCTGGCCGGGCCTGGGGGGCATTCGCCCGCGTCCCGGATCCCGCCAGTGGAACGCCTCGTAGACAATGAAGCCCCCCGGAGCCACGCTTTGCCCGATCGCCGGCAGGGCCGGCCGGTGCAGAAAACGCAGCACCGTTACCACGCCGTATCGCCCCACCGGCAATTCCGCGGCGCGCTTGAGGTCCTGCCGAACGGTATGCAGGCAGACGCCGCACCGCCGCGCCAAGTCCCGGGCCTGCGCCAGCGCGTCAGGAAGAACGTCGATGGCATCGACCTGCCAGCCATGCAGGGCAAGATAGACCGCGTTTCGCCCGCACCCGCAGGCGACGTCCAGTGCACGCAGAGGCGGCGCACCGGTCTCGGCATGCGGTCGAATGTGCTCCAGGGCCTCCACGAGCAGCGGACTGGGCTGCCAAAGCCGCGCCTGCGAGGGTCCGGATTCCCGCAGGTCAGCCGGCACAAGAGACGCCTCACGAACCAAGTACCCGCGCAGGCGCAGCGCGGCCGCTGCCTCGCGCCGTCGGTCCGGGTCATCAGAGTACAGATGGATCACGGAACCTTTAGGAGGCAGTTCGTACACGCGCTGGGCGAGTTGCTCCAGCGGAATGTTGACCGCGCCGGCCGCATGGCCTGCGGCAAACGGCGCCTCCGCGCGAACGTCCAGGACAGAACCGGGGACCGCGCTGCTCATGGCATCCACCCGACAGCGGCTCGGCAGCACCATACCATTGTCGGGGCACTTCATCCAGCATGCGGTCGGGCCTGCCTGCAACCGGCGCGTGACGGGCCTCCCGACAAATCCCTTTCCGCGTCCCGGCCCATCGGCTAGAATGGCCGCCTCCCTGCCTGATTGGCGGTGAATACGCAGGCGCAGGAATCGTCTAATGGTGAAGACCCGGAGAGAAGACGCGGCGGCGGACGAGACGGCTCGGCGGGAGGCCGAGCGCGACGCCGCGCTTATTGAGCGCTTAAGGAAGGGCGAAGCCCGGGCGCTTGACGAACTCTACCGGCGGCACCGCGAAGCGGCTTACGGTATCGCGTATCGGCTGGTCGGGTCCCGCGAGGACGCCCTGGATGTCGTGCAGGAAGCCTTTATCCACGTCATGCGAGGCATCCAGACGTTCCGCGGCCAGTCATCGTTTCGGACGTGGTTGTACCGGATCGTGACGCACGCATCGCTGGACTACCGGCGGTGGCGGAGCCTGAGGACCACCGAGAGCCTCGACGGCGAGACATCGGTCGACCCCGCCGCGATGGGCCCGAGTCAGCGGACGCCCGCGGAAGAGGCGGCCGAGCGGGACCTGAGGCAGGCCATCGACAAGGCCCTGACGAACATCTCGGAGAGGAACCGGGCGGCCCTGGTGCTCTACGCGATGGAGGGGATGTCGTACAAGGAGATCGCCGACGTGCTTGGCATCTCCGTCGGCACCGTGATGAGCCGTATCTTTAACGCGCGTCAGCGGCTCCACGAGTTGCTCGAAACGGAAATCGGGTGAAGTCATGAATTGCGACGAGACCAAGGCGATGCTGGGCGGGTACGCCGACGGCGAACTTACGCCGATTGAGACCGACGCCGTGGCCTCGCACCTGGAGACGTGCGGCCGCTGCCGCCAGATCGTCCGCGACCAGCAGCGCGTCCAGCACGTCCTCGGCGCGTACCGGCCTCCGGCGGTGCCCGACCTGCGATGGCACGAGATCGGCAAGCGCCTGCGGGCCGAACTGGCTGGGACGGGCGAGCCGATCGTGCTGAAGACGCGGGCTCGCACGGAGTCGCTCGACCCGACGCCGCCGCCGCAGGTGGCCGTGAGTCGAGAGGAGAGACCGGCCGCAGCCCGACCGGCGCGCCACGTGCCGGCGCCTTCGCCGCGCGTGCGGGCGCCGAGGCCGACAAGCACGCCCCCGGCGGTGACGGTCATGCAGGTCCACGCCCCGAAGGGACGCCATGCCCCATTCGGATGGGTGGCTCACGTGGTGGGGGCGATGGCGGCTGCGCTGGTCATCCTGTTCGGCCTGGCGGCCGTCTGGCAGGACCAGGCCCTGCCGCTGGGACCCCAGACCTTGGCGCGCCAGGATGACGTGTCTATCGTGGAAATGCAGATGACGGACCCGGACTACAGCGTCGTCGTGTTCGCGGGCGACGCCACCGACGGGGCCGCCGTCTGGGTGGTGCCGAGCGAGGACCAGGCCAGCGGGTAACGAGATCGCAGGAGTGCCTGGCGGCAGGCAAGACTGCCCGCCGCGCAGTTGGGCCGGCGAGACCAAGTGGCATGGTAATGCGCCACTGAAGACAAGACAGGAGCAGAGGCAAACGTATGGTCAAGGCAAGGCGTTGGCGGACGAGCATCTGGGCGGCAGTGGGATTCCTGGTCGTGGTTGTGGCGGCCACGGGGGCGGTCCCGCCCGGTCCGACGCCGCCGAACCCCACGCCTCCCGGCCTGCCGATCATTCCGCACGGCTCCGTGACGGTCACCATCCTGGGCATCCACGCCACTAACCAGCCGACCGAGACCATCGATCCCCGTCTGAGGTCGATCGCCGGCGAACTGCGGCGGTCGGGCTACAACAGTTTCCGCCTGGTGGTCAACGATACTCGCAGCGTCTCGATGTCGAGCACGTGGGAACTGCCGCTCATCGAGGACTATGCCATTCGAATCCAGCCCACGAAGGAGACAGACGACAAGGTCAACCTGATCCTGACTTGGGTCCGCTACGAGAAGATCGGCCCCAGGACGCAGGCTCGGACGCTCCAGCGGATGTCGCTCGAGATCCGCAAGGGCAAGTACTTCCCGTCCGGCGGATGGCGCCTGAATGAAGGGGCGCTGATGGCGGCAATTGCCGTAAAATAAGTCCAAGGTCCAAAGTGCAAGATCCAAGGTCGGAAAGGAAAAGGCGCCCCGTGGGGTGCCTTTTGTCTCTTGACATTGGACTTTGGACCTGGGAGTTGGGACCTTGGACTGTGTTCAGAA
>Ga0315282_10003050_pt1 | contig 30279 bp, 32 predicted proteins | sample YL17G07_20_MG_FD_203693 | JGI IMG/M metagenome (GOLD analysis project Ga0315282, IMG submission 203693) | Sediment microbial communities from Yellowstone Lake, YNP, Wyoming, USA - YL17G07_20 | ecosystem: Environmental > Aquatic > Freshwater > Lake > Sediment | place: USA: Wyoming | collected... | reverse complement strand
CCTCTAAGTATTCCTTCAGTTTGTTCGCCACCTCAAGGTATGGATTCAAAGTTGTGCTTTCGAAGATTCCTAAGTAGCCTAAGAGCAGCACTGTGTAGATGGATTTTATTACGTTTTCTTTGGACTGTCTTAGTGTCCTGTTAAACGCTCCGCGGCTTATTTTTGCCTTTGTTAGCCGCAATTTGGCCTTGTCGTCGTATTTCAGCGGTTTTCCCGCAGCATTTTCGGATAAAATGTCAATGAGGAGTGTTTCGAGTTGCGTTGTCGTCAAGTGGCTGTTTTTCGCGAGGATTTTGACGATGGGGTCATTCAGAGAGCCCATTAGCCACGCTTGAACGCCCTCTTTTAGCTTCACTTTTCTGCACCTGCGTGTTGTCTGGATTGGATACACTTTCGTATACAGGCTGCGCTTTTAAGTCTGTCTGGTGTGCCGGTCTGTCGGTGGCTTGGGGGAACGATAGTATTTTATTCTGGACGAAACAATGCATAGTGAGGAGTGATTCGTGGGTCTCCGCTTTGAGCCAGCAGAACGCCTTAAACGGATAAAGCCCTCTGGAATACGCCGCTTTTTCAATTTAGCCCAGACAATGCCTGACGCTATCAATTTGAGCGTCGGTGAACCCGATTTTACCCCACCCAGAGAGGCTCTGAAACTGGGTTGGCAGGCAGCACAAGAGGGCAAGACACATTACGCCCCTACGAATGGCGTTCCAGAACTTCGTGAGGCTCTGACACGGAAAGCGGGCAGTGACTACAACCTGAGGTATGATCCAGATAGCGAGATTCTGGTTACTGTTGGCGCGACGGAAGCAATTTTCCTCGCGCTGGAGGCATTTGTGAACCCGGGTGATGAGGTGCTGATTCCAGATCCAGGGTTCGTGTTGTACGAGCCAGGTGTTGCATTGACTGGCGGGGTTCCAGTTTCTGTTCCCTTGCTGGAAGAGAATGGGTTCAAGCCGTCGGTTGATGACGTGACATCACTCATCACGGACAGGTCACGTGTGATGATACTGAATTACCCAAATAACCCGACTGGCGCTATTCTTTCGCATGATGAAGTTGCGGCTTTGTCAAGGGTGGCTGTTGAACGTGACCTGCTTGTGATTTCAGACGAGGTCTATGAGAAGATTGTCTACGATTTTGCTCGACATTATTGTGTTGCAACCTTCCCGGGTATGCGTGAGCGCACGCTGCTTGTGAATTCTTTCTCAAAGAGTTATGCGATGACTGGTTTGAGAGCGGGGTATGTTTACGGACCTAAGGAGCTTATGGCACCTCTTTGGATCGTCCATCAATACACTGTTGCATGTGTAGACAGCCTGATGCAGTACGTGGCACTAGGCGCACTCGAGGGCCCTCAGAATTTTGTTCAAGACATGGTTAAGGAATTTGACAGGCGCCGCATGCTGGTTTACAAGAGGCTCAACGAGATTGATGGCTTCAGGTGTTCGCTTCCAAAAGGAGCTTTCTATGCCTTTCCAAACATAAGGAGTTTCGGCATGTCTTCGGAAGATTTTGCAGGCTTCCTGTCAAGAGAAGCTCGTGTCATTGTGGTTCCAGGGTCGGCGTTCGGAAGTCATGGGGAAGGCTACATTAGAATCTCCTACGCAGCCGCGTATGAACAGCTGGAGGAGGCACTGGATCGCATAGAAAAGGAAGTCAAAAAGTTCAGATAACGAGGTCACAGTTTCTCTGCATTTTCCTTCAGTTTGTCGAACAGTTCAGGCCGCAGGTCTCGAAGGGTCGGGACAAACGTTTCAACAGCTCTTATGTCAGCATAGTCAATCGTGCCCATTACCACGTCTTCTTCATCATATCTTGCCTTGGCTAGGATTCTGCCGTTGGGTCCGATGAGTCTGCTTCCTCCCCAGAATTGCAGGCCATCTTCAATGCCGGCTAGGTTCACGTAGGCGAGGAAAGCCGTGTTTTCTATGGCTCTTGCGACTGTCAGTGTTTCGAAGTACATTCTGCGCGTCGCTGGTGACGCGGAAATGCAGACTATTAGTTGGGCCCCTTCCAAACGGGTTAGTCGGCTTACTTCGGGGAAGAAGATGTCGTAACATATGATTAGCCCGATCTTTCCAAGTCTCGTGTCGAAGGTTGCTGCTTGATATCCCGGGCGGAAGTATCGCTTCTCTTCGAAGGTGCTGTGGGTTGGGAGGTACATTTTCTGATATTTTCCAACAAGGCCTTTCGGACCTACGAGGACAGCTGTGTTGTGAATTGTGGCTTGTGCTTTTCTGCTCAGTTCCGGCATGCCAAAGACGATGTACGTCTTCGTCTTTTGTGCAATCTTCTCAACTGTTTCGGTTGCTGGGCCAGGTATGGGCTCTGCTAGTTCGTATATTTCGTCTCTTACAACATAGCCGGTTAATGACAGTTCAGGGAAAACTATGAGCTCCGCGCCCTGCTTCCTTGCCTTTACGGCAGTCTGCTCGATTCTTCTCAGATTTTCGGTCTTGTCTGCTCTCTTGCATTCTATCTGCGCGAGGGCAACCTTGAAACCTCTTTTCATAATCATTCCTCTCTAAACAGTTCAGAATGGGTCTCGGGGAAGCCTGAAATCTGTTCCTACTGTTCGATATTCAATCTTGGCCGTTAATAGCATTCGCCTTTTGTGTTCTGCGGAAAGCCATCTACGTTTGACTCCGCCCACTAGTGCTTTGTCGAGATGCAACTGTTTTGAAATTTCCTCTGTTTTCATGAAGTGCTCCAACCCGTAAAGGATCAGGTCAAGTCGCTCATATTCTATGCCTAGTTCCTTCTCGGCAAGTTGCCCACGCCACAGGGCTGGCGTAGACGGCTTTGCGACTATCTCTTTCGGGATTCCTACGTGTCTTGCGAGCTTTCGCACTTGTGTCTTGTACAGATCCATTAAGGGTGATATGTCGGCCGCAACGTCTCCCCATTTGGTGAAATAACCCATCATCGTTTCGGATTTGTCTGAGCTTCCGCAGACCAGCATGCTAAGCTTGTTGGCGTGGTAGTAAATGTAGATCATTCGCATTCGTGCTTTGACGTTGCCTTTGCACACTTTGTCTGATGAGTCGAAGGTGGATGGCGATTTGTAGAAAGCTTGCAGGGCAGGCGTGATGTCTATTGTTTCTGTCTTGAACCCAAACTTCCCCGCAACGAGAGTAGAATGTTTGATGTCCATAACATTACGGGTTTCCTTTTCCGGAAGTTGGAGGCCGAGGACCTTCTTTCCGCCTATTGCCAAGGCGGAGAGTGCTGCGACTGTGCAACTGTCAATGCCGCCTGACAATCCGAGGACTATTCCCTTTGCTCCGGACTTTTTGACGTAGTCCCTGATGAATCTCTCTATTCTCGCTTGCACTTCTTGCCAATCTAGTTCCAAGATGGAAGATGTCAGCTCCAAGCGGGGGCATCCTCAGTGTTCTATGGTTGTAGGCAAGTATTTAAGGACAAACATAAATATGGAACTGCGATAACCTCAAGGTATAGAAGGATTTGGGAATGGGGCGAAGAAGGAGAAAGGTTGTTCGCATCCCCAAGAAGCATTTACCCAAATTCTTCGCTTGCCCAAAGTGTGGAAAGGAAACAGTCAGGGTTGAAATCTTCCGCGAGCAAGGCCGGGCAGTCGTGGGCTGCAGCAGTTGTGGCTTGAAAGAAGAGTTCCAGATTAAACCTGCGCAAGCTGAGATTGATGTTTACTGCATGTTCACCGACAAAGCCTACGGAAGTCCCAGAAAGCCATCCGCGCAGACAGAGATAAAGAGTGCATGACTAGGCTGGTCTTTATGGTGGGTCGTGTTGAGAAATATCTACTTGCAGAAATAAAGTCTGAAGGTTCCATTCATGTGACTCTGATTGACCCTGAAAAGGTGACTCCTCCACAAGCCTCCAGGGTTGCAAGCAAGGCAAAGGTAAGCGGGACCTCGGCTATAATGATTGGTGGTTCAACATTTGTATCAGGTGCCCACTTGGACGATGTAGTCAAAGCCGTGAAACACACGGTGAAGATTCCTGTGATCCTTTTCCCCAACAACGTGACCGGCATAAGCCGCTTTGCTGACGCCATATGGTTCATGTCTCTTCTGAACTCCGTTGACCCTTACTTCTTGATCGGCGCCCAAGTGCTCGGGGCACCGCTCGTCAAGAAATATCACCTCGAGCCGCTCCCCTTGGGCTACATAATCGTTGGAGAAGGCGGTACCGTAGGTGTCGTCGGCAGGGCAGTTCCAGTTCCGTACAACAAACCTGAGCTTGCAGCTGCTCACGCCTTGGCAGGTCAGTATCTGGGCATGCGCTTCATATATTTGGAGGGAGGCTCTGGCGCGAAAAGACCTGTTCCTCCGGAAATGATTCACGCTGTCACGCATTGTATCGATGTCCCGCTTGTTGTTGGCGGCGGCATAAAAACTAGGGAACAGGCACTGGCTGCGGCGTCTGCTGGGGCTGACATAATTGTCACAGGCAATGTCGTTGAAAACACTGAGGTGTCTCAGAAAGTCTCGGAAATCGTTGAAGGCATCAAGCACGGCAGGACGTGAAGAGCCTTTTGACGGCTTTTGAAGAAGATGTTTCAATGCTTTGAAAAAGGCCTTGGGGATCGATGCTGTCTATGATCGTCGGCCAGATTTTGAACCGCAGTTTGATGAACATGAATATGCTTGGACAACACTGAGGGGCCTAGGTGAAGTTCTGATACTCAATTGCGGCATATGTGACGGCCCATCTGACCTCAGACATGCGTACTGTAAAGAATGTGTTGAGAAGCGAGACAAGATTGCCAAAGAAGCATATCAGAAGGCAACAGGCCATTTGAAGGAAGAGTGGTCTACACTGTCTTTGTGTAGAATTCACACGGAATAGACAGCACTATACTGTCAGTTTTTGATTTTTCCCTGTCAGAAAACAGAAATAAACCAACACAAACACTAGAGTTCTCGGGAGAAAGGCAGAGAATTTGAACAGTGAAATGAGCGAAACATATCGACAATATGTGGAAGGACTAGAAAGCAGACTCGACCATCTGTATAGCTTGAGCGAGAAGGCCCGAGAGAAAGGGGTGGACCCGTCTCTCAAACCTGAATGCAAGATAGCAAAAGACCTGGCAGACCTTGTTGAGGGCCTTGTAGGACCAAAGGGCGTCGCCCTGAGCATAAGAGAGATAAGCACGAGGCTTCCCAGAGAGGAATTGGCCTTCAAAATCGCCGAAGAAATCGTCTACGGAAAATTCGGACACATGGAGCCGGAGCCTGCAGCCGAACAAGCAATACGGACGGCACTTGCCATCCTTACGGAGGGTCTGACAGCGGCACCTTTACAGGGCGTTGCTCAAGTCAAGATCAAGACAAATCATGATCGAACGCGTTACCTTTCCATATATTTCGCGGGGCCTATGCGCTCAGCTGGCGGAACAGATCAGGCTTTAACGTTGGTAGTTGGCGACTTCGTGCGCCGGCTTCTGGGGCTTGATCGTTACAAGCCTACTGAAGAGGAAATATCACGTTTCATTGAAGAGTTGCGGGTTTACCAGCGGTCTGTGACGCGGTTCCAATATCACGTCTCAGACGAAGAACTGAGAAAAGCGCTCCAATGGCTTCCTGTCGAAGTCACAGGGCCCGAGTCTGACCCAGTTGAGGTCTCGTCTTTCCGAAACCTTCCTCGAGTGGAGACGAACCGCGTGCGAGGCGGGGCTCTCAGAGTCGTGAATGACGGCATCATCGGGCGATCAGCCAAAGTCTTAGCAATTGTAGACAAGCTTGGTATTCAGGGCTGGGACTGGCTCGCGGAGTTTCGCAAGAAGTCTGAGAAGAAATCTGCAGGTTTCATGGACGACGTGATCGCTGGCCGCCCGATCTTTTCATTCCCGTCGAGGCGCGGCGGCTTCCGCCTGAGGTATGGCAGAGCCAGAAACACGGGCTTATCCGCGGTTGGCATTCACCCTGCCACGATGCTTGCACTGCAGGGCTTTCTAGCAGGCGGCACTCAACTTCGCTTCGAACTTCCTGGGAAAGGCGGAATCGCCGTCCCAGTCGACTCTATAGAGCCACCAATCGTCAGGTTGAAAGATGGCTCGGTTACCCGTGTTTCCGTGGAAACTTTCGATACGATAAAGGATGCAATTGCAAAGATTCTATTTCTCGGCGACATTCTGATTTGCTTTGGTGATTTCCTGTACAACAGCAAAAGTCTGCCGCCTTCTGCATACGTTGAAGAATGGTGGGCTGAAGATCTGCGAAAAGCGCTTACGGAGAAGTTCAGCGGAAGTCTTGAAAAGGCCGCAGATGATGTCAAGATTCCTGCGGAAAGACTGAAGCATCTACTGGAAGAGCCATTTGTTGAGAAGCCAAGCGTTGAAGAATCCATAGCCTTGTCATCAGTGCTACACATCCCTCTTCACCCCACTTTCACGTTCTTCTGGTCAAATCTTGCGTCAGCCGAAGAGGTTAAGCTGTTAAGAAAATGGCTACTCAAATTCGCAACGCAAGATCAGAATGGTGTTGTACGCGAGATTGTAGGAGAGAACGAGACGGCCGTAAAGCAGGACTTGGAACTATTGTGCTTGCCTCACAAGATCCTAGACAGCAAGATCGTTATGGAAGGTGAGGATGCACATGCCTTTGCTTTTTGCCTTGGCTATCGGCGCAGTTGCGATGTGGATCTCGGTTCAGCCAAATCGCCTCTGAATGCTGTCTGCATCCTTTCAGGCATCCAAGTTCGAGAAAAAGCTCCGACTCTTGTGGGCGCGCGGATGGGAAGACCAGAAAAGGCCAAGAGACGGGAGATGAAACCGCTTGTGCATGTCCTTTTCCCAGTGGGCTTGGCAGGTGGCTCTCATAGGGACATGGTGGAGGCGGGGAAAAAGGAACAGACCTTCGTGGAAGTTGTCAAACGTAGATGCCCCAACTGCAAGACCCTCAGCCTCAGCATAAAGTGTCCGTCCTGTGGTTCTGAAACGGTTTTGGAGAAGACTTGCCCGAGGTGCGGCAAAAGCCTAAAAGAAGACATGTGCCCAGTCTGCAAGGTTCCTGCAAGCACCTACCAAAAACAGCTCGTTAACTTCCGAGAAGCCATCGAGAATGCAAGCAGCCACTTGGGCGTTTCCATGCCTAAGGTCCTCAAGGGCGTCAAAGGTTTAACGAATCGGACAAAGACGCCGGAAATCCTTGAGAAAGGCGTTCTGCGTGCAAAGCATGACCTGTCCGTCTATAAGGATGGGACGATCCGTTTTGACGCGACAAACGCTCCCTTGACCCATTTTAAGCCTTGTGAAATCGGGGTTTCGATTGAGAAGCTGAAACAGCTTGGCTATGTCCGTGCTGTGGATGGCACGCCTTTAGCGGATGATAAACAGATATGTGAGCTGAAGCTTCAAGACGTTGTCATCCCCTTGAAGAGCGCAGAATACTTCATACAAGTGGCAAGCTTCATGGATGAGCTCTTGACCAAGGTGTATGGGCTTCCGCCGTACTACGGCGTCAAGCAGATAGACGACCTTGTTGGGCATTTGATTGTTGGCCTAGCCCCTCACACATGCGCTGGTGTTTTGGGCAGAATAATCGGTTTTACAAATTTAAGCCTCTGCTATGCGCATCCGGTTTGGCACTCGGCCAAGCGGAGAGACTGTGACGGTGACGAGGATACAGTGATGCTTGCGTTGGACACCCTGATCAACTTCTCCCGAGAGTACCTTCCGGCACAGATTGGCGGGATCATGGATGCACCGTTGCTATTGATACCTGTCGTTAACACGAAAGAAGTACAGCGGCAGGCGCATGATTTTGACGTTGCCAGCGCTTACCCTGTTGAGTTTTATGAGAAAACGTGGGAAGGGCTGGAGTCCAGACAAGTTAGTTCGCTGATAGATCTTGTTGGCTGCCGGCTTGGAACTGAAGGACAGTTTGAGGGTTTCAACTTCACTACGCCGATCTCAGACATCAACAGCGGAAACCCTGAGAGTGCCTACAAACGCTTCAAAACCATGGTTGAAAAGATGAATGGCCAACTTGAGCTGGCTGAGAAAATCGAGGCTGTAGATGCCAAAAGGGTTGCTTTGAAAGTCTTGACCACGCATTTTATGCGGGACATCACAGGAAACCTGCGTGCTTTCTCAACTCAGGGTTTCAGGTGCAAATCATGCAGCAAACGTTTCCGCCGTCTGCCTCTCCGGGGCAAGTGCCCAATATGCGGTGGGCAGCTTATGTTGACCGTTTATCGAGGCGGTATTGAAAAATACTTGGAGGCTGCACAACAGCTTGTTGAGAAGTACCATCTGCCCAACTACTATGCTCAGAGGATTTCGCTGATGAAAGACGAAATCAACGCCTTGTTTCAAAGCAACAAGCCCAAACAAATCAGCCTGACAGACTTTGCGTGAACAAGACTTTTCTATGTAAAACAGCACAGATACTCTCGGTTGATATGGTCAAAGAAGCCTATCATGCGAATGCCTATCTGTCAAGCATAAAGAACATCAAACGCGGTTTGAAGGCTAGAACTCTAGTGCTGAACATGCTGGAGCGACGTTCGGCTGACGCCAAAACCGTTGGAAGCGAAGCAGGCATACCTTACGCGGTTGCCATGCACCATTTGAAGCTTCTGAGGTCAGAGGCGATAGTTGAGCGAAAGGGCGACAAACCCTATGTCTGGATGCTCACGGGCCTAGGGCAAAAACGTTTAGTAGACTCAGGCTAGAAAGTGCATTGGCAAGGGGAATGCCTGCACTTCGGACACTTGTTGTCGTACTTGTTGAGCGCGGCTTTTTCCAAGTCAATGTCAACGACATTTGCAAGGGAGGCCAGCCATGCAATGACGTCCGCGAATTCATTCTCCAGCGAAAACTTGTCGCCCATCAGTAGTGCCTCGTTCAATTCCTTCACTTCATCTATAAGCCACTCATACGTCCCGTCTGTGCCGCGTTTCGAGTCTCTGTGAAAATACAAACGGCGCATCATTTCTTGGAACTCACATATGTGCATGTTTACTCACCACTTTGCGTCGAGCAAGAATTTATCTAGCGTGATTCTTATTGCTTGCTTTTCCAGTCTCTGAGTATCAGGTTCACAAGTGCGTCCAATCTGTCTCTGACTTTTTCTTCTTCAATCAGCGTCCCTTGCACGGAACTTTGACCGCACTCATCTGACTGAAGCAACACTGACGGAGGCGGGTACTTGCAGTCATGATGATCTAGGATCACGGCGTGGTAGGCAAGATCGCCTCCAGCCGGGACATTTCCAATGATAATCAGCGCAATGATCTTACTCAGAACTATGTGTTTGAATTCCTCGTAGCTTTCGATTATGCCTTGGGCTCTTTCTGTGAAGGCGCAGTAGAGACTTGCGGGTTTTCCGCCGTACGTTGGAACTGCGAGCACGATGATGTCTGCCGCTTTCATCTTGTCGTAAATCTGTGGGACATCGTCATGGAGAGGGCATTTCTCGTCTGCACCTCTCAAGGTGCGTGCAAAACATTCGTAGTTGCAGTGGCTGCAAGGCGTAATTCTGTAGTCGTAAGCGTTGACGGTGTCAGTTTCGAATCCATACTCCCTAAGCTTGGTTAGAGCATACTCAACGCAGGTTAAGCAGTTGCCCTTTTTCCTTGCGCTGAAGGCAATGCCCAGAGCCTTCATCTATTCTCATCGCTTCAGCGGATTTTTATGTACTTGTAAGCGTCAGTGGCGTTCTCGAAACAGTAGTGCACCTTTTGATAGTCTCTTCTAAATTCTGCCACCTCGGCTCTTACCTTCTCCAATGGCTCCTTGTCGATGATAGCTCGCTTGATGAAGTCTGCTATCGCGCTCATTTCGGACTCCTTCATTCCGAGCCTTGTGACTTCTGAAACGCCCATCCTTATGCCACCTGGGTGCATGAAGTGTCTTCCTTCTTTGATGTCCCACGGCAACAGGTTTCTGTTTATGATGATGTTTGCTTTTTCCAGCGTTTCTTCAATTGTTCCGCCGTCGCCTTGCTTGGTTATATCAATCAGTATCACATGGGACTGCGTGAAGCCCTTATGCTCTGCCAACACGTTGAAGCCCTTTTCATAAAGCGCTTGAGCCAATGCCTTGGCATTCTTCACAATCTGGCTTGCATACTCCTTTCCAAACTCAAGCATTTCGGCGCATGCAATACTGAGCCCAGCAACAGCGTGCAAGTGATGGTTGCTGACCATTCCTGGGAAGGTGGCTTTCTTTATCTTCTCAGCATTCTTCTCCCATGACAGGATTCCACCGTGCTGAGGCCCGAAAAATGTTTTGTGCGTGCTTAGGCTCACCACGTCTGCGCCTTCTCTGAGCGGGTCTTGGAATTGCCCGCCTGCAATCAGACCAGCCACGTGCGCTGCATCATATCCGACCGTGGCACCAACCGAATGGATAGGTTCAACCAATTCCTTGACTGGGTGTGGGAATGGAAAGACACTTGCGCCGAACATGACGAATTTTGGCGGCTTGCCTTTTGCAGCAAGGTCCTGGATCTTGCTTTTCGCCTTGTCCACATCTATGTTGAGTTCCTTGTAATCTAGAGGCAGGTACTCGACAATCAAGCCTTTAACAGCGCCGGCTGTGCCTCCCAACTCTTTCTTTCCCGAAGTGATGTGTCCGCCGCATGGGATGGATAGAGCCAGCAGAGTGTCTCCAGGCTCTGTGAAGGCGGTATACACGGCTAGGTTTGCCACCACACCTGATATCGGTCTGACATCGACAAATTCGGCATTGAAGAGTTTCTTCATGAACTCAATACATTTGAATTCTACTTGGTCTATGAAGCGACAACCTGCATAAACCCGTTCGCCAGGCCATCCCTCTGCATAACGGTTTCCGAAGTCGGTTATGATGGCTTCGCGGACGGCTGGGCTTGGAACGTTTTCGCTTGCAATGAGCGGGATGCTTTCCTGGAACCACCTATGATGCTGTTGGAGAAGGTCGAACACATGATCATATTCATCTTTAGGAGTCGGTATGACAAACACCTTCTTGTATCACACTATTACTTGTTCAAAAATAAAAACTCTTTTAGGACAACGCAACGTTAATAATGGAGGAAACGATACGCCTTAAACGCTGAGATCAAGAGAAGGTTCAGGCATGAGCAAGAAAAAGAAAGAGAAGGCAGCACCGATGCCTGCTGCAAGCGCCGGACTGCTCAGATTCTTTGAAGAAGAAACCGAAGGCGTCAAGGTTAGGCCTGAATTGCTCGTGGTTTTCGCAGTGGTATTGATAATCGTGTGTGTCTTGGCACAGATTTTCTTCTAGGCTCGACAGTTTTAATGACGAGCAGGGGGATGCAAAACTTCTATCCGTTGAACAGAGTTAAGGTGAATGAATATCTCGCTTCTGTCTTCTCGGCTTGTGACCTGAGGTATTGGCTGGGCAATGGTTGCTCTTAGCGTCACAGCCTCGGCGTCTGAGAGCCATATTCCTGCAGGTTCACGTGTCACCGCCATCAATGTTCCTTCAAAACCATAGGAAGGATCCACGATAACTCGTATCTTCTTCTCCAGATTCTTCTCGAGCATGTGAAATATGGTGGGCGGGATATTTGCTTCTGGCATAATGTTCGCAAAACCTTCTAGTTGGTGTTTTAGAGATAAAACACTTGCTCTTATTAAGGTATTGTTGAGGTCATGTCGCGCTGAAGACTGCGGTTCAGCTCATTGCCCGCCATTTTACAGTATTTGTGTCAAAACCGCAGAGGTACTCGTGGTAATAATTATGCGGAGGATGTTTCAAATTCATGATTGTGTTTTCCAAAATTCACGACACTTTAATATGCTTGATGTTCTCTTTTACAGACTTCACTTAGGTGGATGGGTCTGACAACAGAAGATTCATTGAGTCAAACCATTGACAGGGCGGTAAAACGTTACTCATCGTTGTTCAAGCTTCCATCATATGCGAGAGTCGTCGTACTTTTGGCTTTGATCTGCATAGGCGGCGGACTGATTTCCACGACGGCGCTTTTTCCTTCTCTAGACGGCTTGCTCAGCGGGTTGCTACTCGGGTCTTCTCTATTCCTTCTGAATTTGGTGTCGAGCTATGTCATAAGCACGCTGGTTCTGAGAGGAGATGCCATATACGACTTGCGAAGAACTGTCGCTCTTTCACTTTTTTGCTGGATGATGTGGCTCGCTTTCATCATCATAGGCGTTGTCGCTGCCATACCCTTCGGGTTATCATGGTGGGTTAGGCTTTGCCTATTCGGGTTTTCAGCTGTTGTAATTCTGCGTTTGATAGTATTCGATTCGATGTCACGTAAGAGTTACGGGCGGCGTCTCAGCGCTTCTCTGCTTCAGCCGCTGTCTTGCATGATTCCGTTTCTGGTGCTCTGGGCAGCGAGAGCGTATTCCCCTACGCCTTACATGCTGCTCTACTTCGTATTCTCACTTGCCATAAGCATAGCTTCAACCAGCCTGTTCCTATCTACTTTGAACCGTGTCGGCCAGCAGACACTCGGCGTTCCCTCCATATCTCTTCTGAAGGCTTTTTTGCTCAACTGGATAATGGAGCTGAACGCTCCGCTTGAAGAACTCCTGGAGAAGCTGGGCAAGGAGCAAGATGTTGAAGTTTCACTCATGAAGTTTGACTCTTCCAAACCCAAGGCAGCCATGGTCATTCCATCAGTCCATCCCGGGCCTTTCAAGAACATTGGAAGCAGCGCCTTGCCGTCAATGCTGAAATTCGCTTTAGAAAGGAAACTTGACTGCGTGGTATGTGTTCCTCACGGTTTGTTCGGTCATGAATTGGATTTGGCTTCGCAAGCTCAAAATCAGAAACTAATCAACCACATCCTTGAATCAACAGGCTTTGAAGCTGCAGAAGCTAAGGCAACACCTTTTGTCACTGCCAGCAATGGAACAGCTACTGCCTGTTGCCAGATCTTCGGGAATTTCGTCTTCATCTCCTTCACGCTTGCACCTAAGACAACAGAGGACTTGCCTCAAGACTTGGGGCTATATGTCCAAGAAGAAGCAGAAAAGCGAGGATTGACCTGCTCTGGCGTTGTCAACGCTCACAACAGCATTGATGAAATGGCAGACATGCAGGAATCCTTAGAGGAACTGAAGGCTGTTGCAGTTGCTTGCCTTGGGAAGGCCGTCTTGCAGAAGCGCCTGCCCTTCCAAGTCGGTGCAGCCACGGTCATACCAGAAGAGTTCACGATAAGAGACGGCATGGGACCAGGCGGCATCACCGCAATCGTGGTCAAGGTTGGCAAACAGAAGACGGCGTACATAGTCATCGACGGCAACAACATGGTGTCCGGCCTGCGCGAAAAGGTTCTGTCAGCTCTTCATTCATTAGGCATTTACAGTGGCGAAGTTTTCACGACAGACACGCATGCAGTGAGCGCCGTCATACTAAGCCAACGTGGGTACAATGCAGTTGGCGAGGCAATTGACCATGAAAGACTGATCGCCCACATCAAAGAGGCAACGGCTGCTGCAATGTCTAAACTCGAGAACGTCAAAGCTGCGAGTTGCTGCAACATAACCGTCCCTAGCGTCAAGGTTATTGGGAAGAAGCGGTTGGAAACCTTGTGTCTCCTTGTGGACAGAGCCATTCGGAAGGCAAAGAGGATCGTCGTGCCGATTTTTGGCATTAGCGGCTTGTTTTTGATGTTGATTTTGCTGTTTGTTTAACCTAACACTAATATGGTAGAACTTTCAGATTGCCTTTCGAAGTTAAATCGCCGCTCGAAGCTCTTGTTTAAGCGCGTGAACCGAAAGAAGCTCCACACGGGTAATGCGAGCAGTTTGGAGACGAAAATATGGGGAAAGTCGTGATAGACGAAGAGTTCTGCAAAGGTTGTACGCTTTGCATTAATGCTTGTCCGCAACATCTTCTGCGAACTGCAAAACACGTCGGCAAAACAAGTTACCACCCAGCGGAGCTTGTTGACCCTGAAGGCAAGTGCACAGGATGTGGTTTATGCGCGTTGGTATGTCCGGATGCTGCAATCCAAGTTTACCGTGAAAAGAAGGTGGGTGTGAAGGAGAAATGACTGAAAAGAAGTTTATGGCTGGAAACGAGGCAATAGCCGAAGCCGCCGTTCAAGCCGGATGCAGGTGCTATTTCGGCTACCCGATAACCCCCCAGAACGAAATAGGCGAATACATGTCCTGGCGGCTTCCACAGGTTGGCGGTTGTTTTCTTCAGGCAGAGAGCGAAGTATCTGCCATCTATATGGTGTTTGGTGCAGCAGGTGCTGGCGCAAGGGTAATGATTTCTTCCTCTAGTCCTGGAATCAGCTTAATGCAGGAGGGGATCTCCTACATTGCAGCGGCCGAGCTTCCATGCGTCATAGTGAATATGATGCGGGCTGGGCCGGGTCTCGGCGGCATACAGCCTTCTCAATCTGACTATTTCCAAGCAACAAAGGGTGGCGGGCACGGTGATTATCACTTGCTCGTGCTGGCTCCACATACTGCACAGGAAGCTGTGAACATTACCATGTTGGCTTTTGACCTTGCTGACAAGTACCGCAACCCAGTCATGATTTTGGGAGACGGCAACATAGGGCAAATGATGGAGCCTGTTGAGTTTGGACCGCCTAAGAAACCATCTGTGGCTAGGAAAGAATGGATTATTACAGGAGCTAAAGGTAGGCCTCGGAACATCATTAAGACGCTTTTCCTTGATCCAGTGATTCTTGAAAAACGTAACTTGGCTATGGGGGCCAAACTTCGTGAGGCGGCGAAGAATGAGGTTCGCTTCGAGTCTTACATGACTGAAGACGCTGACATCGTGATTGCGGCCTATGGCACAGTGGCGCGGATTGCCAAAACTGCCATAAAGATTCTCCGCGAGAAAGGTTTAAAGGTTGGGCTTCTGCGTCCGATCTCACTTTACCCGTTTCCTTACCAAGCCTTTGCCCAAACCGCCGAAAGAGCGAAGAACGTTCTAGTGGTGGAAATGAGCCTCGGTCAAATGATTGAAGATGTCAAGCTGGCAGTCTGCGGCAAGAGCCAAGTACGCTTCTATTGCAGGGTAGGAGGCATGGTTCCAAACTACGACGAAATCGTCGCTGAAGTGGAAAAGATTGCGAAGGAGGCTAAATGAAGTGGAGATGGAAATGGTTTCTGGAAGACCGAAAACCCTTCTGCCAGTGCCAACACATTACTGCCCTGGATGCGGCCACGGTGTCATACATAGGCTGGTAGCCGAGGTAATAGACGAGCTTGGGATTCGTGAGAAGACAGTTGCCGTTGCTCCTGTGGGGTGCGCTGTCCTTCTTTACAATTACTTTGATGTTGACACGTACGAGGCAGCTCATGGACGCGCTCCTGCGATTGCAACAGGATGTAAGAGGGTTCACCCTGAACTTGTGGTGTTCACATATCAGGGAGACGGCGACTTTGCAGCCATCGGGACAGCCGAAGCCGTTCATGTCGCTGCCCGCGGCGAAAAGATTACCACAATCTTTGTCAACAACGCGATTTACGGCATGACCGGTGGGCAAATGGCTCCCACCACGCTTCTCGGACAGAAGACCACAACAACTACTGGTGGTAGAGCCTCAGAGACTGCCGGTTTCCCGATCAGAATGAGCGAAATGATCGCCACGCTTCCAGGAGCGGCTTACGTTGCAAGAGTAAGTGTAAGCAGCCCTAAGAACGTGGTTCAGGCCAAAAGGGCGGTTAGGAGAGCTTTTGAAACACAAATCAAGGGTTTGGGCTATTCGCTCGTGGAGTTCTTGTCGCAGTGTCCCACAAACTGGCATATGACACCTGTTGAATCAGTAAGGTGGGTTGAAGAGAAGATGGTGCCCTGCTACCCGCTGGGCGAGTTCAAAGTGCCGAAGGAGGGATAGAAATGGGAAAGACAGGCAGGAAAGCCTTTTATGAAGATGTTGTGATGGCTGGCTTCGGCGGCCAAGGCTTAATGTTCATCGGAAAACTCCTCGCCTACAGCGCCATGAAAGAAGGCAAAAACGTCACTTGGATTCCTTCATATGGTCCAGAAATGCGCGGCGGAACCGCCAACTGCACTGTCGTGGTTTCAGATGAAGAAATAGGTTCGCCAGTAACACCTCACCCTCACGCACTTATCATCATGAACAATCCTTCTCTTGAGGCGTTTGAACCCAAACTGCAAAGCAATGGTCAGCTTTTGTCCAACAGCTCGTTCGTCACCCGACCGATAGCTAGAAAGGACATTAAGGCGATATCCATTCCCGCAAACGAGATTGCAGTCGAAATGGGCAATGAGAAAGCAGCCAACATGGTTATGCTCGGCGCCTACATTGCATGCGCTAACGTTGTGTCTAAGGAAAGCATCGTGGAAGGTCTGAAGGAACTTTTCGGCAAGAAAATTGAGCTTTTGGATACAAATGTACGCGCGCTTGAGGAGGGCATGAAGTTCGTTCGACAAAAAGCACGTACCTAGTGTGTCTGATTTCCCACGGCGCGGGAAAATATTAGAGCCAAATTAATGATATAGCCTGTTTGCGACACGTTTCATCGCCAATCAACCAAACAAAGAACATAAGTATGACAACGCAAAAACACATGAAAGAAGCTACAGGAAAAGGAAAGCAGCCAAAAACAGTGCAGGTTGCCGACGCATCAAAGCCGACGGAGCCCACACAAATCGGTGAAAACGTTGTGTTCATCGGCAAAAAGCCAGTGATGAACTATGTTATGGCCTGATAACCCGCTTCAACCAGCCAGATGCAAAGAAAGTGGTTGTCAAGGCTAGAGGGCGGGCAATATGTGGAGCAGTAGACACCATTGAATTAGTGAGAAGGGCTTTCATGAAGGATTTGCGGCTGGAAGGCATAGCCATTCACACTGAGGAAGTTACGAGGGAGGAAGGCCGAAAGTCAAACGTTTCATCGATTGAGCTTACGTTAACTAAACCCTGAGATGCTTCTCTTTCCTGAAAATGTGGAACACAGTGCTAATAGGCTATTCCGTGCCATAAGTCTCATCTTGCTTTCATGGAAAACTTTAGATAATTATAAAAGCCATCCTATGCCAGATGTTACTTTCCACAGGTGAATTGAAATGACTACCTATCCGAAAATAGTTGTCTCACCGCCTGGACCTAAAGCAAGGGAGATGGTTAAGAGAGACGAGAGTCTAGTTTCGCCTTCCTATGCACGGTTCTACCCACTGGTCATCGATTCTGGCAAAGGGTGCATTGTAAGGGATGTTGACGGAAACGAGTTCATAGACTTCAATTCGGGTTTGGTGTGCCTGAACGTTGGTCACAGCCATCCCAAGGTGGTTACAGCCATAAAGAAGCAATGCGACCGTTTCTTGCATTACTCAAACACAGACTTCTATTATGATGAGGTCATCGATCTAGCAGAGAAGCTTGCGGAAATCACGCCTGGAGACTCTAAGAAGAAGGTCTATTTCGGGAACAGCGGCGCTGAAGCAATAGAGGCGGCGGTCAAGCTTGCAAAATGGCACAGCCGAAGACAGTTGTTCATCGGTTTCATAAGCGCTTTCCATGGCCGCACAATCGGGGCCCTATCGTTCACCGCCAGCAAACCCACACAGCGGCGATATTTCTCTCCACTAATGCCAGGCGTAACCCACGTGCCCTACCCATACTGCTACCGCTGTCCGTTCAAACTGACATATCCTGAATGCCACTACTGGTGCGTGGATTTCATAGACGAGTACGTCCTGCAGAAGTATGTGCCTCCTGAAGACACCGCCGCAATCCTCTATGAGCCTATACAAGGCGAAGGCGGATACGTCGTTCCGCCGCCCGAATATCCGAAGCGTCTGAAGAAGCTTGCTGACAAGTATGGCTTACTGCTCATAGACGACGAGGTGCAAGCTGGCATGGGAAGAACAGGAAAATGGTTTGCCATTGAACATTGGAATGTTGAACCAGACGTGATATGCAGCGCTAAGGGATTGGCATCTGGAATGCCATTGGGCGCAGTAATTGCCAAAGCGAAAGTTATGGACTGGGTTGGCGGGTCACATGCCAGCACGTTCGGCGGTAACCCGTTGTCATGTGCAGCTGCACTAGCTGTCATAGATGTCATAAAGGAGGAAGGACTTCTTGAAAAGGCCGCTAAGCAAGGTGCCTACATTATGAAGAGACTTGAAGAGCTGAAAGCCCGAAGCGAAATTGTTGGAGACGTGAGAGGCAAAGGCCTGATGATTGGTCTCGAAATCGTAGAAGACAAGAAAAGCAAGAAACCTGCGCCAGAGAAGGTCAAGGAGATCATGATGCGGTCTTGGAAGCGCGGGGTTGCCGTTATTACATGTGGGACCTCGACAATCAGAATCGCTCCGCCACTTGTAATCGCTCGAGACCTCGTGGATTCAGCTTTAGACATAATCGAGGACACTGTGAAAGAAGTCGAAAAAGAAGCTTAGGCTTCGCCGTGCGTCCGCATGGAAATCAGAAGGCTGACAATAGACAACTATGAAGAGATGACCAAGCTCTGGTCAAAGGCTAGATTGTCCTTTAGACCGAGCGGGCGGGACAGCAGAGAAGTAGTAGCAGCTGAAATGAAGGCAAACCCAGATTTCTTTCTAGGAGCCTTCGGAGATGACCAACTCGTTGGGCTAGTGGTTGTGAGCTGTGACCTTCGGAAAGGATGGCTGAACCGCTTGGCCGTTGACCCTGACCACAGACGTCGCGGCGTCGCAAAGAACCTGATTGTCGAAGCTGAAAAGGTTCTTCGAAAACGCGGCATCAGAATCTTCTGCGCGCTGATCGAAGAATACAACCATGCGTCAAAGGAGCTTTTCAAGAGATGTGGCTACGTTGAGCATCGTGACATAATCTACTTCAGCAAGCGCGAAAGCAGTGAGGTCTAACACTGTTTTCTTCCTACAAGCAAGAAGTGTTCACTACTTCCAACAACTGAGGGATGCCTGCAAGTCTTCAGAAGTACGTTGATCCACATATTCCATTTCTTCTGATCCTTGTATAGCCTGTTCGTTTCCTTTTCATGATGAGAGGATAGCCCTTCCAGCCCAGCCATCTCCAATACTTCGACACCTTGTGTTTCGAAAAGCCTCCGCAATTCTTCGGGCAAACACCAATGTGCCGCTGTGAAGCCTTCTCCGTTTAGGCCTGGAACATAGTCGCCTGTTTCTAGGTGGGTTTCTGCATGCTTCATTTCATGCGGAAATTCCACAAGTATGCTTCTCAGCAGTCCGATGCGGCTGATTACTGAGACAAAAATCGGTGCGCCTTTCTTTGCAACTCGCACAAGTTCGGAGGCGGCTTTCACCCTCTGCTTAGCATCCAGAAGGTGGTTCAAAGATCCTCCTAAGCACAATACCGCGTCGAATGTCTCGTCGCCGAACATGGATAGGTCGTCAATGGAGCCTTCTAGGAGCTGTTTGACACGCGTTTGAATTCTCGCTTTTTTGATTTCTCTTCCCGCGATTTTCAGCATTTCCGGAACAAGGTCCAACAAGACAACGTCGTAGCCACGTTTAGCAAGTTCAATGGTATATCTGCCTGGTCCTCCACCCGCATCCAAGATTAGACCCTTCTTCGGCAGATGCTTCTTCAGAAAATGCATCGTGGTGATGAACTCGATTTGGTGGTACGGGTTCCGTCGCAACCGTCTCCATTCGTGGCGGGCAGTTTCTGTGAACCACTTCTTGACGACTTCTCTGATCTGTTTTTCGTTCATGCCCATTTTCTCACGCCAAGCATAGTTCATAACTTCCGTTACTTGTCTTGTATCCTTAGAAATCTAGCGGTCCAGTTGATTCTTCCGCAGCGGCTTCCTTTTCAGGCCCGTGCCGCACACATCGCACGTCTTTGACTTGTAGTCTGCTGGGAATTTTTTGTGGCACGCAGGGCAGTATCTGATCCATGACAGGCGGAAGCGGATGCCAAACGTGGCTAAAGATGTGAATTCTATTGCCATTTGGTTTGCAACGTTCTGCATTGAATAGTCGTCTGTAACAATTAGAGGAGAGTAACCGTGAGTCTTGAGTTCTAGAGCTAATGCCAAGACTTGAAGGTCTGCGTCTGACAGGAAAAAAGCATCCCCCACCGTGGTTGCTGCTGCTTTGACTTGTTCCAAGAAAGCCTTGTCGGGCGCTTTCATCTTGAGCTTTCCACTGTCGATCGCCGTCTTGAATCTGACCCAAGACATCGAGTTTTCTGATATCTCCTCCTTGACCATTGGAACCGCATATTCTTCTCCGCTTATTGAAAAAGGGTCAAATCCTGCCACGAATGCAGAGGTGTCTAGTACGACGACTCGTTTGCGGGTATTGTCATCCGGTTCTGTCATCTGATTCCCTTGAAAAGAAGTCTGCTTCCTAAGCGTTGATAGAAGTTCGCTCCGAACCTTATGAAGGATGTCTCATGTTTTGAACGGGTAACAGTCAAGGACGGAAGTTTGGAGCGTACGAGTTGTTTATGGCGACCGTCAATCAGCACAAGCATTCTTTTCGGCCTTTCAGCTTCGACTGTTATCCTTGAGCTGGCGGGAAAAACAACGGGGCGAATCGGGCTTAGAGCGCATATTGGTGTCAGTACAAAGGCATCCACATTCGGGTCTAGTACTGGACCGCCTGCCGAGAGTGAATATCCTGTAGAACCGGTTTGTGTGGATATCATCAGCCCGTCTGCCTCGCAATCCAAGATTGGGACTTTGTCCTTCAAGATTCGGGTGTAGAGCAGTTTTGCGGGGTCATCAGGGAAGATGACGACGTCATTCAGGGCGTCTGGCAGTCTTGTGTCGTCTGCGGTTGCCGCGAGCTTCATGTACTTCTCGATTTTGAACTCGCCTTTCAGGCACCTGTCTACCGCGGCCAAGGCTTCCGATGGTTCGACTTCAGTTAGGAAACCTCGCACGCCCATGTTTACGGCAAGTATAGGCGGTTCGGGCTTCGGAAGTGATATGCATGTTCTGAATATGGTGCCGTCTCCGCCGATTGTGATTATGAAGTCGGTCTTCATTCGCTTCAGTTGAACGAATTTCACTTCTGCGTTTAGCTTGCCCTTCAGCGTATCCTCGGCGAATACTTCGAGCCCTTTTGCTCGCATGTGCTTGCACAGTTCCTCGGCAAGTTTCAAGGATGCTTTCTTGTCGTAACGTGCGACTAGACCGCCACTCTTAAGCAACTTTTTCACCGTTCAGCTATTAGCGGCGCGTTAATCTATAAAGATGTCGAAAAAGGTGCCGCCTTCACCGAGAGAGCGTGTGCGCTACAGGACTGGTCTGGTAAGGTTTGAGTTTTCTGAGCATCTAAATCTATATATGAGTGTTGTTCAAGATTGCTGTGGATAGAAACCGCTGCGGATCGGTGAAGCTGTGAGCAAACCTGTTGATGTTGGAAGCTTGCGTGTGGGCGGATACATGATTATCGACGGTGAACCTTGCCACATTGTTGACATAACCAAGTCGAAACCTGGGAAGCACGGTTCAGCCAAGGCTAGGATTGTGGCAATCGGCGTCTTTGACAATATGAAGAGGCAGTTTGTGAAGCCGGTTGATTTGAATGCTGAGGTGCCGATCATTGACAAGAGGATGGGCCAAGTTTTTGCCGTTAATCCCACTGGCATTCAGATTATGGACTTAGAAACCTACGAGTATTCGGAGGCCCCTTACCCGCAGGACGAGGATTTGAAGGCGAAGCTTGTTGCGGGCGTTGAAATTGAGTTCTGGCGGATTATGGGCAAAGTCAAGATTATGAGGGTAAAGTAGGTCGAGAAGAATGCTGCCCTAGGCGGTTTTTCGCGTACTTCGGGCGATGCTTTTGTATACGGCCACGCTGAAAGACGGAAGGGTTGTTCTCATAAGGGAATTCAGGATGGAAGACAAGGAGAAGCTTATCGAGATGTATGAGTCACTTTCCGCCGAAGCGGTGCGCTGGGGGATGCCTCCTTACACGAGGGACAGGATTGAGAAGTGGTGGCTGAGTAATCTGCAGAATCATATCTCTATTGTAGCCCTGCACGGTGACAAAATCGTTGGGCATGCCCAGATTTAAGTCTCCTCACGCTCGCAGGAAGGGCACGGCTGACTTGGCGATGTATCTTCACCAAGACTTCCACAATGTTGGATTAGGTGCGGCTATGCTTCCTAAGCTTTTGGAGCTTGCACTAGGGAAGGGCTGCACAGGGTAGGTTTGACTTGGTAGCTGAGAACGCGCGGGCGGTTCATCTTTATGGGAGTTTTGGGTTCAAGGTTGAAGGTGTTTTGAAGGACGCGTATTTTGGAGATGATGGGAAATATCATGATGAACTAGTTATGGGCTTGATTCTTGGACGAGGGTTTTCTAGCTCCACCAATTCCAGTCGAGTTTCTTGAAGCCCATGTAAAGAACGAGCAGGATTACTCCCCAGCTCAACGCGATCCCTGCAAACTTCAATAGATCGTTTGGCACGTAAGCATAGCCTGCCCAAGCGCTCACTCCGCACAACCCAATCAGAAGAAGAGTAAACATGGCGAAGTGTATTGCACGCTCAGCCGTCAACAATTTTCACCTACTAAACCCTAAGTTAGCGTGGCTTATCGATAAAAGATTTGCCGTCAAAGTTTTTATCATCTTTTGTCATATGCATATTGGAGCCTATGATGTGTGAAGAGCCGTCTGATTTGTGAGGACGCTTTTTAAACCCAGCGCTGAGGCTTCAACACTAAACAATCAAAAATTGTGAATACCCATCTTCCAGCTTTGCCAAACTAGGCTACTTGCTATAAGTCTGACCCAAGCTTCAATCCATATACAGTGAGTTGCAAATCAAGTCTTGATGTTGATCTTGGTATGATATCTGCATCATACAGACAATTTCGATAGTTGTTGCATCTGCTGGTGTGTTTGCAGCAGCCATCTACTATATTCTGCAGATAAGACATCAGACGAAACTTAGACAAACAGATTTGATCATGAGACTGTATTCAACTTTCGGAGGTGAGGAACACCAGAGAGCTGGGAAGAAGGTTTCAAAGATTAACTACGAAGGCTATGACGACTTTGTCAAGAAGTACGGTGCACCAAACTCTGAAGAACAAATCCCTATGGCAATAGACAAGGTCCTATATTTCTATGAGGAAGTTGGTGTTCTCTTGTCCAAGAAACTTGTGGGCATCGACATGATTGATCAACTAATGGGTTACAACATCATGATGATAGGGACCAAAACCATGCCAATAATAGAAGAGGCTAGAAAACGTCTTAATCTCCCACGTGTTTGGGCAAATTTTGAATACCTCTACAATGAAATGAAGAAAAGAGAACAACGGCAATAGAAGACACTTCTATCACTCTTTTAAGCATTTTTATTCACGGTGTTCTTTGGGAGATATCTATGTCAATCTGGAATACGGGAGATTTTGCCCCTGCGTGGCGGGTGCGATTCGACCTTCCCCTTCACGTTACTATCCTTTTACTGCAGTTTGTCGTCTTTAGTGCCCTCGTTTGCGTGGTATGTGGATTTCAAGCATTCCCTTCTTAAACTTGGTTTTCATCTTTCTCATCTGAACGGGCACGGGAACGCGCATATGACAATGAAACTTCTGGAATTCACCCTCATGATGGGTTATACCCAGTTCCTTGAACGTCATCTTCCGCTTCATCTGAGCCGAAATCTCAAGAGTGCTTTCGTCTAGCGCCTTGACTTTCAAGGAACTCTCCTTTGTTAGGGGCAAGTCCACGGTCACAACCACCTCAGTCAGCAAAATCCTCATGCTCTTCAATGGTTCCATCGTACTGGCCTTCAAATTCCAGCTGGGACCCTCCACAAACGACTCTCTCCACCTGTCAAGCTCCCGCTCCATATCATTAAAGTATTTGTCAAAAACGTCTGCGAACGAACGCTTTTTCTTTTCAATTGCCATACCCGCCAACCTCCCTACGACACGTACATCGGGATGTCGTATTCCTGCCCCTTCTTCATGTTCGACATCTCCTGCTGCGTCCGCTTCATCACGTCCCTCGCCTTCAAACGTATCTCTTCACCCTTCTCCAATAGCTTCGCAACATCAACCTTCACTCCAGTGATTCCAGCCAGCCCCTTCAAAACCTCCGCAGCCGCCTCTGGATCAGGATAGTTATAGAAACACTGCGCAAGCAAGGTCACAGCAGGCACACCCAACTGCGAACACCGCTGCAGCATGATCGCCTGAGGACCAACCATGTACCCCTCACTCAATATCTCCACGCCTCTGTCCTTGATGGTCTTCAGCATCTCTGGACTTGAACCGGCAGCAAAAACCTTCAACTCCTTAGCATCTTGCCTCTCTTCAAGAGGGATACCGCTCAACGAAACCATCATCTTCACATTCTTGCTCTTTCCCCAATCAATCAAAGCATACATTATGGGATAAATGACGTTGGCAGACAAGGGCGTTTCCGAAACAGCCAACATGACATTGTCGTTGCCGAAAACCCTGATCGTCGAATGAGGCAGCCCTTCATGCAGAACAATAATCGGTGGCAGCAACATAGAATCCAAATACGCCACTTCGTCCAAGTCAAGTTCCTCTATCAGATGTGAGGCGGCTATGACGCCGACCAATCCGACATCTGGAAAGCCGAACATCATGGTTGTGCCAGACAGGATTCTCTTTTTCTCGATAATCTTGACTTCTTCAGTCAACCTTGACCCTCAGAATAATCTAGAGTTTGCAGTGTGTAAAAGGTTTATGGAAGTTAAACTTAAAGAGCGGAATACCTATATTGCAAAGATTTCCCGCGGTTTAAATATACCAACTATTTATGCGGCTGTCCAGTTCGCCATAGACATGGAGATCGGCAGAAATGCAAAAAATAATATTCGAAACAGAAGCGAAACCCAAAACGCCAAGTTTCTTGTCGTGCAGTAGCGCGTGGCGATATGAAGAGTTGTTGGACATGGAAACCAAGAGCCCGCTTTATTATCCACGAATTGAGGGGTTTTGATAGTAGATATTACCAATCATTTAGCGCGCGGCTTCTCACCCACACGCGCGCTGGCGTGCGAAAGCGCTGGCAAAAGCGGGCGCTCTCTCATCAGGAAAACGTCTCCCGGTTCAAAATCAAAACGCCAAGCTCCTTTACGTTTACCAAAAACCCTTCCCTCCTTGCAGATGTCCCAGTTCTCGCGCGCGCTACGGAAAGAAAGGGGATTGGTTTTGATATTGATCAGGATTTGGTGCGCGCGTTGAGTATGTTGTAGACCCAGCCTAGCATGAGTTCTTGGTGGGCAATCGAGAGTAGCGTGTCTGCGCGCGAGCCGGCGTGTCCAGTGTCGAACCACTCCACCCTAACGTTCTTTCCTAGGGAGCGTGCCTTCGCCTCGTACAGCTCTACCTGACGCGGCGGGTCGCGAGTGTCATTTCTTCCTTGGATGATTAGAACGGGAGCGGCAAGGTTTTCTACATACGTGATGGGTGACGCCCTTACGTAAACCTCGCGTTTCTCATCGGGTGTTCCGCCGAAGAGCGCCACGTCGTACCCTCTCAGATTTTTGGATTCGTCTTCGTACTGGGTGACCCAGTCGGCGACCACCACGCCGCCCATTCCGCCAGCCCAAAGCTCAGGACGAACGCCCATTGCCTGAAGCGTCAAGTATCCACCGTAGGACCAACCGGTCAGGAAGATTTGGTCGGGACGGGCGATTTTGTTTGTGACAAGCCATTGACGCGCCGCAACAATATCCTCGACCTCCCAATGACCTAGATCGCCATTGATCTTCTTCTCAAACTCTTTCCCGAACGTCGTAGAACCTCGATAGTTTATTGTTAGGTAGGCGAACCCGTGGTCAAGCCACGCCTGACTCTGAGGGTGGAACACGTTGAATTGCACGGCCGTGGGTCCGCCGTGGGTCTCAAGAATCGTGGGGAAGGGGCCCGTGCCGTCAGGAATTGCCACCCAGCCTTGGATTTCCTGACCGTCCGAAGAAGGGAAGCTTATGCTGCGCCACGGCCGCGATTTCGGCGCAGGTCCGGGTTCAAGCAGCACCCTCGCGCGTGTCGAGCCGTCAGTGATGCTCAGAGCCATGAGTTGAGGTGGTGTCGTAGAATCTTGCCAGCGCAGTAGAAGGGTCTCGTTCGATTGGAAGCAGACTGAGTCTATCGTACTGCCTGGATGATTCAGCTTGGTCAGAGTTGCCGTCGCGAGTTCGTAGAGCCACAGCTGTTGAGACGCCCTGCTTATCTGGCAAAGCAGTGCGCGCCTCGCGTCCGGCGACCAGCCCCAAGCAACAACATCTCCCTCTAAGCCCCCCACATCCAGATCAACGCGCGTTCCAGCGACCGCGTCCCAGATCAGCGGCCGCTGTGCTCCGCTCTTGTTGCTAGTGGCCAGCATTCTTTGATCGCCCGAGAGCGGCGAGAATGTGTTGGGCTCTATTTTGCTCGATTCGTCGAAGACTTCATTTATCTTTTGACCGTTCTCCGTGTCGTACGAGCTAAGGCTGAAGTCTAGACCACCGTATCGTTCGGCAGAAACCAGAACCGACACCCTCCCATCGTGTGAGAAGATAGGTCCTTCTGTAAGCTTGTCGTTCCTATTGATTCTTCGAGGTTCCAGAATCGAATCGCCAGAGAGTCCAACTACGAAGCTCTCGAATCCGTCCGGAGTGGGCACGGTAAGTCCGAAGTGAGAGCTTGTATCATCGATGAAGCAGGAGAGCGTCGAGTAGGGCTGGAGCGTTGGTGTCACGTCCTGACGATATTCCCCGTTCCCCTCGAATGGAACCCTGACGAAGTGCCCAGTTTCATTTCCCTGCGTATCATCTAGGTAGTAGATGTGCCGGCCGTCGGGTGAGATTGTTCCGAAGATTGTGCCGGAGGGACGATGGGTCACCTGTCTCAATGAGTTGGAGAGTAGGTCAAACGCGTAAAGCTCGTAGATGCCAGACTTGTTGCTAACGATTAGGGCGCGATTTGGGGAAGCCCTTGCGACCTCTATACCTATACGCGGTACGAGGTACCGCTTCTTCCACGGAGCGTCCTTTGCTGTGAATGGCTTCTTTAACAATGGTTCTTTCACTCTCGCTCTGGGAATGGCTCGCTGCCTGCGTTTGAACCATTCATAAAGTCAGAGTACTGGTTTCCGCTAATAGGCTTTTCGTGGTTCGCGCGCTAGGATATGAGCCTAACATGTGCGCGCGCAAAAACGTATAAAAGAGTGCTGAAGTCGTGAGTTTGTGGCGTCGCGGCGGTGCGGCGCATTCTGCCGATCTCCAGATCTGGTTGACATGACCGCGCTGTCGCGCGCCGCATCACAAAAACTCGATTTTCTCGTTTTGATTCAAGCGATACGCAAAATAGTATTTAAACCAAGATTTTGTCTGGAGAAATACTATTTAAATCCGTGAAGAATTCCTAGTCTGGAGAAGACAATGTCTATAGACCGTTTAGGCTCTTCGCTTTACGAAGCAATAAGAAAAGTGTTTAGAGCGTCAGTGATTGATGAGGCCACTGTCAAGGAACTTGTGCACGACATACAGAAGGCTCTGCTCCAAGCAGACGTGAACGTTCAGCTCGTCCTTGACATCTCCAAACGAATAGAGGAAAGAGCCCTGAAAGAAAAAGTTCCGCAGGGCGTCTCAAGACGTGAACATCTGATAAAAGTTGTTTACGAAGAACTAACCCGTTTCCTCGGCGAAAAGTCAATCCCAATCAAAATCGAGCCGGGAAAACGAAAAGTCATAATGCTCGTCGGCATTCAAGGCTCAGGAAAAACAACCGCCGCAGCGAAACTGGCAAGATACTTCCAGAAAAGAGGACTGAAACCAGCAGTGGTCTGCGTAGACACCTACCGACCAGGCGCATACGCGCAACTTCAGCAACTAACAAACAGAATAAACGTGCCTTTCTATGGCGACTTGAAGGCGAAAGACCCCGTCAAAGTGGCTTTTGACGGACTGAAGCAGTTCGGCGACAAGGACATCGTGATGATTGACACTGCTGGCCGCCACAAAGAAGAACAAGAGTTAATCAAAGAAATGAAAATGCTTGAGAAAAGCCTCAAACCTGACGAAGTCATGCTGGTGATTGACGGAACCATCGGCCAGCAAGCAACAGTCCAGGCGAAAGCGTTCCACGAGGCAACACCAATAGGTTCGATTCTCGTCACAAAACTGGACGGCTCCGCAAGAGGAGGCGGAGCTCTGTCAGCGGTCGCAGCTACAGGCGCCCCTATAAAATTCATCGGCACAGGCGAAAAAGTGGAAGACATCGAATCATTCGTCCCCTCCCGCTTCGTAGGCAGACTCTTAGGCATGGGCGACCTTGAAACTCTGATCGAGAAAGTGCACGAAGCAGAAGTCAAGGTCCCTGAAAAGAAAGCCAAGGCCATCTTGAGCGGAAAATTCACGCTGACAGACATGTACGAACAGTTCGAGGCCATGAAAGGAATGGGCACCTTCCGAAAGCTTCTGAAGATGCTTCCCGGCATGTCCTACAACATACCTGAAGACATGCTGAACACGGCTGAAGGGCGTCTAGAAAAATGGCGCGTGATGATTCAGTCTATGACGCCTGAAGAGAAGGACGACCCGAAAATCTTCAACGCCTCAAGAATGAAACGCGTGGCAAAAGGCTCAGGGACAAGCGAGAAGGAAGTAAAAGAGCTTCTGAAACAGTATGTCATGATGCGCCGAATCCTGAAAACACTGCGGAGGAAAAAGAAACTTCCATTCTTCGGCAAGGGAATGCCGCTCGAGCTTAAGTGAGCTTGACCCGAGACTTGGAAGGTTCATAAGCATGGACATTTTGGGAAAAGCGTTGAGAATGCTTGGAAAGCATCCTCTATGCGACCACTGTCTGGGGAGGCAGTTCGCATTGCTTGGCCATGGCATGGGAAATGACGACAGAGGGAAAGCAATCAAATCAGTTTTAACATTTCAGGGTCATGAAGAGGCTCTTTCAGGGGGCATAGACGGAGTAAGAGTTCTGAAGGTTCTGGCCACAAACGGTTTCTCAGACACAGCAAAACAGATACTAGCAAGAATGAAGAAACGCGTGCCGCGTAAGGCTTTTCCTAAAACATGCCTTCTATGCGAAAACAAGTTCATGGTGGTTGGCGATTTGGCGAAGAAAGCCCTCAAACTTCTTGAGGAGTATGAGTACAGCAACTTTTTGGTAGGCGTAGAACTGCCTATGGAGGCTGAGGAGCGCGAAGACGAATTCAGAGCCAAGTTTGAAGTGAGCCAAGGGGAAAGCATGCGAAACGAGTTCGGAAGGTTGACAGGTAAAAGACTTGCTGAGCTTAATGGAAAAACCGTAGAATTCAAGAAGCCAGAAATCGTCGTGCTCGTTGACCCGTTTGCTCAATCGGTTAGGCTTGCAGTGAATCCGCTCTTCGTTTCAGGACGTTACAGGAAGCTTGTCCGAGGCATACCGCAATCAAAATGGTTCTGTTCAAACTGCCGCGGAAAGGGATGTGAAAAATGTAACTGGACGGGAAAAATGTACGCTGAGTCTGTGGAGGAACTGATTGAAAAACCCTTTCTGGAGGCAACAGGCAGCATGAAGGCTTCATTTCACGCGTCTGGAAGAGAAGACATCGATGCTCGCATGTTAGGCTTGGGCAGGCCTTTCGTTGTCGAAGCCACAGCGCCCAAAAAACGGTTTCTAGACCTTAGAAAGCTGGAAGACTTCGTGAATGCCCACGCGAAGGGCAAGGTTGAAGTGTCGCGCTTGAAGTTTGCGGACAAGGACGTGGTCAGAAGATTGAAGAGGGGTGAATCAACCCAGAAAGAATACCGTGTGACTATCGAGTTCAACGCTAAAATCACGGTTAAGGACCTGCGGCTGCTCGAAGAAAAGCTGACAAACGTCATGATAAAGCAGCAAACGCCTCGACGCGTCTTGCACAGACGGGCAGATTTGACGCGGGAAAAGTACATATACGACGTGAACGTTAAGAAGTTGTCGCCTAGAAAGGCTGAAATGAAAGTACGATGCCAAGGAGGACTCTACGTCAAAGAGTTGGTGAGCGGGGATGAAGGAAGAACAACGCCCAATGTCTCAGAACTTCTTAATAACAAAGCGAAGCCTGTGAAACTTGACGTTTTGAATGTGATTATGGAAGATTAAGCGGGTGAAAAAATGAGAAGTTCAAAAGGGTATCGCACTGGAACACGGCGCCTTCTGACGAAGGGGCCTAGAGAGCGAGGTAGAATTAGACTAAGCAAGCTTCTGCAGGAGTACCAGCCTGGAAACCGGGTTGTCGTCAAGATAGACTCAAGCGTCCAGAAAGGAATGCCTCACAAGCGTTTTCACGGCAAAATTGGCACAATATTGAACAAAAGAGGCAGAAGCTACGTTGTAAGCGTCTCGCAGGGAGACGCAGTTAAGGAAATCATCGTCAGACCTGAACATCTAGAGCCTCATGAGAGCGATTAAGATGTCGAAGAAGGCTGCAGCCGAAAAG
>Ga0315282_10003049_pt1 | contig 30280 bp, 35 predicted proteins | sample YL17G07_20_MG_FD_203693 | JGI IMG/M metagenome (GOLD analysis project Ga0315282, IMG submission 203693) | Sediment microbial communities from Yellowstone Lake, YNP, Wyoming, USA - YL17G07_20 | ecosystem: Environmental > Aquatic > Freshwater > Lake > Sediment | place: USA: Wyoming | collected... | reverse complement strand
ACCAAACCTTTACCTCCTTCCGACGAATTTGGCGCTGGCACATTTTAAACCTTCGCCGGTCTCTAGACCTCGCTAAAACTTGACTAAAATTTTTGATCATCAGTGTTGAGCACTCGATTTTTCCATCAAAAAACAAATAAATCCTTGCGCCAATATGACTTCTGGATCAGTATGCCTGAATTTCCGCTGGCTACTATGGATAGGATTATCCGAAAGGTTGGTAAGGTCAGGGTTTCCAGAGGCGCCGCGATGGAGCTAAGCTCAGTGCTAGAGACCTATGGGATGGACCTAGCTAAGGAAGCAATAAAGCTGGCTGAACATCGCGGGGCGAAGACCGTTACTGAGGTGGATGTTAGAGCTGCGGCATCAAGGGTGCGTGTCTAAGTTTAATCTGACCATCTTATCTGCAAGGTAGTAACTCTGGAACGAGTGAAAAACGCCTCAATATTATTCAACTTTTTTTAAAAAGTATCAAGTGACGTTAGCGACCTCAAGGACTGCGTATTCGCTGCTACTTTATTTATTAAAAGTTTTAGATTCGATTTAATCTGCATTGATTGACTACTCAATATTAAAAAATCCCACGATAATCAGCGCTCGTATTTTTGCAGTTTAATTTATTTAGCGCTTTTCGCTCACTTTCTCGCGAACCTGCCAATATTGATAAAGCGCCTTCATGGCCTGTGCGGCTTTCTCAGGTAAATCATACGTTGGAATTCCCCTATCCCTCAGCACCCCTCTAACTAACACATGATCCTCGCCACCTACTGTCACGTCGACAACTGGTTTTTCTTTAGACTTCTTCGCCGCCTTTGCCACGACCTCAAGATCCGCGGGCTTGAGAATGCGAGACCTTAACATGTTTATCACCATTACCCCATCGACATTTGGGTCAGCTAGAACCTTTTCTAATGTAAACTCGTAATGCTCCGCTCCAGCTGCTGACATCATGTTGATCGGATTGTTTACATCAATGCCAGGGTAGCGCGATTTTATAGTTTTCTTCACGTCTTCCGAGAGCATCGCGAGCTTCAGGCCTTTCCGCTCTATCGCACCGGCAGCCAACATCGCGGGCCCCTTGGCGTTGCTGATAATCGCGACCCGATCGCCTCGCATGGGGGGCTGCAAGGCCAAGGCAATTCCAGAGTTGAAGAGATCCTCGATGTTCTTGGCTCGAATCGCGCCGGCCTGCTTGAGAGCTGCGTCGAATATTTCATCTCGTCCGGTCCCCTTACCGGTGCCCCTTAAGATGGATACGGGCTTTCGTTTGGAAGCTTCCCTTATCGCATCCGTAAACTTTCTCCCCTCATCGATCCATTCCATGTAGATGCATATGGCTCCTGTGTCATCGTCTTGCGCGAGGTAGTTTAGAAGGTCCACTTCATCCACATCGACTTTATCGCCGAAGGAGGCGAACTTGCTCAATCCTATCCCGTGAAAACATGCCCAATCTAGCATCGCAGCACCGAGGTCAGAATCTTGAGAAATCAAGGCCACCTTGCCTCGCACCGGAATTAGCCCGCGCTCGAATGCCGTACACAGCCCGTTTTCAGTGTTGAGCACGCCCATGGACGCGTTTGGGCCAAGAACCCGGACACCCCGCTTCACCGTTGCCCTAAAGAGTTGCTCGAGCTGTAAATCATTGTAGCCTCCCGCAGGTAGGATGATCGCCTTAATTCCTCTACCCACCAGTTTTCCAATGCCTTTAAGTGCCAGCTCCGGAGGGGCCGTGAGCACGGCTAGGTCTTGCTTCTTCGGCACATCCTTTAAGTTCTTTATCGCCCCGCTCAACCTGCCGCTGAGGTCGAGGACGTTTATCTTACCTTTATAAGAACTCGACATGTTGGAGATCATCGAGGTAAAGAGGGCAGGAGAAATAACTCCGGGCCTTTCCTTGATTCCGGTGGCGCCGACGAGTAGGACTGACTTTGGCTCGAATATGGCCTTGATGCCCTCCCAGGCCATCACGACTCCTCCTCTAGTATGATTCGGGCATCCACGGCGATTGCGCCCTTGCCTTTATCAAACACGAACAGCGGGTTTATATCCATCTCTGATATCTCGGGGAACTCGTACGCGAGCTGCCCTACCTTCTGAAGGACGTCCACGATGGCATCGATGTCTGCCGCGGGCTCGCCTCGGATGCCCCCCAAGATAGGATAGCCTTTTATTTCTGAGATCATCTCCCTAGCATCATCGGCCGTTAGTGGAGCTAGCCTGAAGCTCACGTCCTTTAAGGCCTCCACCCACACCCCACCCAAGCCAAACATCACAGTGGCACCGAAGGTAGGGTCCTGTAAGGCGCCCACAATCACCTCCCGCGCGTGGGGCACGTACTCTTGGATAGTAACGCCCAAAATCTTTGCTTTTGGCCTGTATGCGCGGGCATTATCAACGACCTCCTTGAAGGCTTGGCGCACCTCCATCTCCGAGCTAAGTCCGACTTTTACGCCCCCTGCATCGCTCTTGTGGATAATGTTAGGCGAAGAGATCTTCATCACGACTGGATACTTGAGCTCCCTTGCAGCCTTTACGGCTTCAGCCGCATCTCGAGCGAGTTCGACGCGCGTCGTAGGTATTTCCCATGCGGCAAGGACCTTTTTTGACTCGTGCTCCAAAAGCTCGCGCCTGCCGTTCTCCCTTATCGATGAGAGGATTTCAGCAACCTTTTTATGTGCTGCCATAATTCCACAAGCAGGCTATTTTAGCTGCAATTTACACTATAAAATTTTGGGTTGCTTAATTTTCCAACAATTTTTTCAATAAATCAATTCGGAATAATTGCCTTTAAAGAGATAGTCACAGGCAATTTTTAAGCCAGCGTGCAGTCTAATTGAGTTCGCGTTTCAGCATCCGAACGGCTGGAAGGTGAAATGGATAATAGTTTCACAAGCGGTAAATAGACTCTTATTTCATACTATTGCTCGACGGGGATTAAGCCCGCGATAAGGGCCAAACCAACGTCTAAGGACGGCGGGGAGCCGTGCAGGAACCAAGTGAACTTGGGAAGGGCACGGTTAACGCGTCTGGCGGTGGACGCGGAGGCATGAACCGTGGGATAAAGGCCCCAGGACGAAAAGCGACGTGGCGTAAGTTGCGTCGAAGACTAGCCGAAGGGTCGTATCCCCGTCGTGGGATTAAAATATTAACAATAGAAAAATGGAAATTCAGGAGAAAAAAAGCAGTTAAAACTGCGGTTCGTGTGGTGATCTGCGGCGGAAAGGCGGATGAAAGATGGGAGATCTGCCTATCTCGCCCTGGCACAATAGAAGGCAATTGCCAAATTTGGTCTAATTCCAAAGAGCCGAAAGAAAAGCGGGTAGCTAATGCTGAAACAAACGATAACGACCGATAACCCGTTTTGAGAAGGATCGGTCACCAATTCACTTGAGTTTAAAGTGGTGTCTTACCTCAGACTTTTTCAAGCCGCGGTATGTCTCACCTGAGACATTTTTCAAGCCCCGGCGTGTCTTACCTAAGACAAGTGATTGTCACGATGTCTCAACTGAGACATTTTGTCTCAACTAAGACAATGACCTAACCCACTCGATTTTTTAGATGTCTTAACTGAAACATTTCTGCACGCTTTCATGAGTTAGACACAGATTTCGGCATCACGGCACGAACTTATGCACCTGCGGCTGGCCGATGGCATCATAACCCTTCAGAATTTTCTCAAAACTAACCCTTTCTCCCCCAACAATCTTCAACTCCGCATCGATGTTGCCTCGCTCGATCCTGATGATATTGTAAGAGTTCGCGAAAAACCCCCTGAACCGCCTGGAGGAAACAGTGCCGGCGTGAACTATGGTCAAATTTTCTATGTTCAACTTCCATGGCCTGTGTTTGTGCCCGCAGAGGATCAAGTTGGCCTCCCCGCTAATCAAGGTTCTGAGCGCGTCACCGGCGTCCAGGATGATGTTTTGTCTGCTGCCGGTGTCAGGAATTGGAACGAGGTGGTGGTGTAGGGCAACTATCTTGAACTTGTCCCTGTGCTTCTTCAGGAGATCCTCAAACCATACGAGTTGGCGATACCCGACCTCGCCAGTATTCCTATCAGGCCTGGCAGTCCTAAGTTGGCTGATCATAAAATTTTCGAACGTCGTCATCTCCGGTCTCGGGAAAAAGTGATCCCAGAGCAGGAATCCAGTATGGTCAAAATCATGATTCCCGCTACCGATAAGGACCCTCTCGCACTTGAACTTCTTTATATATTTGGCATATATTTGGCAGCGAGCTCGTACTGATCGATGATCCCCATGTTCGTGATATCCCCAGTGATCACGATTACATCTGGCTTCAGGGCGTTTATTTCCCTTATCGCAGTTACGAGCGTCTTTGGAGAGAACGTCTCTGCCCCGCAGTGCAGGTCGGATAGATGGACCAGCAGCATATTTCTTGCCTCAGAGCTACACCCGCTCGCTCATGGTCATCGCTAGCACTGCCATCTTAGCGTAGAAATTATCCTCAGCCTGCTCGTATATCACGGAGTTCGGCCCGTCCATTACCTCGTCGGTCGCTTCCTCCCCTCTTAGGACCGGAAGGACGTGAGTGACAATCGCGGGCTTGCCCATGATCCCGTCCACATGTTTTTGCTCGAGCATCCAACCCCTGAATTTGTTGTGAATCGCGATTTCCCGCTCCACGCCGAATGCGGTTGCGCCTACCCTGAGAAATTCCGCGGTGGCCCAGCTTCTGGGAAACACGACGTTTGCCCCCTCGAGCGCACCTTCGAAATCGTTGCTGACCTCGATGCTGCCGCCGCTTTCGCCCGCGTTCGCCCTCGCCATCTCTATGATTTTCGGGTCGATATCGAAGCCCGGAGGATGTGATAATACCACATCCATGCCCAACCTGGTCGTAATGAGGACCTCCTCCTGGATGCTGCACCTCCCGCGGGGCTGGCTGGCATAAGTCCAAGTGATGGCATATTTCTTCCCCTCGAGGTTACCGATCTTGTTCCCTACTGTCATTATATCTCCTATCGCCTGGGTTGGGTGATAGGTGCAGCAGGCCATGTTGATAACTGGCACCTTCGCAACCTCCGCGAACTGTTCCACGATCCTCCTGCCATCGCCGTACACGTAGTCTATAGATTTATCCAATATCCTCACGCCTATGCCGTCCGAATATGCGTCATACATCTTTGCAACATCCTTGGTTGCCTCACCCGCCTTCAGCCTGGTCGTCGAAACGTCAATGAATGGCGCGTGCCCACCGAGGATGGCCGTCGCCGCCTCAAAAGCTCCCCTAGTTCTCGTCGATGGGGCATAAAACACCATGAAGAAGTTTTTCCTGTCGAGGAGCCTATCTGGGCGCTTTCCCCCCTTAACCGTTGCCTTCAGTTTTTTTGCCAGCTCTATCGTTGCTAGTATTTCCTCGACGCTCCAATCTTGTGACGTTATCAGGTCCCTTCCATAAAGCTCAACCATCGGATCATCCCCAATTTAATTGGACAACGCACTTTTTACCCTTTTCCAAATTAGCTTATCGCCTTTACTTGTTATATTTATAACAAATGGGTGGTACGGAAGTTCAAATATGCGTTAACGCTTTCTTAGAATTACGCAAAGGAGCGATGCAAAAAATCTGTTCTTTATGTGCCTGTGACAAATTCTTAAGCATGAAATCCAAAATTTATCGTTTGATTTCAATGAACGAAGAAATTTTTCGGAAGGCCAACGAGCTGATAGCGAAGGGCGAGACTTTCGCGATAGCCACAATAATTCGGACTGAGGGATCCACGCCCAGAAAACCGGGATCGAAGATGATTATCCTGCAGGATGGAAGCACCATAGGCACCATGGGTGGCGACTGCCTGGAGGCCGGTATAGTGGACGTGGCGCTAAACGCGATAAGCGAGGGCAAATCCACAACCATTGACATAACACTTAAGGAGGAAGAGCTGGGGGGCGTTGGCATGAAATGCGGGGGGACGGCGGACGTCTATATCGAGATCGTCAAACCAACTCCTAGGCTATTAATTATAGGGGGCGGGCACATAGGGGTCGAGGTTGCAAAGCTTGGCCTGAATCTCGGATTTTCCGTCACCGTCATCGACCCGTTAGCAAAAGCAGGAATTTTTCCTGAGCTGGTCGAGGTAATTTATGAACCGGTCGAAAAGGGGATTTCAAGGGTTGAGATTTCCCCACAAACATACATCGTAATCGCCACCGAACACAAGTACGATGAGCCCGCGCTCAAAGCGGTGGTCAATTCCAACGCGGCGTACATCGGAGTTGTCGGAAGCAGGAGGAAGGCAGCAGTAATTCACAGAAATTTGGCAAACGAGGGAATCTCCGAGGAAAAGCTCAGACGGGTGCACATCCCGATAGGGCTAAGCATTGGAGCGGAGACACCCGAGGAGATCGCAATCAGCATAATCGCCGAGATCGTGAGGGAACGCAGGGAGCCCACCGCGTCTGGGGAGAGCCTTAAGACTTCTCCTTGAATGCTCGAAGACTATCAGGCGTGTCTATGTCTGTGACTGCCCACTCCCCAGCCTCGATTAGATAATGGTCTTTCTCGTGCCTGTGGATCACATCGCGGATAAGCTCGCCATTTTTGAGGGCCAGTATCTCTTCAAATAAGCTCCGATCGAAGAGCACCGGGTGTCCCTTCTTCCCTTTATACACTGGACTTACGATCTTTGCCCCGCCCTTCCAGGCGTCAATTGCTTTCGCCAAAAAATCCCGATAGACAACCGGCTGATCGCACAGGGCTAAAAATACCGCATCAAATTTTTTAAACTTTTTGAGCCCCTCCTTGAAAGACGAAGACATCCCCTCGCGATAGTTCGGGTTCACCGTCCAATTGACACCTAGTTCCTGCAAAAATTGGATCAAACGCTCCGGCTCATGACCTAAAACCACGATCATGTCATCCACAGGGCTAAAGGCATCTATAACTTGCTCAATAAGGCTCTTGTCCCCGATCTTGAGGAGGGGTTTTGGTTTCCCCATTCTTCTAGACTCTCCGGCGGCTAAGATCACAGCGCCAATCACAGCAGTCCTCCGTGCCCCATCTTGGCAAGCTCTGTCCGAGTTATTTTTTCCTTGGCAAGAACCCTAGGCAAGAGAAGGTCGAAACTTGTTCGCTTATCGGTTATTACACATGCTGGGAGCCCTAAGATTGCAGTACCGCCTAGATAAGCAACCATGATCATGGAACCAGGGAAAACTGGGATGCCTCGGGAGATGACTTCAGCGCCGGTTTTTCTTATCGCAGCAGGCGTAACATCCCCTGCATCGACTGCCATACCGCTAGTAACTAGGATGAGTTCGTATCCCATTTTCTTAAAAGTGAGTATTTTTTCTTTAATTTTTTCCTCATCATCAGGGACCACAACCGCACGTCGTAGCTTTAAACCATAACCTACGAGCTTTTCCCTTAGCGCCGGCTCAAATGCATCCTTTACTCGTCCCTCATGGACCTCTGTTCCAGTTACAATTGCGCCGATTTTATTGAGCTTTGGAGGGGCCACTTGGATGGGTTTGTTACTTCTCAAGATTTTTTCCACTTTCTTCATTCGATTTTCATCCACAGTCAGCGGAATTATTTTGACAGCCCCAACAAACTCCCCTTTTTTCACTCCAGTGTTGCTCGGTTTGGTGCTAACGACGAAATCATCGATAAGGTTCATTCGCTTAATGACGTCTTCCTTAACCTTCAAGAGGCCGGGTGTTTTTGCGAATAAACCTACCATACCATTGTTCGGTTTAGCGTAAGAGACGTTTTCACCCGCAGAAGCGCTAGCCATCCTAGTTGCGGCCTCGTCTTCGTGCACATCCTTTTCCTTTTTTTCGGTGATGTAGACCGAGTAGTTCCCAACGTCTTTTAGCCTCTCAATATCCGCAGCCGTGATTACGTGACCTCGCTTGAACAAGATGCTTTTGACCCCAGGCCCGCAGCGGATGACATCATGGGCTAGCTGTTTACCGATGGCATTTTCAACTTTTACCTTTTTCACAGCACAACCACCATTTCACAGTAGAGTATTATGCCTCCCATAAAAGCGATTGTCATTCGAGTCACGGGGCGGAGTCAGTCGGCAAGATAATTCTGATCTAGCTAATCTCCGAGTTTCACAGTGGACGGATCCCAGCAGCAGCGAACGTTACGCTAACCACTAAGCTGACAGCTATGATAGCTACAGGTGCCAGGCGATACAACCATCTATTTCCGGATATCAACGGCGAAAGCTTTAACTGGAGTTTCGGCGCCGTTGCGTATCCCAAAGGTGAGGTTGCTGCACTTATCGCGGTCCAAAGCATGCCGTTAGTGGCAATGTACGCAAGTTGTCCGCTTAGCCTCGCTGCATTTAGGATCGGAGCACCTAGCGCGACCACCGTGTAGATGAAGGCGATCGAGCTAAGAAATCCGGACAGCACGCCAGCTCCGACTAGAATCGGAGTGGTCAGTTCAGATTTTCTCATCACCAAGGTAGTTATTAGTGAAAAGGTGATCGAAGAGAATATCATCGCTATGACGGGATTTATGATCGGATAAGTTGTGGCTGGAGTCGTGAATGCTGGTATATTTCGGATCGGGATGACAAGGAAGCTGAACGGTGCAGCAGTCAGACCAATACCAACCAACATAGCTGGCCTCTTGTAGATGGCCAAAGCTGCGGTCATGATTGGAACACCTAGGATTGCCCCCACCAATGGGCAGGGACAAACGTGCAGTTGGCTCTTGAAGAAAGAATCGAAAGATCCAAAAACTCCTCCTATCGTGCTTTGAAGCAACCCCCAAATTGAGCCGAAAATCAATATTCCTACAGGCGCGGGGTAGCTGACTAGAGTTTTTTTAAGATCAATTTTTCGTGGAATATCACACACCCTGAGTCCAACACGATTTTGGGCATTTAAATTTTGCGATAATATGCAAGCATATACGGTTGCAAAAATGACATATTTACAATTTTAGCAAACATATTTAGTTTACATATCAACAAATTGAGAACTGATCTATATGGCACGAAAGCATTGCGGATTGTTGACCAAATCTCAGGTGGATATCCTTAAACTGAGGCATGCTGGCTTGACTCAAGAAGAAATCGCTAAAAAGTTCAACACAACTCGCCAAAATATCGCGATCATTGAAAAGAGGGGGAAACGAAATTTGAGGTTAGCCGATGAAACGATTCGGGAATACGCGAAAATCACATCCGCGGCGTCCGTGAAATTGAGGCCGGGGATCCACATGATAGATATCCCCCGTTTTGTCGTAGACGCGGCGGATAAGGCTAACGTCAAGCTCAAGGCCGATTTCACGAGGGTCTATAACGAGATAAGGTTCAAGGCTTCCGAGTGCGTGGAAGGAACAAAGGTTGTTAGACCGATAACGGTGTTGATACTTGAAGACGGGGATATAGAAATAATCCCACGGGAGAACAGCAATCCTCGACATCGATTGCGGGGATGACGCTATTTTTTCATCACCAAAAACTCGATTTCGCCATTACAATTTTTCGGAGATATCATTCCCCCGCCGCGGCTAATTCGGTTCATTATCTGTTTTGGTTTAAGCACATTCACTCCTGCTAGCATGTCTGCCCCATAGTCGAAAAGTACTTCAGACATCGGGGTACTTGGGCCGAGAACAATGGTGTAAGCATCTCTCCCCAGTTCCAGCAGGTGCTCGAGTGACTTGTTTACGAGGGTAGAGCCGGTAATGGCGAGTATGTCGCTGTTCGGTATCTTATGCTCTGCCGCGGTTGAAGGCAGCACACTTTCTTCTGGATCTACAAGGTTCGGTTCGAGTTCCAAAATCCAAAGCTCCTTCGCAACCGCACGTACTTCATCCAGCCTCGGGAATTTGCCCACAACGACCACTTTTTTGCCCTTGCCTTCTTTTATAATTAGGTCGATTGCATTGATGCCACGTTTGCCTTTAGGCTTGATCATAGAATTTATCGCAGCGACACCTATCCCCGCTTCCACCAGATTCCATGATTTCGCGTATTCCGCTAGCTCAAGGGTAGTCTTTTCAGTTAATTTTTCGATATCTTTGACACCACCGTGAGCCATAGCCGGATTTGAATAAGTTCTGCTTAGCCCGCAGTACTTGCCCCAAACTCCAGTCCAAGTGAGGCCAACACGAACATCCCTTGCTGGAGCCTCGTTACCCTTCACCGCGTTTATGAGGTCGTTTATGAGTTTCATACGCATCTGTAAAAACTACATAGCACAGGCTATTTTTATAACCGCGCCTTTCTTTCAGGAAACATCAAAAAGTTACATTTTTGCCTGTTTTTCTAAGTGCCTTGAGGACCACTTCGGGGGTAAATGGTGTCTCGTATAGTCTTACTCCGATAGCATTGTAGATTGCGTTGGAAATTGCTGGCAAAACGCAGTCTATGCACAGTTCTCCGATGCTTTTGGCGCCGAAAGGCCCGCTTGGCTCGTAGCTTGGCACTAAAATGGCTTTTATTTTAGGAGTATCTGAAGTAGAAAATATCTTGTAGCGGCCGAAGGATGGGTTGAGCATCCGTCCATTTTTATCGAAGTGGAACTGTTCAGTGAGTGCGTAGCCCATCGCCTGTAGGACCGCGCCCTCTGCTTGCCCTTCAGCGAGTTTGGGATTGATAGCCGTTCCACAGTCCAGTGCAACAACGTACGACAGCACCTTCACTTCTCCGGTTTCGGTATCGACAGCCACCTCAGCGAAATTAGCGGAGTAAGATTGTGGTGGCATGGTGTTGACATTGGATGCTGTGGCAGCGATCTGGAATTGATTATTGACGTAAAGTGCTTGTTTTGCGATTTTATGAAATTCTACCTTTTTTTTATTTTTAGTAGATACAACTGATTTGTTTTCGATACGTAGGTTACCCTTTGGCTCATCGAGCATGTCCGCCGCAACAGTTAAGATTTGGTCTTTAATTTTGTCAGCCATCTTAACGATCGCCATTCCTGTACAGTACGTTGTACCCGATGCGTATGCGCCTCTATCAAACGGGGTAAGGTCAGTGTCTGCGGAAAAAACGATCACGTCTTCTATTGGGATATCTAAGGCTTCGGCAAATATTTGCGCCATTATGGTGTCCGCGCCGGTTCCTATATCAGCTGCACCTATCAGAAGGTTAAACGAGCCGTCGTCGTTCATTTTCGCAGAGGCTGAAGCCATATCGATCTTGGGAACGCCTGCCCCGTGAGCATTGCATGCCATGCCCACACCATATTTTATTGGGCCTGCTGGTTGTTTCTTGTACTTCGCCCTTTTCTCCTTCCAGCCAAAGGCGGTGGCACCTTTTTCGAGGCATTCCGGTAATGCACAGCTTTCTATAATCATAGCAACTCCCTTCCCAACCTCGCCGATACTTTCGAAAATTGGGTGGCTCTCGCCCTCTTTTATGGTGTTCTTCTTCCAGAATTCCAATGGATCCATTCCAACAGCTTCGGCCATTTCATCCATCAAGATCCCCATCACAAAGCTTGCTTGAAATACCCCATAGCCGCGGAATGCGCCGGCTTGTGGCAGGTTTGTGTAAACTGTGTCCCCGATGAACTGGATGTTTGGGTAACGATAGAGCGGAAGAGCTTTGGCGCAGCAGTTGCCCATAACAGTCATGCCGTGGGAACCGTACGCACCGGTATTGCTGATCACTTTCATTTTTATCGCAGAAAGGGTCCCATCCTTTTTAACTCCTGTTTCCATCCAGAATGCCATTGGGTGGCGGGTCCTTGAACTGACGAACACCTCTTTTCTATCGTATACCAATCTGACCGGGCGCTTGGTTCGCATTGCCAGAGCTGCACAGACGTCTTCAAAAAGTATTTCCTGTTTTGAACCGAACCCGCCTCCAAGTCGTGGTTTTATGACCCTTATCATTCTTTCAGGTATCTGCAGGCACTGGGCCACGATTCTGCGCGTGTGAAATGGGACTTGAGTAGTTGAGCGGATTACGAGGCGACCATTTGGTTCAAAGTAGCATATGCAAGCATGAGGTTCCATTGCGCAATGCTGACCATAATGAGTCTTGAATTTTCGCTTTATGACAAAGTCAGCTTCTTTTAGCCCACGCTCGACATCGCCAACGTTTAGATCGATATGGGCACAGTGGTTGCGTTTGGGTTCGTAGACTAATGGTAGGATGTATTTGCAATCTGGTTCGTCGTGTATAACCGGCGCCTCTTCATCCATGGCGTGTTCAAGGTCGAAAACTGGCTCCAACGGCTCATACTCAACTTTTATGAGATGCAGCGCATTTTCAGCGATTTCCTCGGTATCTGCTGCCACGGCTGCCACGCGATCTCCGACATATCTGACCTTGCTGTCAAACATTGTGGTATCATAAGGGGAGGGTTCGGGCCAACCTTGGCCGGCTGTCGTGTGCATCACTCTGGGAACGTTTTTGTAGCAAAGGACTGCATGAACGCCGGGCAATGCTTCTGCCGTACTTGTATCAATATTTTTTATTCTGGCGTGGGCGTGCGGGCTCCATAAAAATTTTGCGTGCAGCATCCCTTCGACCTTAAAATCGTCGGTGAAAAGTGGTTTGCCCTGCGACAGAGCGAGTGAATCTATCTTTTCAACGCTCTGGCCTACCGTTTTACCCTTGAAAATTTTACTCATCGCTTTCCACCTCGCATTCGTTGAGAAGCTAGTTTTACCGCGTCTATTATCTTTACATAGCCGGTACATCTACAGAGGTTTCCTTCAAGCGCCTCTTTTATTTCATCCTCCGTTGGCTTCGTATTCTTGTCTAAAAGTGCCTTGGCCGAAATTATCATTCCAGGGGTACAGTAGCCGCACTGTACCGCTCCCGCGTCGACGAAAGCTTTCTGCACTGGATGTGGATGTTCAGGGGTGGAAAGCCCCTCGATGGTTGTGATCTCCTTATCCTTCGCCTGCGCTGCAAACATTATGCATGATTTGACGGCCTTGCCGTTTACGAGAATTGTGCAGGCGCCACAATCACCGTTACCACACCCGAATTTTACACCGTAGTACCCTTCTCGCCGCAGTGCATCAAGCAATTTTTCATTTGGTTCAAATACAAGTCGTTTCTCTACATTGTTGATCTTACAAGTTATTTCCACACTTAACCCTCCATCAAGACTTTTTTTAGCGCTCTCGTCAGTAATACGCCCAATACCTCCCGCAGATATTCTTCGCTAAAAACGTAGCTTTTTAGAACTCTGATTTGGTCCGCCGCTTTTATCGCAGCATCCGCTAGCAGTTTTTCATCTATATTCTTTCCTTGAAGCTCGTTCTCAATCGCCTTGATGCGCGTCGGAGGTGTTAACCCAGAAACAGCGACTCTTAAAATAGAGATTTTGTTCTTTTGTTTTTCAGCATAAACAGCCAATGAGATTAATGGGTAGTCGACTTTTGTCCTAGCAAATCTCACAAAAGTACCAGCCCCTTTGTTCGAGCCTTTTGGTATGATCACCTCTGATATGAATTCCCCTGGCGCTAATTTTGACTCGAAAAATTTCTCTATTGACATCGTTCGCTTTTTCCGGCCAGTTATCTCAACTTCAGCTTCAAGCGCCATGAGCGCGGGTGGGAGATTAGCCCAAAGATATCTGCAGGCGATGTTTCCGCCTATCGTTATTACATTTCGTAGTTGAGTATCTGCCAACACTGAGCAAGATTCGGGCAGAATCCCGTTTGCGAAATTATTCAAAACTCGCGATTCTTTGAGTTCTGTTACTGTGGTGGTTGCTCCGATTCGGATTTTTTGCTTTTCGTCCTTAATGTAATTGAGGCCAAGTCTAGTAAGATCAACCAGTGACTTCACACTTTTACCGGTGAAAGATGTGCCACCAGCTACTGCGGTGGTGGAGGGTTTTTCCAGAAATTCTTGTGCTTCTTTGATTGTTGTGGGGTAGTAAAACTCCATTTTTTAACCTCCGCCGATAGGTGCCCAAACAAAAATGTCGTCACCGTCTTTTAGCTTTTTTTCCATAGGCACAAGCTTATTGCTAATTGATACCATCAGGTGCTCGATTTCTTTTTCTTCGTATCCAATTTCCATAAGCATAGTCTTAACCGTTGCATTATCCGGAAGGTCCATATCAAATCTGTGTTCCTTTCGCGGATTTTTCAGCCCCGGTACAATTTCGATTTTCACTCTAATCACCATGTGATCATCTCGGTTATTTTATGGACTTTCAGACCTTTTGAATTTCTCTTTTTGGCTTTATAGTCTCATTTATCTCAGCGCTATTTTGTCAGCCATCTCCACTCGCAGGTTTTTATTTTCTAATCTGCGTGACCAAGTAATTTCGCCTTTGGATAACCAAATTTTTACAACACAAAATTTTTAAGCTGATTTTTTGACTATGCTAACCATGCGCGAATCAATTAATATCGAAAACCTTAGTAAATACTACAATGGTTTCCTCGCCCTCAAAAACCTCTCGTTGAAGGTAAAGATGAACGAGGACGTGGCGCTGGTGGGCCCCAACGGCGCTGGAAAGAGCACTGCCCTCAAGATCCTATGTGGGCTGATTTATCCCTCATCCGGAACAGCTTACATAAACGGCATCAATGTTGTCGAAGAACGCGAACGAGCGCTGTCAAATGTTGGTGCCATAGTGGAGACGCCTGAGTTCTACCCGTTCCTGACACCAAATGAAACCCTCAGCTACCTCGGGAGGCTACGCGGGATGAGCGGGCCTGATCTAAGTTCTAGGATAAAAGAAGTACTCCACCTGGTCAAGCTCGATGATTGGGCCGGCATCAGGATAGAAAAGTTCTCCCGCGGCATGAAGCAGCGGCTCGCCCTGGCTCAGGCCTTGCTCCATAACCCCCCGATTTTAATTTTGGATGAACCCACTCTCGGGCTCGACCCGCGGGGATTGGTGGAAATGCGGGAAATATTGAAAAAGGCAAGGAAGGATAAGACGGTTTTATTTGCATCGCACCTGCTGGCCGAGGTAGTTCAGGTGTGCGACAAGATCGCGCTCATCGACCATGGCCGCCTGCTCGTCTACGATAGTATTCCTCACCTGAAGAAGAAATACCATAAATCGCTGGAGGGCGTGTACCTCAAGTTGACGGAGGGAGCGATTTGAACTCGGAGTACGAAAAGCTGAAGATCGTATCCAGGTACGAGCTGCTGAAGCAATTCCGAAGAAAGCGGTTCTATGGGGCTGTGGTAATTACGATCATGGCTCAAGTCCTGGCCATCGTTCTCTATAAGGGGTTGAATGTTCCTGCCTCTCTTCCTATACCTCTTCCGGACACTTCTAAACTCTTCGCGTTATTCATCACATCGGTGGGATCGAGTTTACCAATTCTCTTCTCAGTATTCTTTGCTGGGGATTCGATTGCGTCCGAGTTCGAAAGTAAAACTGGATACCTCCTATTCCCAAATCCGGTAAAGAAGCGCACGATCGTGATTGGGAAATATGTCGCATGCTTCATAGCCACTACAGTAGTACTGGTCATAGCTTATGTGGTCTCAGTAGCTGCGTTACTTGGATTCTATCGACAGTTACCTGTTGAAACTTGGGGCGCGCTCGGCCTCTCGGTAGTGCTCGCATCCAGCGTGTTAAGTCTCGCATTTCTCTTCAGTTCGGTGCTAAAAGGTGGAATGGGGGCAACGATAGGCACGCTTCTAACATACTTGCTGATTTTTCCGATTGTCTCTGGCAGTTTGTCTACCTCCGGTCATAAACCCTGGTTCATGTTGAACTTCGCTGGAAGCTCGATAACCAGCATCTACAGGATTCCATTAGCGGAGGGGTTGTTTGGGGGAAGGGCGGGTGGACTGACGCCAGCCGACCCGACCGTTAGCCTTTTCGTAATGCTCGCATACTTTGCATTTCCTTTTCTCTTGAGCATCTGGATAACGCAGCGCAGGGAAATGATTTAGACAAAACCTTTTGATTTGGCGTGAAATAGTTTGTTGTGGCTAGTATGGCAAAAAATCTGCGCGAGGCGTTGAAGGGAGAACTAGCTAACGATGAACTCAAACAGCTTCGAGCATTTGACATCGTCGGCGACATTGCTGTTGTCAAGCTGCCGGAGAAGCTCCTGCCTAAAAAGTACGTGATAGGTCAGGCGCTTATGCGGGTGCATCGGCACGTCCGAACTGTTCTGTGCCAGGTCGGGCCAGTCAGCGGTGAATTCCGCACCAGGGAGCTCGAGGTCATCGCAGGTGAGCCTCGAACTGAAACCACGTATCGAGAGGGCGGATGTACATTCAAGGTCGACCTCGCTCAAGTTTACTTCTCGCCGCGCCTGTCCCACGAACGACTCCGCATCGCCTCGCTCGTCGCTCCGGGGGAAAATGTGACGAACCTATTCGCTGGCGTGGGTTCTTACTCAGTCATAATCGCCAAGCACAGCCGAGCGGCGAAAATTTACTCCATAGATAAAAATCCGTCAGCGTTTGAGTACATGCGAGAGAACATTCGCATAAACAAGGTCGGCGATAGAGTCTTTCCAATTTTGGGTGATGCGAGAGAGGTAATAGCCCGTCAGCTTGCGGGTAAAGCCGATCGAGTGCTAATGCCATTGCCGGAACTCGGGAGGGAATTCTTCGAAGTTGCGTTACAAGCGCTGAAGCCCGGCGGAGGCATTATACACTTTTACGATTTCGGCGAGGAGCCCGACATCTTCGGTCCATCGCTCGATTTCACGCGCAGGTTTGCAGCCGGCAAAGGCCTTGAGGCCAAGTTGCTCAGCAGCAGAGCCATCCGTTCTTATGCGTCAAGATGCTACCATATCGTGCTCGATCTCTCGATTTCAAGCCTTTAAGCTATTTTTTTCATAAAAACAAAAATAATTTCTATTAAAAATCGAATTACTTGTTTGCAAAGGGCGATAATCGACGTAAAGGCTTATATATCGCCCTAAAACGAATAAAAATGGCTAAGGTGTCTAAAATGGTTGAAATTCCCCTTGCAACCGTTGATCGCCTGATGCGTAAGGCCGGGGCTAAGCGGGTTAGCGAGGATGCTGCTCGAGCGATGGCCGAGGTTATTGAGGAACGCGCCCTCGTGATAGCTGCGGCGGCCATTAAACTTGCCGAGCATGCGGGCAGAAGTACAGTTCGAGACGTGGATATAAGACTTGCGACAAAAAGATCTTAAGCGCGTTTTATTGATATTCGATCGCCAGTTTTTACCTTGCGGAATTTCTCTACACCACTCCGGATTTTAGCAAATGTGTTTACCGGACTGATCGGCTGTGACTTTCCGAAGAATATACAGAAGCCGGGACCCTCTGGCCAATAGGAGACGTCGCCGGCCTCCGTCCTCGGAGTTGGGTTCTCCGGTGGAGTCCTGACAGGAATTTCGAAGTACACCTCCTCCTTCCAGATCTCAAGCTCGGCCTCCAATGGCAACGCGTGCCAGATTGTCTCGCAGGTCTGTGGTTGCTGGTCCTCTAGGAATTCAGCCTCGACTTCGAAATCCTTACACTCGATGATCATTTTCCTTTTAACCATAATTCCACCAAAAAATTTGAAATTACCCTGAAATCTCAAAGCCAACCTTTCGCATGTAGCCCCTGAATTCTTGGTCCTTGATAGGATACCTCCTCCTGCCCTCGACGAATTTCTCCTTGATCATGTCCACGAGCTGCGCTAGCCTTGGATCATTCTCGTTTATCTCCTTCCCGATCATCTCCTCCACCTTGAGCTTCACGCCGTGCTTGCCGGATCTCTTGCCAATAACTATCGTCCGCTTCTGCCCAACCAACTCAGGCGGGAATATCTCGTATGTGAGAGGCAGCGTGGAAACACCCTGAACGTGAATCCCTGACTCGTGCGCGAATGCCGCGTCGCCCACGATTGCCTTGTTTAGGGGCAAGTGGTAGTTGATCGACGATGCCATCAGGAGGGCTAGTTCCCTGAGAGTGCTTAAATTCCACTTAGATATGCCGTGGTGGAAATAACAATTTAGAATGATTTTCTCGGTTTCAGCATTTCCGGCCCTATCCCCTATGCCCAACATGGTCGTGCTTGCGTAGAACTTGTCGTAGAGTCCAGATGCCGCCCTGATCGCCGCCATGGTATTCTCGACGGCGTTACCCAGGTCGTCGTGGGCATGCACCTCCACGTATGGAATCTTAGTCTCCTCCTTTAGAGCCTTGATCTTTGCTGGGATCCCGTATGGCAGAGGCGCCTGACGATCCGATGAGCCGCACCCCACAGTGTCGCATATTCTGTAAACCTTCGCGCCAGCCTCCGCCACAGCATTCACAAAAGTGCGCTCGAACTTCCAATCCGCTCTGGTGCTGTCCTCACCGTGAACGAAGACAGTCAGTCCATGGTTGACGGCGTACTCAACTGTACTTACGACCCGCTCTATCAGCTTCTCAAGTGGCACGTCCATCCACTTCTCGAAGTGAATGTACGAAACAGGATGGGAGATCCCGACCTGCTTGAAACCAGATTTCAGGGCGATATCGACGTCCTCCTTGGTCGATCTACACCAAGCAGCAATTATATCTTCCAGGCCATTGTCCTTCATCATCTCCACGGCCTGCTGATCGGATTTTGTGTAGGTTAGAACCTCCAACCTCTCTACTCCGACATCGCGGAGCATTGTGGCTATCCTAGAGGCGTTCTCGGGCATTGGACTTGTTAAACCCGCCATCTGAAGTCCTTCCCTCAGAGTCGTATCATCGATCACGACGTCCACCTTTAGCGGATATGGGGGGTAAACGAGCTTTCTGAGATTATCCCACTTTGCGGGATCAAATTGTGCCGGGCTGACGCTCCTTATCTCTTCTAAATATTCACGCCTGGCCTTTTCCATATCATCCAAATCAGTTTTCATTGCATCAACTTTTGATTCGCAATAGTCTTTATCCACCCACTTAAAACACTTGCGCCGAGTTGGAAGTTTTGAGTATGCACACGTGTGCAGTACGGATTGATATCTCGGCCTATTTTCGCCTTATAAATCACCTCATGTCAAAGCTCTGGCGGGAGATATGGGCGTTCGAGACTTCGGTGCCGTTTGTGATGCGAGCGTGCTAGTCAACCGCACGAACATCGAGAGAGCCCAACAACTGTTCGATGGGGGAGAACTCTACCTGCCATCGGCGACATACTCCTGGCTTGCGCGAGACAAGCTGATAGCCGTTCGGGGCAAGGCGATTGGATATAGTTTGATAAGTCAGTTCGTGCGCGATCAGGGTCTGTTCGTGGTCTACCTGCCGGAGCTCTACGATGAACTTTCCAGACGCCTGCTTTTCGCCGTTGATCGTCAGGTACCTTTGACCGACCTGCGGGCCGCGATGTTGGCGACGCACATGCGGCTACCACTTCTAGCGTTCGATGATGAACTCGTTGAAAGGCTGCAGGAAAATTTCGATGGGCAGGTGATATGGCAGCTGGATTTACACGCGGATTGGCCCGCGATTGAGGAGGCGCTTGGGCTGTACCGAGAGCTTTCGGGTTACGTTGGCGGATATCTCTGCGAGCGCTTGAGTGAAGACGATGCATTTGAACGCGCTGTCGAGGAACTGAGGAGCCATCTAGGCGGTACCCTAAAGGCAACTGCCGCGTCGGCGAGGAAAGTAGGTCAAGCCAAACCGAATCCCGGCATGTTGAACTTCAAATATCTCACATGGAATATGACATCGGTCGTTTGTGAGTACTCCAAGCAACACGTTTTACAGCCCGAGGTCGTGCGAGAAGTCTGCGAAAGGGCTCTCCTGCTTGTGGCGAGCCCCAGGTAAAGGAGGGCGCTGATGCGAAACGATTCAACCTCTTCTGGTTTTTTAACCCCGGGGACGCCTCCTCGGGCGGCTACTACGGGCCTAGTCCTGGGAACGGGGGCTGAAACCGGACCCCATGTTGGGCCTAAAAAAGGTGGTTGAAATGGTGGATGAGAATGAGGCACCCACAAAGTGGACGACGGTCGGGTACATCAGGAAGACCAGGAAAGGAAACGCGATGGCGGTCACAAGTGGCAAGGCAAGGATCGGAGTGGTGTCGCTGGCAGCACTCGCCGAACTGATCTCCGGCAAGAAGAATTACGCGGCTATTGTCACTGCGCCAGCAAATGATGTAGCTGTCGAAGCGTAAGGTTTGGGGGCTAAAGCTCCCTTCTTTTTCTTTTGCCCGACATGTTTACGTGGATGGTATTGTCTAGCTGTAGAGCAAAAATTTTTTTTGAGATTTTCGCCAGATTAGCACATAATGTCACAGCTGTGACATAGAGGACACCACACACGATGGAGGGACAACATTATCTCTGAGACAAGGCTGAATGTCACAGGTGTGACGCCCATCACGACACTTGATAATGCCAGTTGTCACAGCTGTGACGGGTGAACTACGTCCTGCAGCGGAACAACGGAAAAAAAGATAAATGATTTCGAATCACTTTCGCCAAAATGCTAAAAACGACATTGATTTTTTTCACATGAAAGCTTTGGCATCATTTCGTGATCTTAGATTACGCTTCTCGAAATCTCGCGCCGCTTCATCCAAGCCGATGCCGTGCGCAGACTCCCGCGAACGGCGCCTTCTGACCTTTACAAAAATCGGAAAGTTCACGGCCTCCCCGACTATCAGCGCCTCACCAACGGGCAGCGAGGAGATCATGTCGGCAACCTCACCAGTTATGCATTCCGAGGACTGCTTGATGTGCTCGAGGTCGTATGGATTTGTGATGCGGAGGATGATGTTCGTATTTGCCTGCGAGAGCACGGTCGTGGACAGCCTCACCGGGCGCTGGCTTATGAGCATGAGTGAAGCGAAAAACTTCCGGCCCTCGCGCGCGATCGTCTCAATGATACCCTTCGAGATCGAGTTCTCGCTGGGAACAAACTGATGAGCTTCCTCCAGGCACAAAACGAACGGCGGCACGCGGTCTCGTTTACGGGCATTGAAAAGTTTTCGAGCCGCGTACGCCACCATCACCTGTTTTTTATGCAGGTTGACTACATCGCTTAAATCCACCACGAGAGCCTTCCCTGGCTCCACGATCCCCTCCCATCCGGGATAGTCCACCTTATCAAACAGTCCGAGCGAGCGGAGGTTGAACAACCAGCTCAATAGGGCCCCCCGGAGCTGCTTTTGAAGCCCATCCTTCCGTTCTACCCGCTCGATGACCTCATCAAGCCCAAACGGCCCTCTGCCAGCCCTCATCTCAGCGCGGAGCTCATCCAAAACCAGCTGGAGCTCGCGAGCCTGTTCTCCTGACATATCGGGAACGAACTCCCTGAAATTTCTGGAGCTCAAATTTGGAACACCGATCCGTATATCCCCTCCCCGCACAACTGCAGCACGGTTTGAATAGTCGGTATCCCCACCCGGCTCGGCCAAGCTCGTATATTCGCCGTGGACATCGATTACCACGACGGCCGTGCGACCTTCCTCTGGCAGGCGATCGAGCAGCTCCTCGATTATCACGCTGGATGTGTAGCTCTTCCCCCCACCGCTCATCGACAGGATAGCCACATGCTTCCGCAACAACTTCGTGAGGTCTAGCTTGATGGAAAGGTCATGATATCGCAGTTGGCCTATCTCAACCCCGCCGTTCGATTTCAAACCGAGGAAGCGGGTGAGGACAGTTGGATCACTTTCGTAGACCTTCTGACCGGGCGACGGTGGGAAACTCGTCCGCTCCATTCCATTTTCAGCCTGCACACCCAAGGCCCTGGCGTCAGCGATGATGTACTCCCAACGATCGGCAGGGAAAACTGATCTCAGAGGTCTGCCGCCGCGCTCGTATTCCTTCACCGATTCCGCCCGCATGAAGTACCTATTGGTTTTGATGACATTTGTGACGAAAGCGATCACCTTGCCCTCCTCTGTCTCAAGCTCGACGAACTGCCCCCGACGGACCGGTATGGCCCGCCCGTTCATCGTCACGACAAAGGAGAACTCGCCAGGTGATGGCCCTTCTTCAGTGGCGATGACAGTCCCGAGCTCCATGGTTTCCCTTCAGAATGGAGTTATGTGCCGCCTGAGGTCCAGGGGCGCGGAAGGTCCAAGCCGAGCAGTGATATCATCCCGTACAACGTCGATGTCCTCCTCGGAGAGTCGAGCACAGGCGTCTGCCTCGATAAGTACAGAGGGCAGCCCGAATGCAGCATGGTGCGCTGACATCGCATAGACAAGTGATGCAATTCGATTTACGGCCACTGTTGGCTCACCATCCAAATCGAGGTATTCGACCCGCAATGGGCGATCGTAAGGCACCGTCTTGAGGTAGAATACGAAGATCTTTGAACCCCATTTATCGAGGTCCTTTAATGCGCCGGCTAAATTTCCCGTATAACTGAATGTGAAGCTCCGCTCGCCCACGTCGAGTACGTGATCAAGCAGGACCGTGTCGCGCGAATGATCCAAAATTTCTGGATTGTTTGATAGCGTCGATATCTCATCAGAAGGCAACCCGCCCTCGTTCAGGCTCGGCAACACCTTACGCCCGAAAATATCCATAAAACGCGCACTGCGGCTATCCTTGACTACTCCCGCCAACGGGACTTTAGCCTCCGCACATGCACGATAAAGCTTGGAAAATGAGTCCATCATTTCGCGGTAAAGTTCAGTTAACTTTTGACCATGCTGTGAGCGGTCGACGTACTGTGGCACGATTGAACCGTCCAACAGTAGGATGTCCGGGCAGCTTGTCCTGAGCGCCTTGACTGCGGTATTGAGCTCGATCAACTGGCGCTGCACGCATGTGATGAGTTCCAGCTCACGGGCATCGATAGGTTCGGTGACACTTATCAGTCGGGGATGTGGGACGCTGCTCGGGTAATACTCAGCCTCAGAGAGTTCCCCGCCTGAGTAGTGGAATATCGCTGCAACCGCGCGCACCAGAATTAGGTCTAGCCCATGAAGTTGCTGACCAAGGACTCCGCCATCGACCCCGGCAACTGTCACATCCTCTAGCTCATCCTTCTTAACATCCTTGATGAAGCTCGATTCAATTATCTCCTTCACATCAGGCTGATCTATTTGCGTGAGGTTGATGTGTCCCTTGAGCCGTCGAAGAGCCTCTGCGACCTTCCTGCGCCGCTCGTCCTGTCTAAGGATCCGATCCACCAGATCTGCCAAGGTGGTTTCAAATTCATCGCGTTCGTTAATTTGTGGGGGCTCAACTGGGGACGATATCGTGTGGCATCACCATCCATGCTGTTTTAATGGGGAGGAGAATCACTTTAAACGGGTTTGGAGGAGAGAGGTCGCTGAAAGTAATTTATAAAGGGGATTTCATGAGATTGCCAGCCTCAATAGATTTGGTTCGATTGCATAACTGCGTACTTGCCGGAATAGCTGTGCTTGTTGGTATGATCGTCGCCGTAGCATCCAGCGACATAATGTTGCCTCAGGCCGCGTTTGCTTTCGCCGTGGCCGTATTGATCTGCGGAGGGGGGAACGCGACAAATGATTACTACGATCGAAAAATAGACAGAATAAACCGCCCGGAGCGCCCGATACCCTCGGGCAGGCTCAAGGCCCGCGATGCGCTCCTCATAGGGGGGGGCCTGTTTATCATCGGCATACTTCTTTCAATCCTGCTTGGGGTACCGTGCATCGTACTAGCGGTAGTGAATTCTGTGGTGCTGGCCTTCTACGCGGCTGAGCTCAAGCGACTTGGTCTGGTCGGAAATCTGATCGTCGGCTACCTAGTGGGCTCAACATTTCTTTTCGGTGGATTGGCCGCAAAAAATGCGCAAAAACTTCAAGCATTGGGCATACTATCTGCGATGGCTGCTGTATCGACGGTTGGGAGGGAGTTGATTAAAGACATCGAAGACATGAAGGGCGATAGTAAAATTGGGTTGAAAACGTTTCCATTGAGCCAAGGGCCTCGCGCGGCCGCTGTTCTAGCGATAGTTTTTATAGCGGCGGCGATAGTTCTCTCACCCGTGCCATACTTGCTGAACCTATTCGGCAAATTCTATCTCACGCTAGTAATGATTTCTGTCCTCATCTTCATTGGAGCAGCAATAATCGTGGCAAGAGATCAAAAACCGCAAGTTGCGGGCAGGGCATCACTCGCGTGTAAAGTTGGCATGGGGATCGGCCTGATAGCATTTCTGGTCGGGGCAATTGCCTGAGCTTTGTTCCCGCTCTCCAGCCAACTGTATGGGTTGAACTCCGACGGTGGAATATAAAGTACCACGGCCAGTCCCCTTTGCAACAGTTCCTCATTTATATTGACCCAAGATCCGCCGTTATCGATGTAAACGACCGCCAGAGTTCGGCCATACTTATCCTTCGGTTTTGCATCATCCACGTCCAAGCCCACTTCCCTCCCGAGGCATTGCTCCTCCATGAATTGTTTAGCCTCGACGGCGCCGGGTTCTGGCTTTGGGTGAAGTTCAGGCGTATTTACCCCAACTAGCCTGATGTGGTTTTTGTTGTCTATGACTACGGTGTCGCCGTCTATTACCCTCGTAACCAGTCCTCGCCTTTCTATGTGTGGCAAAGATGTCTGTGAACTGGAAGATTTTGAATTAGTATTATGTGTTGCGACCACTCCAGCTAATAGAATAATAAAGCACACAAAACCTACTAATGCGAGCCTAAGAACCATCTTCTTTCTAATTTTAGGAACCATCCAAACATCGGCCAGGCTTTGGCGGAAACTTGTTTATAAAGGGAAAACGATTAGTCGACTAGATATTTATTAGTTTTAACATCTGGGCGGCGTGCAAAGGGCTTTGCTCTTGAAGTCGTGCCTGCCCCTAAAGTCCTACTTTTGCTCCTAAAGTCGGTGAAAAATAGAGGTTTGGGAGCAAAGCCGTGCGAAACCGAATTTATGTGCAAAGCCTTTTAACAAAGTACTTTTTAAACACGATCCCGACTTTTTAAACAGGGACTACTTGTTAAACAAAGCCGAGTGTATAGGAAGGTTTAAGTACTTACCTCCACATCTTAATTAAAATTAGAGTACAAAGTTGTGACAAATAGCGTTAGACGAATGTGCTAATTCTATTTTTTTGTGGCTTTGGAAAATAAGAGAGGAAGTATTATGAAATTTGAAGATATGGATATTGAGAAGAGCGTATCAGATTCGTTGAGCGCCATCGGGTTCGAAAAACCTACTAGGATTCAGTTAGAAACTATACCACTTATCAAGCAAGGTTATGATGTCATCGGCCAATCTGAGACAGGTTCAGGAAAAACAGCAGCTTTTGGAATACCTTTGGTAGAAAAAGTTGTGAAAGGCAAGAAAACTCAAGCACTTATTTTGGCACCTACGAGAGAGCTATCGATACAAATAGCAAGCGAGATTACAAAATTTTCACGTTTCAAAGGACTTTACATACAAACGATCTACGGGGGAGTTTCGATGGAGCCCCAAATACATGGATTGAGAAAGGCCGAGATTGTTGTTGGTACACCCGGCAGAGTTCTCGATCATATGAGACGAGGGACTTTGGATTCCACTAACCTGAAAATTTTTGTCCTGGATGAGGCAGACAGGATGATTGGCATGGGCTTTATTGAAGATATAAAGGCAATAGAGCGGAACATTCCAGAAAACAGACAGACACTTCTGTTCAGCGCAACCATGTCAAACAGTTTGATTGAAATGAGAGAGAAATTTACAAGAAATGCGAAAAAAATCAAAACGCAAATCAAGGTACAGGAGAATGTTCTAAGGCAATATTACTGTGATGTTGATCACAAAATGAAATTTTCATTGCTCGTCCACTTAATCAACCAAGAGAATCCAAAGCTTGCAATAATCTTCTGCAATTCTAGGAGAGCTGCTAGCGCTGTTGCCAAAAATCTTCAGTACAACGGTATAAATGCCACCGAGTTGCACGGAGGCTTATCGCAACAAAGAAGAGAAAATGTAATGGAAAATTTTCATAAGGGAATAACAGAAATCTTAGTTGCAACAGATGTGGCTGCAAGAGGATTGGATATAAAAGACGTTACTCATATTTTCAACTACAACATACCAAAGAACGCAGAGGACTACACTAACAGAATAGGTAGAACAGCCAGAGCAGGAAAATCAGGAAAAGCGATATCACTTCTGAGCAGGGATGATCATGATTCATTTAGAAGGATAATAAGAATTTTTTCTTACGAAATAGAAAACACGAAAGTGCCGGATTTCAGAATTCTACCGTTTAGAAAATATCAACAAAATGAAATCAGAAATTTTGAAGGTGGAAGACATTTTGGAAGAAGGTCCTGGTCATAAATTCTTTTATAATCGCATGAGGATGCGAGGACGTGTTTAAGTAGCGAGGTGTTGGTTTGAGTAAAACTCGAAGAATAAATCGTTTTGGCGAAATGCAAATTAAAATGGGTCTGAGGTGGCAAAAACCGAAGGGGAGTCAAACAGACGGTTCGAAAATGAAACGATGGCGAGGTTTAGAACGGGACAGGAAACGGAAAGGAGAGAAAGAAGACGTGGATAAAAGTTGATGACGAATAAGGAGGTAGACCGGTCTCCTCTGGCGGCGTGCAAAGGTCTTTTGATTATTTGTAAATTGGGTTTAACCCATGTAGTTGATATAGAAGAAGCTATTATAATAGTAATGGCGAGGTGGAAACCCACAGAAGAGGCCAAACCGGAGCCTACGGGCAACGGGGAGCCACGGAAAAACCCTGGCGAAAAACCGGGGAAGGTCGCGGAAAAGCATCCGGGAGCAGGGTGTGAGGCAATAACTGATTGGGATAAAGACCTCTACGTGAAAAAGCGGTGGATGACGGGACTGGTCGAAATTCCGAAGTTCTCCGGGAGAGTAGCGGAAGGGTCGAAGCCTCGCCATTTTTGCTTAGTAAAAGGTGAAAAAAATGAGTGTAAAAAATAATGCGAAGTGCAAAAGCGCTGCGGAAATGCCACGATATACGAGCTGGAGTAAAGTTCAGCAAAATGCCTCCCGTCAACTTCATACGCGTCGTTGGCGGTCTAACGTGGAACGGCTCGAACGAGCAAAAGCAAAAGCCCTACTTTGGGAAACCTAAATTTGAAGTGGTGAGATTTTGATTCCTAAAAAAAACATCGGCTTGGTAGCGCATGATAAAAAGAAAGATGATTTGGTGGAGTGGGCTGATTTCAATAAAGGGACCTTGGGCCTTCACAACTTGTACGCGACTGGAGGTACTGGGAAAAGAATCATGGAGAAAACAGGCCTAACGATTACTTTGCTCAAAGATGGGTCTCATGGTGGAGACATGCAGCTTGGCTCTTTGATTGCTAATGAGAAATTGGACTACTTGATTTTCTTCTGGGATCCTTTGACATCTCTTCCTCATGATGTCGATGTTAAAGCGCTTCTTAGAATAGCCGTCTTGTATAATGTGCCCACTGCTTGTAACAGGTCGACAGCAGATCTAATAATTTCCAGTCCATTGTTTCAAAGCGGAGAATATGTGGTCAAAAGGGAACGCGCAAAGGTTTTTTGAGCGCGCATTTTCCTCGTTACCAAGCCTTTTAGGAAAAGCCTTGAGGGAAAACAGCCCTTTTACAAAAAGCACTGGCAGAAAACCAACCCTTTTAGAAAAAGCGTTGACGGAAAACGGCTTTGGGAAAGGGGCGATTTAAATGGAGATTTCATTGTTCGCCGCTCGGAAAGATGGTGTTTTCGGCTGGAAGAGGGTGTTAGCATGCTCGGATGGCGTATTTTTGTGCGCCAAGTTGCCAACATTATAAAAAGTTGAATTTTAACCCCCAAAACCCAAACTGCGCGCAAAGTGCTTTACAACTTGCACTGCGATTGGCAATCCGCGTCCAGCCTCCAAGGGCGGCGCGCAAAGTGCTTTATAAGGCCTTTTGCTCCACCTTTTTTGGGCGACTAAACCATAACAATACCACTGCTGCTACCAACATTACCAAGCCATACATCCAATGGTGTATGTGATGATTTGCGATGATTATGTGAACATGAGTCTTTATTTTGTGAAGAAAGATGCCATCTATAAACAATATCAATCCCGCTATGAACAACAGAATGAGTAGAGAACGCTTTAGTACATTGATATTCAAGTCATTCGCCCAAGGCTTCGTTTCGTAGGTATAATGTTTAATAGATTAGTTGGCAAAAATTTAATTCAGATACGCGATTAGTCGACAAGAAATTAATTATTACCATGGGCGGCGCGCAAAGGCTTAGCCAATTTAAATATTTTTATTAAAAACTTCCTATAGAGTATTTATAAGAAAGGCTTTAGTTAGCAATTAATTTTAAAGGGAAAAATTCATTGTTCGGTAGTTATAGCCTGATTTTAAGCCCTCCGATCAGGTCTAAAACATAACACCACAATATTTTTAAAATTCTAAAAAGTATAGTTTGGGGGCTTGAATGCGTAAAAGGACACCGAAGCAGATGCTCTTGGCTTATTTGATAGGCCTTTGTGTGGCTCTGTTTGTCTTACAGGGCGTAGCCTGGGTTGTCCTGAATCAGTTCGGATTGATCGGCAAATTGGTTTATGTAGGGTGGCTCAGTGTGACAGTGGTCATACTTTTCGCGAAGGACATAGCAGATGTTATTTCTGCCAAGTTCAGGAAATCTATATTTTTTAATCATCCGCTGCTAGAACACTGCCCATATTCGGTGCTGGTGGCTTACCTCAGCCCGGTGGTGTGGATCTCTTGGCTCGCCGCTGCAAACGCGGTCTTCGGTTTCTGTAAAGATGTGGCGATGCTCAAATAGTACCCATCGCTTTTGTGACCGCCAGCTAAAATATCTCGATCTAAATGAAATTCTCGCGTACGAATTGAACAATTACTTTATTCTGCGCCTTGCGGTCTCCTCTATTTGGCTTATGGCTTCTCGAAGCGGTATGCCGGTCCGCTTGGATATCTTACGTGCATCCTCGTACTCTGCGGACAGGCCGAATAGCTTTCCCCTTTCCCTTGAGACCTTCACCCGGGCCGTGAATTTTTTACCACCTATGGTAACCTGGATGGGCAAGCTCTCGCGCTCGAGCACGTAACGGTGAGAAATCGGCAGAACTCGGACGCCAAGCGTGCCTGTGTGAAACATCAACAGCCTGGCGAGACGTTCAGCATCACCCGGCTTGGCTATCACACGGATGAGTGACCCCGGCCTGCCCTTCTTCATCAACATGGGCGTTGCGCTGGCATCCAGGGCGCCCTCGGCGAGCAACTTCTCGATGGCGTAGCCTATGACTTCGCCAGAGATATCGTCGACGTTTGTCTCGAGCAAGCTGACATCCTGGAGCTTTAGTGGAATTTCTTCGATCTCACCTAGGCAGACGCGCAGGACATTCGGGACCGCCTCAAGCCTTCTGGCCCCAGCGCCGTAGCCAACCCTCTCGATTTTCATCTCCGGATAAGCCGCCGTGAATCGATCCGCAAGCGTCCTGAGCAGGGCGGCGCCGGTGGGGGTGGTAAGCTCGAAGTCGATGGGCTTTCCATGGATCGGGGCGCCCCTCAAAATTTCAAGTACTGATGGTGCGGGCAGCGGTAATTTGCCGTGAGCGAAAGTTGTCAAACCCTGGCCCACCGCAACCTTGCTGGACATGACTTCTCGGTCGAGTAGCCCCAGTTCATTGGCGGCGGTGCAGCATCCCACTATGTCCGCAACCGCATCTGCTGCGCCGACCTCGTGAAGTACTAGCTGATCAAGACTTTTACGGTGGACCTTTGCCTCAGCGCGGGCGAGAGTAGCCAAAGCTTCCAGGGATGCATCCTTGACCTCCTTCGGTATGGTGATTTTTTCGATTTTTCGTACGATATCGTGGTAGTTCCGCCCGCCCTCGTCGCGTGTTATCACATCGACGTGAACGGCTCCGATGTCGCTAATGTTTACTCTCTTTATCAAAACCTTGACGCCGCCGAAGGGTTTTCCTGCAGCTATCATCGCTTTTTTGACCTTTTGTGAAGGAGCGCCGGCATCGATGAGCGCCGCGGTTAACATGTCGCCGGAAATGCCAGCGATGCTGCAGTCTATGAACGCCGCTTTCACTGTCATCGCGTTTCCTTTGTTCAGAATCCTTAAATAAGTTGTTATATATATAACAAGAGCGTTAATCTATTGCAGCAACATTCTTGTTGAGCCATTTTCCTCTCGCTTCTTCTTACCTTCTATTAGATCATTTTGTTATGGTAACAATATAGTAAACTGAACTGGCGATCACAACGACTGCTTTTATCAATAAATCTCAAAGGACCTTCCTCAGCCCTGGAATACGACTAGTTGATTTCTTCTTTCCAAACTCCTCTAGAATTCTCTTAAATACTTCGGGAATTTCAGGTGAATTGAGCGCTTCTTTTACGCTTAGCCACTTATATGCGGTAGCCTCCGGAGAGAAAATTATCCTGCCACCGACAACGTCGGCTTTATAGGCAAAGATTATGTGATGTATAGGTTCACCATTCTCAGATAAAAAATCCTCAAATACTCCAAC
>Ga0315282_10003048_pt1 | contig 30289 bp, 42 predicted proteins | sample YL17G07_20_MG_FD_203693 | JGI IMG/M metagenome (GOLD analysis project Ga0315282, IMG submission 203693) | Sediment microbial communities from Yellowstone Lake, YNP, Wyoming, USA - YL17G07_20 | ecosystem: Environmental > Aquatic > Freshwater > Lake > Sediment | place: USA: Wyoming | collected... | reverse complement strand
CGGAGGTAAACTTGACCGGCGTGGCCTTCTGCAGTTCCTTCGCTCCCAAGTCTTCCGCCATCTTTGTATCCTGCTTTGCCACAGTCTTCAGTACATTTTCACGGCACTTTCTGACCAGGCCGCTGAGGCTGCTCAGGGATATGTTCGCAAACACGGGAGTCGAGTCGATGATCTGCCGCTTGCCGTTGACCGGTTACGGTCTGAGATTAACAAGCGACTCGAATCTGACGAATTTCGTACCACGGTGTTTGAACGATGTGGACGATACGATAGCCTATCGGGTTAGCTATGCGGTGTGTTCAGCTGGTCTTTGCCAGTAATTACCCGAGAGCGGCAACAGTTTGAATTTGCCGAATTTCTTTCTGTGTGAGTCGGTAAAGTGTGAAAACAAGTTGGTCGATTTCCGACTTCGTTTTGTCGATGCCAGCTTGAAGCTCTTTTGTTTGTTGTCCGAATATATCTTTTTCGCTGACCTTGACAGCCTGTAATTCTTCCTTCTTGGTTTCCAATTTCTTCACAAGGTTAGAAATCTTGGCACGAAGTTCCTTGTCCTTGGTGCTTGACAGAATAGCGTTGGGAAAGGGCAGGTGAAGTAAGACTTCTTTGTCTACCTGAAGCTGGTTGCCTTGCCGTTTCTGCTGAAACAGCCAGAAGTGAGCAACCTGGCTATTTAGTATCGCCAAGGCAAGTCGTGTTGATAACTGCTTATGCTTTATCAGTCTTATAATGAGGACAGCTTGGTCGCCGTACCACACCTCGGGTACAAGGGCGAACTTGGGATACCCGGTCTTTCTGACACAAATTATCTTTTTAGGGTCTTCAAACCACTCCGGCTGCCTTGCCCTATGTATGCCATAAGGCTTGTTGTCTGAGGTTATGACCGGCTGGTACTTATCAAGATGAGATATTATATTCGGATATTTGTTTGGATTTGATTCGATGTCTTTGGCTATTTCTACAGGCGTGTAAATGAGATAATAACCGACATCAGGATTATAATGATAGCTGTCTATTTCCTCTGCGTAGTGGAAGGGGCGTAGAAGTTTTTTCTCCTGATAGTTCAATTTAAGGTTTTGAACTTCTTTCTTTGTGAGAACAAAAATACCTTCCCCTGCTTTGTGGGTTTCAGGTTTGTGTAATTGTGCAATTACTTTATCTCTGAGGAATGGTTGGTGAACATCTGCTCCTACCTGTATTTCCTCGGCTGTGATTTTCCAAGAGTTTCTATCGAGCTTGGTTAAAATGCTTGAGATGGTATCTTGAATAGCATATACTTTATCAGTCTGAGGGTCATATAATTGTGAAGCTTCCACAGTCCTTGCTTCAAACAGTTTTTGGTCTTCAACATCCGAAGCTAGTGCCTTTGTGATAGCTTGCTCACTGACATCAGAATCTTGCAGCTTCATTATCAAGGTCTTAGCATCCTTGTCCTTGAGTTTCTTGAGGACGGTAATCATATTATGCTGCCCTGGTGCATCTCTGAATACCTGATATTCAGCGAAGTCAACTAGGTTGAGCGGGGATGTCTCGTCAAAGACCTTTTTTCTTAGCTTTGTAGCGTGTGTACGCGAAACCCAATATTGTTGGACGATAAAACCAAGATAACCACTAGACTTAAGCAAGTCAATTCCATGCTCGATAAAAAAGTAAAAAATGTCCATCTTGGCTTCGTAATACTTGTTACCAAGGGGCGTCGCCCTTAGTTGGCGGAAAATATCCTTGTTGTCTCTAAGTTCCATTACGTAAGGGGGATTGCCAATAACGATATCAAAGCCACCTGATTTCATGACATCGGCAAATTTATCATTCCAGTTGAAGGGCTTGACGTCTTTGAAGTTAGGGCCAAAAAGCTTATCAAGCTCTTCGTCTGTTCCGAAAATCAATGAGTTACCACACTGTATATTGTTTTCGAGCGAAGGTAACAAGAGTCTCTGTGCCAAGGCTCTGATTAGCAAATTGAGACGGGCTATTTCGACAGCTTGCGGGTCTAAGTCCACACCGAATATGTTTCGGGTCAGAATTTCTATTCTCTCCAGCCAATTTAAGTCAGCTACGGATTTCTTTTTAATCTTCGCATGGTAGGAAAGAAGCTCATCATAAGCCCTGATTAGGAATGAGCCAGAACCACAGGCAGGGTCAAGAATCTTCATATTAAGAATCTCATGATGGTTGTGCTCGTTAATAAAGCGATTAATGGTCTGCCTGACAATATAGTCTGTTACCCACTTAGGTGTATAGTAGATACCGCCTTTCTTTCGCTTCTCAATCTTGGCAGATATTTCAATTTGCTGGTTGGTTACAGGGAAAAATGTTTGTTGAAGCTTAGGTTTTGGTTTAACAGCCTTTGCTACGTAGCCAAGATATTGTTCATAGACTTGTCCCAGTACGTCAGGCTCAATGATGTTGAAATAATACTTAGCATAATCGCCTGGCACTTGGTATAGTCCGTTAATGATTTCGGCAAGGAGATGATCATTTATCCAGATTTGCTGCCAAGGGTCTAATAGCGGAAAAATCTCACTATCAAAAGTGTGAGTGAAGTCTTGGAATATGGCTCTGACTTTATCAAGCAGTGATCCTTCTTTATTTTCCCACTGGTGAATAGCCGATAGTAACGGGTGATTACATGCCAAATCTCTATCCTCAGCGGTGCGTATGAATATTAGACGGCTGAATAGCTTCTGTATCAGCTGGTCAGTTTGGTCTAGTGTGATGCCGATGCCTTTGTTGAATTGATATACTTCATTGAATAGTCCCTCACGCCATTTGGTCAGTTGTTCATAAAGCTTCTTCTCTACGGGTATACGGCGGGCTAGCTTGCCGTATTTCTCCGCTTTCTTATCTAATTCGTCATTTAATGTGGATTCCTTGGAAACCAAGCGAAGGTCTTCAAAATCCGTTAAGTAGTTATGGCTTTGAAGGTTTAAGAAGAGGATACTCATAAGGTCTTGCGTTTTGATTTCTGCGTTGAAGACCTGCATCCGGTCGAAGTTAGTTAAAATCGCCCAAGTTACACCCTTGTTGTATGCATAGCTAATGGCTTGCTGTCTGTCATCGTCAGTCAGCTCGTGTCTAAGAGATTTGACTTCAACACAGAATTTGGACACTTTTTTTATCTTAAAAACATAGTCAACTCTTCCTTTAACTATAGATTTTTCGGCTTCCACTTCATCCATATTTGAAAAGTCCCAATCTAAAGCCTCGAAAAGCGGTCTAATGAATGAATTGACGGTGTTGGCTTCATTATAATTAGCCTTCTCTTTCGGAGTGAGATTTTGGTATTTCTCAACTAAGGCTTGAATGGCAGCTTTTCCAGACAAAAGCACTTGTCATCTCCTGTGCAGGCAGTCCGGTTAAATACTACTATTTCAGAGAACGTTATTCAAGCTGCTTGGGATACATCCAAACAAAACTGACTTTCGTGCAATCTCGCGGATTGAACGAGAATTTAGGTTTCTCATTTCGCTGGTGGAAATGGCCCAAACTGCACCCAATACAGGAGCTCCAGTATCCGCAGTTCTGCCATTTCAGCCCCAAGTTGCCTCGATAATTTCCGTAGCTCTTGCAATCTGGATAGCTTCTTTCGGCCGACGATTCGAAACCTGTCCATACAGGTAATGATTCTATCATCTTTGTTACCAGGGTCAACTCCCAGTGCCTTTAAAACTACATTGTCACAAATGGGGATGAGCTTTGGCCGTTTCCGGTGCAACGCCTTGGTCAGTCTGGCGACACCTATACCTGGATGTCTTAATAATACGCCAAGTACCTCATGAATGACCTTCTTGCGGATTTGCCATTCAAGATCACTCATATTGAGTAGGTCCCAGTCACCAACTTGCGCAATAGACTGGCCGACGATTGGTTCCCATGTCTTGGCCGACATTCTGGCCGCAATCTTGTTAGCTATTCTCCTATCTTCATCGGTTATCTGGTCTAGGTCAGGTGGAATTACGCCGTCATACGTTGGAAATCTATTGAATCTTTTCAGGTAATAGGTAAGATCGCTTTCGGAGCATTCCCAAGCGATTTCCTTCGCTTGGATTTTGCTGGAGATCGGATTAGCAGAGGTTCTCCTCTTTATTTGTACCGGTCCCTTGCCTTTACGTCTGAGTTCTCCTGCGCATTCTTGGCAATGCACGACCCTTCGGCGCGCGTGAGTTTCGAATTTCCTGCCACAGGTTTCACAAATCAAGGTGAGTAGTTGCTTAGCCACATCTGCTCCTTCTATGTTAGCACGATCTATTATACAACCAACGCTATTGAGATTCAGAGTAATACTGAGTTGCACAATCCTCGGTATTGTTCAACCCGCCCCGTTACACAAAAAGTCATAAGGTGAAATTTCAAGAACTAATTTCTGGGTAATCCCCGGGGAAAAGAATGGTTTTTTAAAAACCAAAGAGAACGTGGGGAAAATACCCCCAAATAGGAGCTAAATAGCAATTCGTTCGCCGCCTAACAAATGGGCTTTTGTTATTTCAAAGGAAGCAATCGCACCTTACGCTTCTCTCTCGCGGACTCTTCATCGTCACACTGGTCTTAGCAATAGCAACACACCCAGGACAAAATTGACACTTTTTAGGTCGATTATGGGCTAAATACTAAAGTGTGATAATTCTGTGAGTTCTCGGCTTGTCTTTGTGACGCTGTTGTGATAGCAGATCTATAAGATTGGTCTATTCGCTCCGAATAACCCACAATGTACCAAAGGTTGCATGATAAATCAATTGCGACAACTGAGCAGATGGTTAAACTATCGGGGGAAATTGGAGCACCTCAATATCAAGATAGGGGGTCTGCGTGCCGGAGAATAGCCAGAATAGAAGATTTTACCGGTTCGCAGCTTTAATAAGCCTATGCAAAAACGGATCAAGATTAAGGACATTGCCAGCGACTGTATGGTGAGCAAGACCACTGTGAGAAGATGGGTTGAAGGCGGGAAACTGCAGGCAATCAGGCTGCCCAGTGGTCATTATCGAATCAACCGAGTGGATTACAGGAACTTCCTTGAGACTTGTGAATTTCCGCCCAAGAAAGCAACCTTTGAGTCCAAATCTAAAAGAAAGGAGAAAACTTAAAATGACAGTACAGACCGCGATGGCACCTTCGGGATTGGCTGAAGTCATCGACCGGATCCTGGATAAGGGCGTCGTCATCGATGCCTGGGTAAGGGTTTCCCTGCTCGGCCTGGAAATCCTCACCATTGAAGCCAGGGTAGTCATAGCCAGTGTCGAGACGTACCTGAAGTATGCTGAAGCAGTTGGCCTTACCGCTCCAGCAGCCTAAAAATCGAGGGGACGATATTGCCAGGGTACCCTTGGCTAACAAGCGCACCTTGCCAATGTCTCTCCTGTCTTAATGAGGATGAAATTATGGAACCAGTTTTAGAGCTTATTACCTCCTACGAAAGCAGAATCGCCACGGTGGAAGAACTGATGACAACGGCGTATCAGGCCACGGAGACCTCCGGCGGGAGTTTCGATATTTTAGATGAAGAGAGGGAAAAGCTGAAGACTGGTTTACAGAAAACGCTCGCCAGGAACTGCTCTTTACGAAAGAGAGACTTTGACTGCTTGTTGGAACAGCTACTTTCTGATTCCAATAAGAACAGGGTAGCCATCCAGGAAGAGCAAAGCCGGGTTAGAGAAAAAGTTAAGGAATACCTGGACGAGCAAAAGCAACTGGCAAGTTACCTGCGGCAGCAGTTAGTCGAATTAGCCCAGGAAAAGACGGCCAAGGGTAGCCTCGATGCAGTAATAGGTAACATCAAGGCTATGTATGAGAATAAGGGGCAGCAGCTCTTTGCTAAGCTCCGCGACTTCCAGCAACGCTTAAAGGACTTTCAGAGGGAACAAGAGGAAATTAACCACAAACTGCAAAGGCTTGTGGATAGAGGCGAGTCCTTGAGTCTGGAAGACATGAGACAACTGGAAGCAGCTAAGGATCACCAGGATAGAAAAGTTAACCGAGAGCTGCGACGCGAAGAAGTGGACAGGCTGCTGGCTCACTTCAGGCAGCAACGGCAAGAAAGTGGCCGCCATTAGCGGCAATAAAAAATTTATTTAAAAAGGAGGGTACAAAAATGGGGATTGCTTCTGAGATGAAAGAACTTACCCGTAATATCACTTCTTCCCATAAGGACAGGGTGAAGAAAATTGGTGAAATAAAGGAAGAGGTAAAAGGGGTAAGGGTAGAAGCCCATGACCTGATAAAGGGTTTTGAAGCCTCTCGTAAGGAACTAAAAGCTGAATTAAAGGAGTTTTCGGCTGCCTGGCAAGGGTTAACGGCGGCAAAAGCAAAAATAAAGTAAGGAGGACCCAAAAATGGGAATCGCACCAGGAATAAAAGACATTGCTAAGGACATTGCCTCTTCTTATGACGTGAGGATGGCTGATGTTAAGGGGCTAAAGAAAGAAGCTAACGAAATGCTTGGTTCTTTCAAGGCTTCTCAGGACAAGATGGGCGCCCAGTTGAGGAAAGATTTAGCTCGGGACAAGGCAAAAATGGGAGCCGAGGTTAAAGCCATGCGAAACGGTTTTCAAAACTCGCATAAGAAAATGGGAGCCGGGGTTAAAGCCATGCGAAACGGTTTTCAAAGCTCGCGTGAGGAGATGAGTTCAGCATTGAAGAAGGACCTGGCTGAGCATACCCAGGGGGTAAGGGGTGAGGTAGCCAAAATGCGTCAAGAAATGGGAGCTTCTCACCAGGTCATGAGCGCAAAGTTAAGGAAGAATTTGACTCAAGGTGCGGCTGCTCGGAAACCTAAAGTCCATGCTATACTCAATGGCTTCCAAAGGTCACACAAGCAGATGGGTGTACAGCTAAGGAAAGACTTAGCCAGTTATGACCGAGGAATAGAGAGCGAAGTGTCTGGAATGCGGCAAGAGACGATTGCCGACCTGAAGGAAGCTCGAGCTGCATGGCAGGGGTTAGCCTCCACTATGCAGGCGAAGAGAGGCGGGACAAAGACTCCACCGAAAGCGGAGGCACCAATTGCCAAAAAGGAAACCCCCAGACCTGGAAGCAAAGCTGCTGGCCGCGATAAATGAGCACCTCGCCGGAGTAACCCTGGTTGAGGCGGCTGAGAGCCTTGGCGTGGCTCCCATCGTATTGGGACGAGCATCAAAAAGACTCTTAAAGAAGGGAATAATCCGCAAGGAAGGGATGCTTTACTTCCCTGCGCGTGCTAAATAGGAGGTTGCCATATGAAAAAGAAATCGCCGGGTTATATCAAGCTCATGGCTCATAGCAGAAATAGCGCTGACATACCAGGGGCGCGTGATATTAGAACTGCCAGTTCACTATTCATGACCAGGGAGGAGCGAGAGTCTCTCGGTTCGGCTATGGACTCCAGGGCACTGGGGCCGGAGGCAAGAAGAGAAAAGGATAAATTTGCCCGTCAGGATGCGGTGTTAGAGAAATTCAAGAAAAACTATTTTGTAGCCAGGGAGAGGCTAGCCGGCAAGATAAACAAAAACCGGGCCATGATGGAGCTACGGCATGAACTGCAAGAGAGACGCCGGATGGGAGAAAGCCCTGACCCGGAAAGACGCAACCCCAAAGAGGTGAAACTACCTGTAGGCGAAAACAGTTTTAATCATGTGGAACTGAGATATTAAGCAATAGTATTCTTCAGCGATCACTGAATGGCGCCCCGCAAGCGGGTGATGCCGAGAAATTGATAAAGCAGGAAGGTGACGATTATGTACGGAGAGATAGCAACAGTAGAAAAAGTAGCAACAGTACCAACAGTGCTCAGTACTCAACCGAGCGACGGCTTTGTGGAAACGCCTTTTATAAGGAACCTGACCAACCGGGCGCTTGATTACATCAGGGCGGGTTTCCCCGTCCATCTCAGCGGACCAACTGGGGTCGGGAAGACGACTCTGGCTCTGCACATAGCCGCCCGGCTGGGCCGCCAGGTAATGCTAATTTGTGGAGACCATGAGTTTGGTACTTCCGACCTGGTTGGTAGAATTGATGGCTACCGTAGGAAATATCTGAGGGATAACTACATCCGCTCGGTGCTCAAGACTGATGAGAGCATGACCTCGCAGTGGATGGATAATCGGCTTACCACCGCCTGCGAGTACGGGCTTATCCTAATCTATGATGAGTTTACCCGGTCGCGGCCGGAGGCAAACAACGTGCTGCTTTCAATATTGGCCGAAGGAATTCTCCCACTGCCCTCGGCCAGGGGCAGTGAGAATTATTTGAAGGTGCATCCGGATTTTACCGCTATCTTTACCTCTAACCCCGAGGAATACGCCGGGGTCTACAAGAGCCAGGATGCCCTCCGCGACCGCATGGTGACCATAGAACTCGGCAATTTCGATGAGGAAACCGAAATCGATATCACCCGGGCCAAGTCCAAGCTTTCCTCAAGGAACTCCCGGCATATTGTCCGTTTAGTGAGGAAGGTGAGGGAGGCTAAATCGGAGAACAAGCTAACCCCCACGGTTCGGGCCTGCATCGTACTGGGTAAGATATTAAAACTGAAAGGCGATACTGCCCTGGACACTAGCAACGGCTTCAAGCAAATCTGCCTTGATGTTTTGATGTCCGAGGTTGCTGGAAAGGACAGGAAAAAGGTGAGTCAGGTGATAGATGAGGCTCTGGCTGCCTCTTTCCAGGCGGAGGCAAACCATGTCTAAAAAAAAAGAAAGCGATAAGGTTGATGTTGATTTTGGCATGGGCAAGATAAGCTTCGGCGGGTTGTTCAAGGGGCTGGGTAACCTCATTGACCTGGCCTCCAAGTTGAGTGAAGAAGGGGTCGAGAGAAGCGGCGAGATTACGGGCTTGCCCAAGGGAGCCAAAGGGGTCTATGGCTTCAGCATCAGAACCCTGGCGGGTAAGCCGGTGATTGAGAGCTTTGGCAACATCAGGGAAACGACGAAGGGTCCAGTAGTAGAAGAGGTCCGAGAACCAATGATAGATGTCTTCGACGAAAAGGACCGTATTTTAGTCATCGCCGAATTGCCTGGCGTGTCGGAGAGCGAAATTAAAATTGAGGTAACCGGGGATATCCTTAATCTCACCGCTTCTGACAAAGACAGAAAATACGCCAAGGAAATTCTTCTTCCCAGCAAGGTAAAACCAGACTCGGTAAAGACTGCCTACAAGAATGGTATTTTAGAAATTACCCTTGAAAAGGAAAAATAGCCAGAGGAGATAGCTTTGGTGAGCATTGATACTGCGGTGATGACTCTTCGTGTCGCTGAGGCGAAACCTCGAGATGTAGGGCGAGGTATCGCCCGAATCGACCCCCATGACCTGGAAAAGATAGGTGCCGAAGTGGGCGACATTATTCAGTTAGAGGGTAAGCGAAAGACAGCCGCCAAGGTCATGCCTGCCTTCCCCGAAGACCGGGGAAAGTCGCTCATCCAGATGGACGGGCTTTTACGAGGTAATGCCCAGGTCTCTCTGGATGAGAAAGTTACGGTGCAGAAGACCAGCTTCTTGTCAGCTGATAAGATAGTATTAAACCCCCTGACTCTGGTGAGGTCAATTAGTCAGGAGAGAGATACCAGGTATATCGGTACTTTGTTAGACGGACTGCCACTGGTGGAGGGGGACACCATTAGAGCCAATCTCTTCGGCACGCGCAGCCAGGATTTCACGGTTATCAGCACTGTCCCCAGAGGAGTGGTACTGGTTCACACCAGGACCAAGATTGAGGTTAAAGACAAGGCTGAAGCCAAAACCGGAGACTTTAAAATATCCTATGAAGATATTGGTGGCCTGGGGAAAGAATTACATAGAATCCGAGAGATGATTGAACTTCCCCTCAAGTATCCTCAGATATTTGAGAGGCTGGGGATAGACCCTCCCAAGGGGGTGCTGCTTCACGGCCCTCCGGGATGCGGCAAAACGCTGATTGCCCGCGCCGTGGCCAATGAGACGGCCGCCTATTTTACCCACATCACCGGCCCGGAGATAATGGGCAAGTTCTACGGAGAGAGCGAAGGACGGCTCAGGGCGGTCTTTGAAGAGGCCAAAACAAACGCGCCCGCCATTCTTTTCATTGATGAAATCGATGCCATCGCCCCCAAGAGAGAAGATATGGGAGGCGAGAAGCAGGTAGAAAGAAGGGTGGTTGCCCAGCTGCTGGCCCTCATGGACGGGCTGGAGTCACGGGGTGAGATAATTGTCATCGGGGCCACCAATATCCCCAACTCTCTTGACCCGGCGCTACGGCGGCCCGGCAGGTTTGACCGTGAGATTGCCATCAGCATCCCCGACCAGAAAGGACGCCTGCAAATACTTCAGATTCACACACGGGGTATGCCCCTGGCTCAGGATGTGAACCTGGAGAAGCTATCGCAGATTACCCATGGCTTCGTCGGGGCCGACCTGGAAGCCTTATGCCGCGAGGCAGCCATGAATGCTCTGAGAAAGATAATGCCCAGCATCGATTTTCAACTGGACGAGATTCCGTATGAAACCCTCCTGCAGCTTGAGGTAACAATGAATGACTTCAGCGAGGCGCGAAAAGAGGTGGAACCCTCAGCGATTCGGGAAGTCTTCGTCGAGGTCCCCAATGTAAGATGGGAGGATGTTGGTGGCCTTGATGAAATGAAACAGAAATTGATTGAGGCCGTAGAATGGCCGTTGCGATATCCTCACTTATTCCAGGAGGCAAACGTCAAACCACCGAAGGGTATTCTTCTTTCCGGCTCGCCAGGGACTGGAAAGACTCTGGTAGCCAAAGCACTGGCCCATGAAAGCGAGGTAAATTTTATCTCGATAAAGGGCCCTGAGCTTATGTCAAAATATATTGGCGAATCGGAAAGAGGCGTAAGAGAGATATTCCGGAAAGCGAAGCAAGCCAGTCCGTGTATTCTCTTCTTCGATGAGTTTGACTCGCTGGTCCCCGAACGTGGCTCGGGAGATAATTCACAGGTTACGGAGAGAGTTATCAGCCAGTTCCTCACCGAACTCGATGGGCTTGAGGAGCTTAAAGGGGTGTTAGTCCTGGCAGCTACCAATAGAAAGGACCTGATTGATTCCGCCATCGTGAGGACGGGCAGGTTCGACTTTACCCTGGAGTTCCCACTACCCGATGAAAAGGCTCGGCAAGAGATATTCAAGATTCATGTCAGGGGCAAGCCCGTGGCTTCTGACATCAACCTGGAAGTGCTAGCTCAAAAAACAGAGGGACTGGCGGGTTCAGATATAGAGGTCATCTGCCGTGAAGCCTCCATGACAGCCATTAGAGAGTTTATTCTTGCTGAAGACAAGAATAAGAAACTAACTATTTCTAAGAAGCATTTTGACCTGGCTATCGACTGGTTGAAAACCCAGAAAGGAGAAGAATAGATGTCTGGGCAAGGCGAATATATTTATGGGATTGTGGAGGAACCTCAACTCAGGAGATTCAGCTTCCCGGGAGTAGGAGAGACTGATGTCTATACTATCAACCATCAAAGAATAGCCGCCATAGTCAGTGATATCGAATTCTCAGAGATAGACCCGACCCGAAAGAACGTGCAGGCCCACACTATTGTCCAGGATGAGCTTTTGAAAGAATATACCCTGCTTCCCATGGGCTTCGGCATGGTGGCTGCCAGCGAAGATGAGGTCCGAGGACTGCTTGAGAAGAATTACGAAGGTCTTACCAGTGAATTGAACCGACTCACCGGCATGATAGAAGTTGAGCTGAAGGTCTTCTGGGACCAGGAGGCCATAATTAAAGAGATTCAGAGCGAAAGCCAGGAACTCTCCAGACTTAAGGCTAAAGTAAATGCTGCGTCATCCCCTATTGAAGTGCGGAACCTGTTGGTCGAAGCCGGTAAACTGGTAGAGTCTATTGTTCAGGACTGGAAGACCAGATACGCCGAACTGGTTTACGCCAACCTCCATGAGCTATCTTATGAGGCTAAGATGAATAATCCGGTGGGACTGAAGAACCTCCTGAATGCTTCCTTCTTGATAGATAAGTCCCGGGAGAGTGAATTCAAGGAACAAGTTTACAAGCTGGATTCAAAGTTCCAGGGAAAAGTAAATTTCAAATATGTGGGGCCTATGCCCCCTTATAACTTCGTCGATTTGAGGCTGGAGCCGGTGAAATGTTAACTGGATTGCTATTTTCTGTCCTCGGTATCCCCATGACTCTCAGCAAGGAGATACTGGCAAAGCTGAGAGAAGAAATTGACAAGGAGCGTCTTATCACCGAGGAGTCGATTAAACAGAGACTCCAGCAGCTTCAACTGCTGCTGCAGGACGGCGAGCTAACTGAAGAGGCATACGAAGGCTTGGAAGAAGAGCTTATCGCAAGGTTGAGGTCGGTGAGGGAATACAGAAGGAGCCGGGAGGTGAAATAAATGCCATTACAGGCAACCAGGGACGGAGGCAACACGCTTGCGGACGTCATTGACCGCGTATTGGACAAGGGACTGGTTATCAATGCCGATATCTGTGTTTCGATAGCCGGAGTCGAGCTCCTGGGAATCAAGATAAGGGCCGCCCTGGCTTCCTTTGAAACAGCCGCCAAGTATGGCTTGGAATTCCCCAGCGGCACCAACTATGATAAGGCCGCCTGGAAAGAAACGGAAGTAGGCAAGGAGATATGCCCGCAGTGCAGCAAGAAAGTCGCTACCGAGGAGCTTCTGAACGATGGGTGTCCTTGGTGCGGGTGGATAAGCGCCAAGGCAAAGAGGGTTGAAGACAGAATAGCCCCCAAAATCATAGCAGAGTAAAAAGGTGGAAATGTTAAGATGGGCGCTGTGACTGTAAAGACTCGAAAAGGATTAGCTCAACTCCTTCAGGTTCTTGATGAAAAGAGCCGGGCTATGTTGTGGCACCTGTGGTGGCACCGGCATGCCGAAATATCGGAATTAAGAGAGCTCATTGACGCTGCCAGCGATTTTGAAGTCCTCTACAGACTGAAGGAGGTCATCAACGAACAATCCCAAAGGCTCTGGGGGAGACCGATTGTAAGCTTCGAGCAGTCAAGAATTGACTCTCTTAGCGGGGGAAAGGTTCTGTTTAGCTGGTGGTTTCTGGATGAAGAGAATGTTCCCATCTTAGCCGGTAACAAGCCACTGTTAGACGTGTTCAATGAGAAAGATAGCCTATCAATTATCGCTCAGGTGCCGACCTCGGTTGACCCTGCTCAACACGAAGTCCTGTATAAGAACGGCATATTAAAGGTCAGGCTGGGAAAAAGGATGAGTAATGGGACAGGATAAGAAAAAAGGGGAAGTTAAACACAACCCTAAGGTAGAGCCGGAGAGCCAGCCTGAAGGTATGGTTGAGTGTGCGCTTCAAGGTCTGGGTAAGATTATCCCCGGCTTTGGCGAGTTAGTCAAGGATCTGGAGAAATCAGAAGCCTTCCAGGAGAGACTGGAAGCCGCCAATGCCGAGATTGAGCGCCGCATGGGAAAAGCTCCTCCATCAAGTAGGGTAATTGGTAACAGAAGGAGTATTATTCCGCCCAGGACTAACCTGAAGGTGAACCGAACCACGCTTGGGAAAGAGTCACCGGTGCCATCACCCCAGAGAGAAGTGATTACCGATATGTTCGACGAGGGTGACAACCTTGTGATAATCGCTGAACTATCCGGTGTAAATGAGAAGGACATAGAGATTGAGGTCAAAGATGACCGGCTGGTACTCTTTGCCAGGAGCCAGGATCGCCAGTACCATAAGGATATAGTCTTGCCCTGCACAGTCAAAGAGAAACCGAGCTTAAATTATAAAAATGGTATTTTGAGAATCAGCCTGGAGAAGGAAACGAAATAGGTCGTTATGGCTATTAATATTGATGAGAACAACCTGAAGCACGGTGTGCTGGGGCTGGTAATAGCCCTGGTCGAGGTAATCAGAGACGCCCTGAAAATCCAGGCGTTCAAAAGAATGGAGGGCGGGAGCCTGAGCGAGGAAGAGTGTGAACGGCTGGGAAAAGCATTGATGGAACTGGATATCGCCCTGGAAGAAATCAAAACCGAGCAGGGCATCATTGAGTCGGTTCAGGCCGTGAGAGACGGGCTGGATGAGATTGTGGATGGTGTTATTGACAGGATTGTTAACCCAGAGAGATGGCGGGAGGAGGCCAAAGAAAGCCTGCCGGTTTAATTAGGGAAAAATAACCTCTTGTGGAGGCAAACAAATGGAAGAGATATTCTACGCCGCACTGGCCCTGCACATAGCAGGCAAGCCGGCCAACAAGGAAAACATACAGGCTGTCCTCAGCAAAGCGGGCACACCGGTTGATGAGCCGGCGCTTGATGCTATAGCCGCCTTTGTTGAATCTTTAGCCACTGCACGCCAGGACAAAGATAGTACTATTGACCCCAGAATCATCAAGTTTTTAACTACCGAGCTGACAGGACAGAAAGTGGAACCAAAGCAGTTAGAGGTACTCCTTACCGAACTAAGCAAAGCCGCAGCCTTAGTCCCGGAGACGCAGAACGCTATCTTTAGAGATCTGATAGCGTCGGTGGAAGGGGAGGCAAGACATGAGGCACGGGGAAACATGGCTGGGGAGAAGGTTATCACAAAGGAGACGAAGGCTACAGCCAGGGTTGCGGCATCAAAACCTGAAGTCAGCGCCCGGGGTGAAGGACGATATGTGTACGGCGTGGCTGCGGGGGATAAGGAAGTCAGGCTGGGGCCGATAGGGATAGAGGGCAGCGAGGTTTACACTATCCCTTACGAAGACATCAGCGCTATCGTTCACGATTGTTCTACCAAGCCGTATCAATCTACCGATAACGAAATAGTGAAGAACTGGGTAAGTACCCACCAAAGCGTTCTTGATGCGGCTAGCGAGCGGCTCGGCATTGTCATCCCCCTGGGCTTCGACACCATATTGCAGCCCAAGGACGATGCTACTCCTCCTGAACAAGTGGTGAAAGAGTGGCTCAAGGAGGATTATGACCGTCTTCATGAGGTGATGAGAAATATAGAGGGTAAAGATGAGTATGGAGTTCAGGTCTCGTATGAACCCAGGTTAATAATTAAGCAGGTCTCGGAACAGAGCGAAGAGATTAGAAAAATCAAGGAAGAGATGGCCACCAAATCACCGGGTATGGCTTATATGTATAAGCAAAAGCTGGAAAGAGCCGTTAAGGCGGAGACAGAGAAGCTTGCCAACGTGTGGTTCAGCGATTTCTACGGCAGGATTAAGAAGCACACCAATGATATCGTCGTCGAGAAGACCAAGAAGCTGAATAATGGCAAGGTAATGCTGCTTAATCTCTCCTGCCTGGTAGCTAAAGAGAAAATCGACAGCCTGGGTAAGGAGCTGGAAGAAATCAATAATATGGACGGCTTCTCCGTTCACTTTTCCGGTCCCTGGCCGCCCTACAGCTTTGTGGCCAAGCCCGTTGTTTTAGTTAAAGGAGAATAAAGTGCAGCCTACCCGGGACACTCATGCCACACTGGTAGACCTTCTCGACAGGGTGTTGGAGAAGGGGCTGGTTCTCAATGCTGACCTGCTTATCAATGTGGCCGGCATTCCCCTCCTGGGGGTCAATTTGAGAGCCTGCCTTGCCGGGATAGAGACCATGTTAAAGTACGGCATCTGGCAGGACTGGGATGAGGCACAAAGGTCAATTGCCACCAGGGAGCGAGAGCAAAAAAGAGCACAATGGCCGATGAACACTCCAGGATTGGAACCGGAGCAGAATCTTCGTTCTCTCACAGACAATGAGATAGCTAAAATATTATTAAGTGAAGAGGAGGTAAAGACCTAAGATGAACGCTAATCAGGTAGTAGAAAAGGCACGGAAGGAATTTATCGGACTCGGCAAGAAGCCAGCCGACGGGATCACCGGCCTGTCTAAGACGAAGGAAGGGTGGGCCATCCTGCTGGAGGCGCTGGAAAGGAAGGGTATCCCGGATACCATGGATATGCTGGGGTTGTATGAACTCCGCATGGATGACGAGGGCCATCTTCTCGGCCTGGATAGGAAGAAGTTGCGCAAGCGCGGCGAGACCAAGGAAGAGTGAAAGGAAAATATCAGATGACAGAATGGAACAAATGCCCGGGATGCGGGAGCACCATCAGTGGTGACTCTGATTTCTGCCCGAATTGTGGAGAGCCATGGACCATCAAGTGCCTTAATTGCGGCATGATACAGCGCTTCTGGAAGTTGCGCAAATTTTGTCCCAATTGTGGCACACGAATGGAATTGCATGGTGTTGTTAAGAGTAAGCGAAAGTAGATTAAGAAAGGTCGGGGGCCGATGCTTACTTCTAAAGATACACTGGATAAGTGATGAGGAAGCTGTACCTTATTCCTATTATCCACATGAGCGCTGATATGGGTTCCATAGCATCAACTTTGGAGGACAGTGCCGCTGCCAAGCTGACACCGGAACTCTGGCAAAGGCACAAGGAGATTGTTTCTGTCTTCTGGGATTCTATTGGCCGATTCCTTGATTCCCTGAATGTCAATGGTTTCAAGGTTTACCAAGACGGGATGATTGCCGATGGCGAGGAAGGACGGAGAATCGTCAGAGAGAGCATCAACCAAGGAAGTAAAAATTATGAGATTGTAGGCAGGCTTCTGGAGAGGGGCGCCGTCCTGGTGAAAACCGAGTCTCTCTCTCTAGTCAAGCAGGAATATAGCTACATTACTAAAATGACTCGCTCTAAGTCATTAAAAGAGAGGGAGGTCGCCGCTCTCAGGTACAAACTGGCTCAGGGCAAGTTGCTGAAGCAACGGGATGAGTTTATCGCCGGGAGAATCAATGAAACTCTCTCTGAAGGAGAAACAGGTATCCTGTTCATCGGAGCCTATCACGATGTTATTCACAGGCTGGCTCCTGAGATAAAAGTGGCCCAGGTTAAAGAGGTGGTAAGAGTTAAAGATTATCATAAGTCATTGATTAACACGAGGCGGTATGACCCATACCTCCAAAGCCTCGGTGAGTATCTCACCTCGCCAATCTCCGGCGTGTCATTCTAAAATTAATGATCGCGTATAAGCTCTAATTGTAACTTCTGGGCATCTCATACTAGAGTACACAATGCTCGCATACCTCACTAGAGTAACATATTAGTATAAAGTGAAGTAACAAGCTTGCATCTTGTTACTCTTCACTCATTTCATGACCTCGGGAGAAACCCCAGAAAGCAGACACATCACTTCTCGACCGATCCTGTGCTAGTGACTATTTAATTATGTGGGGCACGCTTTCATTGGTCAGATTCACTGCCTTTCACTTCTTCCACTTTCTTGAATCCGTGAACAAGCGGGAAACGGTAGAGCCCGAACACTTCTTTGGTCCGAAGGAACCCGATGAACATGATGATGACGCCGGCCAACTCAAAGAGGAAAAACATGTTAAGATTGCCGTTCACGCTTATGTGGATGCCGCCGGCTGCTGGTAGGAGCGCCCCCAGAGCGATGAGTATATTAGCAACAACCCGGTGAGGCAGGACGCGTTTCCTCCAGAAAATGAACGCGCTGTAGACGGCCCCGCCAACCAGCGCCAATGTGCCGAACGTATTAAATATTGGCGTGATGATGGCCCGGACATCGGTGGGCATTATCCCGACGCCGGTGAGCTTGGTCAGGCCGCTGATATCTATGTTTACCGTAAAAATCCGGACGGCAGCGTAGACCGTTGCCGCACCGAGCAGCGCCATTATTATGTTCGCCTTCCGGCGTCGCATCAGGAGATATAGGGTGCCCTGCCCCAAGTAAGCAGCGACCAAGATAGCGCCAATGAGATACCAGAGCCGATACATGATATCGACGTGTCCGTAGACATTCCACCAGAACTCGGTGAAGGTGCTGACGCAGTACATGAATAGACCGATCGCCCATAGAAGCTGATACGGCTTCCGACGTGCAAAATACTGGTCAAGGACGGTTACCGCGAAAATGAAGCTCACGATGCACGTGACGAGTGGAACATATGCCATATTTTCCTCCCTGCTGGTGCTGCCGTTCACACGGCGTCCATGGTAAGTAATTGTACCTTATTTGGCTAGATGGTAAAAGCTTGTGTTACTCAGATGGCTAGATTTCGCGGTACTGGACTTTTTGTGGAAGATGCGTTTTATAAAAAAGTAAATTGTTACCCACGCTTTCCAAAGGATTTCGACACCGAGTTCGCATTTTTCGCATTGCACAATATAGCGCATTGTTACCACCGCGGCTAACAGCACCCTGGGTATGCCTTGCACCATAGCCACCGCAGTCGTATAATAGGCGGTATCAGAAGAACTTCCTTTTAATGACCAGAAGGACCACAATAAAGACCAGACAACAATGTGCGGAGGCTGATTTCATGCCCGACAAACAATGTGAGGTAGTTTCTGTGAATCATAGCATGATGGATGACCTTGATACCAGGAACCTTGCACCTGGAGTCTTACGCTATGTGATTGCGCACTTAGTCATTCGAGCAACGAGTACGGGTAGTCTGTGAGGAGGGCAGAAGTGAACAAAAATGCTTGGATTTTCGTCACTGATAGGGAGACCTGGATAGACTGTGCAAAAGAAGGTTCATATGGATTAAAAAGAGCATTAATTAAAGACGCAGCACCTGGCGACCCTCTAGTAGCTTATATTCAGAGGGAATTAGTATTTGCAGGTTTAGGACAACTTGCTTCTTCTTACTATTATGATAATGAAAACAAAGAATACCCTCATAGGGTTAAAATTGAATTAACTCTAGATTTTGACAATGCAGTTGATGTCAGGGGGATAGTGAGTGAACTGAGTTCTTTCCCCGATAAAGCCCACTGGCCGGTTCGTTTGAAGGGGGGTGCTGCTAAAATCCCCGTTTCGGATTATGAAATCATCAAAGCAGCAATTGAAAAGAAGAAGTTAGGAAAAGCTACCGAAGGCAAGTTGCCGGTGGAAAAAGGCGCAGAGACGGATTTACACGAGACCATTACCTCTCTTCCTGAATTGAATGCTTCGTCACTACATGACCGCATTGCGGAAATGCTTTACCTAGTTGGAAGGAGTACGGGCTATAACTCGTTCCAAAGGTATAAGCCACGACCAAGTAGCCCCTATGAAATCGATGTTGCTTGGTTGCGTGGTAAAGAGCCTCAACTTGCCATAGAAGTTCACCATAGCGGAAATCTCGGAGAGGCTGTTCTGAGATTGGAACATGCAAAGGACTTTTTTAGAAAGCCCGTTTTGGTTATTGTTGACCCAGAGGATTTCAGGCGGGCTACGGATATTCTAAAAGTCAATGACAAGCTAAAGCACGTGATTCAGCTGTGGTCTGTAGATTCCATTTATAAGATGTATTCTTCTTGCGTTGATTTTTACAAACTTTATGACAGGTTTCAGGAATCAGAGTATAGGGATGACTTGGAATCCCACTTGCTCTAGATTCACTTTTCTTGCAGATTGTTAAGCCGAGTTGCACAATCGGGCGGATTGTGCAATCCAGTGCTTGACCTTCGAGATTATCGACATTTTCTTCGAATGTCTCTCGGACAACCCGAGTATCTCTTGATAAGTATTTTCGCTGGACTGGTAATATACTCCCCCTTGTTTGAAGCCCTTGACAGCTTTCCTGTTCTGATTTATAATTAGGTGAAAGATTAACTAAGAAGAATGGGAACGGGGCAAGCAAACATCGCTTGCCCCGTTCCTTTTTTATGGGGAGCTGAACTTATTATGAAGCTCTATGCGAGTGACTTCTCCAAAGTATTTTCTGCACTTCTTGAGGAGCATGGTATATCCTGTTACAAGATAAGCCGGTACGCTAATCTGGATGAGGCCTATCTTAGTCGGCTGAAAAACGGTGGAAAACACGATCCCAGCCCCGAAACATTAATAAAGATAAGCCTTGCACTCGCGCATTACGGTAACCAGGTCAAGTTCGACGATATTCAGAGACTCTTCAAGTCGGTCGGGCGCTCTATTATCACCCGCGAGGTTTAACTCCTTTCGCAAGGAATTATCGGAACATAGTTCGGCGTAATGTCTTCATTGATCTACTCGCCCCACGGACAAGTATGTTATAATGTAGACAAGTAATCAGTAGGCAAGTGGGAGGAAAGGTGATACCCTGATTCGGTTTGAAATTCAGGGTGGTTTTGTCAGGATTTAGCTATAAATTGATCTTCTAAAATGCCGTAAAAGTTACTCTGACTTTTAATCTGGTCATCAGTATTCCGATCATGAGACATGCCATTAAACACGCAAGGCTTCCTTCCAAGCTTTTTTGTAAAACCGCAAGCTTGCCATATTTCTCTCCGATTATTGAAGCGGCCAGGTCACCGATAGCTACGAAGAAGAGCGATGTGATAGCTATATATTTTTCAAAAAGGAAAAATACAACCAACGAGGCCAGAAGCAGAAGGGTGGTTCCCGTCGGTTGGAACTGTTCTTCCCTCTTTAATATTATCCTGAGGTGTGCAGATGACCACCGGTTAACGCCCGGAGAAACAAACCTGGCTATTTCCCAGGCAACAAAAACGCTGGTTATAACCCCAAGGGTAATAAGCAATGCCTCCCTGGGAACAAAGAAGGCAAGGACGGGGAAGAATGAACCGCCTACCAGATGCCACAGTCTTCTCCATAGCTTACTTTGGGCTTTGCCCTTCTTACTGGCTCCACGCAACAAACTATTTAATTTACTATTCAGCATAAGCGGAAAATACCAGCGATGCATTATGCCCTCCAAAGCCGAAGGAATTGACCAGTACGTTCCTGACCGTATTCTGCCGTGCCACATTGGGCGTGTAGTCGAGATCACACTCCGGGTCAAGGTTTTCAAGGTTGATTGTAGGCGGAATAATGCCGTTATTTATTATCAGCACGGCGGCCGTTGAACTGATTGCCCCTGCAGCACCTACAAGATGCCCCAGCATGGATTTGTTGGCGCTGATAGGCACCCTGCAGGCATGTTCCACCGAAGAGAGATTTGATTGCTCTCGTTTCGGTGGCATCATTAAGCCTCGTACTCGTCCCATGAGCGTTGATGCAATCGATATCCCCAGGTTCTAAGTGTGCCTGCTGAAGCGCCAATCGCATCGCCCGCTCTATGTATTCGCCGTTCTCGGGTGGTTCGGTAAAATGGTAGGCATCAGCGGTAGCTCCGTAGCCCACCAACTCCGCCAGTATCGGAGATCCTCGTTTGAGGGCGAATTCCAGGCTCTCCAGCACAAGTACGGCCGCGCCTTCACCCATGACAAAGCCATTGCGCTCGGCATCAAAGGGACGGGATGCCTTTTTAGGATCGTTGTTTCTGGTGGATAGGGCTTTCATGTTGGCAAAACCAGCGATGGCGATGGGTGTAATAACTGCCTCGCTGCCACCAGCTAGCATCACTTTAGCATCACCCTGCCTGATTATGGTAAAGGCGTTACCAATAGAGTGTGCGCCACTGGCGCAGGCTGATGATACACTATAATTAGGCCCTTTGGCGCCAAGGTGAATTGCCACCTGCCCCGAAGCCATGTCAGGAATCATTACCGGGATGAGGAAGGGGCTCACCCGCCCCGGCCCCTCATTTGATAGAACCTTAAATTCCTGAGATAAAGTTGCCAGTCCTCCCATGCAACTGCCAATAATCACCCCAACCTCATACCCGTTGGAGCGATCAATTTTTAACCGGGCACTTTCCGCCGCCTCAAGACTGGCAGCAACAGCAAACTGGGTAAAGCGATCGGTATGCCTCACTCGCTTGCGGTCAATATACTGGAGGGGGTCAAAGCCTTTGACCTCGGCGGCAATTCTTACGTCGAAATCGCTGGTGTCGAAAAGAGTTATGTAGTCTGCCCCTGACCTGCCGGCGATAAGCCCTTGCCAGGTTGAGGGCACATCCAGTCCCAGGGGGCTTATGATGCCCATCCCGGTAACGACAACTCTATTGTCCATTGTTATGCTCCTATCGTTATAACTGGTTATCTCACGCGCCGAGCCCTAATCTGTAGAAAATCGTGCCGCATTATGCCCTCCAAAGCCTCCAAACTTAGCTTTTCATTCTCAGCGCAATACCCAACACCCCTGGCCCGCCGTGAACGCCTAGCGAAGGACCTACCCGGGCGATGATTATGCGGGATTTGGGGATTGCGGTGATGCTGTCGGCTAGTTCTTGGGCCTCATCAGGGGTGGTGCTGTAGAAAACTGCCAAGTCTTCGATATCTTTAGCACTCTTTACGAACTCCAACAGTTTTTCCTTGCCCTTGATGCGGCTGTGCACCTGGGTCACTGGTATAAACTCGCCATCTTTGAGTGTCAGCAAGGGTTTGACATTCAGTACTGAACCGAGCAATGATTTGGCCTTGCCAATGCGTCCTCCTTTAGCCAGATATTCCAGTGTGCCAAAGAGGATGAGCAGCCTGGTATTGGGCACCATCTTTCGGACAGCATCGGCGATTTCAGCCAGTCCCTTACCGGCTCCGGCCATTCTAGCGGCAGCGATAACAATCATTCCTAATGCCATGGATAAGTTCTGGGTGTCAATGATTTCAATAGGACATTTTAACTTTGCTAGCTTCTTGGCTTGTTCGGCGGAATTGGTTGTGCCGCTCAGCTTGGAAGATATATGAATGGAGAGAATTCCGTCTGCTTCCTTAGCAAGCTTGGTATAGACTTCGATGAAATCCTGCGGGGTGGGCTGGGTGGTGGTAGGCAAAACCGGCCCATCCAGCAGCTTCTGATAGAACTCGTCCTCGGTTATATCGATCCCGCCGCGGTAGGATGTGCTCCCAAAGATCATGTAACACGGTATTACCGCGATATCCAGCTCTTTTGCTAACTGGGATGGAATATCAGCAGTATTATCGGTAACTACTTTAACAGCCATATTAACCCTCCTCTTATGGTCAAATACGACTAAAAACAATACATGATTAAGACATGTGATCTAACCTAGGTAACGAGCTAAAGAGTATCCCTAAGTCTAACTAGGTTTTTCTCTTTCCCCCCTTCACTTTCAGCGGTCGCCACCATCCCATGCGAAGCCAAAACCTTTCTTTCCAATCCCACAAGTAGACTATGGGGTCTGTCATCTTTTCGAACAACCACCGTAACGTCTCTTTGATTCTCATCATTCCCATATACCACCTTCCTTACAAAATTTATATGCATAGCAGTTATCTAGAGTGTCAGGTCAGCGACGCTGTCAGTGACAACTTAGACTGTCATGGCTTGGTTCCTATCACGACACTTTGCCTAGCAGTTCTCCTGCCCTGTCAGGGTCTTCTCTCTCATCTTTTTCGCTTTCTCCCTAAGCAGTTTCTGTGTTCCGACCCTTAGTCGGGGCGCGTAAAGAAACCCGAAGGCTATTCCCACAAACGCGCCAATGAGAAATCCAACAAAGAAACTGCTTTCAGGAACTTCTTTATCAGGCATAGATACCTCCTGGTTTTACTTAAGGAAACCGAAACCATAAAAGACGGCTCCACCAACCATTAGCCCAATCAGAAACCCGGCAACTATCTGTGTTGGGGTATACTCTCCAAGCTGGTAGCGGGAAAGGCCTAGAACAAGAATCAGGGGTAAGCTAATGAGGGAGCTTGCTCCAAATATAAGCCACAGAGAAAGCAGCATGCTTGTAACCATCGCCAGATGGAAACTTGCACGGTATTTCGTATTTACCAGTGCGACTACCAGCATGACCGCGGCAACTCCGAGTATAATGGCAAGCAGGTTTCTCGGTCCATCAAGATAGTACAGAATCAAGGAGGCTGGAGCACCGACAAGCCCTGTCATGATAAAGAGTTGCCCCGGGTCGTTACGCACCAGCGAGCGTGATATCTTGTGTTGTGTTCCACGCCGGGACAGAACTGTAGCTCTGATTTTGGCATAAAGGAGAGGAAACACAATCACCGGCAAATAGGCTAAGAGCGTCCATTTAACCCATTCAAGAGGCCCGCCCACTGCCTGGTAGGCCGCTAAGGCGATCACTACAGCAAGAATGACCCAGGGGTGAAAGATATTGGAGACCAGTTTCGCCATTCTCGTAGCTCTATTTTCATTCGCTTGCACAGCATTCATTTTTAACCTCCCGCTCTAGCTAGATTTTGAGCGGAGCACCTGAAATTTTCCCAATCTCACGAGCACTTTGGGCTCGCTTCGTTTTTCATTCCTGGGCTCGTGTGAGACCTCGTACTGCTTGCCCAGCACTTCGGTGCAAAAATGTGGGCCGAGAACCGGCACTCTAAAACCCAAGACAGGAACCCGCAGACGGAACAAAGCCAGGCAAAGCACCACCCTGGCTTCAAGACCCATTGCCGTACAACGCCTGGCAAATTCTACCGATTTAATCAGGCAATTATCTCGCAATATGGAATAGGGTCTCTTCCTGATTATGCCAGCCATCTCTTCAATCGAGTTTTCGTGCTTTGTCACTGGATTTCCTCCTGATTCCACTGACCTCATCAATACCTTTGTCCGATTCAAATCTGATATAGAGGCGGCCCGTGTCCAGCTTCGCGCCCTTAAGTTCACGACCCAGGAGTACCTGGGGTAGAAGGATACTGCGTCTCAGGTTGCCGATGGTGACAACAAGTTCATCTCCACTCATCATCAATGACACATCGCCCTTGGTAATGAAGGGAAGCTGCAGGGTAAGCACATAACCGCCATCCTCCCGGTCGATACTCATCGTTTTCCCCTCAAAAAGGATACGGGTAGGGTCGTCCTCGCCATACAGGTGACGGCCAATCTCTTCCAGGGCTTCTGTGCCAACCACCTCGTTTCTTAGAAGCGGCACCCTGAGGATAGGGAGCAGAGAGAAACGTTCTTCGATGAAGTGCAGGTACTCAACCTGAGACTCTTTCCATTTCTCCCAGTAACTGCCATCGGCATCCTGCGGGATAAGACGGTTACAGATGACGGCGTCCGTAGGGTATCCGTACAGGTTTAGATAGGTGTAGGTGCGCTGAGCTTCCTTGATTACCATCTTCTCCGGGTTCATGACAAGACGTATCGTCGTAACCCGCGGGTTGGTCAGCAGTGAACGTAAACCTTGAAGCTGTTGGAAAAGCTCATCTATTGTTGAGAATATTTGCTCGTCAGGCAAGGGCATATCGGTAAAGCGATGTATTATGGGAAAGGTCACTGGCACAAGTCGACGCCCCACCGGCAATAGCTTGTTAATCCACCACTGCATCACTTCGGGAAAGGTGAGAAGCCGGAGCGATTCACCTGTAGGAGCGCAGTCAACCACGATAACATCGTAATCACCTTGCTGCTCATAGTTGTAGACCCAGAGAAGATTGGCCAACTCTTCTATTCCGGGAAGGACAGCAATTTCTTCCGCAACGATTTCATCAACGCCCCGCCAGGCCATCAGCGCCGCCAGCCATTTTTTGACCGTGCCCCAGTGTTTTTCTATGTTGTAGAGGACATTGGATTCCTGAGCCCACAGGTTTGTAGAAATCTGAAGTGGCTCCGGTCCGAGTTGACGGTCCAGGCTGTCACCTAGGCTATGAGCGGCATCCGTGCTCATAACCACCGTCTTGTATCCGTGTCTTGCCGCACATACTGCGGTAGCTGCGGCTACTGTGGTCTTACCGACACCCCCCTTACCCGTAAAGAGAAGGATTCTAGCCATTGTCTCCTCCAATACTCACATGGTTCTGGTTTCCTGCCACCTTCCCTTGAGAGCTTCCATCATTAGAACTTGGGGCGGTGGGACCACTACCAACAATATCTACATCATATCCTTCAGTCATATTTAATCTCCTTAATCAGTTGACAGATGCCCTGTTCCGCAGTCCGTTGGGCCAGTCCAATAGCATTTTTGATAGCCCCGGCCTGACTGCGGCCGTGAGAGACAATGACGTTCCCCTTTACTCCTAGAAGACATGCCCCACCATACTCTCTATAGTCCATTCCCTTGACCAAGGCGCCAAGGCCGACATCAACGAGCAAGTCACGACCTCGGAGATGATGGGCATCGTCAATGGAATGCCCTAGTTGTTGTCGTAGCCTGACAAAGGAATCTCCCAACCCTTCTATGGTCTTGAGTACTATGTTCCCGGTGAGGCCATCGGTAATAATAACATCAGCGGTTCCGTGGGCTATATCAGTGCCTTCTATATTACCGATGAATTTCAAGCCTGAATTCCTGAGCAGTTCATGGGTTTTTTGAATCAGGCGATTACCCTTGGTCTCTTCTGTACCGTTGCTGAGTAAACCGATGCGCGGTGTGTTGATACCCAGGACATGCCTGGCATAGATATTGCCCAACTGGGCAAATTGCACCAGGTGTTTTGGTCGGCAACCGGCGTTGGCACCACAATCGATAAGGAACACCGGGGCAGAGGGGATGAGGTTAATATTAGTACCCAAGGCGGGGCGCTCAACGCCTTCTATCATTCCCAGGTTGAGAACGGCGGCACATAAGACTGCCCCGGTGTTACCGGCTGAAACAAAGGCATCAGCCTTGCCGTCTTTTATCAGGTTGATGCCAACTACTATTGACGAGCGTGGCTTTGAGCGTACTGCGTCTAACGGATGTTCATGGAAGTCGATAACCTGGCTTGCCTCAGTGATGGTGATGTTCAGTTTCCTTAAGTGTTTACCCGCCAGCATATGGAGCATGGTTTTGTTGCCGACCAGAGCAATACCAACTCTGTACTCTTGAGCTGCTTTTATAGCTCCTTTGACTATTTCGCGGGGAGCGTATTCCCCGCCGGCGGCATCAACGGCAATTATCATCCTCTTCCCCTATTAAAAATTTAGCTGGTCAGGCTTTCCTCTCATAGGTCACAGTAACCTCCCCAGCGGGCAAGAACCTGGCTGTATCATCTTTCCCTTCACAAAGTTGAATTCGTGAAATAAACAAAATAATCCTAAGAAACCAAAATATTAATGAAAAAAAATTAACGTGTTGTTGTTTTCAGAATATTCCAGACGTCACGGGTAAACCGGTGCAGCTTTAATAGACTATCACGGCTTAAATCCTGTAACGATGCCTCGTATTTCTCGGCGTATTCCTGATAAATACCCAGCAACCGCTGTGTTTCCTGGTCGGCATGCGATAGCCCCAGGATAAGCCCGGCCAGTATACTCATGCGCAGCTTGCTGGCCGGCGCTTTCAGGAGATTATCCACCGAGCTTTGCTCAATCAACTCCTGCTTGGCTTCTCTAAGATTCAGCAATAGAGCCGTCATAACTTCGGCGCAGCGCACCAGTGATGAACGTGGTTCCGGTATCTTGGCAAGTAATTCGTTCAAAACGTCCTGATAATCGTCAGCCTTTCCCCGGCTCAGATTTGTCAAAATGCGGGCTTTTACATCATCCCACTCATCTTGCTCCCGTATGTCACCGGCCAGGTGAGAGAAAAGCTCTATGGTTTCGGCAGTCGGAACGAAACGGATATTAGATCGGCCAGGACCAGGAGTCTCCTTCGGCGTGCCGTACTCTGAAATTACCATGCCTTTTTGCTCAAGGAGCCTCAGCATGTCATAGGCTGTAGAGTTGTTCAGACCCAGTTGTTTGGCAACAACGCTGTAGTGAACAGGCTCTTGCATCTCTCGATAAACGTCGAGAAGTTTGCTGAGAAAAGCCTTCTGTCTAAACGTAAGTTCCATATTCTTAATCACCCCCCGGCTCAATTAAGCCCATTATACAATGGAAATTTGGTATAACGAAAAATCAGTCGGCCATCAATTGTTTTATCTCCGGCATGGAAGCCTTAGCAGCCAGTTCGCCCTGAAAAATGCACTCGCGAGCGTTTTTGAAATCACTGAAGCCGATGTCAGCCACGCTGGGTCTAATGACTACATCAGCTCCGTTCAGGCTGGATTTTACCGCCTGATAAGATGTAATGTTAACGAATTGCATCATGATATTGAAGATATTAGGCTCTTTTACCTTTCCGGTATGCTGCTGCATATCTGCTTCCGGTTGGTTATTTCGGACTCTATCAACAGGCTTAACGATTACATTTGAAGCTATAATAAAGTCAGCGCTCATATCTTTGAGCACGCTAACCGGCACAGGGTTTACCACACCGCCGTCCAGCAGATATCTACCGTGCCATCTGGCTGCTCTGAAAATAACCGGCAGGGACATACTGGCGATGACTGCTTCCAGTACCGGGCCATGTTTGATTACCACCTCTTCACCGGTGACAATATCCGTAGCCACACAGGCAAAGGGTATTCTCAGGTCGGTAAAGTCCACCTCGCCAATTATCTCCTTTAAGCGGGCTTTGATTTTCCGCCCGCTCAGAAGTCCGGTTTTGGGCGACGTGAGAGCAAACATCCTGGCCAGCTCCATCCACCCCAAATCCAGGGCTACTTCCTTAATTTTGCCGGCATTTTTGTCCTGAGCGTACATGGCGCCAATGATGGCACCCATGCTCGTGCCGGCAATCATGTTTACAGGGATTCCTTCTTTCTCCAAGATTTCCAGTACGCCGATATGAGCCAGACCCCGGGCAGCGCCGCTGCTAAGCGCCAGACCGACTTTCCTGTCTGAAAGTGAGTTTCGCAATAAAATAATTCCCCTCTACTTCTTCTTACCCTTGTCTTTTTCTTCCTCAACATTTATCGCCTTGTCAATGAGGCTTCGCACGGCAAGAAGGACTTCCTTTTTAGCTTCTTTCAGGTGACCTCCCGTCAAGTCGGAGTCGAGCTTGACCTGTGGTGCCTTGAATCTGAGAATGTATTCTCCTCCCTCCTCGTGCTCAAATTCGAGTCCGTGTTCAAATTTAATCTTTGTCATTTCCGGCCTCCTCTGTTTTGATGGTTATACCTGCCTGTTCTGACGGCGTATAGACTTTTCCCTCATAGACCAGCTCCCAACCTCCGCTTAACAAGCTACGACGCTGAACTTTGGCAGGTTTACCCTCAATTTTAAAAGACTTTTTCATCAGCACACCCATAGAAGACGAACCCTTCGAGTCAACTATATTGCCATCAAGTAAGACTTCACCATTTTCTACCCCGGCTTTATACTCAACAACATGGTCCTTCCCTTCGGTTTTTATCCGCCAAACCATCTCATTCATGCTTGATAGCACCTCCTCCTTATTGAAATGCCATAGCTATTCCCCTCGCTTACTCCCTGTCGTCACTGAAGGCCTTTTGAGCTCCATCCATAACCTCGTCACGCACTTTTCTTGCCTGCTCTAAGGCTTCCTGGTATTTTATATCGGCTTCTTCCTTAGCATGTTTATCGGTGGCTTGTTTCAAAGCCTTTTCATGGGCTATATTCGCTTGCTCCTTAGTCTCAACATATGCCCTGAATGCTCGAAGAACGGCTTCTTCATACACTTTCCTAGCTTTATTTTGAGCCCTGGTATCGGTGTCAGTCGATCTTTCTTTCGGCCTCATGCTTCCTCTATTTCAATTTTCGTCCTTACCTTCTCCTGCGGCTGTCCCGTTGCAGAGCCAGCTAATTGCTCCAGCGCCAGCAATACTTCATCTCCGGCACGGGTAAGATGCTCCATAACCCCGCGAGAAAGGTTTCCATCGTGCCTTAAACGGATTTCAATTCCCTTCTCGGTATCATAGGTCACTTCACAGTCAAGCTTGAGAATGATATCGCCCATTTCTCAACACACTCCAACGTTGAAAGCAACAGATATAACCGCAATATTCCAAAGAAACCAAATAATATGATATACTATTGTCATATGTTTGTCAAACTGTCTGTGCGCCCGATGAAAAAAGGGAATCAGGTCCATTGGCTGCGGTTAGCGATATCACTTGTTGTTCTTATTGGCCTTAGTTTTGGGTTAATGTGGTTGCTTCAAGAAGTTGTGACACTTCTCCATCTGCCACTGGATAAGTTTGCCTGGTTAGCTTATCTCAACGTGTTTATCTCTACATTGGTATGCAATCTCACTATTTTAGTTCCGGTTCCTGTAGTCATTCCAATTCTGATAGCGACAGCAACCAAGTGGAACCCGGTGATGGTGGCTTTGGCTGCCAGTATCGGCGGAACCATCGGAGAGCTTAGCGGCTACTATGCCGGTTACCTGGGCAAGAGAATAGCAATAAATGAACATGTGGCAGGATACAACAGAGTTACAGAGTGGATGAACAGCTATGGGATATGGGCGATATTGTTTCTTGCCTTTCAACCTGTTATACCCTTTGATATAGCTGGATTGATCGCTGGAGCAGCAAGGGTGCCGATATACAAGTTCCTTCCGGCCTTGTGGGCAGGTAAATTCCCGAAATATATTATTCTTTGCTATTCTGGAATCGAATTAATCCATCTACTGCCCTTCTGGTCTCAGTAAATAGCTTCAAATCTTCTCATTCACCTAGTGTCCCGTCTCGGAAATACGTTGACAAAGTCTTTTGACCTTTTGGAGGATTGAATCAGCTGTCGCTGTCCAGACAAAGGGGTGTGGAGCGCGGTTGTATTGACTGACAAATTGCTCGATCC
>Ga0315282_10003046_pt1 | contig 30299 bp, 38 predicted proteins | sample YL17G07_20_MG_FD_203693 | JGI IMG/M metagenome (GOLD analysis project Ga0315282, IMG submission 203693) | Sediment microbial communities from Yellowstone Lake, YNP, Wyoming, USA - YL17G07_20 | ecosystem: Environmental > Aquatic > Freshwater > Lake > Sediment | place: USA: Wyoming | collected... | reverse complement strand
CTGGCTAATACGGAATTTTATACACACCCGGTTTTGTGCGAGGACTTTTTCAAAAGCAGGTACTTGACCAAAATTCTTGCCAAACTTTGCGGCGAAAAACCGGAAAACTACGAAAAGTTGCTAGCCACGCAGGGTGTGGGCCCGAAAACTGTGCGCGCGTTAGCGCTCGTCGCCGAAATTCTTTACGGTGCCAAGCCTTCCTATGAAGATCCGGCGCGTTACTCTTTTGCCCTTGGCGGCAAGGATGCCACGCCGTATCCGGTTGACCGCGAAACTTACGACCAAACGATAGAAAAAATGAGACAATACGTGGGGAGATCCAAGATTTCCGTTTTAGAAAAGGAAAAGATATATAATAAGCTTAGAAGGTTTTAAATAGTGCTTACGTTTAAAGGTCGACGGATTGTCAATTTAATTTGTTCATGCAATTAAATCCTAAGGCATTGGCCACGGCTACCGCTATCTTTTTAGCTTTGATTTGGCTCGTGGTTATGGGTTTCTCCTTGCTTACTGGCGTCGGTAAGACAACCGTAAATACGCTGGGAGGCATGCACCCCTACTACGGCTACTCTTGGGGCGGGTTAATCGTGATTGTCATTGAGCATCTGATCTGCGGCTACGTTTTAGGCTGGGTTTTTGCCAAGCTTTACAATAAGTACCTGAAGTAAAATTCGGGGCCATAGAATATAGAAATTAGTTGCGGCATGCCTTACCGTTTTTTGGAGCACACGGCTGACGTACGGATGGAAGTGAAAGGAAAAGATTTGAAAGGGCTTTTTTCTGGTGCTATGGCGGGCATGATGGCATTTTTAAGGCCCAAGGTTTTAGGAGAAATTGTTGGAGTAAAACGACAAATTTCTTTGAGTTCACCCGACGCAACGGCGCTTCTTGTTGATTTTCTAGGCGAGGTTTTGCGGCTTTCACAAACAAACAAAGAGGCGTATCACAAAGCCGTTTTTCATAAACTTTCGGAGAATTCGCTTGAAGCAGAACTTTTCGGAGTGCCCGTTGAATCGTTTGAGGACGACATAAAGGCCGTTACCTATCACGAGGCAAAGGTTGCGAAAAACGAAAAAGGCGAATGGCAAACTTTGATAGTTTTTGATATCTGATTAATAGAGTCCTGCTTGTATGGCGTATAGTTTTTGGTAGACGCCATTTTTTATTTTCATCAGTTCCTTATGATTACCTTGTTCTACAATTCGGCCTTCTTCCAAGACCAAAATTTTGTCCGCTTCGCGCACTGTGCTAAAACGATGAGCGATTATAAACGTGGTTCGTCCTTGCATCAGTTTTTTAAAAGATTCTTTAATTAATTGTTCAGAGCGAGCGTCAAGGGCCGACGTCGGCTCGTCAAGAATTAGAATATCGGGGTTGCGGAGAAAGGCCCTCGCCAGAGCAATTCTTTGTTTTTGGCCGGTAGAAAGCTTTATTCCGCGCCAGCCGACAAGTTGCTTGTATTTTTTAGGGAATTTTCCAATAAACTCATCGGCATGAGCTGAACTGGCGGCGCTTATTATGTCGGCCGCCGACTTTTCAAAATTCCCGTAAGAAATATTATGTTCAACCGTGTCATTAAAAAGAGTAGGCTCTTGTGGAACGACGCCAATACGCAAGCGATAAGCAGTAAGGTCAAACTTTTCAATATTAGTTCCGTCAACCACTACTCTGCCTTTTTGCGGAAAATAAAAACCCAACAGCAAGTCAATAATGGTTGTTTTTCCAACTCCAGACCTGCCAACAAAGGCAATTTTTTCTCCTGCATTTACCCGGAAAGACACGTCTTTTAGGACATCGCCGGTTGTTTTATATGCAAACGTAACGTTTTCAAAAGAAACATTGCCTTCAAGATGTTTAGGCACTACCGCGTGTGGTGGCCGATATTTCTCTGTAGGTAGACTCAAGATTTTCTCGGCTCTCACGACGGCTACAATGCCGTTTTGAATGGTCTGCCAGTTTTGTCCCAGAATCACAAACGGGCCGAAAATCATCGCTGCGTAGCCGTTAAAAGCAAAAAGTTCGCCAGGCGTGAGCGATCCGTTTTTTACAAAAAACACCGACAATGCGAAAATGGAAAATTGGGTTAGGGCTATAAGAAGTCTTTGAAAGAAACTGATTTTTCTCCAAATGTAAGCCAAACTTAACCAAAGAGGGGTCGCCCTCTGGACCAAATTTTTATAAATCTTCTTTTGTTCGTAAATTTCGGTTGCCGCCTGCTTAATTTCTTGAATATTATCCAGGGCATCCCACGTGTTTCCGTAGGCGCGGCTGTAAGCGCGCTGCATTTTTTCTTGGAGGTCGGCCAAATAAGGAACAGAACGCCAGAGGATTGCGATATATATTGAAATCGCCACAAGCAGTACAAGCATTAAGCGGTAATTGATGAACGCCGTAAGAATTATAGCTATAATGACGCTTAGGAAATTAGGTAGAAGATTTATTGACACGCGGCCGATAAGTTGCTCGAGCCAGCCGGAGGCACGAATGATGCGGTCGCCAATTTCTCCATGTTTGCGGTCTTTGTGAAAGGCAAGCGGCATTTCAAATAAACGGCCGAAGCCGTTGGCAACGTATTCCGATTCCAAGACCGTGCTCAGTTTTTCTGTGCTGAATCCGATGCGCCATTCAATTGAATCGCTTACTAATCTCAGCGCGAGCCAGCCGCCGATTACGGTAAATACGGATGAGAGCAAAATTGTTTTGCGTTCGGCAATGGCTACAATGCCGTCCAAGATTTTGCCGGCAACGAGAGGGATAAAAGCTTCGGTGGCTGCGGCGACCAAACTTACTGCCACCAAGGTGAAAATCAGCCGTTTGTGAGGGCGAAGATAGTTCCAGATAATTTTTAATCCCTCAAAAAATTGAATGCGGCTTAATTTGGACTTCGGTTTTTGTTGGGTTGAAGCCATATTATTAAATTTGTAGAATACTAATGATACAGTAAATGAACATTAGCGACAAACTTATTAAAATCCACGATTGGCTTTGGGAAATACCGAAGAATTTTCGATCTGATATGCTGGTGCCGGCGAGGATTTACGCTTCGGAAAAAATGCTTGCCGAGATTTCTACCGACCACTCGTTGGAACAATTAGTGAATGTTGCCACTCTGCCGGGCATTCAGAAATACGCGATTGTAATGCCAGACGTGCATGAAGGATATGGTTTTCCTATTGGCGGCGTGGCCGCTTTTGATTTGAAGGAAGGGATTATTTCACCAGGCGGCATTGGCTATGACATTAACTGCGGTGTGCGCCTTTTGCGCTCAAAACTGGACATAAACGAAATCCAGCCGTACATCAGAAAATTAGGCAGCGCCATTTATGGCGAAGTGCCGTCAGGGGTTGGCCGCAGCGGAAAACTGAAGCTTGAAAATCCCGAACTGGACAAGGTTCTTAAAAACGGCGCAGAAGAAATAGTAAAAATGGGATACGGCAAACCGGAAGATTTAGAACAAATTGAATCTCGCGGAAGTCTGAAAGAAGCAGAGCCATCATTTGTGTCACAGGAAGCCAAGGGCCGCGGTAGGGACCAGCTGGGCACAATGGGCGCCGGCAATCATTTTGTTGAGGTAGAAAAAGTTGATGAGATTTTTGACGAAGAAGAAGCTAAGCGGCTTAATCTTTTTAAAAATCAAGCAGTAATTTTAATTCATACCGGCTCGCGCGGTTTAGGGCACCAAATTGCCACAGACTACATCCGCTTAATGATGCGGGTTATGCCAAAATACAAAATTACGATTCCGGACAGAGAGTTGGCGTGCGCTCCTTATAATTCGGAGGAAGGGCAAAGATATTTCGGAGCAATGTCGGCTGGCGCCAATTTTGCTTGGTCAAACAGGCAGCTTATAACATTGGAAGTGCGGCAGGCGTGGAAAAAAATTTTAGGCGAAAAGGGAGGGGATTTGGAAATTGTTTACGATGTGGCGCATAACATTGCTAAGATAGAAAACAATTTATTAATCCATAGAAAAGGCGCGACTCGGTCTTTTCCGGGGCAAACGGTAATTATCCCTGGGAGCATGGGCACTTGTTCTTATGTGCTTATGGGCGACGAGCGGTCTTTAAAAGAAGCATTTGGTTCAACTTGCCATGGAGCAGGGCGCAGAATGTCGCGTACCAGGGCCAGGCGCGAAGTCCGCGGCAGCGAGCTTAAGGCAAAACTTGAAGCACAAGGCATAGTTATTGACGCCGGTTCAATGTCCGGATTGGCCGAAGAAGCCCCGCAGGCCTACAAAGACGTTGACGAAGTGGTGGAAGTGGTTCACAAAGCAGGAATTGCGAGAAAAGTTGTGCGGCTCAAGCCAGTAGCGGTAATAAAAGGGTAAATCAAATCTAAATTGACTTTCTGATTTCTAAACCCTAAACTTTGCCTTAACACCCCCTATAGTCGTGGAAGCGGGGCAGTTTTTCGTATTTTGTTAATGGCTAAGGACAAAATAATAATTCGCGGAGCACGCGAACATAATTTAAAAAACATTAACCTTGAGCTGCCGCGGGATAAAATGATTGTTTTTACCGGGCTTTCCGGCTCGGGCAAGTCGAGTTTGGCGTTTGACACGATTTTTGCCGAAGGACAGAGGCGGTATATAGAATCTTTATCAGCTTACGCCAGGCAGTTTTTGGGGCGCTTGGATAAGCCGGACGTGGACGAAATTGAAGGGCTCTCGCCGGCAATTTCCATTGATCAAAAAAGCCATTCTTCCAATCCTCGCTCAACGGTCGCAACCATTACCGAAATTTATGATTATTTGCGTGTGCTTTTTGCGCGCGTTGGAAAACCGTATTGCCCAAAATGCGGCAGAGAAATACAAAAACTCACCAACGAGGAAATCGTGGATATTGCCATAGAAATCTCAAAAAACGACAAAAGCGGCAGAAACATTGTTATTTTGGCGCCGGTTGTGCGCGGACGAAAAGGAGAATATTATCAGATGCTTTACGACTTCCTAAATGCCGGTTTTTCAGAGGTTAGAGTTGACGGTAAGTTTTATTCTTTAAGAAATCGCATAGAGCTCTCCCGCTATAAGCAGCACACCATTGAGCTTGTAGTAGACAGAATGCCAGTCAATATGAACTTTGCTGAAAAAGACAATCGTTTAAGGTTGGCCGAGGCCATTGAGTCGGCTCTTAAATACGGAAATGACGTGGTGACTGTTATTGCCGAACAAGAGACATCGCTCTCCGCTAAATTTACCTGCCCGCATGACGGCTTTTCTTTTCCGGAAATAGAACCACGGCTATTTTCGTTTAACAGCCCGTACGGAGCGTGTCCGCAGTGCCACGGTTTGGGAACGGAAGACATTTGGTCTGAGAATATCTGTCCGGCCTGTTTAGGAAAGCGTCTTCGCGAAGAGAGTTTAAACGTGCTTATAAGCGGCAAAAATATCGTTGCGATTACGGCCATGTCAATTGATGAAAGCTACAAATTTTTCAATAAACTTAATATTAAAAATAAAAGCCTGGAAGTTGTTGCCGAAACGCCTTTAAGAGAAATAAAAAGCCGCCTGAAGTTTATGATTGATGTCGGTCTTGATTATTTAACTTTGAACCGCAAAGCCGGCACGCTCTCTGCTGGCGAATCACAACGGATTCGCTTGGCTTCGCAAATCGGTTCGCGTTTGGTTGGAACACTCTATATTTTGGACGAGCCGACAATTGGACTTCATCAGCGGGACAACGCAAAACTCATAAAAACACTTCACGATCTAAGGGATTTGGGAAATACGATTATTGTTGTTGAGCACGATGAGGGGACAATTCGCTCTTCGGACTATTTAGTTGATATTGGACCTGCAGCCGGCGTTCACGGTGGAAAAATTGTGGCCTATGGACCTCTGCCGGAAATTATATCCGCCAAAGGCGGATCCGCCTCTGGCGGAAAAGAAACTTTTAAGCAGGATTCGCTGACTCTCCAATATTTAAGGGGAAAAAAATTCATAGAAGTGCCTAAAAACAGAAGAAAGGTTGCCGGCACAGCTCATGGACAGGCATTTTTAAAAATTAAAGGTGTTTCCGAAAACAATCTCAAAAACATTGACGTTGATGTGCCGCTCCGACGTTTTACTGTTGTTACGGGAGTTTCCGGCTCCGGCAAAAGCAGCTTGATTTATGAGGTGCTTTATAAAACATTGGCTAATAAATTTAACGGAGCCAATTATAAAGCCGGCGCGCATAAGGGGATTTTAGGGACAGAATACATAAATCGCGTAATAAACATAGACCAGTCTCCAATAGGCAGAACTCCGCGCTCAAATCCGGCAACTTATGTCGGCGCTTGGACTTATATTAGGGATTTATTCGCGGCGACAGAAGATAGCCGGGTGCGCGGCTATAAACCTAGCAGGTTCAGTTTTAATGTGTCTGGCGGACGGTGCGAGAACTGCGAAGGGCATGGAACAATTGCCATTGAAATGCATTTTTTGCCGACAGTTTATGTTATCTGCGATGTTTGCAAAGGCAAGCGTTTTGACAGGGAAACGCTTGAAGTTGAATATTCACCCTCCCATCTTTCGGGGAAAGATAGGAGGGCAAGGGGGAAAAACATTTACGAAGTATTGCAAATGACGATTGAAGAGGCAACAAAGTTTTTCAAAGACATTCCTTGGTTGGACGACCGCTTGGGAATTTTAGAAGAAGTCGGATTGGGTTATTTGCAACTTGGCCAGTCTGCAACGACTTTGTCCGGCGGCGAGGCGCAAAGGGTGAAGCTTTCGGCAGAGCTGGGGAGGCGTGACACACGCCGCTCTCTTTATCTTTTAGATGAGCCGACAACCGGGCTTCATTTTGCCGATGTTGATAAATTGCTTATGGTTTTGCAGAAACTTGTTGACCGTGGAAATACAGTGGTCGTCATAGAGCACAATTTGGACGTTATAAAAACGGCTGACTGGGTGATTGATCTGGGGCCCGAGGGAGGGGAGAAAGGAGGAGAAATTGTAGCCGCCGGCACTCCGGAGCAAATTTCAAGGAAAGCGAGGAGTTATACTGGGGAGTATTTAAGAAAAGTGCTTACTTAAATGAAGAGGCTCTATGAAAAACTGCCGGATTCGCCAGGGGTTTACATTTTTAAAGACGTCAGAGGCTGCGTGCTTTATATTGGTAAGGCCGGCAATCTTAAACGCCGCGTTTCAAGTTATTTTGTAAAAGCCCACGATTTGCGAATTGAGAAGCTGCTAGGCAAGGTAAAAAAGATTGATTATAAAAAAACCGACACTGCGCTTGAGGCCTTGATTTTGGAAGCCAAGCTTATCAGAAAGTTTTCTCCGCCATTTAACGTCAAAGAAAAAGACGACAAAAGTTTTCTTTATATTGAGATTACAAAAGAAAGATTTCCGCGAGTGCTCCTCGCGAGAGGAAAGGATGTAGCTAAAAAAGCTACAATCGATAAGAGACCTGCTTTGGTCAAGCGAAATGGAGGCGAGCAAGTAAAAAGATTTTTTGGGCCGTTCACCTCAGCTTCGAATATCCGCGAGGCGTTGAAGATTTTAAGAAAGATATTTCCGTGGAGCGTCCATGAACCATCAAAACTGGGAAAGTTTAAGAGGCCCTGCTTTGATTACGAAATCGGACTTTGCCCTGGAATTTGTATCGGCGCCATAAGCCGTGAGGATTACATCAAAAATATAAGGAAATTAACCATGTTTCTGGATGGCAAGAAGAATCGGCTTATAAAACAAATTGAGAAGGAGATGAAAAAGGATAGTAAAAAATTAGAGTTTGAAAAAGCCGAGAAATTGCGTGGACAGCTTTTCGCGTTGCAACATATTCGTGATACGGCCTTAATCGGCGGCGAGGAACTTCTAGATTCTAGATTCCATATTCTAGATTCTCGTTTCAGAATCGAGGGCTACGATATTTCAAACATTTCCGGCACCTCGGCAGTTGGCTCAATGGTCGTATTCAGCGGCGCAAGGCCGGATAAGAGTGAATATCGCAAGTTTAAGATAAGAACAGTTATGAAATCAGATGATGTAGGAATGCTGAAAGAAGTTTTGCGCCGCCGTTTCAAGAACGACTGGCCCCTGCCGAACATTATTTTGATTGACGGCGGAAGAGCGCAGGTAAACGCCGCCAGAGCGGTGCTTAAAGAATCCAGCTTGAAAATTCCGGTTGTGGGAATCGCCAAGGGCCCGAAACGGAAGAAAAACGAATTTATTGGAAATATTCCGGCCGGAATTGAGAAAAAAACACTAATTCGCGTCCGCGACGAAGCCCACCGCTTCGCGATTGCGTATCACAAAAAAGTTAGAAATGTTGCTTTTATATGAAGGTTTATAAGCGATTTAACGACGAGGTTATAAAAATTTTAATTGATGGCGGCATAGGGGTTTTGCCGACCGACACTATTTACGGTATCGTCGGTTCAGCGCTGAATAGAAAAACGGTCGTACGAATTTATAAGCTGCGGCGGAGGAGTTCCAAAAAACCGATGATAGTTTTGATTGGTTCTGTGTCCGATTTGAAAAAATTCGGTGTGAAAATCGGAGTTCGGGAAAGAAAGATTTTGAATCGAATTTGGCCGGGGAAGGTTAGTGTTGTTCTCTCGTGCCCGTCGCGGAAATTCGCGTATCTTCATCGCGGCACGAAATCCATCGCTTTCCGACTGTCGAAACCCGTGTGGCTCCACCGGCTACTTCAAAAAACCGGGCCGCTTGTGGCGCCAAGCGCCAATTTATCCGGTGAACCGCCGGCGCGTACCATTCCGGAAGCCAAGAAATATTTCGGTAATAAGGTTGACTTTTACGTTGATAAAGGAAAATTATTTTCTCAGCCCTCCACGCTTGTTAGATTTAAAAAAGACAAAATAATAGTTTTAAGAAAAGGCGCTGTTAAAATTTAGCGATGTTAAAACATTTAAATATTAAAGTTTTCGGCAGGGTTCAAGGGGTATTTTTTCGTGACTCTGCTAGGCGGCAGGCCAAAAAACTTGGACTCAAGGGTTTTGCGCGAAATGAGCCCGACGGCTTGGTTTACATAGAAACGGAAGGAGAAAAAGAGAATTTGGAAAAGTTTTTGGAGTGGTGCAAAAAAGGTCCGATGTTTGCGAAAGTTGAAAAAGTTGATTTTGAGTTAAGCGAAAAATTGAAGAACTTTTCCGGTTTCGTGGTGGAATAGTATTCTTGCGGTCGGGAAAGTGGAAGCGCCGCGGCGCGAAGGTTGAATTCGCGCCACGGCGCTTGCGGTCGTTATACCGCCACAGCGTTGAAGATAATGCTACGGTGGCGGTCTATCTCGCCTTTGTTTCCCTTGTGGGTTGCGAGGAGAAGCTGGTGGAAATGCCGAGTGATGGTGATGGCAGTGTCGACGCGGACGAGGTATTTAAAGAAATCTGCAAGTGCTCTGCGCCCCACTCTGTAGGCGGTCTCGCGGAATCGCCCAGTAAGTTCAACAATCTTCTCGGATGGGTCCGCTTTGACCTCAGCTATGAATTCACCTCGTTCGTATTCTTCCCATTTCTCAAGAAGCAACGTGCTTTGCACATACCTAAGGCCTCTTGAGGTTTTTAGGTGTCGCCTGGGAAGGAGCGCGCCCGTGAACGTTGCACGCACTGTCACCCATCCATAGCTGGGGGGAAAAGAAGGATACATCTTATACACCCGTCCGCAAAGTTTGATGAACTCCTCCAGCGTGGGAGGTGGAGCAGGAAAAATTCTGCTTACTACGAGATGCCCATTCGGTATGTTGCTGGATTTTTCGGGTTTCCACCCCCACCATTCGCAGTGCCCCGCGTAGTCTTTTCCTATTCCTTCTCTTCTCCCCATTGTCTCGAAATTCAGACTTATCTGCAGTGTAAAGGATGACATACATCCTCCATTAAGCCCCCGGAGGGACCGTGCAGTGTTTTTGGCACACCGCAAAGCCGATTTACTTGTCAAACAGCGTATACGCATTATGTGGGAATGTTTCTCTTCGGTCAACAAAAATAATTTGCCGCGGGCAGGGGTTAAACCCGGACCGCGGCATCAAGAAATCCACTCTTATCTCTGGGGCGGCTTGCGGCGTCCCTTCCAGATTTTCTTGTACGCTTCGTTGAGCGTGAGCACCTGGACGTCACGCCGTTCGCCGTACCCAGGGACGAAGAATGGTTTTTCCAGCACACGGCAGCCCCAAAGGAGAAGATCCATCTCTTCGAATGTGCCGGTTACGGGCCGCTGTTGTTCCAGCGCCCCGAGCGGTGAGAACGTCGCGACACGCATCACCACCGGTTCAGAGAGACTGAGTCCTTTCGTATATGCCAAAACCTCTTTGTAATCTTCCTCAGCGGCGATGGCGATGAGTCCATCTCCTTTGTGTTTGTAAACAATCGGTTTCCTTTTCTTGTAGATTTTGTGCACCGCCGTACCGACGAAGAGCGCGAGGGCGCAAACCGAGAGCACCAAGATAACAATCGAGTAGATCATATCAACACCTCCTAAAATCATTATGCCGTTTAAGTCGTTTTACGTCAAGAGCCGCTGAGAAAAAAGAAAAACCACGGTAGGGGATTAGACCCAGCCGTAGAATTATTCTCAAAAAAGAAGTAAAATATATAACGTTCTTATGGAAAAAGAGATTTTAAAAGATGAGTTTGGGCCAGAGTACGTAATTCGTGTTTACGACTCAAAAATCGGAATGTCGGGGTTTTTAGTGATTGACAATACTGCTTTAGGGCCAGGTAAAGGCGGCATACGGATGACTCCTGACGTGACTGAAGAAGAAGTGATGCGATTGGCAAGAACTATGACTTGGAAGAACGCTTTGGCCGACATTCCTTTCGGTGGGGCAAAAGCGGGGATTGTCTGGCGCGGGAGAGATGATGGGATGAAGAAAAAACTTGTACAAAGCTTTGCGCGTGCTCTTGCTCCGTTTGTGCCTAGAAAGTATGTTGCGGGGCCGGACGTGAATAGCGGCGAGAAAGAAATGCAATGGTTCGCCGAGGCGTTAGGAAATTGGCAGGCGGCCACCGGAAAACCCGCCAATTTCTGCGAAGGAGGGAAATGCGGCTTGCCTCACGAACTTGGCAGCACTGGTTTTGGCGTGGCTCAGGCAACAAAAGTCGCAGCTGAAGTTGCCGGTTTAAACATAAATGGTGCGGAAGTTGCCATTGAGGGATTCGGCAACGTTGGCACTTTCTCATTCAAATATTTGGAAGAAATGGGCGCGAAAGTAGTGGCGGTCTCCGACAGCAAGGGGAGTATTTATTTAAAAGACGGATTGGATTACGAGACGGTAGCCGGAATCAAGCTGGAAAAGAAATCCGTGATTCATTATCCAAAAGCGCAGAAACTTTCCGTTGACGACCTTTTTGTCTTACCGGTTGACGTTTTTATTACGGCGGCGCTTACAGACGCCATAAACGAAGAAAATAAAAACCTGATTAAGGCAAGAGTCATCATTGAGGGCTCAAACATCCCAATGCGGGAAGGCGTTGAGGACGAGCTATGGCGGAAAGGAGTCGTCATTGTACCGGATTTCGTGGCGAATGCCGGCGGCGTGATTTCTTCATATGCTGAATATATGGGGTTCGGCCCTGAGAAAATGTTTGAACTGGTGAAGGAAAAAGTGACAAAAGCGGCGCGCGAAGTGATAACTAAAAGCGCAAAAGAGAAGAGAAATCCGCGCGAAGTTGCGGTGGAGATGGCAAAAAACCGCGTAGAGAGTAAAATGAAAGAGAGAAAAAGCGCATTTCGGGCATGATTTACGACGATATCAAGAACTTCAATAAGCAATTTGATTACAAACCGGCAGTTGAAAATTCTAACGGGCTGAAAAAGAAATTCAACAAATTTTTAGTCGCTGGCATGGGCGGGTCGCATCTCGCCGCCGATATTCTGAAGGCTTGGAAACCAGATTTGGATATTGTTATTTGGAACGATTATGGGCTGCCGACTCTTCGTGACATTAAGGACAGGTTGATTATTGCAAGTTCGTATTCCGGGAGGACAGAAGAGACGGTAGACGCGTTTAATACAGCTAAAGCAAAACATTTGGCTGTGGCGGCGGTCAGCGCGGGCGGAAAGTTGATTGCTTTAGCCCAGAAATTTAAGACTCCTTATGTTCAACTGCCGGACTGGCATATGCAGCCTAGAATGGCACTGGGCTTGAGTTTAAAGGCAATTCTGGCGCTTCTTGGCAATAGGAAGGGACTGCATGAAGCCAGCGAGTTGGCCAAAAAAATTCATCCGTCGCGTCAGGAGGCGAGCGGCAAAGTACTGGCCAAAAGATTATACGAGAGTATTCCCGTGATTTATATTTCTCTTCGTAACGCGAGTATCGCTTATAACTGGAAAGTAAAGTTCAATGAAACAGGGAAAATTCCAGCATTTTATAACGTTTTACCGGAGCTGAACCACAACGAAATGACAGGATTTGACGCAAAGCCGCGAACCGCGGGTTTATCAAAGCGTTTCCATTTTATATTTTTGAAGGACGTTGAGGACGACCGGCGAGTTATCAAGAGAATGAATATTTTGGAAAAACTTTACCGCGACAGGGGACACAAAGTTGAGGTCATATTCCTGCAGGGCCAAAGCCGCCTGGAGAAGATATTTTCGTCGTTAAATCTTGCCGATTGGACGGCCTATTATACGGCTAAGCAGTACGGCGTGGAATCGGAACGAGTTCCCATGGTTGAGGAGTTTAAAAAATTGGTATCTGGAAGATAAACGTTTCCCATAAAAGAGTAAGGGGCCACCTTTATGATGGTGGCCCCATTGAGGGTTCATTCCTCAGAGAGTGCAGTCTCTCGTTTAGTAACCTTTCTGCCTCTTCGAGCAAGAGAAGCTCGGCTTTCTTTTCTTCAATGCCAAACTCCCTTGCCATATTTTCTGCCGTTTCCTCTACCGACTCAAAGAGCAGGTCCAGAGTCTTCATCCACTTAAGCTTTTTTTGAACCATGCGGTCCTCCCTTGAGATACTTAGGGCTTAGGTTTACATAGCCTCCTTTTTGTGCCGGTTATATAAAAGCACAAACCTATTCATTTAGTCAACTCAATTTTACTTTTGAAAAACTAAAAACGGGGCCCTCACCGCCCCGCTTTTAGAAACGCAAGTTGGATTTTATCTCATCGGCATGGCTTGTGTGCTACTTGCAGCGCACTTCCTGTAGCTGTCCCAGTGGGTGGTAACTTCGTAGATTGCTGAAATGCCGACAAGGATGTAAATCACTCTTGAAACAAAAGCGTCCATGCCGCCGAAAAGCGCCCCGATGTCCCAACCGAGGAGCCCCACAAGGAGCCAGTTCAAGCCGCCGATGACGAGGAGTATGAATGTTACTTTGTGCATTTTATTTTTTCGTCATCAATCGACCTTTCCGAATTGTTTATATATCTAATTATAGCAAGAAGGGCGCGGCCGGTTCTATTACTGCTGTGAATATCTTTTTGGCTGTTTTCGCATAGCCTTTTTGCTTGCGGAATTTCAAGGTTAGCAGGATACTTTAAAGCGATGGTAAAGCTTTCCCGTTCAAAAGTGGAACGGTTTCTGGAGTGCCCACGCTGTTTTTGGTTAGAAATGAAACAAGGCATAAAGAGGCCGCCACCGCCGCCTTACACCATAAACAACGCCGTAGATTATCTTTTAAAGCAGGAGTTTGATATCCATCGCGAAAAGGGGACGCCCCATCCGGTTATGGTAAAGCACAAAATCGAGGCTATTCCTTTCAAACACGAAAAAATAAACGAATGGCGGCACAATTTCACTGGTGTCCAATATTATCACAAACCGTCCGATTTTTTGGTAACCGGAGCTGTGGATGATGTTTGGGTCAATCCCAAGAAACAGTTGATTGTCGTGGATTACAAAGCGACCGGCGCCAACCAGCATCAGATTTACGATTCCTACAAACGCCAGATGGAAGTTTATCAGTGGCTTCTGCGTCAGAACGGTTTTAAGGTATCGCCGCTTGGTTATTTTGTTTTTGCACGCGTGAATAAAGGCGGCGGTTTTGGTTTGGGGAAAGCTGCACTTTCGTTTGATTTATTCGTAGAGCCGCAAGAAGGGGATGATTCGTGGCTGCCGGACGCACTGAAGAATGCCAGGGAAATTTTTGATTCTGAAAAAGCGCCGCGTCCGTCGCCAAGCTGCGAATACTGCCGCTATCGAGAAGCCGCCTCCGACTTTTGATGTTGAATATAAAGAAGGCGAAAGTTCTTCACTGGACTTATCACGCTTTGGCAAAGATGAGATTTTACGGTTTGTCGGAGCAAAGGGTGAAACGAGTTTTGAATTCGCCGAAACGGATTGAAGAGGGGATTGCACCAAAAACCGTGGCTATGATGCAGGTGGCCGGAAGTGCGAAACATCCTTATGAAATTTGGGCAATGATTCAGGATTTTAGAGGCAAGCGCAAAGTGATAAGCGCTTGGCGATACCCGGGACGTACCAAGCCGGGCGAGCCGTTGCCGGAAGAAATATTACGCGAAATAAGGAGCGCGCTCTAAAACCACGCGCCACAATAGCGTAGCTACTTATTTTGTGCGGGTGCAAAAAGTAAACTAGACAAACCGCGACAAAAAATCGTGAATGCTAGAAAATCATGCGGAAGTTTGTTATTATAGCAGTAATAGCCGTTGTTGCGGCGGTTGCCGCTCTCTATGTGGTGGCGGAGCGCGCCAACGCGCCGTCACAGGGATCAAGCCGAGTAAATTTCCAAAACCTAGAACCAATAACATCCATGCTTATTACAAGCCCATCATTTCAAAATAACAGTTCTATCCCGCAGAAGTTTACCTGTGACGGTTCGACTTCGCTCACCGCAGGCGGCGGAAATATTAATCCCGAACTTCAGATTCAAAACGTGCCTGCGAACGCAAAAAGTTTGGCTTTGATTATGCATGATCCGGACGCACCAGTAGCAGGCGGATTTACACATTGGCTTGTCTGGAATATTGACTCCAAGACGGCGGTCATAAAAGAAGGAAGCGTGCCTGTGGGAAGCGTGGAGGGCAAAAACGGCGCTGATAAAATCGGCTATATCGGTCCATGCCCGCCGTCGGGAGTCCATCATTATCACTTTCAACTCTACGCTTTAGATGCTACGCTTAATCTTACTTTGGGCGGCACAAAGGATCAGTTGGAATCAGAGATCCAAAAACATCTTCTCGCAAAGGCCGAGTTGATAGGACTTTACCAAAGGCAAGGACAGTGAGAAATTCAGCAACGACAATTCTGAGATGGGGGTTGGCGTTCGTTTTCTTCTATGCTGCCGTTGCGAGCTTGCTCAGGCCATACGGCTGGAGCAGCTACTTGCCCGGCTTCCTGCTAACCGTTATTCCGGCTCGTTGGCTTTTATCGCTACTCGCCGTTTATGAATTAATCCTCGCCGTTTTACTCTTCATCGGCAGGAAACTTTACTGGGTTTCGATTTTGTCCGTTATTTCATTCGCCGCGGCAGTTATTTTTAACCTGAATCTGCTGGATGCGGTATTTGAGAATGTTGGCCTGGCGTTTGCGTCACTCGTGCTTTTTGAGTTAGTAAGAGAAAAAAGGGGAAAAGAAGTGACTTCCGCTAATTAATCTAAGGATAAAAAATGGCTCCTAAAAGTAAAAGCCGACTGAAAAAATTCCGTGTGGAAACCTGTTATTTGGGCGAGAAGATTGATTTAAAGAGATTTCAGGAAAGCGTCAAAAAGTATACGGCTTTAAATCACGACCATCCACTGGTTTTGAAGCTGGTTGACCAAGAATATGCCGTTTTGACCAAGTTCGGCGCCGTGAGTTTCTGGAACGTTGAGCGTCCGCTCATTAAAGAATTTATTAAAGAGATCATGCCTTTTACTAGGGGTTCTCGGCGTGACTACAATTATGTTGATACCCTGGATGTTCATGTCGGTGCCGACCGTGAAAAAGCGACTTTTGAAGAACTTTACTTGAAAAATCTGGATGTTGAGAAAATTAAGATAGTTTCCTATGTTTCGGCGCAGTCAGTCGCTCTTGACCGCTATGAGGAGGAAATTGACCGGCGTTTGGATAAGTTGGGTCGAGTGGTGGAAAATCTTAAATCTTCCGGTAAGGCCCGCTTTGACCAAAAAAGTTTACTGAAACAGGTTGGCCACACTCTATCGGTTAAACAAAACACCGTCTCCAGCTTGTCTCTTCTTGATAAGCCGGAAGCTGCTTGGGAACGGGAAGAAATTGAACGGCTTTACGATCGCTTGCGCGACGCTTATGAACTCCGTGACCGTTTTGATATCTTGAACGAAAAAATTGATTTTCTTTCGGAGAATAACACGACGCTTTTAAACTACATTTCTTCCCAGAAAGCCAATTTTTTGGAAATTGTCGTCATAATTCTCATTGTTATTGAAATAGTGCTTTTTCTTCTGGAATTGTTTAGAATATTCCCGTCGTAGTTTAAGAGGGCCCATGGTAAAACGGCATTACGTGGCATTCGCATTGCCAAGGTCCGGGTTCAATTCCCGGTGGGTCCACCAAAGACGATTAGTCGCCTCGCTCGGGGCTTCGCCCCTCGCTTCGGCGGGCATTTCGGCAAGATAATTCCACGGCTTTTTGAACGAAACGGAAAGAGTCCCCGCCGCAAGGCGGCGGTTCGAGCCGATGGTTTTGAGAAAATTTTTCATTTCCGAAAAATTATCAGACAAAACGAGATTTTTGGCTTGGTTGGCTTCTAAAATCCAGTTTCTGGTGAGTTCGAGCCAATGATTTCCTTTTCGCTCAAAATCCGATAATTTTTCCTCCAAAGTTTTCTTTTCGCTTGTCAACGTGTTTTTCTTTTGCTGAAATTCGGCAAGTTCAAAAGCTCCTTCAAGGTAAGCGTCGGTTAGACGGCTTATTTTTGTTTTGAGTTCGTCAATTTTCTTTTTGAGATTCTGAGCGAAAAGGTCTGATGTTTGGCGGTTCTCGTTTTCCCATTCTTTCAATTTATCTAAAAATCTATCCCGCCAAACATCGGGCAAAGAAACTTTTTGACAAATTGCTTTCACCTGTTCGGCAAGTTTTTCCTCCCGCAAAAAGCGAGATTGCGAACACTTTTGTGTTTTGCTTTTGTGAGTGCAACGATAATAAACAAATTTTAGCCCGCTTTTCTTGATGTGCCGTTCCGCTGTTATGGCATATCCGCATTCGCCGCAAATCGCAAAATTGAGAAATTGAAAGTTTTTCGGTCCTCGCTTTTTGCGGGGTTTTCCGTTCAAAACCAAAGCTTCTTGAATTTGGTCAAAAAGTTTCTTTGAAATCATCGGCTTGTGGCTTCCTTGGTGAATTTCGCCACGATAGTGGAAATGTCCGTAATAAAACGGATTGGTCAAGATTTTATGAATTGTGGAAAGATGAAGCGGTTTTCCGTCTTTGCCAACCAAGCCAAGAGAAAACATTTTGCTTTGAATTTTTGTTAGGGTGTATTCGCCAGTGGCAAAAGCCCGCAAAACTTCTTTCACTTTGTTAAAAGTTTTTCTGTCGGGTTCAATAGTTCTTAATTTCGGCTCGTTGAAATATCCGAGAGGGGCTTTTGCCGGAAGTTCGCCACGCCTGATTTTCTGTCTAATTCCCCGCAAAATGTTTTCTCTCAAATTGTCGGTGTAATATTTTGCTTGGCCGAAAGCGACAGACAACATAAATTTTCCTTGTGGCGTCGCTTCAAACCAAAAAGTCGGGAATTTTAGCGATTGGATTTTTCCAGTATCTACGAGATAAATTATTCGTCCACCGTCTATTGAGTTTCTCGCCAATCTGTCGGGATTCCACGCTAAAATTCCCGAAGCGTTGCCTTTTTCAATTTCTGACATCATAAAATTAAAAACTTCTCGGCCCGGCTCTTTGGCGGTTTTGCTCTCTGTAAATTCTCGGACGATGAAAAGATTGTTTTGCTTGGCAAAATCTCTCAACTCGGCGAGTTGGGCCTCAATGGACAAAACTTGTCTTTCTTCGTCCTCGCTTGATTTGCGACAATAGATAAAATACTTAATCATAGTTTTTAGAAGTTTTTAATTTTATAAAAAGGCAACGCTTTACACCGACAATTTATTAAAATCTCATTTTGTATTTCGCCGAAGGCGAAAGAAAACCATCGGCTCATTGCGGCTTTGCCGCAATACAAACTTAAAAGTTTATGAACCGCCGCCTTACGGCGGGAAAATTGGCGATTGATTTCAAAAAGCCGTGGAATTATCTTGCCGAAATGCCCGCTGAAGCGAGGGGCGAAGCCCCGAGCGAGGCGACTAATCGTCTTTGGTGGTGTTTGTTGGAAAAAGTCAGAACTCATTGCCGAGAAAACCCCGACTAATTGCCGCCCGAAGGGCGGCAATTAGTTTTTGGTGGGCAATAATTGAAAGTGCGCGAACCTTTTTTGAGCGAAACGCCGCAGGCGTTTCGCAGAATCCCAAACCGTTTGAGCAGGCAGGTTGCGATAGCCTCGCTTGTACTCGTTGCCTCGCTCCGGTTTCGCCGGAGACCATGCCTAGGTACTGCAAGGTTCCATAGAAAAGAATCCTCGCAGATATACAGTAAAAAATTATTCAATACGACACAGCAATTAATTATTTTTTAACAACAATAAAGCTTTTTGGGAATTTTTCCTTCTTCTAACTTCCCGAAGGGATTGCCAAATTTTCTGATATTTTCAATCATTTCTTTATTTGCCTCAGTTTGCAAATTTTCTTTTTCAAGCTCACTTCTCAATTTTTTCATTAACTCCGGCAGATTAATTTTTACGCAGATTAATTTTTACGGGGCAAAAAATATCCATAAATGTTTAAATTATTACTTTTTACTCAATACAGCAATCAATCACTTTTTTGACTAATTCACCAAGTTTCCCCATAAATCCTTTTTTCTCTTTGTCGTGTTTATTTATCGCTTTATCGTCAATCTTTTTAATATCGCCAACATTTAAAAGTTTCATATTAAGTCCCCAAAACAGCGAATAAAGATTATAGGCCTTGCCAAAGAGATCGTATGCTTCCTCTTTTTTGTTCATTCCTAATTGTTTTGTGCCAACTTCCATAAGTCGCATTGAAGCAGCAAGCAAATGTTTGGAAATGCACCAGACCTCGCCCTCATATTCCTTGATGATTCTTTTCAACAGTTCTTTTCTCATCTCGCGCACGTCCTTGATCATGTCGTAGTATTCGGTTTTGCCGGTCTTTGCGCCGGTAAAGAAGAAGTGCTCCTCAATGCTTACCAGATTCATGATGGCGATGGTAAGGTCCTGATCCGAAGACAAGTCCATCTTTTCTTGCTTCTTCATTCGGTCGACTTTCTCTATGAGTTCATTGATGTCTTTTATTGGATTTTGGTTGTCCATGTTTTTGATTGGTTATTTTGTCAAAAAATAAAACGCTATGCTCATAATTATAAGCGGGCTTACGGGCATGACGACCTTTTGGAACGGGAAATACGCCCGGCCGCCGTTTTTCTCCTTAAGATGGAAATACCATTCGGCTCCGAACCAGAAAGCGACGCTCCCGACGACGATCCCCAAAAGAAGCTTGTCCATCCACGTGGAGTAGATTGCGTTTGCCGGGTTGGCGATCATCCCCGTGAAATAGAGCGGCACGATCACGAAAAGATAATAAGCAACGGTCGTTATCGCGGCTCTCCCCTTGAAACGGATATTTTTCTTGTCCAACCAGCTCTCCGTCCAGGTGATCATGGAAACGACAAGCCCGCCGATCCACAGTCCGGTTATGGCGTCATCGATTCCCAGCCAGCGGGAAAGACCGACTCCGGCACCGACGGCAATGGTGCAGATCGGACAGACCGCCAGGGCTGGTTTCATAAAAAATAAACTTAGTCCCAAAACGGAGAAGGAAAATATAATGGCTCGTTTCATATTATTGCTGGTTGATTTTTGCCTTGAAAAAATCGATTATCGGTTGATCGCCCACGAGACATTTCGTGCCATCCCATAAAAAGGGTACGCCGATAGAGTCGGTCGGCATGCCGCAAGCGGCAGCCTTTTCGGCCAGTTCGCTGGCGTTCTGCTTGTTGTAATAGACCTCCTTTTTAACAAAGGGCGCTTTGGCTTCTACGCCGTTTTGGTTCACGTATTCCTCAACCAAGGCGCAATGCGGACAACCGTCGCCGTAAAAAAGGATAATTTGGCTTGATTGCTGATTTTCCTGGCTTGCTGGCTTACTACTTACCGGCTCACTGCTTGCCGGTTCACTTGTTTTCAATTGATTTTTGTCTTTTTCTTGTGAAAACGCAAAAAATGAAAAAATCAGAATGGCAATAAATAAAATTGTGGGGATTATTACTTTATTTTTCATCGTTATTATTTTTTATTATCTTAATTGCTTTTCCATTTATTAACGCATCGGCAATTTTTTTGTAGGCAGAATATAAAATCCTTTGATACGTGCTTTGGGAGGTACGCATTTTTTCTGCCGCTTCTTTTTGTTCTAAATCGTTAGTATGGCGCAAGCGATATGCCTCTATTTCTTCAGCGGTAAGCTCTATGATTTCAAGCTCCCTCATCGGCACGCCTTGAGGTTTGAAGTATGTTATATCCGGGTTAAATTCTATTCTTCTGCAAAGTCTTGGTCTTGGCATATTATTTTCTCTCTAAATTCATAAAATTTTAATTGTTCCTATATTTTATGATTAATTCTTGATTAAAAGAAGGCCAACCGGTCCTCCGCCTTTGGCGGAAGACCGGCTCCCGTGCCTTCTTTTACTTTTGCTGGCCTTTTAGGGCTGCTTTTTCTTCTTTGATCGCCGCTAATTCTTCCTCAAGCATTTTTTCTTCGTCTTCCAAGGCGGCAAGCTCGTTTTTAGGAGAAATAAATCTCCTGAAACCGAACCCATAGCCGCCACGACAACCCCAGCCTCGCCTCATTCCGCCCCCGCAAGGGCCGAGACCCCAACCAGTTCCAGCACCTTGTCCCATTGGACCAGTTCCGTCAAATCTTGGCATATTTTTAATCTCTTAAAATTTAATAATATTGAGTGATTCGACCTTTGGTTTAGATCACCTATTATGAGTATATACCCATAACTATCAAAGGTCAAGTTTGTTAATTTAGATAGCTATTCCAAAATAAATCAGAATATATTTAAGCGAAACATAGAGAAAGAGCAGGCCGAAAAGAGCTTTGAGCGCGTTAGGTTTGAATTTGGCGACCAACTTAGCGCCGTAAATCGCGCCAATCAAGGCGCCGACTCCCAAGGTGATGGCGACGGGTATATTGACAACGCCCTGATAGATTTTAAACATTGCTCCCACAAGCGCAATCCAAACAAAAGATGCCATTGAAGTGCCAATCGCCAGTTTTACCGGCGCGCTTAGGAAATAAATAAACGAAGGAACCAGAGCATAACCGCCGCCCAAGCCGATAATACCTGTCAGAAAACCAATAGACGAACCAAGAAAACTTTTAGTCGTTGTCGTTCCCGGCATTTGATTTTCAGCCGGATTTTTCGGACCGCGTCCCAAAAGGCCTTCATACAGCATACGGAATGATACCACTAAGAAAACAAAACCCAAGATAAGATCAAGAAGATTCCCATAGTTTTTGATATAGCCAAAAACAATAGAGCCAATAATCACTCCCAATATTCCGCTCGCTCCGACTATCCAAGCAGTATTTTTGTCCACATTTTTCATTTTGATATGCTGATATGCTCCCGAACCAGCAGTGAAAACAACCGCGGTTAAAGTTGTGCCAACAGCAATGGCCGGATCAAAATGAAATCCGAAACGAATAACCGGCATCATCAGGGCGCAACCGCCGGTACCCAAGAGCCCTCCGATAACTCCGGCCAAAAGGCCGGTAATGAGATAAATAATGTAAGTCATATTTTTATTTGATTAATTAATAATTATTTTCTGTTTCAAACAATAAACCTTTGTCGACCTCAAAAATTTATTGTTTTTTATGATTAAAATATCAATAATGACAACGCGACCGTTCCCAAAATCGCCCAGAGAGAATCTTTTTTGAGATACATAATCCACACCAGGGATGCCACGAAAATCACCCACGCCTGCCAGCTAATAAGCGACTTAAAAGCAAATTGCAATGTAATAGCTGTTAACAATCCGATAAAACCCGCAAGAAATCCTTTGACCACAACTTTGACAATTTTAAGATCGCGGATTTTTGCGTGGATATCGGCAAGCGTCATCATTGATAAAATTGGAACCAAAAATATCGCCAGGGTTGCAAACAAGGCCCCCAAAACGCCCATCACTTTATAGCCCACAAATGTCGCGGTAATCAAGGTGGGGCCCGGCGTCACCTGGCCCAACGCGATACCATTAATAAATTGCTGGAGTGTAACCCAGTGATGCGCGTCAACCACCTGATACTGGATAAGCGGAATAATCGTAAACCCGCCACCGAATGCGAAAAGACCGCATGTCACGAACACAATTATTAAGCTGCGAACCTGCGGCAACAAAAATCCCACCAGCACTACCCCGCCAAGAACCGCAACTGCCAGCCAGTCCCGAGCAGTCATACGAATCGTTTGAGCCGGTTCGGATAATATTGCCTCTCCTTTTTTTGATTTCTCATCTTCAAACTCTTTAGTAAAATAATAAAAAAGAAATCCCAAAACGCCGGCGGCAAGAATAAGATAGATGACATTGATCTTAAGAAAGAACATCCCCACAAATGCCACCAGCGCGATAAAAAATCCTTTCCAATCCTGCCACGTTATCTTTTTAAAAACACTTTTTCCCAGCATCCGCGTCGCATTGACCAATAGCGCCACTACTAACGCTCCCAAACCGGCAAACAAAGACTGCACCCATGAAATATTTCCGAATTGAAAGTAAGCCCATGAGAGCACAAGCATAAAAATCGTTGCCGGCAAGATAAACGTCAACGGAATCAAAATGCCTCCTCGCGCCCGGTGCAAGTGAAACCCCATATAGCCCATGAGAGCTACTCCCGTCGATCCCGGCAAAATTTGCGAAAGACTAAGCGCGTCCATAAATTCTTTTTCCGAAATCCATTCTTTTTCATGGACGAATTTCTTTTTCATCAACGCTAAATTGGCCGCGCCGCCGTAGCCGATGACGCCAATATGTAATGCTGTTTTAAAGAATTCTAACAGTGATGGTTTTTTCATAATCATCATTTAATATGCAATTTACCTAGCGCATTCTTCAAAACCCATATAATTTGTTGGATTACCGTTTCTCGCTAGTACCAGCTCACATAAAAAGCTGGTACTAGCGATACTCCGAATCGACTTCCTTACTAGGCATTCTTAGCAGTCGCGCCCCAGAAACCAAAAATCGCAACCAGCGCACCAACTATCAGATAATTCCAAAGATTAACAGACCCGCTAAAATTAAGAAATGCAGATACCACCAGCCATAATCCCAAAATGCCATTTAATGTAGCTAATATTTTCATATTTTTACTATATAATTAATTTTTATTTTACGACCTTTGTTGTTCGATACAATAAATTTTTGTCGACCTCAAAATTTATTGTATCTTAATTGTTCATTAATCTAATTTATTAAAACTATTCCCAACCCCTCTTATTTTTCTTAGTGCCATGGAAACAGGATGCCTTTTTCTTTTTTCTTCTTCAACTTCTTCAACAAATTCCTGCTCCTCTTTTCTAATAAATTTATAAAATAAACTAAGCATAGGCATCTGAACCATAAAACAAAATACCACTCCTAAAACAACCGGTCCGGAGAAAGCGGATAGCGCCAAGGCAACACCAATTGAAAGATTCTTGGAGGTGGTGCCGTAAACAATAGGCATTTGATTATCATATGAATCAACAAGTAATCCCGTGAAAAAAAGCGAAACCAAAAACATAATGAGGTAATAAACAACCGCCAGTAATATTCCCCATAAAAGCATTTGCGGATGACTGATAATGGTATTTGCTTTTAAAGATGTGGAAATAAAGATGACCAATAAAGCGCATAAACTGGAAATCGTTGCCAAGGTTGGTTTCCATGATTTTATCCTTTCTTTGGAATATTTCTTTTTAAGCAGAACCTGAACGATGAAGCCAACAATCAGGGGTAAAAATATGTAGAGGGCAATATTTTGGATTAGCAATGATTGAGAAAAATGAACCGATCCGGAAAGGAACAAAGACAAGGTGAGCGGGATAGTTAAAAGTGCCAGAATAAAAGTTCCCGTCTGTAAAATCATCGCCAATTCAATATTGGCATCCAATAGCCCCGTCCAAGAAACAATCATTCCGCCAGGCGGCATAGTGGCGGCTAAAATCAGACCGGTTTTCAAAAAATCATATTTTTCCGGAAACACGAAATTAATAAGATAAGCAACTAAAGGAGCTAAAATTAAAATAGCGATAAACCCCCAAATAATTTCTTTTTTATATTTCCGGACAGCGACCAGCTCTCTAAACTCTATGGGGATAATCATCACAAAAATCATCAGGAAGAGAATCGGAACAATCAAAGATTTTAATGAAGTAGCAATTTGCGGCAACTGCCAGCCCAAAAGAAATCCCAAAACAATAGAGGTTAAAACCAAACTAAACAAATTCTTTCTAAAAAACTGATTCATATTTTTCATAATATTCTTAAATTGTTTTTATAAATTATGATTGAATTTTTAGTTTGCTTTGAGGTTTTATTCCTTCCAGAAGCGCATTGGTAGCGGTACCATTTGTCGTCGCGCGTTCATACAAGGCTTGCAGTTTTTCTTTTGGCTCGGAACTGCGAAGTGTAACGACATACTGCACATCGTTAAGACCCAAAGGATCAATGCGTTTTTCCGCAGTTACTGCGATCGCAACATCGTCAATATGCAACCCCATTTCACGCGCTCCTTTTTTGATATTTGATACAATACATGTCCCCAAAGCTGCTAAAACGGTTTCGGGCGCGGTCAATCCAGCGCTCGGATCATCTCCGACAATTGATAAAATTATTTTTTGTCCATGCGCTTCGGCCGCGACTTGCCGAGGATTAATTTGACTGATAATTACGCCAAGCCTCTTTTTTGGTTGTTGTTCATTCATAATTTTATTTTTAAATTAAACTGCCAAAAATTAAGCCGGCGATAGTTGAATATAAAATCACAAGTGAAACGTAAACGATTGTTTTTGATGCCCCTAAAATTTTTCTAATAACTAACATATTGGGTAAACTCAAAGACGGGCCAGCTAAAAGCAAAGCCAAGGCCGGACCGCTATGCATTCCTTTGGCAATTAAAGCTTGTAATATCGGGATTTCGGTTAAAGTGGAAAAATACATAAAAGCGCCAAAAATTGCCGACACCAAATTGCCGGAGATTGAATTTGAGCCAACCAATTTAATAATCAAACTTTCGGGTAAAAAAGGCATAATAAACCCAGCTATAAAAACGCCGATAAAAAGAACCGGTAAAAGCATTTTAGTAAAATTCCAGGTTTCTCTAAGCCACTCTTTGGTTGTTTCTTGATGAAATTTAAAAATAGCAATGCCGGCGGTAATTAAAGCCAGGAGGATCATTAAACTAAATTTAATCATTTTATCAATCTGCAAGCCGTTAACTATCAAAATGCCAACCATAACTGCAAAAAAGACGGCTAGAACTTTTTTGCCAATTTTTATTTCTTTATATTCTTCTATAAATAACCCTCCGGATTCTGCTTTTTCTCTAAAAATCATTTGCATTGATAAACCAACTAAGATAGAAATTAAAATTGCTGAAGTAATTCTAGCTATGCCAATATTAAAACCCAAAACAGAGATGGTTAAAAACATAGCCGCGATATTAATCGCTGGACCGGAAAAAAGAAAAGTAATCGCGGGGCCGAGTCCGGCGCCTCTTTTTCTAATGCCAGCAAATAACGGCAAAATAGTGCAGGAGCAAACTGCTAAAATAGAGCCGGAAATGGAAGCCAAGGAATAAGAAACATATTTTTTCGCTTGGCCGCCCAAATATCGCAAAATAAAATCTTTCTTAACAAAAACAGAAATGGCGCCAGCAATAAAAAATGCCGGCACCAAACAAGTCAAAACATGCTGACGAGCATATTCGTTTAAGAGTTTGAACCCCGATAAAATAGCGCCGGTAAATAAAGCCGACTGCATCGGCATAAAATAGAAAAACAAAAACAATCCGACAAGTAAAATAAAAATATTAATTTCTTTTTTCATAAATTTATTTGAGCCATTTTTTTATTTCTTCAATGTCGGGAATTCGGCCAGCAGCTTTGACCTCTTCGTCAATCACAATAGCGGGAGTGGACATTACGCCGTATTCGATAATTTTGTCTATTTCATAAATATGTTCAACTTGAACATCTTTCAAACCAAGTTCTTCTACCGCTTTTTTTGCCCGGAATTCTAATAACTGGCAAGGAGGACAGCCAGAGCCCAAAATTTTAATGGTTATATTTTTATTCTTCATAAGAATTTAAAAGATTATTTAATAATTTTAAATATTTTTTGACGATCTTTTGGTTTAATTGATAAAAAACTTTTAATCCTTGTCTTTTAGACGAAATCAATCCGAAATTTTTCAAAACTTTTAAATGGTGGGAGACAAGATTTTGGGCTAAACCAAGACATTGCCAAATGTCGCAAACGCATTTTTCCTCCTCTCTCAAAAGACATAGAATTTTCAGGCGATTTTCTTCGCTGATTATTTTTAAAAATTCAACAGTTCGCGACAATCCGGCAACAGGTTTTTTGTCTACACAACACTTTGGTTTCATAGGTTTGTTTATTAATATTAATTATATCAATACTCATTGATATTGTAGACAAATAAAAATGCGGTGTCAAATTATTATTTGACAATCTTGATCGCTTTCCCATTTATCAAGGCATCGGCGATTTTTTTGTAAGCAGAATATAGAATCCTTTGATAAGTGCTTTGGGAAGTGTGCATTTTTTCTGCCGCCTCTTTTTGTTCTAAGTCGTTGATATGGCGCAAGCGGTAAGCTTCCATTTCCTCGGTTGTTAGTTCCACAATCTCAAGAAACCTCATCGGCACACCTTGAGGCTTAAAATAAGTTATTTTGGGATCAAACATTATTTTTCTACAAAGTCTTGGTCTGGGCATATTATTTTCTCTCTAAATTAACCTTACAATTTGGGCATTGAAGCGTAGAACAAGGTATTCCGCGCTGATGAGGAATTTTATAGCCGCATTTAGGACAAACACAATAACCACCAGGACCCTGTCCAGCCGCTTCTTCTATCTTGTCTTTAAATTTGCCTTGTCTTTGCCAACCGAAACCGCGGCCCAGTCCTAAGCCAAAAGCCGGCCGGTAGAAATCAGTCTCAAGATTGTGGCTCTTAATTTGAATCGCCACATATTGCAGATTTTCAATTTCAGATAAAAGCTTCTGCCGCAAGTTTTCAGAAATTTTCGTTGCTTCTTCTACTTTTAAATTATCTGGTAAGTTGATCTCTAAATTGGCAGTAACTACCGCACCCTTTTTCTGGGTTTTTAAATTGTCAACCATAATTCTTTGCGCTTGAGCAATTGATTTTATTTTATTTTCTATTTCTTCGCCGGCTGAAACATCAAGCAGAGAGTCAACCGCTTCTTTTCCCAGTGAAAATGACTCCTTGATAATATAGATACCAATTAAAAAGGCGAACAGGGCATCGGCATAAAGCCAGTATCTTGCAATAACCAAGCCGACAACCACTCCTAACGACGCCCAAACATCAATTCTTGAATGCATGCCGTCGGAAAGCAAGGCCATTGAACTTTCTTTCTTGCCCAAGTTAATTTTTAATCTTGCCATAATTTCGTTAACTGCGGCGGCGACAAGCATCACCCCAAAAGTTAAAATGGAAAATTTTATTTTCTCTGGTGCGATAAATCCTTTGTAGGCCTCATAAATTGCTGATAGCCCGGCGACAAAAATAATGAAGGTAATAATGAGCCCTAACAAAACTTCAAATTTAAAATGACCGTAGGGGTGCTTCTTATCCTCGGGCTTTTGGGCAATTTTTATTCCGGCATAACCTATGGCCGAGGCAAAGACGTCACTTAAGGAGTGCAAACCTTCAGAGAGAATTAAAGCCGACCCGCTGATTACGCCAACAAAAATTTTTCCTGCTGTCAGCAGGGCGTTAACAATGATCGCCAAAATTGAAATTTTTTCTTTCATTAAATTGATTCTCTATATTTTATGATAAATTTTGGTTAAAAGAAGGCTAGCCGGCCATCCACCATTGGCGGAAGGCCGGTTCCCGCGCCTTCTTTTACTTTCGCTGGTTTTTCAGGGCTGCTATTTCTTCTTTGATTGCCGCTAATTCTTCCTCAAGCATTTTTTCCTCGTCTTCCAAAGCGGCCAATTCGTTTTTTGGGGAAATAAACCTCCTGAAACCGAACCCGTAGCCGCCACGACGACCCCAGCCTCGTCTCCATCCCATCCCCGCGCCGCAAGGACCTAATCCCCAGCCGGTGCCGGGGCCAGCGCCCATTGGACCAGTTCCGTCAAATCTTGGCATATTTTTTACCTCCTTTCTTAATTTTTAATGATAGCCTCGACCTTTGTTTACTATCTATATTGAATATATACCCATTACTATTTGTTGTCAATATATTGTATTTCTGATAAGATGAAATGTTTTTGAGGCGCGCGCCAACGAAGTTGGCGCGAAATTCGGCGGCGGCGGAAATGAAAACCCCAGTTCGAAACCCGCCCGCATTCCTCCCCAGACCCCTCCTGCGGGCGGGAAATCAGTCGAGGCAGGGCAAATCCAAAACCCCAGAAAAATAGTTTGCCCTGCCGAGTCCGCGTTGTTTCCGTTTCATTCGTTGGGATTTTCTGCAAAATGGGTTCTGACTTTTTCAAACAAACACCACCAGAGTTATCGGGACATTGTGGGGTGGGAGTTCTCCCGATTTTGTTCAAACCTTGGATTTGAATACAAAATCGCGGATCCGCGATACTGCAACAAAATTATAATTTTGGCAGTATCGGGAGATTCTCCCTAGGTCCACTTAAGTCTACGATAAACTATTTATATCTACGTAAATCTATGAAAAAATCGAGTTATTATTTAAAGAGTCTATTAAATGCAACAGGCGTTCTGCTTTACGTTGCCGCCGTGGCATGGCTGCTTTCCAATGGAGAAAATGTTTTCGGCAAAACCTCGAGCTTTATTTTGCCGCTGTTTTTATTACTACTATTGGTCATCTCGGCTTCTGTAACAGGCCTGTTGGTTTTGGGAAAGCCAATCCACCTTTATTTGAGCGGCCTTAAAAAAGATGCTTTTGCTCTGCTTTTTGCTACTCTCGCCTGGCTCATTTTCTTTGCCATAGTGGTTGTAATTGTATTACTGTTGCAATAATTTGGCCCTAGCTGGCATATACGAAGTCCGCAACAGCGCGGAATAACGCCACAGCAAAACTTATCCACAAGAACGTTTTTCCGCCTATTGTAAGATTATAGGGAGCAGGTCGCATGCCGGATTTCCTGGCGGCGCCTGAAAATCGGGCCATTTTTGGCGCGCAAAGGTCGAACTTAGAAAACTCATTGAAAATACTATGGCAGTACAGAGTTGGACGGATGTGGTGGTTGGTTCACTTCAAAACCTTTGGACCGGTTTTGCCAATTTCTTGCCCAATCTCGTCGGGGCGCTTATTGTCCTTGTAGTAGGACTTATCGTAGCTGCCGGCTTGGGAACACTGGTTGAGAAAATCTTTGAAGCTATAAAGCTGGATTCATTCCTTTCAAAGCTGGGTCTCGGACCTTACTTTGAAAGAGCCGGTTTGAAGTTAAGAGGCGCATATTTCCTGGGTCGCTTGGTTTATTGGTTTATTGTCGTTGCATTCTTGCTCGCAGCTTCAGACAGTTTGGGTCTTTACGCGCTATCAGGATTTTTGAAGGATGTTTTGGGTTACATTCCCAACGTCATAGCGGCGGTCTTGATAATGCTGGCGGCTGTGGTCGTTGGCAACCTCTTGAAGAGGTTAGTTACGGCATCGGTGTTGAGCGCCAAACTGCACGCGGCGCACTTTTTAGGAACGCTTACTTGGTGGTCGGTAGTCGTGTTCGGGTTTTTGACCGCTTTAGTTCAGCTTAATATAGCTTCAAGCGTCATAAACACGATAATTACCGGCTTCATCGCGATGCTGGCCCTGGCTGGCGGCTTGGCCTTCGGTCTGGGCGGACGCGATTACGCGAGCTACCTGGTTGGGAAACTTAGAGAACATACAGGCCAGAAGTAAGAAGCTCAAGGAATCACTTTGAGCTGAAAGCAATCTAAAAACCCCGGTGAGCCCGGTAGTGAGGTTTCGAATGGTCGCCTAAGGCGACGGGTGAGTGAATTCGAAGTTCTACCGCTGGGCAAGGTCGGGGTTTTTAGATTAATTCAAAATGTTTCCTTGACCGAGAGCTTCGAAATTAATATACTTTTATCCGTATGTTGGTAATAAGGTTACAGCGTGTAGG
>Ga0315282_10003045_pt1 | contig 30305 bp, 19 predicted proteins | sample YL17G07_20_MG_FD_203693 | JGI IMG/M metagenome (GOLD analysis project Ga0315282, IMG submission 203693) | Sediment microbial communities from Yellowstone Lake, YNP, Wyoming, USA - YL17G07_20 | ecosystem: Environmental > Aquatic > Freshwater > Lake > Sediment | place: USA: Wyoming | collected... | reverse complement strand
TGGTGCTGGAGGAACCGCTTCAGCGGCCGCGCGCCGTACACCGGGTCGTACCCCGACTCGGCGATGAACCGTCGGGCGGGCTCCGTCAGGTCCAGGCTGATGCGCCGCTCCGCCAGCCGCCGCGCGACCCCCCGCCCGCCGACATGGCAGGCCGCCGTGACATCTTGGCCCAGGATCAATGCGAAGCGCGAGATGCGGAACTAAGGGCGAAGCGTACAGCCTCACGCCACTTGGCCGCCTCGCTTGCGAGGCGCGCTACTGTGCTAACGCTTGCTCGCGGCCCCTGCGGCTGATACAATGACGCAAGTTCATTGCGGCTTCAATGGGCGAGGTTGTGGCGGACATCCCGGCTACGGGCGAGGCGGTTCGGAATCTCCTGGCCCGCCAGGAGGTCGTCGAACTCGTCCGCCAGACCCTCCGCACGGAGGGGAGGGCGAGCGTCGAGGGCCTGTGGGGATCAAGCGCGCCGGCCCTGGAAGGTCGTCTCACTGCCCACCACCGGTTCATGCTGCGGACGCTGTGGGACTATCTGGCGTATCTGGAGAAGGCAAGTGCGGCATCGGAGAGGCCGTCACCTTCCCGGCGTTGGCCGGGTCCGGCGCGGAACTCCTTCACCGGCTTGTCTCCTTGTGCCATACAATCACCTCCTCATCAATTCGGGCATAGTTCATAGACCCGAAAGTATGAAGGGCCGGCCCGCCAGGGCGGGCCAAGCCCATCTTGGCCATCTCAGGCCTGTTGGTCTTGAAGCCGCCCTCCTGTGGCAGCCCATACTCTTTGTGACTGACTGGGAGCGGCACCCGACCCGAGGGGGAAAAGCAGAAAGTGGCCGCTTCGTGCGGCCCTTCTGCTTTTGGGGTGCTGCGATGCGGCGGCAGCGAACGTTGTGTTTACCGGAAGCAGCCCCTTGCAGGTGCCTCCCCGTCTAAGGACCGGCGGCACTTGGAACATGCCGACCTTCGGTCGGTCTCACTGCTTCTGCGAATCAGTGGCACCCTGGATTGTTACCGGCCCCAGCAGGCCCGACTCCAGCAGTTTGTGCTCGCCGCCCTTGGGCGGCCGGTAGAACTTCTGCACGTTGGTCCGGGTGAGCCGTTTGTCGGCGGGCAGTTTTCCGTCGCCGATCAGGCGGTTCGGCCAGAGGTTCACCACGTCGATCTCCAGACGGTTGCCCTTGTCCTCGACGGCCTGTGTGATGTCCACGCGCCACGGTGCGGTCCAGACCACACCCAGGCCCTTGCCGTTCAGACGGACCTCCGCCACCTCGCGCACGTCGCCCAGGTCGAGGCAGATTTTGGATCGTCGACTGTCAAGTTTGGACTGCAGGTCGAAGACCTTGCGATACGTCGCTGTGCCGCTGTAGAACTTGATGCCCTCTTCCGGCCGCTTGCTCCAGTCGTCGAGCGTCTCGAAGACCGCCGATTCCGGGCCGCCCCATCTCGGATCGAAGGTAACGGTCCACGGTCCCGCGATCTCTTGGATCACCGCCAGTTTCGGAAAGTCCGCTGCTTCGTGCATCTTCGTATTCGTCATCGGGGACTTGCCCTTCCTGAATACCACGAACCAGGACTGGCGCGGCGCGAATTCCATCGGCACGACGGTCCGCCCTGCCTCCTCGCGGAAGTCAGCCGCCGCCCAGTGCTCGCCAGTCACGGCATCCCAGATCTCCGGCTGAAGGCCAGCCACGCGGAACATACATTGAACCTTCTCCGAACGGTCCGTTGGATTGGCGACAAAGTAGATGTCGACCGATTCGGCGGCGCGGTGGATGTAATCCAGGTTCGCCCGGCCGGCTGCGGCGCGAGGCTCGAAGTCCGGAGTCAGTTTGTCGGCGGCAAGGACCTCTGCGAGGGTCTTGCCACAGATGATTCTTCCCTGGCCGACCTTGCGCTCCTTGATCTTCCGGCCATCCATCTCGCCCCACAGTTCGGCGGCCATTCGCTTCACTTCCTCGTCGCACTGGGGATAGTTCTTCAGGCCCGGGGCGCGCAGCGGTCTTGGCCCCACGATCGTCGCCCCGGACCGGACCAGCGAGGCGATCTTCGCGAGCACCTCCGGGGACATGGTTTGCCGGTCCGGCAGCACCAGCAGGCGATAACTCATCCCGTCGGGCAGGACGATCCGACCGTCGCGCACCGACATGCGACCCAGGAGGACCTCGGTGTTGCAGACGTCGTAATCGTAGCCCGGCGGCATGGGCGGGTTCATCTGGCTGCGGTAAGGCACCGAGGCCGGCACATCCTGGCCATAGAAGTAGCACACGTCGGCCACGAACAGCCCCTGTTGGAGCAGGTGCTGGCAGCGCGACAGATACGCCAGCCAGGCGTGGATCTTCGGCCACCAGGTGACGTGCCGATCGAAATGCGTGCCGGCGGCCTCCCATTGGCAGCCGGGCTTGGTGTCTTCGTACGGCTGGTGTACATAGAAGCAAAGCATGGTGCGAGTCAGCCCCTGGCAGAAGGCCCGGTCGCCGCAGGGTTTCAAAAGCCGCGGCGATTCCTCCCAGTTCGGGCCCATGTCGGTATACGCCTCGGCCTGGCAGAGCCGCTTGCCATAGGTGTGCGCGGCACAGGCCGCCTGCTTGAGGCTGAAGTCGGCGTGCGCGCCGCTGGGATACCAGAACTCGCCCATGGGAATATCGTTGCGGCCCTCGTTCTGCAACTCGTCGTGCCAGCCGACAAACGGCCCGCCGGACTCGCTGTGGATTCCCATGCCGTGCCGCTGCGACAATTCCCGCTGACGGCCATAGTAGTTGTCCGCCACGCAATCGGCGACCAGCCGGCGGTAATCCCAGAGGAACCGCTCGGTCGTCTCGTGGTCGTCGATCGTCCACCCCACCAGGGCCGGCAAGTACGGCAGCAACTCGTAGCCGTACCGCCGCTTGAACTCCTTGGGCAACCCCGGGCTCCAAGTCGGCTGCTCGGCGATTTCCCAACTGTCGATGTGCGTATGGGTCAGCGTCTTTCCGGCCTGCGGTCCCACGTCGGCGACCAGTTTGTCCGCCGTGGCGGCAAAGTGCATGTCCATGGCCTCGGCGCTCATCGGGTCGATTTCCAGGCCCGCGTTTCCCGGGCTCACGCACTTGGTCTGGCCAGCCACGAGGGTAGAGCCCAGTCGCAGGACCATCCACGCCCCTGTCGGCGCCTGCCATACAAGCCGGCCCGTTTGGTCCAACCGGCCCTTCAGGTCGACCAGTTCGCGACTGCCGTAGCGTTTGCCCGACAGATCCGCGGGCTTCTGGCCCTTTTTCAGCAGGGCAATCTCGCTGATCTGCACGTTCCAGCACTCCTTGCCCTGGAACGGGTAGGACGAAGTGAGCACCAGGCGGAAGAACTTCGCCCGCGTTTCCTCGAAGGTGACGGTCCTGGCCCTGTTCTGCTCCACCATGAACCGGCAAACCGGCTGGAACGTCTTGCCGTCGGCCGAGGATTGCAACTCGCAGTCGCGCGGGCCGCAGTCCGTGTACGGCACGACCAGGAGCGATGCCGCGGCGAACGGCTCAGCGTACTGCCATTGCAGATACTCCGGCCGTGCCGGAGTGGGCCCCTGCCCCGGCTTGTCGCTGTTGGAGATCCAGCGGGTCTGCGGGTTGCCGTCGGTGGCCAGCGCGGGCGGATAGTTGGGATAGGAGGAACTGGCGGAGAGTTGCGGCGTGATCGCCTCCAAATCGGCGGGCACTGGGTAGGCCAGCACGGCGACGTCCCGGTAGAAGTCCCCCACCATGGGTGGCTGCTGCAAGACCCGCGAGATCTCAGCCGGCCCTTTCAGGAGAGTCTGTGAGCAGACCAGCCTTTGTGCGGCCTGCTCGGGCTTGACCCATGTGCCGCCGGCATTCCACCCGCTGCACAGGTTGATGCTGAGCCGCATGCCCAGCCGATCGGCCTCGGCCACGGCGAACTTGAACAGATCGCGCCACTTGGGACTCATAAATAGCGGCCCTTTGGGGGCCAGCGGCCCGCCTTCGCCCGCGTCGAAGACCAGCGCGCCGGCGATCCCCTGGCGTTTCATTTCCTCCAGGTCGCGCGTGATGCCTTCCTTGGTGGCGTTGTTGTCCAGCCACCACCAATACACCCAGGGTTTGGCCGAGTCCGGCGGATCGGCAAAGCCGCGCGCCAAGTCGTCCTCGGCCCGCAGCACCGTGACGCTGAAGATGCCAATGCCAACCACCATCAGCAGTCCGATGAGCGATTGTCGCGTCATAACTGGTGCTCCCTGAATCGTTGCGAGACGCGGTTGCGGCCGGTCTCCGGACCGAGCCGCTTACTTCGCCGCTTCCTTCTTCGGCTCTTTTGCCGTGGCCTTCTGCCCCTGCAATTCTCTCTCGCAGCGTCCCATGGACCTCTTGATGTCGGCTGCGTGGCGGCCCTCGGGGGCCGCTTCGATCTCCACGACCTCCGGGTTATGAGCGATTGCCTTCTTGCTGTCCGGTTGGCCCGATGGAAGGGTGGAAGTGTAGACAAGCCCCAAGTGATGTGATTATCGCACTTGGCCTCCGGCTCAGCCCGGGACTTGTATTGAAACCAGATGTACTCCCGATGTCCAGTACGAAGTGTTCTCGCCCGGCCCCCCGCGCGTGACATCTCGAACTCGCCGGCAGTCGAGAGCCATCGGCACACGCGCCGCCCCATTCACCTCGCATTCCGACCGCCCACACGCCTGGAGTCTCATGGCCCCAGGGCTTGGCGGCAGGTGTGCGGGGGAAACACACACAACCTGCACCACCCCACCGCCGAAACCACTCAGTCTGTCTGCTTCTCCGGTTCGCGCTCGTTCAGCGAGATGAACTCCCGGGCCCTGAAGGCCACCAACTCCAGGTCCGCCAGGTCGGCCGCCTGGCCGTTCGGCGGAATGAACACCGCCCACCCCGTAGACCCCACCAGCGACACCGGCTCCGTCGGCCCCGTCAGCCACTGGATCCCCACGTTCACCAACGCGTTCGGGAACTGGTCGATCTCCGGCTCCTGAATGGTCACGAGGTAGTCTTCGACTTCGCCATCGGCAGCCAAGCCGGCGGGCGTCAGGCCGCCCTTGCTGCTGATGCGGAAGCGGGCGAACGTCTGGCGGACTACCGAATCGAGGGGCGGTGTGACAGAGATGGAGTGAACTCCATCGCCCAGGAATCCCGAGACTGTAGCAGCATTACCGGCCAACCAAAGCCCAACGGCTGGCTTTGGTTGCATATATGCCTGACCCGCGGTTTTTCGGACAGGCTCTTCGACCGCGGTAAGGATGCTACACTATCGGAATCCCCCATAGATCCGCTCGGATCGGTCCCAGGACTGGCCGCCGTTCCAGTCGATCCACGCGTCAAGGACGCCCCCGCCGCCGCTGACCTCCACGGTGATGTCCGACTGGACGCCTCTCGTCAATGTCGGGATCGACGCGCCGTTCTCGTCATCCCTGCCGTTCCAGTCGTCGCCGATGGCCCAGGAACTGGGCTGGCCATCGGTCTCGGCGTCGGGGAAGTCATCCTTGGCGCCCAGCCAAGGCCCGTCGATCACGTGGCGGGCGCCGTTGTTGACCAGGAAGGTCGGGTAGCCCTGCAACTCCCTGTTGTCCGGCGCATCGCCGAAGTCCAGGCCGGAAAGCAACAGCCGCGGCTCGAGGTACTCGGTCGCCGGCGACTTCGTCTGGGGGCGGAATCGGGGTTCCATGGACCTTCTCCTTTGCAGATCTCAACAGACGGCAATGACGCCGGCGCCTTCGCCACAGTGTGGAAAGCAGGCACGGCGCCAGGCGTCTGCCTGTCCGCCCCGAACACCCGGTCAAACGCCTCCCCCGCCCGCGCCAGAAACTCCGCACGCTTGCGATCCAATTGTTCCGCCGCCATGCCCGGTCCTACCCGATGGGCCGTTCCGGGCCCGTCTCCCACGGGCCTCGGCACGTCCAACCCTCCTTCATCGGCCAATCAGGCACTGCAACTACGGTCATGCACCCTCGCGTAGTGGGCTCGCGGCGGCGGATTTGACAATGATGATTCCTGAGGTATAATACTCGTTGTTGCAGTAGCGCCGGCCTGGGTGTGAAGGCGGTGGCGCTGTTTCACGCGGGGGGCAGAGCGAGAGCGATCCCTTCGGCTCATCCTGCCTGGGCAGTGCCGGCCGCATGTTTCTCATTTGCTCGATCGTCTGCCGTGGCGCGCACGGCTAGCGTGCGCCCATTCACCGAGGAAAGGGGGCCTGCCATGAGAACCTCAGGGTTGACCACGCGAGCGCTGATCTGGGTATCTGTATTGGTTCTTGCCGGCCTGGCCGCGCCGGCCGGGGCAACGGACTACCAATGGAACGCGCAGGATGCGGACTGGAATACGCCCAGTGCCTGGAGCCCTCCGGGAATCCCCAATATGAGTCACAACGCCTTGGTGGACAATGGGGGCACGGCGCGAATCCAGACCGCCCCCAACGCGCTGGCCCTGAACATGTGGGTGGGGCAGCATCAGGCGGGCACGGTAGTGCAGGATGGGGCCGATGCCTGGTTCGGCGTCCTGAAACTGGGCGAGAACGCCGGGTCTAGTGGAAGTTACGTGCTAACCGGCAGTAACCACCTGGACCCCGGCGACTGGACCTATATCGGCATGGCAGGAACCGGCTCCTTCACCCAGACGAACGGGTCGGTGGATGTGATGGTGGACCTTTACCTGGGGTTCTTCGTCGGGGGAAGCGGAACGTACAGCCTTTCCGGCGGCAGCCTCCACGCCGGAGGCGAGATCGTCGGCCGGGCCGGCGCCGGCCAGTTCAACCACACCGGCGGCATGAACACTGTGACCACCCTCACTATCGGGCAGAATGCCCCGGGCTGTTACCGCCTCAGCGGAACGGGCGCGCTGAACGCCCTTGCCCGGGTGCAGGTATGCCCCTCAGGCCGGTTTGAGTGGTTCGGCGGAACGCTCACCACGCCGCAACTCGGCCTGGAACCCGACGGCACTCTCGCCATGGGGTACGACTTTAATGTCATCGACACGCTGGTCACTCCCGGCGTGGTCAGCGGGCTGTCCCTGGCCACGCTGGAGGTCACCAACGGCGCCGTCGCGACGCACGACCATGGGACCCTCTCGGCGAACTGGCTGAAGGTCGGGAGCGACGCAGGCGGGGGAACGTATAACCTGACCGGGACGGGCCTTTCTTTGAACACTTCCCGCGTGACTATCCTGCCCAACGGCACCATGAACGTGTTCCAGGACTGGGAGCCCGCCGCGCCGCTGCTGACCGTGATGGGAACCCTGGACGTCAAAGGCAACGTCCTGACTCTCGACGGCGAGGCGGCGTCGTGTATCGTGGGCGGGTCGCTCCTGGGCGAGACCGTCCGGGTGGGCCGCGCCGAGTTCCTCCAGATAGGCGGGCACACGTGCGTCGGGAGTTTTGTCAACGGCGGCGGGGGCGGAAGCGGCGCCTATACGAAAGTCACCGGCGGCACGCTGGAGGCGACGCGCCTCCTTCAGAACAACAGCATCTTCGAGCAGGAAGGCGGGCAGGTCATCGCCACCACCTTCGAGAACGTCGGCTACAACGAGGTGACCCTCTCCGGCGGGACGCTCGAAGCAGACCTCTTCACGAACGGCGGTGGCCGCCTGCCCGCGGCGATGGCCCCCGCCGGCGGCACCGTCTACGTCAGTGGCAATTCCGTCGTCAAGGCCGACACCATCGTCAACTACACGGACTTCCGCCTCAACTCCGCCGGCACCATCCGCGGCCGGACCAACCTGGAAGGCACGTTCATCAATTATGGCCAGTTCTACATGGACGTGACCGAAATGAAGGACGGGCGCCAGCGCGGCGGCGCCTTCGAAGACCGCCTGGTCAACCACGGCTACTTCGAATATAGCGGCGGCGACTTCAACGGCGCCCTGGAACAGCGCACCGGCTGGTTCAGCCAAGCCAAGGACTTTACCGCCGGCCGGGGCATCTACAACTACGGCGACCTCCAGGTCCAGCAGTGGCTGAACATGTACGGCAACGGCCCCGACGGGGTGGTCAACTACGGGCAGTTGTGGCTGACCGGCGGCATCCTGGGCGGCACCAAGGTCGTGAACGACTACGGAGCGTACCTGTACGCCAACGGCACCATCGGCACGGACTTCGAGAACAACGGCACCCTGGAGCCCGAGGCCACGCTGACGATCACGGGCAACACGACCAATCGCGGCGCAATTTACATCGACAACCTGGAGCGGGTGGAGGTCAAGAAGCCCATGAGCAACTCCGGGTACATCGGGTTCCGCCGGGGCTGGGGCGAGTTTCCCCAGAGCGGCGGCGTCCTGGCCGGGCCGGGGCTGGTGACCAACGAGTACGGCGGGTACATCGACATGGACGGCGGCGGGTCTATCACAGCCCCCCTTGTCAACTACGGGGTCATTGACGCCGATGATTCGATGAACTTGGTCATCACCTCCTTGACCGACAACCCCGGCGTCATCCAGATCCTCAACGCGAAACTGAACCTTCTGAGTGCCTTTAGCAACTCCGGGATCATTGTGTTGGACGATGACGCAATACTAACCGGCGGGGCGATCGCCAACGCTGGAAGCATACTCGGATTCATTCATGGCAAGGTTGCCAATACTGTGAACAACCAGGGCGTAATTCGTGCCGAGTCTCACACAGGGGACCCTGGTCCGACGTATCTGGTTCTTACCGGCCCCGGCTGCACTAATGCCGTCGGCGGGCGAATTGAGGCGCCCGAGAACACTGGCATCGTGTTCACCCAGGGCCTGGCCACAAACGCCGGCACGATCGCCCTCGACGGCGGCACGTTCGACAATAACGCCCGACCCATGACCAATACGGGCATCCTCTCGGGCCACGGCACGTTCCGCATGGGCACGCTGACCAACGCCCTCAGCGGCCAGATCCGCGTGGCCGACCATGCCACGCTCTTCTACGGCCCGCTGGTCAACTCCGGCAACGTCCAGGTCTTCAGTTGCACCACGACCTTTTTCGACCACGTGACTAACGATCCGAGCGGCGCAATCAAGAATACCTCAGGGACGATCCGTTTCCTGGGGGGCTTCACGAACAGCGGCTCGTACGTCAGCGATCCGGCCGACAACTACTTCACGGAACTCACCAACACCGTCACGGGTTACCTGGTTGGCCGCGAGGGCGACCGCTTCATTGTCACCGGCGATTTCGTGAACGACTCGACCCGCACCGACGCCTGGAACACCGCGGGAGCGGAGTTGCGATTCACCGGCGCCGCGGTCCACACCATGGCCGTCAGCGGGCCCGTCGACACCTTCGGCTGGGGCACGCTGGCCGTCGAGCCCGGCAACACGCTGACCCTCGCCGGCGCGAGCACCACCGCCGCCGACACCGCCAACAGCGGCACGATCAACCAGATTGCCGGCATCGCCAGTCTCGGGAAAGTCAGCGGCCCCGGCAGTCTCTCTGTCGCCGCCGATGCGGCGCTGGCGGCGGCTCACGTGCGGCAGAACTCGCTGGCGGTCGCCGGCACGGCGACGGTCGCTCCCGACGGCACCGACGCTGGAACCAGCGTCGTCAATGCGTTGACGATTGCCGGCGGCGCCACGCCGACGGGCCGCCTCGACCTCGCGAACAATGACCTCATCTGGGACTACCCCGAGGGCGTGCCGAGGGCGCCTTCCATCCAGTTCGAGAACGTCAAGCAGTGGATCGCCTCGGGATACAACAACAGGACGTGGACGGGTAACGGCATCGCGAGCAGTGTGGCAGCCCTGGACCCCGTCAGGTACGGCCTCGGCTATGCCCAGAATGATATGCTCTTCAACCCATACAACGAGTTTTCCGGGGAGCCGGTGGACCTGACGTCGGTCCTGGTGAAGTACACGTACCTGGGCGACGTGAACCTCGACGGTAAGGTCGACGACAACGACGTGACGATCATGGTTCTGGGCTACGACCATGGCCTGGTCAGCACGCACACGTGGCAGCAGGGGGACGTCTTCGGGTATGACGGGAAGATCGACGACAACGACATCACGGTGCTGGTGCTGAACTACGGCGCTGGCTGGAAGCCCGGCCGTGGCGGCCCGCTGGGCGAGATGAGCGGCGCCGTGCCTGAACCCGCCACGCTCTCGCTGCTGGGTCTGGGGGGGCTGGTACTGCTTCACCGTCGCCGTACAGCATCATTATGAGCGTCGAGGAGTATCCGGCCGGCTGGCGATCAAGAATCTATGGACCGCTTTTCGCGGCGCGCCTCGCTCAGCCGTACTCGTTGTCGATCCGCACCTGGCCGCAGTCCAGGCAGCGGCACCGGCGGCGGATGATGGCGACGTGGGGCCTGCCGTCGGCCCGAAGGCCGGGGCGCTCTTGGACCACGCGGCCCCGCACGGCTCGCTTTCCTCTTGCCCGGCCTGCTCGTCACCTGTTCAGTTGTCCACCACCCGATCTATACGGTTGGTGGACCGTAGAATGCAAGTGCATGAGCCGAGTCTATCGGCGGAACACGGAGGCTTGCTTTTCGTTTGGCTCTGCCGCGATCTTAGTATATACTTACAGTTAGGGATAGTGTAGCATCCTTACCGCGGTCGAAGAGCCTGTCCGAAAAACCGCGGGTCAGGCATATATGCAACCAAAGCCAGCCGTTGGGCTTTGGTTGGCATGTCGCTTCAGCCCCGGGAAGGAGAACCGCAACAACTTTACTGAGGCAAACGCAAAAGCGCGTTTGCCTCGATAAATATGCCTGACCCTCGGTTTTTCGGACAGCCTCTACGCCGGTAATGCTGCTACAGTCTCGTATAATCCCCGCGACGGTCTTCTGCCGTCCTGTCTGCGATGTGGCTGGAATGGACGGCTAATCACGACCTGGCCGCCGCATGGCAGGAGGATGAACCGATGGCGCAACCGAATCGCCCCGCAAGAACGTGGGTTCCAAAGGACGAACGCCTTTTCACACTGGAAGTGTTCATTATCAGTGGTCCCATGGCTACAAGGTATCTCAAGAAGAACAAGGTTATCTCTCGCGCGGTCCAGATCCGCGGCGACCAGACGCTGGAAGATCTGCACGACGTCATCTTCGACGCCTTCAACCGCTTCGACCCGCACATGTACGAGTTCCAGATCGGCGGCAAAGGGCCTATGGACCCGAAGGCGCGTCGGTACGTTTTGCCGGGCGCATTGGAGGAACCCATCCCCGGCCCGCGGAAACCCGCCGGGGACGTGGCGCACACCACTGTCGGATCGCTCGGCCTGAACGTCGGCGACGCCTTCGGCTACTGGTTCGACTTCGGGGATGACTGGTGGCACCAGATTAGCGTGGTCACCATCGCAGACAAGGCGCCGCGCGGTAAGTACCCCAAGGTCACCAAGCGTGCAGGCGCAAGCCCGCCGCAGTACGTGGACTGAGGCAGAGAACATGACGACTGACGACGGCATCCCGTCCGGCAACAGCCCTCGCGAGACGGAGGCAAAGGTACCGGAACCTTTCCTCGGCCGGTTCTCCGAACTCGTGGAACTCACCGACAGATTTTGCGATGCGCACCTCAATGCCGAGTACAAGCGCCTCTGCCGGAAAATGGCGGAGGCCGTCTGCCAGGATGGTTGGCCGGTGCTCCACGGCAAGCCCGAGGGTTGGGCCGCCGGCATCGTATATGCGCTGGGACAGGTCAACTTCCTGACCGACCCCAGCCAGACGCCCCACATGACTGCGGCGGAGACCGCCGGGGGACTTGGCGTTTCCCCCGCGACCATGAACGCTAAGGCCAAGGTGATTCGCCAGGGGCTTGGCCTGGTTCCCTTCGATCCCGATTGGTGCCTGCCAGGCAACCTCGAGAGCAACCCGCTCGTCTGGATGCTGGAGGTGAACGGCTTCCTCATGGACATCCGCCATGCGCCACGTGAGGCGCAGGTCGTGGCCTACCAGAAGGGCCTGATCCCCTGGATCCCGGCGGACAGGCCGAAACCTCCTCAGCATCGAACCGAGCGCGGCAGGGGTCAAAGATGACGGCCGCATACACGCCACGACAAGGCCAGTTTCTCGCGTTCATCTACTACTACACCAGGGTGAACGGCCGCCCGCCTGCCGAAAGGGACATGGAACGTTACTTCAAGACCTCGCCCCCGGCCGTGCATCAGATGATCCTGACGCTGGAGAAACGCGGGTTCATCGAACGCACCCCAGGCCAGGGCAGGTCCATCCGTCTGTTGCTGCCGCGAGAGGCGTTGCCCGACCTTGAGCCAGGCGGTGGGGGCTGAGGGAACCCCGTTGTTTCTGGGTTCTCTTCCGAGCATCCTGGCATCCTATCGAGGTCGCACGTTTTCCCGGCGCGCCCCGGCCGAACTGAGACAGAAGACGCTGGCGCTTCGTCGGCGTCAGAACCAGGGAATGCCAGGGCTGACCGATGCTGACCGGACCGAAAAACCCCAACTTGCGCCGAGGGCTTGATTGTGCCACGTTCGCTGACCTGTACAGTTGACTCGCGCCGGATATGTGCTATAGTTCCGCGCGTCCTCGCCAGCCGGCTGTGTGCCGTTCCGGCAGCCCTCGGGCGGCAGGCCCGATAGAAGGGGGGAACGCATGGTCCGCGAAGCCGCAGGTATTCCTTCGGGCCTTCCCTTGCTTGAGTGGCTTGAGCCCAGGCTCATGCTCAGCGGTCTTACGGATCTGCCGTTGGCAACGGACGCCGCGGGCCAGCACACCACGGGGGATGGGGACGGGTACAGCATCACTGTGGCCGCCGGGCAGCACCTCGTGGTGACGTGCCACACGGCCGGTTCTGGGGACACGGAACTCTACGTCAAGTTCGGCTCGGAAGCCACGCGGGCGAGTTATGACCTGGCGAGCCCGTGGAACGGCGGGCCGGACACGGCCCTCGAGGTCCCCAGCACGCAGGCCGGCACCTACTACGTCCTCGCGTATGCCGATTATGTGTCGGGCACTGTCAGTTACACCATTCGTGCCGACACGGACGCCACGCTGCCGACCTTGACGCCGGGAACCGCCGCGAGCGGGACGCTGGACCATTTGTACAGTTTCGGGCTGTACCAGGTGACGCCGGGGGCCGGTCAGCACCTGACGGTGCAGATGCACGCGGACAATTCCGGTGACGACAACGAATTGTACGTTCGGCAGGGGTCGTTGCCGACGCTGACGACGTACGACGCGGCGGGCAAGGTGTCGGGCCTGCCGGATCAGTATGCGGACATGGCGAACACGCAGGGGGGGCCGTATTACGTGCTGGTGCGGTGCGTGTTCGACGGGACTTCGTCCGACGGGTACACGGTGCGGGCCGACACGGACGCCACGCTGCCGACGCTGCCGGCCCTCAACCAGAACCTCGTGCACGCAAACGACTTCGCCATCTACGCCGTGACGCCGTCGCCCCATCAGACGCTGGTTGTCGAAGTCGATGGCAAAGACGCCTGGAGCTACAACATCGTTTACGTTCGCCGGGGCGCGTTGCCCACGTCGGCGGATTACGACGCGGCAGGGAGCACGCCGAACTCGCCGGACCAGTCGGTGCCGCTGCCCCAGGCCGCCGCCGACATGTATTACGTCGTGGTGCGCTGTACCTACTGGTCTTCGCCCGGAGACCACTACGACGTTCGCACGAATGCCCCCGAGGTCCTTCCGATCAACCAGGACACCTCGGGGTCGCTGGCCCAGGACGGCGACAAACGCTATTACGCCGTGAGCGCTCCGGGCGGCAAGCACCTGAAGATCACGCTCGACGACCTGGATGACCGCGGCGTGAACGAGTTGTACGTGCGGTACGGCGACCTTCCGACCGCCGGCGTGTACGACTACCGGTACTCGAACCTGTCGGGCGCGGACCAGGAGATCCTGGTCTCCAACGCCACCGCTGGCCCGTGGTACGTGCTCGTTTACGGCGCGTCGGTGCCGTGGCCGCGGCCGGGGAATTACACGATCCGGGCCGATGTGCCTGACATGACCATTATTACATCAATTACGCCCGAGCGGCACGGGAACGGCGCTCCGGCCACGATCACGGTGGCGGGCGCCGGCTTCGCCCCGTCCGCCGCCGTCGCCCTCGTGAAGGGCGCCCAGACGTATCCGGCCCGGAAGGTGTGGGTGGTCTCCGGCACGAACCTGGTGGCCGAGTTCGCCATGGCGGGGATCCCGCCCGGCGGTTACTCGCTGCGCGTGACCTCGGCCGGCTCATCGGCCGAGAGACCGTTCCAGGTGACGGCGGGCGGGACGGCGTCGCTCCAGACGAACCTGATTATCCCGGCCGCCGTGGGCCGGCACGCCAACGCCACGCTTTACGTCGAGTACGCCAACACGGGCGATGTCGGCATGCCGGCGCCGCTCCTGGTGCTGACGGGGACCGAGCGCCCCCTGATGTCCCTGAACCCGTCCCTTGTGCCCACGGGGTTCTGGACCTCGGCCAGGCCCGAAGGCTTCAGCGACACGGTCCAGATTCTGGCCACCGGCCGGACGCCGGGGATCCTCCAGCCCGGCGAGTCGTGCCGCGCGCCGGTGTATCTCATCGGTCTCCAACAGCCCTGGGACTTCTCTCACCGCCAGGTCCAGTTCAACCTGGGCGTGCTGGCCGCCGACAACAGCGACCCCGTCGATTGGGCTTCGTTGAAGGACGCCATGCGGCCGCCCACGATCCGTTCGGATGCCTGGGAGGCCATCTGGGCGAACTTCGTGGCCGGCGCGGGCAGCACCTGGGGCCACTACGTGAGCATGCTCGACGACAATGCGGCCTACCTGTCGCGGCTCGACGAGCAGGTGGTCGACGTGGGGGAACTCCTGGCATTCGAGTTCCAGCAGGCCGACGGGCTTAGCCCGGTCCGCACGCCCTCCGGCGACGTGGATGCGGCGGTGGACGCGCCCGGACTGCCCCTGATCTTCGCCCGCGTCTACTCCGAGCCGATTTCGCAGCGGTACGAACCGGGGCCGCTGGGCCGCGGCTGGTCGCACAACTGGCAGATGTCGCTCCAGCAGGACGGCGACGGCACCGTGACGGTCCTTGGCCCGGCCGGTTCCTGCCGCACGTTCAAGCCGCACAGCCGGGCCGGGTACGGATACCTGTCGGAGCCCGGTGACCACGGCACGCTGACGGCGCTGGGCGGCGGGGCGTTCAGTCTCCGCGAGGCGGATGGGCTCCAGTACGTCTTTCGGGCCGACGGCAGGCTCAATTACGTGGAAGACCCCAGCGCCAACCGCATCACCGCCGGCTACGACGGAGCGGGCCGCTTGACCGGTCTCACCCACTCGTGCGGGCGGCAGTTGCTGTTGGACTACCTGCCCACCGGACAACTGGCGCACGTCATTGATCCCGCCGGGCCCGGGCCCGCGGACGACCGGGTGGCGACCTTCTCGTACAGCGGGGAGCATCTGGCCTCCGCTCAGGAATACGACGGCCGGACCACGACCTACACGTACAGCGCCGGGCAGGGGATCGCCCGCGAGCATGCCCTCACCATCGTTGACACCGCCTATGCCGGCAGCCCTCAGCACTATGCCCAGTACTTTGACTACGACGCCCAGGGCCGGCTGACCGCGACCTGCCGCAACGGCAACGCCGAACGCCTGGAGTTCGCGTACGACTCGGCCGGCACGGTATCGGTCAGCGATGCGGTCGCGGGGCCGACGAAGCCGAGCCGGTTCTACTTCGATGCCCGAGGCCTTCTGGTCCAGACGCAGGACGCCCTGGGCAGCACCGTCCACCTGTCCTTTGATCCTTACTACAACCTGGCGGCTATGACCGACCCCGCCGGTCTGTCGTACACGTACGGGTACGACGACAGGGGTAATCTCATCCGCTCAACCGACCCGTTGGGCCACACGACCCGGTTCACGTACAGCGGCGCGTTCAACCGCCTGAGCACGGTCGCCGACGCCGACGACCACGTCACGCGCTATGCCTACGATGCGCGGGGCAACCTGTTATCCATCACGTATGCCGACGGCAAGGCTGAACACTGGGCCTACGACTCCCATGGCAATCCGACCGCCTGGACCAACCGCCGCGGCAACGAGATCGGCTACACGTACGATGCCGACGGGCGCATCACGTCGAAGATATATCCCGGCGGCGGGCACGTGGACTACGCCTATGACGGCCACGGGAACCTCACGTCGGCCACAGACGCCACCGGAGCGAGCCCCCTGGTGACCGCGTTCGCGTACGACGGTGCCGACCGGCTGACCCGCATCGATTATCCCGGCGGGCAGTTCCTCCAGTTCACGTACGCCGCAGGCCGCCGGGCCTCCAGCGTGGACCAACTGGGCCACCGGCTGGATTACCATTACGATGCGGTCGGGCGGCTGGAGAGCCTCACGGATGAGTCGGCGCGCGAGGTCGTGCATTACACCTATGACGCCGCGGGACGGCTCTCGCGAAAGGACCTTGGCGGCGGGGCGCCCGGTGACGGCGTTTACACGACGTACGAGTACGACGACGCCGGGCAACTGGTGCACCTCGTGAACTACAAGGCCGACGGGTCGGTCCTGTCGCACTTTGACTACGCCTACGACAGCCGCGGCAGGCGAACCTCGATGAATACCTCCTACGGTCTCTGGACCTACGAGTACGACGACACAGGCCAGTTGACCCATGCGGCCCTGGCCTCCAGCGACCCGGCGGCCGTGCCAAACCAGGACCTGGGCTATAAGTACGACGCCGTGGGCAACCGCCTCCTGGCGACCGAGAACGGCACGACCACCGCGTACGTCGCCAACAACATGAACCAGTACACGCGGGTCGGCGACACGACGTACGAGTACGACGACGACGGGAACCTCATCCGGGCGACCTCGCCGGGCGGAACGGCGGATTACACGTACGATGTCGAGAACCGTCTGGTCGGGGTCGCCTCGCCGCAGGGCTCTTGGCAGTACGCCTACGATCCTTTCGGCAATCGCGCGGCCGCGACGGAAAACGGCGTGACGACGCGGTACGTGGTGGACCCGATCGGCCTTGGCAACGTCGTCGGCGAATACGGCGCCGCCGGCGCGCTTATTGCGCATTACGACCACGGCTTCGGCCTTCTCGCCCGGACGGCGGCCGGCGGCAACCCCGCGTACTACCTCTTCGACGCCCTCGGCAGCACGCAGCAGGTGTCTAGCGCCGGGACGGCCGTCGATAGTTACGCCTACGACCCCTTCGGCAAGGTCATTGCCGCCAGCGGCGCGGCGCCCAACCCGTTCCAGTACGTAGGCGAGTTGGGCGTGATGAAGGAGGGGAATGGGCTGTGTTACATGCGGGATAGATATTACGATGCTAACCTGGGTAGGTTCTTGGGCCCGGACCCCTTGCGCCCATCCGGGCTAAACGGATATGCCTACGCTGCCGGCAATCCTGTGTCCCTTCTCGACCCACAGGGATTGGATTCACAGGACAGTTCTGGGTGGTCGGTTGTGCTGGCGGAGACTTACTACGTTGCGAAGCAGTATGGGTATGATGTCGCAGTGAGATGGCTTGAGAGGGCGGGATCTGAGTCCTACTGGCTTCGTGTGGGGCTGAACTGGGCAGGAGAAGAGTTCGCTCACTTTGCTGCAACAGGCACCGGGAAGGCAATTAAAGAGGGTGCATTGCTTGGAGGCGCACATGTCGCGTTGAGAGCCGCCATGTCCTATTGGCATGTGTACGCCAACTATGCCTATAATGCCGTCAGTAATATCAAGATCCCATTCCTTCCTTGGCTGAGCAAACTAAGTTTGTATGGCGCAGCGGCATACTTGGGGTATCGGCTTGGGGAGATCTTGGGCAACGCCTTGTACGATCTGCTTCCTTGGGACAAGATCCTTGACAGTTTCATTGCCGGCGCCATGGATCCGAACGAGAAAAGCGGCCCGGCGGGATTCGGCGACGCGCGGTGCATCGCGCCGGCTACGCCCCTGGCCTACCGCATCGACTTCGAGAACGAATCCTCGGCCGGAGCCCCCGCCCAGGCGGTCCACGTGACCGACCCGCTCGACAGCGACCTGGATTGGACAAGTTTCGAGTTGACCGGCATCACCTTCGGCAGCCACGTGATTGCGGTCCCCGGCGGCACGCAACATTTCCAGACGACCGTGCCGATGACCTACAACGACGTGAGTTTCGAGGTCCAGGTCGAGGCGGGCATCCGCCCGTCCAGCGGCGAGGTCTACGCGACCTTCCAGAGCATCGACCCGGCCACCGGCCTGCCGCCGCCGGTCGAGATCGGGTTCCTGCCGCCGGAGGACGAGACCGGCCGCGGCCAGGGCCAGATCTCGTACACGGTCCGCCCCAAGGCCGGCCTGCCGACCGGCACGGAGGTCCGCAACGTCGCGCTCATCCAGTTCGACACCGCCGCCCCCATCGCCACTAACCAGGTGGACCCGCACGATCCCGCCCAGGGGACCGACCCGGCCAAGGAGTGCCTCAACACGATCGACGTCGACGGCCCCGTCTGCACGGTCGCCCTGCTGGCCACCAACGACCGGACGCCCGCGCTGACGGTCGCCGCCGGCGACCTGGCCGGCGTCGCGCGGGTCGAGGTTACGGTCAACGGCGTGACGTATGAGGCTGTCGACAACCACGACGGCACGTGGACCGTGCCGGACGACACGATCTCGCCGCCGCTGGCCGACGGGGTGTACGAGGTGGCGGTCACCGCCACCGACGCCCTGGGAAATGCGGGCAGCGATGCCACCGCGGACGAACTGACCATCGACACGGCGCCTCCCGCGGTGACGGTCAATCCTCTCATCACAGGCGACCTGACGCCGCCGCTGACGGGGACGGTGGACGATCCCGCCGCCGCCATCCGGGTGACGGTGGGCGGGCACGATTATGACGCCGTCAACAACCACGACGGGACGTGGACCGTGCCGGACAACTTGATCCAACCGCCTCTGGCCGCCGGCGTCTACGACGTGGCGGTGACGGCGACGGACGCCGCTGGCAACGTGGGCCGCGATGCCACCACAGATGAATTGTCCGTGTTCTACCAGCACACGCTGATCGCCGGATCTTGGACCTTCACCGACAGCGACGGGGACAAGGTGACCGTGACGTTGAGCGGCAAGTCCGGCAGCGCCGAGATCGCCCGGGCCGTCGGTTCCACGGAGTGGGGCGACATCCTCCGGATCGTTCTCGACAACACCGGCACGACCTCCAATCTGACGATCACCGCCCGTTCCACAATCGCCGGCAAGGTCGCGCAGACGACTATCGGCGGCGTCACCGTGAACGGGTCGCTGGCCGGCCTCAAGGCCCCTGCGGCGAGCCTGGTCGGCAACCTGACGGTCGGCGGCACGTTGGGCGCGCTGGTGCTTAACGAGGTCTCCGGTGCGATGATCCGGATCGGCGGCACGCCGACAACCAAGACCGCCGTCACGCTGAAGTTCGGCCGCGTGACGGACACGAGCCTGGTTTCCGGGATGCCGGTCGGGTCGCTGGCGGCCGTCCAGTGGCGCGAGGTGGACGGCACGCCCGACACGATCACCGCCCCGCGCGTGGGGACGCTCTCGATCGCCGGCGACACCGTGAAGAAAATCGCGGGCGACTTCGGGGCCGGCCTGGCGCTCTCGGGCGAGGGCGTCCTGGCCACCGCCAAGGTCCTGACGACGGCGAGGGTCAAAGGGGCCGTCGCGCCGAGCGTCTGGGACATCCAGGGCGCGGTCGGGGCGGTGACGCTCAGCGGCGCCGTGGGTCTGGCGGGGCGGCCGTGGGAACTTAAGAACGCGACGACGCTGGGGTCGCTCACCCTGGGCGACGTGGCCGACGCCGTGGTGACGGCGACGGGCAGCGCCGGCGCCGTCAAGGCGATCCGCTGGCTGGCCGGGTCGATCCGGGCTGCCAAGATCGGTTCCATCGCGACGACGGGCCTTGCGTGCACGAAGACCGCGCCCGCCGTCTCCGGCGACTTCGGGGCCGACCTGACGCTCACGGAGACGGTGAAGCAGACGCTCGGCCGGCTGACCGTGGCGGGTTGGCTGGACGAGGCGACGATTGTCTCCGCCGGGCCGTTGGGCACTCTGACGGTTGGCGGCATCCGCGATAGCCGTATTCAGGCGGGTGACGCGGGCGTCCACACGTCCCTCGGCCGCCTGACGGTCCAGGGCATCAAGGGGCAGACGTACTCCTTCATCAACTCGAACGTCTCGGCGTGGACGCTTGGCACAGTCTCGGTGAAGGGCGTGCAGACGCGCAACGGCAGCCAGGCCCACGGCATTACGGGGCGCCGCATCACCACGTCCTACACACGCGACGGCAAGCGCGTGGCGGGCCCGGCGGTCGGCCCGAAAGTCGTTGAGCAAGTAGACGACTACATCGTGGAACTCGTATGAGGCTGTGGACAACCGGAGACAGCACACGGGGGCAACGGGCGGGGTCGGCCTCACAACCCGAAGGTCGCAGGTTTTGATCCGGTGCCCTCTACCAGGAAATCGGGTTGCGAAATCCGCGACCGTGGGGCTGTACGGAAACGCCGAGCATTGATGCCTCGGTGTTCGGCGTTCATCGGCGAGACTCTCGCGACCGCTCGACCACCACCACGTCCGCCGCGTTCTTGCATCCCTTTCGAGCGGCCTTTTCTTCTCGGTTCGCCCGGTCGGCCGGCACGGCCTCGTCTGCGGCCATTGCGGCTGCAAGCACTTCCGTGTCATCTACACCCACCCCGCCTGGGGCGGCCGCGTCGGTGCGTCGCCGCTTGCCGATGATCAGCGCCTCTTCGTACTGCATACTTCCACCTCTTGGTCTTGAAGCCGCCCTCCTGGGGCAGCCCGTACTCTTTGTGACTGACTGAGAGCGGCACCCGGCGCGGCCGATACCAGCGCTGGCACGGAAGAGAAGCCTTTCAAGACGATTCGGCACGCGGCCGCCGTGGCCAAGCCGGGCGACACCGTCTACGTCATGGCGGGTCGGTACGATGAGCGGGTCAACGTCAAGACCAGCGGCGCCGAAGGACAGGTAATCACCTTCCAGGCGATGCCGCGGCGCTCGGCGGTGGTGGGCGGGTTCGACGTACAGGCAGGCCACATCCGCATCAAGGGCTTCGAGATCACGGCCGACAAGCCGGCGGTGGCGGTACAACTGGGCGGGAGTCACTGCGAGGTGTTGGACAACTACATCCACGACATGATGATGGGCGTCGCCGGCACGTACGGGAAGCCCGTCGCCGACCCCAACACGCGGGACTACTCGGCGGTGTCGCACACCCGGATCGCGTACAACAAGGTCTACCACAGCGAGTACGGCTTCCTCCTGAATGGGGAGGACTGGGTGGTGGAGAACAACGAGGTCAGCCGCCTCGTCATGTACTCCGACCCGAACCTGAATTATGTCGATTGCGACTACACATCGACCAACGGGAAGATCCTGAGCAACCTCTTCTGCGACTTGCAGCGCGCCGTCCTGGAGGGAGAAAAGGACTTCACCCCGGCCAATCCGGTGATCGAGTACAACCTGGCGTTCAAGACCGCGCCGCTGTCCGGCGACAAGAACATCAACGGCAAGGACCCGCTCTTTGTGGACGCGGAGAAGCGGGGTTTCCGCCTGAAGAAGGGCAGCCCGGCCGTCGGGGCGGGCAAGGGCGGCATGACGATCGGGGCGCTGGAGTATCCCAATGTCTACTATGTGGATCCCCGGCACTGCTGTCGCTGAGTTGACGCAGGTGCAGGCCCAGTTCCTCCGCCCCGACCAGATCCTTGCCATCAGGCGGCGAACCAGTCTGGCCTTCCTGCCGCTCGGGCCCCTGGAGTGGCACGGGCCGCACCTGCCCCTGGGAGTGGACCCGCTGCGCGCCGAGATGGCGGCGGTGGAACTGGCCCGCGCCATGGGAGGTGTGGCACTGCCCACCCTCTACATGGGAACAGAGCGGGAGCGCGCTCCTGAGATGCTGCGGCGCATCGGCTTCAAGGGCGACGAATATGTCGTCGGCATGGATTTCCCGGCCTGCGATCTTCGCAGTCTGTATTGTCCCGAAGAGCTGTTCGGCCTGGTGCTTCGCGGATGGCTCGATCTCGTCCATCGCTCCTGGGGGTTCCGTCGCATCGTGATTGTCAACGGCCATGGCGGAGAGAACCACCTGGCGGTGATCAACCGCCTGCGGCGGGAGTATGAAGCGGAGAGGGACGTGAGGGTTGCGATGGTGATGCCGGCCTTGGGATTTCCGCACGGTGGCTGGGGCCATGCCACGCGCGAGGAAACCGAAACGCTCATGGCCCGGTACCCGGAGTGTGTCGACCTGGGCAAACTGCCGCGGCGAGGGGTGCCGCTGCAGAATCTGCGCTGGGCGATCGTGGATGACGGCACGTTCCGCGGCCGGCGCCGCACGGGGACAGTCGCCGCCACAGAGGATCCCCGCGACGCCGATTCGCGGCGCGGGGCGAGGAGAGTCGCCCGCACGCTCCACCAACTCCTACGGTATCTGGGCGCCTGGCTGGATTGCGGATCCGTGTCGCGGCCGCGCCGCAGACGCAGGAAGGTGTAGGCGCCCGATCTCGATTTTTCCGCTCCAGGCAGGTCCATGATCAAGGTGTTGCCGAAGCAGGGCGGGAAGGGTATGGTGACGCCGGCGGAGTCCATCCCAGGGCCAGGTGGTTGTATGAGGAGATAGTGCCATGCGAGCGAAGGTTCTGGTGGTGTGGGCAGCCTGCTGGTTCGCGGCTCTGGGGGCGGCGCGGGCCTCGGCGGCGGAGACGGCGCTGGTGGACCTGAGCAAACCCTTCGAGGTGGACAAGGATACGATCGCTCTCTATCACCTGGACGACGTCGCCTCGGGCCAGGTGAAGGACGCAACAGGCAGAGGGAAGCCGGGAAGGGCCGTCGAGGCGACTGAGGCCGAGGGGAAGTTCGGCAAGGCCATGAACGGCGACGGGACGAAGGGCTGGGTGGACTTCGCGGATCTGCCGAAGACCGAGGGACTGACGGGACTCACGGCGGAATGCTGGGTGAAGTTCCGCGGCCGGGCGGTGGCGGACCTCGTCTGCCGGACCGGCCAGTTCATGATACGCGTTCCAGGGAAGGTCCACGCGTACTTCTGGATAGACGGCCAGTGGCGGATCGTACCAGGGACCAAGGCGGTGCCGCTGGACCGCTGGACACACCTGGCGATAACCTGGGACCAGCCAACCAAGATGGTCGGCATCTACGTGGACGGACAACTGGACGTAGCGCAAGAGCCGGAAGGGATCACCGCCGCGAAGATGAACAGCGGCGCGGGGAGCATGCGGCTCGGCGGCCACACGTGGGAACAGAACCCGATGATGCTGAACGGGCAACTGGATGAGGTGCGCATCTCGTCGGTGGCACGAAAGTATCAGGCGGCGGCCCCGGCGCCACGAGAGAAGCCGGCGGGGGCTGCCAAGCCGGCGGTTCCGGCTCAAGAGTACCCGGCCGCTGCCGCCGAGCAGGCGCTGAAGCCTTGGACGGCCAACACGGAGGCGGCCGACGCGGCCAAAACGTCGGTGCAAGAGATCACCAAGGGGGCACAGCAGTATACGGTGGTGCAGGGCGGGACGATGGACGGGCGACGCTGCCGGTCGCCGATGGGGTGCGGAATGGCACGGGAAGGGGCGTTCTTCCAGACGTGGGAGTCGAACCGCTCGGTGCGCATGGAAAACGTGGGCGAGACGGACGTAATCAACCCCTGGCTTTCCAACGGCCGGAACAACTTCAGGAACGTGGATGAGATCGTGAACTCGGCGCTGGCGCCGGGGATGACCGATGGGGAGAGGGCCTTTGCGCTCTGGTTCCAGGAGATCCGGTATCGGCACCACGCAGGGGGCGACAACAACGAACTGGGCGACCCGGTGAAGGTGTTCAACATCTACGGTTACAACACGTGCGGGAACGACTCCATCAGCCTGGCCACGCTGTGGCGCAAGGCCGGCCTCAAGGCGGCGCCGGCTCGGGCTCTGGGGCATTGCATTTCCCAGGCATTCTACGATAACGCCTGGCATTTCTACGACGGCGACCTGCACAGCGTGTACCTGCTCCGGGACAACCAGACAGTGGCGGGCGAACAGGACATCGTGCGGGACCACGACCTGGTGAAGCGGACACACTCGCAGGGAATCCTCTTTCCGGACACCTGGTGGCAGCCGCAGGGAATGCCCGCGATGTACTTCTACGTGGGAGAGGTGACGGGAGAACGGTCGGGGAAAGCCGACACGACGATGAACATGGTCCTGCGCCCGGGAGAGGCCCTCGTCTGGCGGTGGGGGCAGGTGACCCCGGTGAAGTATCACGGGGCGCTGCAGACGATGCCCACATACGAAAAGGTGCCCTACGTCATCTGCAACGGCCTGTGGGAGTACCGCCCGGACTTCACGAAGGAGACGTGGCGCAAAGGGGCGAAGGTCGAGAACGTGGCATCTGGCCCGCAGGGTCTGACGGCCGAGGAAGGAAAGACGGGGACGATTGTGTGGGCGATGAGCAGCCCGTACGTCTTCGTGGGAGGACGGATCGAGGCCGAGGGCACGGGGGTGAAGTTCTTCATCTGCCAGGACGGCAAGACCTGGAGGCCCACGGGGAACAACCTGGACGGGTTCTTCCCGATCGTGGGACCGCCGTGGTACAAGTATCAACTCAAGTGCCAACTGGAGGCCGGTGCGCAGTTGAGGAAAGTGGCGATCATCAATGACGTGCAGATGGCGCCGCTGGCGCTGCCGGAGATGGTGGTGGGCGATAACGTGGTCACCTACAGCGACCAGACCCCCGGGGAGAGGAAGGTCAAGATCACGCACAACTGGGTGGAGCGGTCGGCTTCGAAGCCGCCGGCCGCGCCGCCCGGGGCGCTGAATCCGCCGGACGGCGGGGAGAGCAACGGCACGGACATCGTGTTCCAGTGGACGGCAGCGGAAGTTCCCGACGGCGGTGGGATCGGCGACTACCATTTCGAGCTGTCGAGGCGAGCGGACATGAGGCTGCCGCTCTCGATGGACTTCTACAAACTCATCTCTCGGACGGCGGACGCGAGCGCCGTGAAGAGCAAGGACGGCATTGTCACGAGCGCCACGGTCAAGGGCCAGTACACGCTGGCTCTGCCGGGCCTGCTCGCGCCCGACCAGAAGTATTATTGGCACGTGCGGGCGATGAACGACAAGGGTGTGTGGGGCCCGTGGAGCAAGACGTGGAGTTTCACCGCGCGGGGGTTGGCCTGTCCGGTGGAGGTGACGCTGGACTACGACCAGGCCAAGGAGGTGGGGACTCTCAAATGGAAAGCCAACCCGGCGGGGAAGAAGCCGGCGAAGTACCGCGTGTACGGCAGCGAGGAGAAGGGCTTCACGATCGGTGACAAGAATTTCCAGAGCACGATAGGGGTCAGCAAGGAGGACATGGCGGCCTGGAACCCCTGGTTTCCGGCCAACTTCATCGCCGAGACAACGGCCACGGAACTGGCGGTGCTGGGCCGCGAAATCACATTGCCCGCCGCCAACAAGACCTACTACCGCGTGGTGGCGGTGGATGAGCAGGGCAAGCGCAGCGGGCCGTCCGACTATGCGACGGCCCCACGGCCCATTATCTACAGCCAGCCGGTGCTGGCAGCCAAGATCGGCGCCGAGTACCGCTATCAGGTGCGCGCCAACCGGTCTCTCGGCGACCTCAGCGCACGAATGAAGGGCAACGACCAGGTCAGCGGCTACTTTGACATCGAAAAGCCCAAGTTCGCGATCGAGCAGGGGCCGGCCTGGCTCAAGATCGAACCTGCCACGGGCATGCTCTCCGGCACTCCAGACGCGGCGGGAAAGGCGGAGGTCGCGATCACCGCCACCATTGACCGGGAAGTGCGAAAACTGGACGAGAAGGCGCTCGTGTGGGGTAATGAGAAGGTCCTCTCCACGACCACGGAGCGGGTCGGCGCCGCAACCCAGAAGTTCGTCATCGACGTTCAGTAGGGGCTGGCGGCAAGCAAAAGCGAAGGGCGCATGGAACGCGGGCTGACGATCTTCATGCACTGGGACATGGAGGGCGTGAGCGGCCTTGAGTCCCGGTAACAGGTCTGGTTCTGGGAGAAGGGCGTGAGGCCGGAGGTCGCCGAGGAGGGGCGCAGGCTTCTCGTCGCGGACAGCAACAGCGCAGCCGAGGCGGCGCTCGGGGCCGGGGCAGACCGCCTCGTCGTCTGCGACACCCATCGCGGCGGCGGGAACATCCGCCTGCCAGAGATGCTCGCCGACCCGCGCATCACGTACCTCGACAAGAGCCGCGGCTGCGACGGCCGGTCGTTCCGCTGGATGCCGGGACTGGACGCGACCGTGGGCGGACTCATGCTCATGGGCCATCACGCCAAGGCCGGCACGCCCCGCGCCTTCCTGCCTCACACCTGGACGCTGGAGTGGGCCGATTTCCGCATCAACGGGCAGAGCGTGGGCGAGATCGGCATCGAGGCCCGCTTCGCGGGCCATTGGGGCGTTCCGCTCGTCCTGGCCCAGGGCGACGCGGCGATGTGCGAGGAGGTCCGGGCGCAGTTCCCCGCCGCCCTGACGGCCTGCGTGAAACACGCCGTAGACCCGGACCACCGCACGAGGCCCGATGCCCGGGAGGCCCGCCTGCTGACCGCGGCGAGCGTGCCCGAGGCGGTCCGGAGGCTCCGCGCCGCCAAGCCGGCGCCGTACAGGCCGGCGCTGCCGATGCGAGTGGCGATCCGAATGGACTGCGAGGCCGCCGCCAAAGCCCACGCCAGTGCCTTTCTCACGGGTGCCTCCTTGCGCGAGGTGCTAACCGATGTACTCCCGCATCATCCGCAGGTACGTGCGGCAAGTCTCCTTCATGTCGCCGGGATACCGGTCCTGCTCGAGCGAGGCGAAACCGGTGAAGCCGACGGTCTTGAGCGTGTCGACGACGGCCTTGAAATCCATGACGCCCTCGCCCGCGAGGACGAATCGGCGCATGGGGCCGTCAATGTCGCGCATGTGCAGGTTCATGAGTTGCCTGCGGACCTTGTGGATCGCCACGGGCGGGTACTCGCGCTGGAGCATCGTCCAGCCGGCGTCCATGTTGTAGCCGAGGTCGGGGTCGCGGATCGCGTCCCACAGCCCCCGGAACGACGCGGCGTCCGGAATGAGGCAGTGCGTGTGCTGCTCGATGGAGAACTTCAGGCCGTGGGCCTTGGCCCTTTCGAGGCAGGCCCGGGTGGTGTCGACGTAGGCTGCCCAGACGCGGTCCCAGTCGAAGCCGGGGGCGATGTCGATGTGGAACTTCTCGCCCGGCTTCGGGCTGTCGACCTCGAAGTAGCGCGGCAGGTACGCCGTCGGGCCCGTCAGTTCCCGGGCCCACGGCGAGACGATGTTGAGCATCGGCGCGCCGAGTTTCTTGCGCAGCCGGTCGATCCGCTCGTCGGTCCAGAAGTCCTTGAGGTCGCGGCGGGCGGTCACGATCATCTCCAGGCCGTCGAAGCCGAGGCCACCGATGACGTCGATGGCTGGCTCCGGGTCGACCGCCGGACTGAGGTCGTGGAAGCACCAACTCAGGCACCCCACGCGGATCTTGCCCTGGGCGGGCGGCGGCGACTCGGCAGCCGATGCGGACGGGCCAGCCAGGGGCATCGAGGCGGCGGCCAGAGCGGCCGTGTGCAGGAACCTGCGGCGGGTCCACCGAGACGATGCGTCCATGGCTCACCCTGTTTCATCATGGCCGACCGAGGGTCGGCACGGCAAGATCAGGCGGCCTATGGGCCGACAGGCCTGACCGTAGCGTGGAGCCGCGGGCCAGTCAACGCTAAAGAAGGGGATGCAACGCCCAACGCACCGGCGACTATGGCATGTGGGCGCAAGATCGCGCCAAGCAGATCATGGATGCCGTCGAGAAGGCCGCGCCGGGCTATGCCGCCCGATTCGACGTAATCGTCTGCGGCGACGTGGGGCTGGGGCAGATGACGACCCCCGCGCAGGAGGCGATTGTGCGGTTCGTCGAGGCCGGCGGCGGATTCATCTACGCGGTGGAGGGAAAGAGCACCGTGCCGGTGTCTGCGCCGCGCGAGTGCGACCCGAGCCCGCTGGCCGCTATCCTTCCGTACGCCTTCCCGGCAGCCAACCCGGCCAGGGATGCGCGTCCGGACGCCAAGGCGATCAACCTCGACGACGCATTCCTGAAAGGCCTGGATTTCGGGGGCACACCCGCCAAGGTCAAACCGGACGGCAAGCCGGTCTATCCGGCGCCGCTGGCGCTGGTGCGGCCTCACGGCAAGGGCCGGGTCCTGGCGCTCTTCGGCGCCTTCGGCGCGTCGTATCGCTACGTCTCCTACGCGAAGTTCGAGAAGAATCCGGGCGGTTGGGACGAATGGGCTGATTGTGGCAGACTGTGGTCGCGGCTCCTGGCGCGCACCGCAGAGCAGAGCCCGGTTCGCGGCCGGACGCGGGCCGACGTGGATGCCGCCGTGAAGACCGTTCCCTGCGCGGTGCGCGCCGGAATCGACGCGACGCGCGAGATCGACGACGTGCGTGCCGCCGTCTTCAGCATCGTTTCATTGAGCCAACTCTACGAAGAAGACGGCGGCGCGGGCGAGGACCTGTTCCTGGATCTGAACCCGCGCGACTGGTTCGATCGCTCGTCCGACAAGTGCTGGGTTCGAAGAACGGCGAGGCCTTCCCCGACAAGACCGAACTCTTCCGCAAGTTCCACATCAAAGGCATCCTGCACGGAGACAATTCCTACGGCAGTTACGGGAACTGGGACGAAGCGAAGTGGAAAGGCGAGATCGCGCGGTTGGCCGCGAAGGCCAAGGAGTATCCTGCTTCCCTCGCGTTCCTGCAGCCGGGCAACGAGCCGCCCTGCGACGAGAAGTACTTCGCCTTCTACAACCGGTTGGCCACGTCGGTGCTGAAGGAAGCGCCGAGCCTGAAGGTCATCGGACCGGGCGTTGCCTTCAACCTGTCAGGGTGCGACGAGCAGAAGATGAAGGCGTTCATCGCGGCCTGCGGTGCCAACACCGACGTCCTGAACTGGCACATCTACGCCCGTTGCCCGGCGAGCGTTCGCGCGGAAGTGAAGTACTGGACGCGCTTCGCCGAAGGCAGGCTGCGCTCGAAGGGCCCCGTGCGGGTCATGTTCACCGAAGCGGACACGTGGAACACGCGCGAGAGCCAGTTCAACTACCTGATGGAGCGCGCCTTCACGTTTCTGCCCATGCCCGAGATTCTGGCCTGCTTCCAGTACTGCATGCGCCCGCGATACGAAGGAGGCACGTACTGGTTCGGCGTGCTGATGCCCGGCGCGAAGAAGGACGAGTTCATGGCGAATTACAACGCCTATTGGATCTTCCGCGGTCTGCGAGGGAAAATGGTCGAGACGAAAGTTGAGGCGACGCCGAAAGAGGCGCTGCCGCACGTGAAGGTGCTCGCCTCCGCCGCCGACGGCGGCCAAGCCTCCGGGGCGGCCAGCGTAACGGTCAGCCTTAAGCCCTGCGATGCCGCCGCTTTCACTTGGACGCGCGAATAGCCTCATAGCGCTACGGCGACCCCGCGCGGAACTCGCCCTTCAGGTACGCATTCCTCAAGTCGGCCCGCTTGGGGTCGCCCTCGGATAGCGCGCGCCATTTCTGGCGGGCCTGAGGGATCTCGGCCACCGTCTTCGCGTCGAAATTCGGGACGACGCCCTTGAAGTGGCTCGCGAGGTCCTCGGGCGCGGCAAGTTGGAGGTAGGCGCAGACCATGTTGGTCCTCAAGGGCGACGGGGTCGCCCCGAAGCGGTCCCACTGTCCTTCCGATGCTCGTCGTACTGGTCTTGCCGCGCGTACCAGGTCCAGCACTTGCCCTCGTGGACTTTGACGATGGGCGGTTTCGGCGCCGGCTCCGCCGGGCCGGCGAGGCCCGCCGACGCGCAGAGCAGGCTGAACATCGCCGCCGCGAGCAGACAGCCGCGCGGCCGGCCCATCCCCATCAGGCGCAGGGTAGACATGGGCTATCCTTTCTGAATACGGCCTACCAGCGGAAGTAGGTCTTGCTGTCCGCCTCCAGCCAGTCCGAGTCCACCTGGCAGAACAGCGCCACCGGGCGCGCACCCGGCCTATCTTGCCGACGGCCTGGTGGGCGTCCGGATCCCGCCGATCCCCTGCACCGCCGCGCCTCCCTCGTACAATGGCTCCGTCGAAGCGGGCGACGGCTCCGTCGAGACCCGCGTCGGCCAGGAGGCCGAGGAGGCCGGCATGGCGGGCCGCCTGGTCTGATCGCGTGTCACGAGTCGCATCGCGATTGGCGCGGCGGGTCGCCTGAGGCGCGCGCCACTAGGGGAATGCCTGTAGCGGTTGGTCGGGACAGACGCCGCGCACCGACATTGGCTTTCAGTTACTGATTCGGAAGCAGGCGATTGAGGCTCAGCCGCACAATCGGTTCGCGGGCGAGCAAGTCGCGCAGAATTGACAAGTCGGGTAGTCCCAGGACTTCCCCCAACGATTCGTCAATCGCCCTCCGTGTCGTGTCGCCGTCTATCTCCGCCAGCGTGAGCAAGG
>Ga0315282_10003044_pt1 | contig 30313 bp, 19 predicted proteins | sample YL17G07_20_MG_FD_203693 | JGI IMG/M metagenome (GOLD analysis project Ga0315282, IMG submission 203693) | Sediment microbial communities from Yellowstone Lake, YNP, Wyoming, USA - YL17G07_20 | ecosystem: Environmental > Aquatic > Freshwater > Lake > Sediment | place: USA: Wyoming | collected... | reverse complement strand
AGCGTGTGGCCGGGGACTCCCTCCACCCGCGGGAACTTCTTCAAGAGCCCTTCCAGTTCATCCTGGATTTTGGGGACCACCGTTCCAGCCTTCGTCAGGATTTCGGTCGCCACCCCCGGTTCGGCCAGCAGGGTGGAAATAATATGTTCGGGCTCGATGGCTTGGTGACCCCGCTTGTCAGCCAAGTCAGTCGCGCCCTGTATGGTCTCCTGAACCTTCTGGGTCAGTCTGTCCCATCTCATTTTCGTTATTCCTCACCTTATTAGATGCAATCGGCGTGCCATCCGTCCGGAGCATTTTTTGAATGGATTATGAAAGGCTACTGGTGTTGGCTTGTCGCAATATCAGGCACTGTCCTAATTTGATTATGAGACACGTTCTAAACCGCTACGGTTCCGGTTGACAGCGCCGTCTGGTAAGGTCGTGGCTATCAGCCTGTCGCGGATGTCATAAGAATAAGTCGTGCTCCGGCCCTTGGCGTCAGTCCTGCGCGTCAGCCGATTTCACAGGTGTCAATGCCCGACAGCAAACGAAATGATTATCGGAAACAGAATGAACAACGTCACCAACAACAACAGTAGTAATACCCATTTCTTTTGGGCCAGCAAAATACCCAATAAGGCACCGTTGAATCCATAAAAGCATTCGAATACTATAATGCCATTCCATCTATTGCTCATGCTCGTATTGAATATATCTACGATATTTAGAAAGCTGCCAATAAATATTGGTGTAATGGATACCCAATCAACCAGAATTACCCATACTGGGATATTTATTGGTGCAATAAATATGAGAGTCATTACTGCAATAGCTGCCGATAATCCATATATCGCGGATAGAATCAATGCACCAACACGAAGAGGTTTAAATATTCCCATATTTACAGTAATCCCTCATCCTTCCATTTATCCCATGGCCAAGTAGGATTACTTTTGCGCATCGATTCTTCAACACGCTTTTTCCCTTCATCAGTTAGATTACCAAACTTCTTACTAAATGGATTTTTATTAACATCCTTTAATTGCGTTGTATCCGCTAACGATTCGCATATCGATTTTGTGGTTTCAGGAACGTCTTGCCCCTTAATTGGCGTGCAATTACCGTCCGTCTTTTTGGTTTTTTCCGCTATTTTCTTTGTGCAGACATTATAAGCCTTTTTCCAGTATGAACTATCCCTTGCAAACAAACCCTCGGGATCATTAAGATTTCCCGGATTGTTCCATGCATATATATATAATTCCCCAGATATACTCAGCGGCCACGAAACACCTAATGGGTCCTTTGTGATAAACCTACCATTCTCAGAATACTCTCTTGCACCCATATGCATTAGACCAGAAACATCCTGTTCTACCCATTCCTGCCCAACGAACAGGAATCGCTCATTGGTTTCAGGCCGTGACCTCGGCGCACCGAATGGGTCATAGGCGATATTTGCGGATGTTTTCCCCTTCCCATCGGTCATCGCCACGGTGCTCCCCAAGGCGTCGAAGTGATGCCAAGAGGGCTTATTATCCGAGGTGTCCACCCGCGCCAGAAGTTGGCCGCCGGGAGTCATAAGATACCGTCGCTTTATTTTCCCCTGTTTGTCCAGTTCGGCCAAGATTCCACGCCCTGTCCCCACGCGAAGAAAGCGGGATGATTCGCCACCATCAATAGAAATACGCTCGTCAGAAGGATCGAAGCCATATGCTCTCGACACTGAACCTGGAGATTCAATCCTTGTAAGCCTATTCAGGGTGTCGAAGGCGAGTTTCCTGGTTTTGTTTCCAGGGCCGGTCTTCGTGATTTCATTACCGTTCTGGTCATAGGAGAAGGCAGTCTTGAATCGGACTGGATTGCTGGCGTCAGAGGCACTGGCGGATGCCGTCAGGTTGCCGGGGAATTCCGGCTTTTCAGGGTTAAATGTGCTCTCTATTTCCAGCAATTGATCAGCCACATCGTATTTATACCATTGCGTTCCCCGCCAGTCGCTCAACTCCAACCTGTTGCCCACAGGGTCATATTTATATTCCTGCATGTCATTCCAAGGAAGTTCGGCCTTCACTAGCTGGTTGGTTTCGTCGTAAGTATATTTCGAGATGCCAACATCACTTCGGTCCATAGTGAGCCTATTGTCGCGAGAGTCATATGTGTAACGGATGGAGGGGGTACCTTTCTTGTCCTGGCCTTCGGGAAGAATACTAAGTAAACGGTCAGCTTGGTCGTACTCGTATCCAACTATTATACCGTTCGGGTATTCCTGCCTCGTCTTTCTCCCGGCCAAGTCCCAGATGTATTTCATCGTCCCAGCCTTGCTATCCGTGGCGGTGATCAGCCTTCCGATTAAATCATACCCGTATGCCATAAATTCTCCTTCAGGATACACCACCCGAATCATCCGGCCAGCAAAATCATATTCATGCGAAATGGTCTTTTTGAAAGCAGGATATATTACAGAAGTAAGCCGATCCATCTGGTCGAACTGATACTCCGCCTTCCAGTTTCCGTTTTCCGCCTTGATTACATTCCCGGTGAGGTCGTGCTCGTATCTGTCCTCGCCTTCAGCGGTCTTCCGGGAAAGCAGCTGGCTGGCGGCATCATAAATATAGGTCGTGTGCAGGCCGCGTGCGTCTGTCATTTCAATAAGGTTCCCCAGGGAGTCATATGCCAGTTTCGTGGGCCGGTCCAAGGGATCGCGTACTTCAATCCTGCGGTTCAGGAAATCATAGGCCAGTTTCGTCTCGTGGCCGTTTGCGTCAATTTCCTTCTCGGTATTCCCGACCGCATCATATTCAAGCCGCGTTATGCCGTTCCGGGCATCCGTCATGGACGCCAGACGGTCAAGGAAATCATAGGAGTAGTGGGTCGTATAGCCCATCGGGTCGGTCGTGGATAGGACATTCCCTTCGGCGTCATACTCCCTCTGCGTGATCTGCCCAAGAGGCGTAATGCCCTTGACCTGCCTGTTCAGGGAATCATACTCATTCCTCCATTCCTTCCCCAAGGGGTCGGTCCGGCTCAGCAGGTTCCCCTGGACATCGTATTTATATCGGGCCATCGCGTTATTGGCGTCCGTAACGCTTAACAGCCGGTCGTCGCGATCATAGGCGGAAATCGCCGCATTCCCCAGCGGGTCGATGGCCCTCACCTGCCTGTTCCAATCGTCGTATTCGTTCCGACTGACAGCGCCGTCTGGTAAGGTCGTGGCTATCAGCCTGTCGCGGATGTCATAAGAATAAGTCGTGCTCCGGCCCTTGGCGTCGGTCCGGCGCGTCAGCCGGTGTTCGGCGTCATAATCGAACTGCGTGCTCCGGCCAAGCGCATCGGTAACGCTGGAAATGTTGCTCAAAGCGTCATATCCCACCCGCGACGAGTTGCCCTTCGCGTCCACAGCCTCCCGGAGCCTGCCATAGCCGTCGTAAGAGCGCCTCCAAACTCCCCCGGCCGCATCGGTTACCCGCACCGGATTTCCGGAGGCGTCATATGAAACAAACGTTGTCCTGCCAAGTGCGTCGGCCACTGAAACCGGGAGGCCGTATGTATTCTCGTATCCCGTGTGGGTCTGGTTGCCCAACGCATCAGTAACCGTTATCGGCCTGCCCATTCCGTTGTATTCAATATGCGTTTCGTGGCCGTTCCGGTCCGTCTTCTTCGTAAGGTTCACTGAATCATCCCATTCGTAGCGAGTAATATGGCCCGTCGCATCGGTCTGGGATACCAATAGGCCGCGTTCATCGTATTCGTCGGTCCTCGGACCGCAGCAACTCTGGGTGATGGTGGTCCTTGAATGGCCATTGAAATGCTCGTAGGAAAGCGAATGCTTCAATTGCCCATCGCCATCATAGACCGCACTCACTCGACCCAGGCCGTCATAAGCCAACTTCCCCCGCTTGGCGCCTTCCCGCAAAGCAGGATCCGAAATCTCCAGGAGATGGTGCGCGGAGTCGTAGGAATACTTCGCCTGCTCGCCGCCAGGCCTCTTTACGCCGATCAAGTCTCCAACTTTGCTGTATTCGTAGCTGACCTGTCGCCCAGTGCTATCAGCAACGATGGCAATGCGACCCTTGCTGTCATAGGATACGGAAATGAACTGACCCAAGCCATCCGATATCTTTATGAGTTGGCTACCCCGATATTCAAATCTCTGGGAATTGCCCATCCGGCTTGTGACTTCCATGAGTCGGCCAACCGGGTCAAATAGCATGACCACCCCTTCTCGTTCCCGCAATTTGAATCCACCTTCAGAAAGTCTGGTGAGAGAATCATGAAAATAAACGGGAGAAACATAATTGCCATAAGCATCCTTGGAATAGATGAAGGTCGCGCCGTCCCATCGGTGGAAGATAACTGCGCCATCGCTCCGCACCTCCAGCCTGTTCCCATAACCCATGGACCAGCCGTAGCCTTGGGGCGAGGAATCCGGCCTTATGCTGTTATAACTACGCACCCATACGAGGGCACTTCCCCGGGAAGGCAATTCCAGATCTGAAACCCCCAGCATTATGTTCCCTGAACGCGTGTTGACAGGGATGGAACAGATGGTCCCTTGGCATAGCGGAACCCCTCCAAGGAATTGCCAATTCAGGGTGCTTTTTTCCACACCGAAAGCGTAGTAATTGGTTGTTTCCTGCGTGGTGTATTTCACGAGTATATGACCATAACTGTCTGTTTCGCATGTTTCTCCCTGACCACAGACAAAAAATACACCAGGATCAACCATATAGGCGTGCTGTGTTGTCGTAATCACTGTTCTATAGATTTCATAGTCAAAAGAAATTCCCGGAGCGGGGAAATAGAAACTGCCCGCGGTGGGAATGCCCGCGATTGGAGTTATTGAACCGTCAATCTCGAACTTGACCGGCTCGGACTTCAGCATGAAATTACTCGGGACGCCACACGCCCACCATTTCGCGCGCGCGGTTATCTGGCCGAGACCTGAAGCCGCTACGGGATACAGGTAGGCGCGCGCAACACCCTCGGAGTTCGTGAGGGTGGAAAACATGTAAAGGCTCCCAGAGGTCGATTCTGGGGAGGCCTTCATAAGAACGCTGCCGCTGACCTCCTCGAACCTGACCTCGACTCCGGGAATTGGTAATCCATATGACGTACCGCCGAGGCTGCCGGTCGCAACAATGGCGGTAGCCACCAAAACATCCTGGAGTGTCGCCTCCAGAGGGTCGACAGAAAGACTGATGGCACCAGGAATGGCTTCTTCTATCTTCACCGGAAGCGACACGGCTCCCGGTTGCCTCGCCTCGATCGTGCTGATAGCTCGAATTGCATATCTTGCCTTGCCTATAATTTCTTCACCTGCGAGGTATTTCCTGTCATGGAAGAAACTGCAATTGTCACCCCCAGTAATGGTACCGACAACCTTATAATCACCGTATGGCAGCTGACAATCACGGCACCAGAGGATTTCATAGCCCGTTGCATCGTATCCAGGGGGCTTTATCCAGACAAGGTTCACGCCATCGGCAACTACTGTTTCCGGTCCAGAAATATCATCGCAGGGATCCACTGCCATAGCCCTTGGCGCAAGCGGCGCAGCCCAACCCTGGGCGACCAGCTTGTCACCTGCTTTGTAGAGGTGCCCATTCGACACGACCGCCGCTGAGGGAGCGTCATATAGCACATCAACATGGGTTTTAAGTGGCAAATTCCCCCCGTCATCCTCGGTCGCGTATACCAACATCGAAGGCAGGGAGTTCGGCACACAGGAGCAATACATGCAGCCGGCCATCTCGGAATCAAAACCATATCCGTAATAAAAACCGCAATTGCTGCAGGAAGTTGTACCGCACCAGGAAGGATAATCGCTCACAAGCTCAGCTGGACCATCGAAATTCTCCCCAACAACCAAGTCATAACTCCTGTAGGAAATCTCCGATCCGAAATAATCTACCAGGCTCCAGTTCGGGATTATGAGCCCCCCACCCGGCGATTGTCCGCGGGGCCCCGTTGCAAGCTTAATCCACAGCCAAGATGGCTTGCCAGGCAACAGTCCCATCGTGTTGTCCAGCAGGCTCCACCATCCCCCCGTGAATCCTACAGTTAGTGGCGTGTATGGTTGGTAAGGGTTTCCGGGTGGTTCCGTTTTGTAATAAGCATACGCCCCGGATGGCCTTGCCAGCTCAAGTTTCGTATGGCCCGCGCCCGGTGGATAGTTTACTTTCGCCATATTACCCAGAATGACGTAGCCGCTTCCATCAGTTGTGTTGAAGAAGGCGTTACTGCCAGCATACTCCGGCCCCAGGAAGCAGCCAGCAATGCCTGCCGCCGGGATTGACATTATTTCCTTGCCGGAGACATCAAGCCACTTGAACTTATCCCCGCCGTAGGCCTTCACCAGAACCTCGCCGCTCGCGCGCGGCGGTGACATCGCAATTCCGTCCGTTGGCGTGGAATTGACGTCAACAATCCTGTTCTGGTCTATGTTGAATGCCGCGCTGTAAAGGAACCCGTCATCTGAGGCGAAAACCACATAGTCTGCGGTCTCGTAGCGCATTAGATTCACATTTGGCCAAGAACCATAGCCTCCCTGGCTCACCGCAGGTGACTGGCGTATAGGACCGCAAGTAGCTACGTAATCGATGAGACTCCCGGTTCGAGCGTTCAGCACATACAGTCGTCCGTCAGAACAGCCAACATATGCCACCCCACGTGATACGACGGGCTCGGTAAACCGCTTGCTCCCTCCAGTGCAATAAGGTTTTCCGCTGAACTCGAAACGATTTGTCCACGCGCCCAAGGTTCCGGACAGGGATTGGCCGTAACTCAGGCGCTCATTGGGATTCCAGCCGGAATGCGTTTCGTCAAAACCCCACTCCAGCCAATCCTGGTTCGAATCTCCGGGCTTTCCTGCGGTTCCCGAAGGAATGTAAAGGATGGATTTGGAACCCTTCTGGATGACCCGCGGCCCAGCAAGGCCTGCCGAAGAGCGTGGGCCTACAGCATATTGGTATTTCATCCGTGGGCCTACATTCCAGTCCCGATACGCACGGGTATTTCCCGGAGTCGAGGCCATCTTCCGCCATTCAGCTTTGGCTTTTTCCGCTTCTCTACGATGTATATCGTATTCATTGATGTCATCGTCGGGAACCGGCGGCGGCTCGTCCCAGGATATGTCTATGTAGTAATCGGAAGGCTCAACCTTCAGGTTCTGCGGAGCGAGAGGAAGAGCAGAAGAGGCGAAAGCAGCGGCATAAAGGTCCCCATTGCCACCCGCATTCAGCACTATTTCCCCACCAGCAGCGTTCACCAGAATGGGAGCAATATAGGAGTTGGTAACAAGAGGCGCCTCTTTGTCCTGCGCAACATGACCATCGGAAAGCCGGATGGCTACGAGGCGGCCCATCCCGACCCCCCATGCATATCCGTTGCCAACGACAACGGAAGAGCCACCGATTGCCACCGGGACTCGCCAAAGGACGCTTCCATCGGGCGCATTCAACGCCACCACTTCGTCGCCGGTATTCCATATGACCTTGTTTCCTGCAATTGCCGGGGTCGAGTTGGGGAACGGGCCAATGGTAGGGAAAGACCACAGGAAATTGAAGTTCACGGCATCAAGTGCATATAGCAAGCCTTCCGACGGGGATGGCAGGAAGACACGCACGCCGTCAGTACTTGCGGATACCCCAAAGCCGCCAGCGGCTAGGAATTGCCCTTTCAAGGCCCCCGAAAAAAGGTCAAGCGCGTGCATCTTCCCGTCGCTGGAGCCCGCGTAGACCAGCCCGGTCCTCTCGCATACCGCGGGGGACATGCTGGCTGAACCGCCGGTCTGGAATGACCAGCGGAACTTTCCGTCCTTTCCGACTGCAAAGTACCTGCCGTTCATTCCGAGTATGGAGGTTTCGCCTGAAATGATTAGCCCCTGAACCTCGACTGGAGACGCGTACCAAACCGGCCCGGGATTGGATGGACCCGCGTTCCTGAAAATCAAGTCCGTTCCCTCCGAAAATCCCAAGGGAAGTGCAGCGAGGCCGCCTTGGGGAAATGGGATCCCCCACACAAGCTCATCCTCCAAGGCAAGTGGAGTGGAGCGACCGAACAGCAATACGGGGGGCCAGACGTTCCAGATTACCTGCCTTGAATTCTGCACCTCACCATTCCCTGCATCCAGCCACTCGGCGTATTCACCAGATTCATATATGCTTCTACGCCAGCCAGCCACCAGATATATAACTTCTCCCCTTGAGCAGGGATGCCCCAACCAACGCGTTAAGGGACTGGTGGGGTCCTTAACATTTGTCATCCAACGTAACACCAGAGGAGGAACGAATGTAGCAGGCATGTCGGGTGAATTCCCGGTGTGTTGTGCGTCGTGCATGAACATGGGCCAGTCGGAGGAGAGGGCCGGAGAAAAAGCCAGACACATTAAGGAACCAATAATTCCATTCCCGCAATACCACCCACCTCACCCCTTCGACTCGGCCTTCGGCCTCGCTCAGGGCGCACTTCGCTTGCCTCCCCTCTCCCCCCATGAGGGTGGAGAGGGTATGGATATTTGGAGAGTTTAAATTACGGAAGCGCAAAGTCGGAATCCGAGAGGGGGGCGTTGATGGAATCAACCGCCAGCGTGATGTAACGGTGCGTCATGTTCTTCTTTCCTCGCAACTCCTCGTCGATGGTAGCGGGGAGCATGACACCAGAATGGTCGGACCAGCCTGAGACGACAACAATGCGGACAAGGTTACCCCCGGCATCAGTATCGGTGAAACGCTGGATAAGCCCGGTGGTTTTATCCAGCCATACCTCGCGCTTGGGGTGGGTGGCAGAAGCAACTAGAACAAGCGCGCTTCCCTCGTCCCGTACGGACACCGGCTTTTCTGGTATTAGCCATTCAGGATGCCAAAGCCAGCGTGGCGAGGGGGTCGACATTTCTAGAGCGTGCTGTTCGTCGAGCGATTCCTCAATCACGCTGGCACCAACAGAAACGTATTTCAGGGTGTTGGCAGTCGCGTCCGCGACCCAGGCCTGCCCGGGCCCACTGCCCCTCTTCCACTTCAGCTTCTTCGCGTCCCGGTCCCAGATCACCTTGTCACCGGAAGCGGATTTCGCCGAGGCTCCCTTTAGGGGAGCAGAGGCGCTTATCGAGACGGTGAAATCAGCGGTCTTGACTCCCTCGAAATTGCGAAGGCATTTTGCACGTAATTCAGAGGCCTGCTGGTCGAGGGTGGACGCATAAGCGGAGACCGAGACAAGAACTGAAGTGATGAAAACGATAAATCTCATGTTGTCTTCCGTTCTACATGCTTTCCCTCAGTTGCATACTCCCCTCCCAATACTCTTTCCTATCAATACATGGTCAGATTAGAGGGTGCGTGGGAGGGAAGTCAAGATGCAGAATAGGGCAAATGTAAATCTATTATCTGGAATGGAGAAAACCCGAATGTCACCTTGGGGCTCGGGCCCCTCACCCTCCCCCGCCTTACGGCGGGGCGAGGGTAAGAATGGGGATTGAGTAGGACGAAAGAATAAGATTGGATTCGCCTTTTATTCGGGCCTCTGACCCCTTCGACTCCCCGCACCCTTCGACGAAGGCTCAGGGCTCGGCGGGGGTCGCTCAGGGCGCTCTTCGCTTGCCTCCCCTCTCCCCGAAGGGTGGGAGTTAATCGTTCAGCTTATATTCCTTCATTTTGCGCCAAAGAGTAGAGCGCGAAATCCCCAAATGTTTTGCCGCTTCGGTTTGGTTGCCCTTTACGAAGCCCAGGGTTTGCTGGATGAGGTCGCGCTCGGCGTCGGCAATGGTATGGAATCCCACGGTTTCCGCCGGAGCGGCGAGCAGGCCGGGCCCGTGCGGAATCGCGGTGGTTTCGAGGAGCCGGTTTTTCGATGCCGCCGCCACGACATGGGCGGGCAGGTCCTCCACATGGATGCTCTCGTGGTCGGCCATTACCACGGCATGCTCAGCGATGTTGCGGAGTTCCCTGATGTTCCCGGGATAATCGTAGTTGCCCAGGACCCCCAGCGCCTCCGGGGTGGCGTTGAGTACGGATTTTCCGAAGCGGCGATTCGCCTCGTTCAGGAAATAGCGCAGGAGCACCGAAATGTCCTCCCGCCTGTCCCGCAGGGGCGGGATGTGCACCTCGACCACGTTCAACCGGAAGAAAAGGTCCTCGCGGAACCTGCCACCCCGAACCTCGGCCGCGAGGTTCCGGTTGGTGGAAGCCAGCACCCGCACGTCCACCCGGATGGGCGCGGTGTCACCGACGCGGCGTATTTCCATCTCCTCGATGGCACGCAGGATTTTCACCTGGGTCGCCAGCGGCAGTTCCCCCACCTCGTCAAGCAGGATGGTGCCGCCGCCGGCGACCTCCAGCAGCCCCTTCTTGTCGGAAACCGCGTCGGTGAACGAACCCTTCTTGTGGCCGAACAGCTCGCTCTCCACGAGGTTGTCCGGGATGGCGCCGCAGTTGAGGGTGACGAACGGGCCCTCGGCGCGCCGCGACAGCATCCGGATGACCTTCGCCACCAGCTCCTTTCCGGTGCCCGTCTCCCCCGTGATGAGGACCGTGGAATCCGTGGGCGCCACCTTGGCGGCTAGCCGCAGGACCCGCTTCATTTCCGCGCTCCTCCCCACCACGCCGTGGAACATGTAGGGCGCGTCATCCTCGCTGGAGGGAAGGTTCTCCTCGCGCTGCACCACTCCCTTCAGCTTCCCCAATATGGTCAGTATGTCGCCGGGCTTGTAGGGCTTGAGCAGGGAGAGGTGGGCGCCCTGCCGAGCGGCCCGCAGGGCCAGGGCCGCCTCGTCCGCCCCGAACGTCACGATGACATGCGAACTGGGATTGCGCGAAACCATGAACATGAGGAGCGGCACCTCTCCGGCGTCAAGGAGTTTGACATCCGCGACGAGGATGCCGTGGGTGCCGCGCGACACGGCATCCAGCGCCTCCTCGGCAGTGGAGGCGACGGTCACGCGGTAGCCCTCTCCGTCAAGCGCCGTCCGGATGGACCGGGCGAACGCCGCGTCAGGTTCGGCCAACAGGACCTTGATGCTCATAAGTTCGATTGAGTCTCAACGGAATCATTCGGGGGCTCGGGGCTGCGCTTCCCCGGCACGCTCGCCGATTCTCACCCAATCTCGGCTCGCTCCACTGCCGGCCTCGCCCTCCTTGGGGCGTCCTCCGTCGCTCGCGGGGCCCGAAGAGGACCGCTTCCGGCGCTGTCGGCACCAAGTGCCTTCGCGCCTCCAGCGGTCGGGCCCCACGGCGACTACGGAACGGCCGGCAGAGGGCCGGAGAAGCGCGGCCCCTTCGCCCCAGACGAAATGGCGTTCGCGCTGATTCCGTTGTTGTTTTTTATAAAAGCGGGGACGACGGGATTCGAACCCGCGGTCTTCGGCTCGACAGGCCGACGTGTTAGACCAGGCTACACCACATCCCCATTTAACTACTGACACCAGAAGGATACCCCTGTTTTCCCGCCGCGACAGCCCCTACTGCGAGTTGTTTTTAAGGTATTCCGCCGCCTCTTCCGGCGGGGTGGGGTTTATGTAGAAACCGGAGCCCCACTCGAATCCCGCCACATGGGTCAGGCGCGGCATTATCTCGAAATGCCAGTGGTATTCCTCTTCGTGGTGCTCGTTCGCCGGCGCCGTGTGGATGATGAAGTTGTAGGGCGGGTCGTCCAGCACGTGCTTGGTGCGGTAGAGCACATCCTTCAGGGCCGAGGCGCACTTGGCAATGGACTCGTCGCTTATAGTCGCGAAGTCCGAGGAATGGTTCCGCGGCAGGAGCCAGGTCTCGAACGGGAACCGGGAGGCGAACGGCGCGATGACGATGAACTCGTCGTTCTCCAGCACCACCCGCTTGTTCCCCTCCGCCTCCTCGCTTATCATGTCGCAGAAAACGCAGCGTTCCTTGTATTCGTGGTATTGCTTGGCCCCGCGCAACTCCTCCTGCACCCGCTTCGGCACGACCGGGGTCGCGATAATCTGCGAGTGGGGATGGTCCAGGGACGCCCCGGCGGTGGCGCCGTGGTTCCGGAATATCAGGACATACTTGAACCGGGCGTCCTTCTGCAAATCCATGGTCCGGTCGCGGTAGGCCTTGATGACGGAGGCCACCTGCGATTCGTCCAAATCGGCCAGGCTCTTGTCGTGGTCGGGCGTCTCGATGATGACCTCGTGGGCGCCGATTCCGTTCATCCGGTCGAACATCCCCTCGCCGCGGCGGTCGAGCCCGCCCTCGATGCGCAGGGCCGGATACTTGTTGGGAACCACCCGCATGTTCCAGCCGGCCGTGTTGGGCGCGGAGTCCTTCTCACGGATGGCGAAGATTTCGGGCGGCGTCATCCCCTCGTTTCCGTGGCAGAACGGGCAGGGGCCCGTCTGCTTGGGGGGCCGGGTGATGTTGAAACTCTTGGGCCGCTTGGCGCGCTCGCTGGCAATAATCACCCAGCGGCCGGTGATGGGGTCTTTTCTTAGTTCGGGCATCTTGGGGGTAAAAAATACCAGTTATTACGCACTCAGTCAAGGCGCTCCAAAATGGAACATTCGTTGACAACCCCGGAAACCCGGTGCTACGATGGGCCCGCGTTGAGTCGTCATTGAATATAAAGGTATGAACGAACCCCGGGAAAAAGTCCCGGAAACCATCGGAGGGGAGAAATGAAGGGAATAAGGGGAATCGGATTCGGCGTGGCCATCATTGCGGCGATATTCGGCCTCGCTTCCGCGGTTTCCACCGTACCGGCTCCCGCGACTCCCCGCCCCGTGGCCGTCCTCACAATAGAAGGGGTCATCGACCCCGTCCTGGTCCGCTACCTCGAGCGCGCCTACGCGAAGGCCGAGAAGATGGACGCCCAGTGCGTCCTACTGCAAATCAACACCCCCGGCGGGCTCGAGACATCCATGCGGGAAATCAACGCAATAATCCTGAACTCGAAACTCCCCACCATCGCTTACGTCTCGCCCAAGGGCTCGCGCGCCGCCTCGGCGGGGGCGTTCATAGTGCTGGCCTGCAACTTCACCGCCATGGCGCCGGGCACCACCATGGGCGCGGCACATCCCGTGGGAGCCGAGGGCAAGGACATCAAGGGGAACATGGACAAGAAGATAACCAACGACACCGTAGCCTACATCCGCTCTCTCGCGGCCCAGCGGGGCCGCGACGTCAAGTGGGCCGAATCCGCGGTGCGCCAGAGCGTGTCGGTCAACGAGAACGATGCGCTCAAGCTGAAACTCATCGACTGCATCGCGGAGGACCAGGCCGACCTCCTCGCCAAGCTCGACGGGAAATCCACGAAGATTGCCGGAAAGCGGCTGACGCTCGCGCTCCACGGCGCACCGGTGGTCCCCGTGGTCATAACGATGCGCGAAAGGCTGTTCCACGCCATCGCCAACCCGGAAATCGCCTACATCCTGCTGATGCTCGGGACCGTCGGGCTCATCTTCGAGTTCCAGTCGTCCACGCTGGGGATTTCAGGCCTCCTCGGGGTCGTCTGCCTCGTGCTCGGGATGATTTCGCTGTCCGTCCTGCCTTTCAACCTCGGCGGGCTCATCTTCATCCTGCTCGGCATCGGGCTCATGATTGCCGAGCTCAAGTTCGCGACGCACGGCGTCCTTACCATCTGCGGCGCCGCCTGCCTCCTGCTCGGCTCGCTCATGCTCTTTTCCCCGCTCGAACCCTTCTTTCAGGTCTCCCGCCTGCTGATTTTCTCGACGGTGGGCATGATGGCCGCCTTCTTCGTTCTCGTGGCATACCTTGGCATCCAGGCCCAGCGCGCGCCCAAGAAGAGCGGAAAGGAAATCCTGCCGGGCGCAACGGGCGAGGCCATGACGGCCCTCTCCCCCAGCGGCATAGTCCATATTCTTGGAGAAGACTGGAGCGCCACGGTCGCCCACGGCGCGAAAAGCGTCAGGAAGGGCGAAGTAGTTGTCGTCAAATCGGTGGAGGGCCTAAGGCTCGTCGTCGAGCCGGCCGAACCGCGGGAGCCAGGTTCCCGCGACAAGAAATAAGGAGGAAAGAATGATATTCAACCCGACTCCCGCGCTGGTGGTGGGCGTACTCGGACTGCTGTTCCTCATCATTTTGGCCTTCTGGGCCATCAAGATAGTCCCGGAATACGAGCGCCTCGTGGTCCTGCGGCTCGGAAAACTCCAGGCCATCAAGGGCCCGGGCATCGTGATAATCTGGCCCATAATCGACCAACCCATCTGGGTTGATTTGCGGGAGAACTTCCTGGAAATCCCCCAGCAGACGTGCATCACCAAGGACAACGCGCCCATCAACATCGACTTCCTCATCTACTGGAAGGTCGTTGACCCGGGGCACTCGGTCATCCAGGTGCGCAACTTCATGGGCGCCTCCCAGGGCATCGCCACCACGACCCTGCGCGCGGTCGTGGGTGACATCCCGCTGGACGACGTGCTGGCCAAGCGGGACCAGATAAACCAGATCCTCCGGACGAAGCTGGACGAGGTGACCGAGCGGTGGGGCGTCAAGATAACCACCGTCGAAATCCGGGAAATCCAGCCGCCCCGCGAGGTGCAGGACGCCATGAACAAGCAGATGGCGGCCGAGCGGAACCGCCGCGCCACGGTGCTTGAGGCGGACGGAAAAAAGCAGGCCTCCATCACCATCGCGGAGGGCGAAAAGCAGTCGGCCATCCTGAAGGCGGAGGGCGACCGGCAGGCCGCCATCCTCCGCGCCGAGGGCTTCGCGCTGGCGCTCCAAAAGATTTTCGACACGGCAAAGGGCATCGACGCCAAGACGATGGGGCTCCAATACCTGGAAACCCTCAAGGCCATGGGCGCCGGCCAGGCCACCAAGATAGTGATTCCAATGGAATTCACGAACCTGGTCGCACCTTTCGTCAAGACCATCCAAAACGCGGGCGAAGGAAAGTAGCCCTCAACAGGCCGGGATTCAAAAGGCCGGGGCGGAGTCGCCCCGGCCTTCCTGTTTCAATACGATGGGGGCTCGGGGCGGGCTTCTCCGACACGGTTGAAGGGGGCGGCTGGGCCTTTCGCGGACCGCTCGGTGCCTCAGGCCCAAGTGCACCTCGCTGCGAGCCGACCTTTCCATCATTAGGAATCCTCCGTTGCACGCAGGGCCCAATGAGGGCCGCTTCCGGCGCTATCGGCGCAAGGCGCCTGCGCGCCTCCAGCGGCCAGGCCCTGCGGCAACTACGGATCGGCCGGCTCAGCTCCGCTAAAGGCCCAGCACACCCCTACGGGCACAGCGGTCGGCAGTGGGTCTCCGAAGCCCGCCCACTCGCTCCCGGTATAGTCTGCTCAATTCCGCTCCAAACCCAGCAGCCTTCCGCGATATACTCTGTCCGGATTCCCATGAGCACCCTGCCCCGCGAAATCGCCGTAGCCGTTGATTTGGCCGGCTGTCCCAACCGGTGCCGCCACTGCTGGCTTGGCACCGGCCCCAACCGCCGGCTGGGAACGGACGTCCTGCGCCGGGTGGCGGCGGCCTTCCGGGAATGGCGGAAGCCCGGCGAAGCGGCGCCGTATTTCGCCCGCGTCAGCGCCGCCTCGTGGTACCGGGAGCCGGATTTCTCCGATGACTACCGGCAGCTCCACGAACTGGAAAGGGAACTGGGCGGACGCGAACCGGAGCGCTTCGAGCTCCTGAGCATCTGGCGCATCTGCCGCGACCCGGCCTACCTCCCCTGGGCGAAGGAGCGCGGCCCCCGGACCTGCCAGATATCCTTCTTCGGCGGGGCGGAATGGACCGACTGGTTCCACCGGCGCCAGGGCGCCTACCGGGACAACCTCAAGGCGACCGAACTCCTGCTGGAAAACGGCATGGTTCCACGCTGGCAGGTATTCCTGGGAAAACCCATGATGAAAGACCTCGCCGGACTGATGAAACTCGCCGGGGAGATGGGACTGCGGCAAAAGGCCGCCGCGCTGGACGCCGCATTCGACGTCTTCTGCCACGCGCCGGGGTGCGACGGGGAAGGCTTCACCCTCGAGGATATCCGCATCGAGGAGCCTGACCTGGCCGAAATACCCGCGGAGCTCATGGAATCCACCAGGGAACACTTCGGTGGTTCGCTGGACTGGAAGACCGAGGCGGAGCTGACCAGGAAGGCGCTGGACGGCACCGCCCTGCCCCGCGACCTTCCGGAGCACCTATGGTTTTTCGTGAACGCGGACCTCGATATGTTCTCCAACCACGGCGACCTGACTCCGGCGTGGAAACTGGGGAACTTCGAACGGGACGGCCTGGACGCCATCCTGGACGCCTTTGAAAACGACCGGACGCCCGGAGCCCGGGCTTCCCTCCAAAGCGACGACCGGGAACTGGCGGAACGATTCGGCCGGCCGGAAAGCAGGAGCGTTTACTGCCCGGCGGACCTCAGGTCGAGATGGGTAAAGCTAATGGCGGGAGGGAAAGGCCCGAGCCGATAAGGGTGATGGCGTCTGCATCCGCGTTCAAACTCCCGCCATCACGGTGCGGTTGCGGCCGGCCTGCTTCGCTTCATACAGGGCCTCATCCGCGCGCTTCAGCACTTCTTCGGGGTTCCGGCTCGCGTCACTGCGGAAGGCGACGCCGACCGAAATGGTCACCCCTATCGCCGTCCCCGCGCGGGGGTTTTCCGGCGCCTCCGCCCGGGATGCCCAGCCCTGAGCGTGTCGAAGGGCCGGGTCAACCTGCCGGCGCGGCCGGACCGAACGGATGCGGAAAACGCGGGTTTCCAGCGTGGAGCGCGCCGACTCCAGGATGCGGTGGACTTCCTCGCGGGGCGTAGCCTCGAAGACCGCGGCGAACTCCTCCCCGCCGTAGCGGTAGGCGCGCCCGCCCAGCTCCCGGGAAATGTGCGAAGCGATGAACCGCAGGACGCTGTCCCCCTGGTCGTGCCCGAACTCGTCGTTGTAGGCCTTGAAGTGGTCGATGTCCAGCATGGCGATGGCGAAATCCCCCTGAAGTCCGTGCAGGCGCTCGTCCAGCGCGCGCCGGTTGGGGATTTCCGTAAGCTCGTCCACATAAACGCGGTGCCAATACATCGAGAAGAGGCAGTGGAGGAGGATGACCGATATGGCCGTGAACGCGGCCACGGTGTGGAACGACTGGCTCATCGGGTCGGCCAGCATCCGGACCGCGAACAGGAACGGGACCAGCGTCACGAGGAGCGCGGCGGTGAACCTCCGCAGACGCAGGTCCCGCGTGAAGGCGGCCGCAAGGCCGAGCGCCGCCACCGAGCCCAGCCCAATCCAGGGAAGGCCCAGGAGGCGGGGCAGTGACCAGGGAGCCCAGCCCGTCAGCTTCCGCAGCGCCTCCGGCGCCCAGCCGGCCGCGGCGCCCAGCACGACGAAGGGAAGGATGGCCAGCCCGGCCCGGAGGGCGAACCGCCGGTCCAGAAGCGGGCTCTCCTTCCCCGCCAGCACGAAGGCGAAGGAGAGCGGCAGGGCCGTCGCCAGCGCGTCGGATGCGTCCTTCAGCGAATCGGGGGCCAGCAGGAGGCCGGTCCGGCGGAACGCGACGTAGAGGGTGAGGTAGACGAGCGAGGCAAGAAGGATGCGGGTCTGGTTCAGCTTCCATCCCATCAGCCCCACCCCGGCGAGCGCGACCAGGGGCAGGAAAGGCAGGAAACCGGAAGCGGCCGGGCCGGACACCGTCCGTCCGAGCAGGAACGGCCAGAACCACATCACGACCGGGATGAGGCCGATGACGAGGTAGGCTGCCGGCGCCTTCAGGTGGCGTGGCATCTTATTCCCGGAAAGGGGTCAGACCCCTTTTCAAACAGGGGGTCTGACCCCTTTCCCGAGTATCGTCGCCAACTTTCCGGCGGTGTCGCGGGCCAGCGCCATATCGGGTAGGACCAGGTCGGGCAGCCGCGAGAACGGTATCATCTCGGCCGTCACGGGACCGGAATACTTTATCCTCTGGAGCGCCGCCGTCACCTCCGGCCAATTCACGTCGCCCGCCGTGAGGTCGTCGCCGAACCCGTGCAGTCCCCCGCCGCAGTCGCTCCGCACGAAGTTCTTAAAGTGCACCGCCTTGATGCGCTTCCCCAGTATCTCAATCCAGTGGGAAGGATAGCCGTTGATGGCCACGTTTCCCACGTCGAAGTAGGAGCCGACGAGCGGCGACTTGAACTGGTCGATGAAGGTGCGCATGGCCACCGGGTCGGCCAGGAACCAGTTCCACACGTTCTCGAAGGCGATGGTCACGCCAACCTTCTTCGCCATCGGCAGGACCTTCTTCACGCTGTCCGTGGACAGCTTCCACGCGGTGGCATATGGAACCACCGGCTTCGAGGCATCCCACGGGACCGCCACGGCGCCGGGAATCACCAAGACGGCCTTCGCCCCCACCCACGCCGCCGCCTGGAGGTATTCCTTCGTGTAGGCCACGGCTTTCGCCCGCACTTCCACGTCGGGCGAGGAGAGCGAATTGCCCCAGAAGGCCCCGCTCGCCATCGTGGCGATTTTCATCCCCATCCCCGCAGCCGCCTTCCTGATGGAAGCGCATTTCTCCCTGCTGGCCCCCGGGCCGAACTCCGCCCCGTCGTAGCAGAGCTCGACGCCCTCGTAGCCCATCTCCTTCGCTTCCTGGAGGGCCTGCTCCGGCGGCTTCTTCCCGTCGAAACCGCCGATGGTCCAGTAGTTGATCTGCATTACGTTTTTCATGGAGACTTTCCCCCTTGAACCCCCCTCACCCTCCCCTCTCCCCCCCGAAGGGGGGCGAGGGTAAGAAAAAGAGAGAGCCCCTTGCCAGCGATTTGTTCTATTTTATGACTACCAGGACACTGAAAACCGCCATCGCGGAGGCGAGCGGGCGGGCTTCGGAGACCCTCTGCCGACCTATGAGCCTGGAGGGTGCGGGCTGGGCCTGAAGCGGAGCTGAGCCGGCCGTTCCGGAGTCGCCGCGCGGACCGGCCGGCGGAGGCGCGCAGGCGGCCAGGCCGCCGCAGCGGCGTAGCCGGCATTCCCTGGTCCGGGCGTGCGACGGAGGATGCCTCTCGATGGCAAGGCCGGCTCGCAGTGAGGTGCACTTGAGGCCACGGCACCGAACGGTCCGCGGAAGGCCCAGCCCCACCCGGATGGCGTGTCGGAGAAGCCCGCCCCGAGCCTCCATTCCGATCAAAACTTAACCCGAACTGGTTTCCCGGTCAGCGCGGATTTTACCTCGGCCTCGACCAGTTTCACGCTTTCCATGGCCCCTTCGGGCGTCACCACCTTCGATGCCCTCTTCTTCCTCAGGCACCCGATGAAATGCGCCAACTCATGCCCCCAGCCGTCGCCAGCCGGGACCTTCACGTCCTTCGTCCCCCCCTTCTTCAGGTGAAGCTTCATCTGGAGGGTGGGCGGGCAGTCCAGCGTGGCCCTTTCCATGGCGATGGTGAACGACATGCTGAACGGATAGCCCGCGGCGTATTCCCAGGCACCCTCGGCCAGCACCATCTTCCCCGGGCCGTACCCGAAGGACGTCACGATGTGGTCGGGGCGGCGCTTCCCCAGCCCGGCATAGTGGCTGGAGACCGTCCGGGGCTTCCCGAAGCAGTAAAGGACGAAATCCGTGTCGTGAATGTGCAGGTCCAGCGCGGCCACGCCGCTCTTCCCCGGGTCCTGGAGCCAGTTCTTCCACGACCAGGTCGGCGTGGACGAGAGGCGGCGGAATACGGCGGAGACGACCTTCCCGTATTTCCCGCTCTTCACGATTTCCTGCGCCACGGCGTAGTGCGGCCAGAAACGGATGCACTGGGCGACGAAAAGCTTGCGCCCGGATTTCCGCGCCGCCTTGACCATGCGCGCGGCCTCCCGGGAGTTGATGGCGATTGGCTTCTCGCAAATGACGTGCTTGCCGGCCTTGAGGGCCATGACGGCGTACCTGGCGTGAAGGAAGGTCGGAAGGGTGATGTCCACGACATCGAGCCCCGGGTCGGCGAACATCCTGCGCGCGTCGGAATAGACCCTGATGCCCCTGAGGTCGGTCCTTTTGCCGGCCCCGCCGATGTTGCCGCCGATGCTCGACCAGTCCCCGGCCCTCTTTTTCGGGTCGATGTCGCAGATGGCGGCGACCTTCGCGCCCGGTATCCCCTGGTACTTGCCGAAGTGCATCCTTCCCATGAACCCTATGCCGACTATCCCGATCCTCAATGCCATGTCATCCTCCGTTCCGCGCCATCCGAATGAACCCTATTCTCGCCCCATCGCCCCCCCGCCGCAAGGCCGGCGGACCGGTAGGGAGGCCGCGCAAGTGAGTGGCTATGCCACCACGGCGGCGACGGCGGCCGGGGTACCCTGCGGGTCGGCCGCCTAGTGTCCGAAGCGCAACGCGCGAAGGACCCGTATTTGAGCCCCGGCGCTTCCCCCCGGGAAGCGCACTTCAAATAAAATCAAAGAGGCCGGAAGCCCCAGCCCGCTTCCGGCCCCTTCCCCGTTCCCTTCAAAATGTCCTATGCGTTCGGCTCCTTCTCGGCGGCCTCCTGGCAGGAGATGCAGAGGCGGGCCTGCGGCACGGCCTCGAGCCGCGGCATGTCGATGGGCTTGTTGCACACATCGCACACCCCGTAGGTCCCCTCCTCCATCTTCTTGAGGGCCTCCATGATGTCCCCCAGGGTCTGGCGCCCCGCCTCAGATATGGCGAAGGAGGACTCCTGGCCGTAGGCCTCGGTGGCGGCATCGTAGGGGTCCTTGGCGCCCGGCGAAACGGCCTCGCGGCCCTCCTCCTCCTCCTTCGTCACGCTGGAGAGTATCTCCGCCTTCTTGGAAAGAAGTATCTCCCGGAACTTCTTGACCTGGTCTTTCGTCATGTTGGGTTTCCCTTTTTCAACTGGGGATTACCTCAGGAACTTCCGCGCTTTCCGGCATCCGTTCCCGGGGTGTTTTCATTTAGCACGAAGGCCAGCATCTTGTCAAAATCAACGTCCTTGGAAACGGAAGAGAGCGGCGCCTCGACTATGCGCACGAACCTGCCCGAAACATCCGCCTGCCCGTTGACGCGCCCCCCCGAGCGCACCAGGTCCGCGAGGTATTCCACGATTTCCTTCGAGATGTATTCCCCCGGCGCCAGCAGGGGAATGCCGGGCGGGTAGGGGCACAGCAGTTCCGCCGAGACCGCGCCCGCGGCCTCGGAAAGCGGAACCCGGCGCGTCCGCCCGAACAGCGCATCCCGCGGCGTCAGGAGCGTCTTGATGTTCTGGAGCGAGGGAAGGGGAAGCGCCAGCCGGCTCGCATGGAGGCCCCGGTACTGCCTTTCCAGGGACCTGATGGCGCGGACGAGCCGCTTCATGTGGGTCCAGGTATTCCCCTGCCCCACGAGAAACAGGACGTTCTGCACGTCGGCCATCTCCGCCTGCAGCTTGTAGTCGCGCCGCAGGCGGTGCGCCACCTCGAATCCCGAAACCGCCCAGTCGAAGTGCACCAGGAGCCTCAGCTGGTCGAACTGGAACACCCCCGGCCCCCCGCAATGCTCCGGCCCGAAGCACTTCACCCCCGGAACCTTGTTCAGGGCCTTCGCCGTCTCGCGCGACATTTCGATGACGCGGCTGAGCATCTTCCTTCCGGAAACCGCCATCTGCAGGCGCGCCACATCGAGGGAAGCCATGAGGACGTAGGAAGGGCTGGTGGTCTGGAGCATCTGGAGCGCCATGCGCAGGCGGGCCTTGTCGACGCGGCCGGCCTTCATGTGGAGCATGGATGATTGCGTCATGGCGCCGAGTATCTTGTGCGTCGACTGCGCCGAGAGGTCCGCCCCGGAAGACATGGCCGACGGCGGCAGGGCGTCGTGGAACGCGAAGTGCGGCCCGTGCGCCTCGTCCACGAGCGCGATGGCGCCGGACCGGTGCGCCATCGCCACGATGTGGGGGAGGTCGGAGGCCTGCCCGTAATAGGTGGGGTGCATCACCATCACCGACTGGACCCCCGGGTTGGCCTTCAGCGCCTCCATGACCTGCGAAACCTCGATGTTCCCGTAGATTCCCCAATCCTCGATGATGGGGGGCGTGACATAGACCGGCTGGGCGCCCGTCAGGATTAGCCCGGCAAAGGCCGACCGGTGCGCGTTGCGCGGCATGATGACTTTCTCGCCCTGCCGCAGGGTCGCCCAGAACATGGCCTGGTTCCCCACCGAGGTTCCGTTGACGAGGAAGTAGGTCTCGTCGGCGCCGAACGCGCGCGCCGCCAGCTTGTGCGCGTCCCGGATGACGCTCCGGGGGTTGTGGAGCGAGTCCACCTCCTCGAGGAGGGTAAGGTCGATGGCGAACACCCTGCTTCCGAGGAAATTACGGAACGGCGCATAGACGCCCCGGCCGTGCTTGTGGCCGGGGGTGTGGAAGGAGACCTTGCGGGAGCGGGCGTAGGCGACGAGGGCCTCGAAAAGCGGCGCCCTCCGCATCTCTTTGTCTACTTTTTCTTCCATCCCAATCCTAAATCCTTTCCCGGGGGGAGGCAGCCCCTTCGACTCGGGCACCAAGTGCCCTCGCTCAGGGCTAGGAGGGCCACAATGGAGCCCGTCGGGACGCACTCCGCGAAGCGGGAGTGAAAAATGGTTTCCATACCTCTAGCGTCGCGACGCTCCTGCGTCGCCAGGGGGGCGGAGCCCCCCTCCGAGCCGAATTTCTCGTCGTCGTTTACGCCCATCCCCTTAAATCGCGGTAAACATCGGGTGGTTGTCCTCGATGACGTCACCCTTCTTCGCGTAGGCGTTGCGCAGGTACTTGGGCACCTGGAAGATGCCCTGGTGCGTTATCCCGTCGTAGTAGCCAAGCTCGCCCAGGCCGCGCTTCTTGATGCGCTTGTCCACCTCGCCGACGGACAGCTTCACCGGGTCCAGTTTCTTCGAGCCGATGGCGATGCCCCAGGGAAGGTCGAAGGAGGCGACCTCTATGGAGAAGGAGCGCACCACCGGGAAGACCGCCTTGAGCGTGCGCATTATCATGGCGTGCATCGCGAGGTCGGTGCAGGCGGTGGTGCCCGACTGGATGGACACCAGCCCGTTGGGGGTCAGCCGCTCCGACACGATTTCATAGAACTCGCGCGTGAACAGCAGGTAGGAGGGCCCACCCTCCACCGGCTCGGTTATGTCCACGATGATGATGTCGTAGGTCCCCTTCTTCGCGTCGGCGAGGAATTTCCGGCCGTCGGCCGTGAGGCACCGGGCGCGCTTGTCCTTGAAGGCGCCCGCGTTCCACTCCGGAAGGTATTTCTCGGACATCTTCATCACATCCTCGTCGATGTCGATCTGGACTCCTTCCTTCACGGTGCGGTGCTTCAGGACCTCCCGCAGGGTGGCCCCCTCCCCGCCGCCGATGATGGCAACCCTCTTGGGTTCCGGGTGGGTGATCATCGCCGGATGCACCAGTCCCTCGTGGTAGATGAACTCGTCCCTCTCGGAGGACTGCATCTTCCCGTCGAGAAGCAGGCATTTCCCGAAGGCGTAGGATTGGGCTATTTCCATGGTCTGGAACTTGCTCTCGGAGGTGATCAGGAAACGCTCCATGGCATGCATGTGCGCCTCGTGCGGAGAGGTGAACTCAATGAACCAGCGGCTGTTCCTTACATCAACGCCGGGTGTCGTGTTTCCGGGCATGTCAGGCGACCCGCGAGCCGCGCGTTAGGCCGCGACCCGGACGGCGGGCGTGGGCTTGGGCTTGTGGCGGAGCTGTGAGACGTCCATGACCCCCCGCTTCGTCTCGAAAGTCGTGAAGTGCTTCGCCTTCAGCTTTTCCTGCATGTAGTAGAAGCACTCCCAGGGGTCCACGTCCTCTCCGCAGGTGAAGATGTCCACCGCCGCATAGCCGTACTCAGGCCACGTGTGGATGGCCAGGTGGGACTCTGAAATGACCACCACTCCGCTGACCCCGTAGGGGTTGAACTGGTGGATGAGCGTCTCGATGATGGTGCAACGCGCCGCGCGCGCCGCGTCCTCGAGCATCTCCTTCAAAGCCGCCGGCTTGTTGAGCAGGTTGACATCGCATCCGTAGAACTCGATCAGTATTTGTTTTCCGAGAGATTCCAACCCTATCTAGCCCTCCTCAAAAGAAAAGGGAGGCGCCGATGCAAGCGGCGCCTCCCCTGTTGTTCCCCGAATCAGCGCCGGCCCATCCGACGCCCAAAAGACAATGATCCGTAATCCCATTGTTCACTCTATCGAATCTGACTTTTACGTTCATTCTCTCTTGCTGACTAAAAAAGTAACATACGCTTGGTGTTGTGTCAAGTTTTTTCCTGGTTTTTTTCGCTGATTTCCGGACCGGACGACGGACGCCGCGCGGGTTCCGGAGCCGCCGCGCGAGCTTCCGGCGGAGTCCGTCGCGCCGGGCGGAAGCGAAACGGGCCGCTCGCGTGCCTTGATGCGTGGAATCGTGCTCTCTAATTCTGGATTCTCGGCAACCGGTTAAAAATAAAAACCAATTTAAATCCTCTTTTATGAGGGCGGCCCGGTCTTTCGCGGACCGCTCGGCGCCTTAACCTATCCGTGCCTCACTGCGAGCCTGATTTGCCATCAGTAGGCATCCTCCGTCGCACGCGGGGCCCTTAGAGGGCCGCTTCCGGCGCTGTCGGCGCATGGCGCCTGCGCGCCTTCAGCGACCAGGCCCCGCGGCGACTATGGACCATCAGGCTCAACTCCGCTCCAGACCCGGGCCGCCCGCATTGTTCGGCGCTGGTCCTCCCAGCGCCCATGTTTGGCGAAGGGGCGTGCTCCGCGGGCCCTCTGCCGGCCGATTCGGAGTTGCCGCACGCCCCGGTCGGCGGAGGCGCGCAGCGGCCCTGCCGCGGAAGCGCCGAAGCCGACCTTCTTCGGGGCGTGCCAGCAACGGAGAATGCGCGGCCACGGTGCCGAGCCCCGCAGGGGCGAGGCGAGCGCAAGGCCGGCAGTGGAGTGAGCCCCGCACGGTGGGCGGGGCGAACGTGCCCAAGGAGCGCGCCCCCTGAGCCATAAGTATCAGGTAATAGATTTACACAACAGGAGATGTCCGGTTCTTAACTATTCGGCTTTTTTCCCGATTCCCGAGAAGGCTTCCAGCATCCGCACGTTGCGCGCGGCGAGCGCGTCGTCCGGCTCCGCCTCGAGTATCTTCCGGAAGACCCGGAGGGCGTCCGGATAGCGCTGGGCGTCCAGGTAGATGTTGCCGAGCATCTTCAGGGGCGGCGTCCAGTCCGGGCGCAGCCTGGCCGCCTCCTCGAACTCGGCGATGGCTTCCCCCGTCTTTCCCGTCTCCTTCAGGCACTGCCCCAGGGAGGCGTGGGCGCCAGCGGGCCCCTCGCCGTGGAAATCCGGCCAGGCGAGCGCACTCCTGAACAGCCTTATGGCATCCGCCGGGCGGTGCTGGCCCATCAGGACGAATCCCCTCCGGTAGTCGGCATAGGCGTAGTAGGAAAGCATGCTCCGGGTGTCCGTGTCGCGCTTGAGGCGGGAATCGAAGATTCCCCGCAGGGTCCGCCAGCGCCTGAAATCCGCCCACTCCCCCAGGATGTCCGCGTTCGCCAGCTCGGCCAGGTTCCGGACATGCCGGTAGGCGGCGCCCCGCGGCTCGACGTCCACCTTCTCGATGGCCTCGAATATGACCGAGAAATAGACCGGCCGTCCCGGGTCCGCTTTCAGCAGGTCGGAAACATAGGGCAGTTTCTTCGCCCAGGCGTCGGCCCCCTTCGGATAGAGCAGCTGGACCCGCGCCCGCTCGTCCTTCGCCCAGTCCACCGGAAGGAAATTGGCGTTGATGAGGATGACGCCGGGCTTCACGCCCATGACGTCGTGCATGAACCAGAGCGGGAACAGGTCGTAATCACCGTAGGCCACGAGGAGGGAGTCGGACTCCACGCTCCGCAGGATGGCCCGGGAGAAGTCCCACGCGAACAGGTGCCTGCTCCGGTCGGACTCCAGCCGGTGCGAAACCCCCTCGAAGCAGGCCCACAACAGCCCGGCCGCCAGGACCGCCGCCCCCGCGCCGGCCCGGCGCCTGCCAGCCAGCGCCGCCGCCCCCGCGAGTCCGGCCGCAATCCAGAGGGAGAAAACCAGGAAAGTCGGGATGTAGTAGGTGCGGATGGCGATTCCGGTGAGGCTGAAATTGACGCAGTAGAACAGGCCCGCGGCCCACGCCGCCCCGGTCAGCGCCGCGAGCCAGGGGCGCGAGCGCACGAGCTTCCAGAATCCCCAGGCGCCAACCGCGATGCCGAGCCACCCGAACTGGGCGGGCAGGTGGTGGATGAGGTAATCCCAGACCCGTATCGCGACATCAGAGGGCTTCCAATAAAACATGCGGTACTGGTAGGTCGACCCGGAAAAATATCCCAGCCAGCGGGAAAGCGAGGAGGGGTCGTTCCAGTTGTGGAGCGGATGCGCCGCCGCCCGGACCGGCGGGTGGATGAACTTTACCGACAGCCCCAGCAGGACCATGAAGATGAGGAAGCCGGCCGTGCGCGGGCGCGCCGATTCAGGCAGGCGCTTCAGGCCCCACCAGGCCGCGACCAGCAGGGCGGGGGCAAAATACACGGTCTGGCCGTGGTGGCTCGCGCTCAACCCGAAGGCCAGCCCCGCGAGCGGCAGCCATGCTGCCGGGGTCCGCCTGCCCGCCATCCCCCAAACCATCACGGCGAGCAGGAGGGAATTGAAGAACAGGTTGGTCGCGTACTTCTCCGCGATCACCGCCTGCCACCAGATACCCGGCGCAAGACCCAGCAGCCACGCGCCGAGGACGGCAGGAACCCGGACGGACCACGAGGAGGGCGAAGAAAGATCCGTCCCGCGCCTGGCCGGCCGCTCCGCCGCGGGAGCGGACAGAAGCCGCACGGCGGTGACCGCAGCCAGCCCGCAGCCAAGCGAAGCCATCGCCGCCGACAGGAGGTTCATCCGGAAAGCCGGATCACCCGCCTTAAGGACCATCGCCAGCCGGCCGATGAGGGTATAAAGGGGGTATCCCGGTGGGTGGGTGACCCCCAGGCAGAAGGCCGCCCGGATCATCTCCCCGCCATCCTCGAGGGGCACCGTGGGGGACAGGGTCAGCAGGTAGATCACAAACAGCGGAACGGACGCAGCGAGGAAGGTTATCGCGCTCATATCAAAGACCGCAGAAGAACGGGGCGGACGTGGTCCGGAGCGGAGCTGAGCCGGCCGATCCGTAGTCGCCGTGGGGCCTGGCCGCTGGAGGCGCGCAGGCGCTTTGCGCCGTCAGCGCCGAAAGCGGCCCTCTCCGGGCCCCGCGTGCGACGGAGGATGCCCCAAGAAGGGCAAGGCCGGCTCCGCAGGGAGGCGCACATTGTGGCGAAGCGCCGACCGGTCCGCGAAGGACCCGTCCGCCCCTTCTGACCAATCCACAATGTAAACCCAGTTATCACTTGTTCGGGCGGCGGACGGACGGCAGGAGGCTCCACACGGAGGCGATAAGCCCCGCCACTGCGCCACCGACCGCCAGCATCCAGTCGGCCGCGTGCGGCCAGAGCGGAAGCTGTGGGAGGTTTTTCAGTGGCAGGATGCCGGCGTAACGGACCCCCGCGCCGGCCGCCTCCAGGATGGCCGCCGCGGCGAGCGAGGAAACCAGGCCCGGCACCGCCACGGCGCGCAGGGCGCGCATCCAGAGCGTTCCCAGGCCCGCCCCCATCCGCGTCCAGCGCGCCGCCTCGGTCTCCTGCAGGGTGCCGCACAGGCCAAGAGCCCCCAGCACGACCAGCAAACCGGCCAGCCCCGCCGCCGTCGAGGCCGCCTCGACCGTCCCGCGCAGTTGCTGCCCGCCCGCGATGAGCTGGGACAGGAAGGTCTCCGGCACCCGCACGGACGCCACCCCGGGCTGCATTCCCAGCCAGGCCGCCGCGGTATGGTAGGACTCGACGGAGGCCGGGCACAGGGTCACGCGCAGGGAGCGGAGGAAGGGGTTGCCGCCGTAGGCCTCGAGGAGGGAGCGGGCGCGCTCGTCCTTGGCCGCCTCCGCCTGGGCCTCGTCGGCCGACACGAACCTGACCTCGCAGGCGAAGGGCTGTTCCTGGACCGACTTCACGAGGGTCTCCACCTGGTAGGGCACGACCGTCTCGCCGAAGAACGCCTCGAGGACCACGGGAGGCCGGCTCGCGGCCAGCCATTCCGGGAGGCCGAGGCGGGCCCACAGTGCTAGCCCGACCATCATCCAGCCGACGGCCATCAAGCCCAGGGACGCCCGCCGCCCGGCCGAGGGCGGCACCTGCCCAAGCCAGGGAACCATCCCGCCGCTCACCGGCCCGCCCCCGGAAGTTCCATCTGGACGGACCGGCCGCCCCATTCCGCGGCCTTGCCCTCCGGGCCTCCCGCCACGAGGCAGGCCCCGCCCTCGGACAGGTACTTCCGCAGGTCATCGGCAAGCCAGCCCGGCAGGGATGTGCCGAAGAAATTCGGCCAGTCCACGAGCAGGAGGTGCGGCCGGCGGGCCAGCGCCCGCGCCCCGGAAAGCGCGGCCCGCTCCCCCCGCGAAAGCTCGCAGAAAGGCAGGCCCGCGGCGCCGGTGAGGGAAGCCTTCTCCAGCGCCTCCCGGGAAGCGCCGCAGCTGCGTTCCCAGAGCTGGCCGGCGCACCACGGGCCAAGCGCCAGCCAGGTCGCCACCGGGTCACGGTCGTCAACCTCGTCGTCGCGCACCAGCGATATGCCGCGGCGGAGCTGCTGGCGCGCGTGGAAGCCGGCGCGGGCCGGGCTGGTGCCGTTGACGAATACGTTTCCGGCGGTGGGCGCCGCAAAGCCGAGCGCCATGTCAAAAAGGACGCTCTTGCCCGAGCCGGACGTCCCCTCGAGCCAGACCAGTTCACCCGCCTTCACCTCGAGGCTGATATCGGCAAAAAGCCACTTTTCGCCCAGCTTCTTCCCCACGTGCAGGTATTGGAGCACGCCTAATTTCCCCCCGACTGGGACAGCTTCTTCATGCTGCGCAGGGCCTGCCTGGTGCGCTCCTCGTTCTCGACCAGCGCGAACCGGACAAACCCCTCCCCCTCCGCCCCAAAGCCGACCCCCGGACTGACGGCCACCGCCGACTTCTCCAGCAGGAGCTCGGCGAACTTGAGCGAGCCCATGGACCGGAACTTCTCCGGGATGCGGGCCCAGACGTACATGGTCGCGCGGGGCGTCTCCATCTCCCAGCCCATCTTCCGCAGGCCTTCCACCATTATGTCGCGGCGGACCCGGTACACCTCGGCGATTTCATGGCAGGGGGCCAGCCCGGCCCGCAGGGCGGTGATGGCCGCCACCTGGATGGGGGTGAAAATGCCGTAGTCCAGGTAGGACTTTATCTTGGCGAGCGCGGCGACGACGGCCGCGTTGCCTACCATGAAGCCGACCCGCCAGCCCGCCATGTTATAGGACTTGGTCATGCTGAAGAACTCCACCCCCACCTCCTTCGCGCCCTTCGCCTGGAGGAACGAGGGGGCCTCGTACCCGTCGAAGGTGAGGTCGGCGTAGGCGAGGTCATGGATGACCAGGAGGCCGTGTGCGCGCGCGAAGGCCACCACCCCGTCGAAGAAACCGGGCTCCACCGTCACGGACGTCGGGTTGTGCGGGAACGAGAGGATGAGCATCTTGGGTTTGGGTTGCAGCGGCGCCACCGTGGCCTCGAGCCGTGCCACGAGGTCGCGGGGGTCGCCCAGCGGCAGGGTCACGACCGAGCCGCCGGCCAGCAGGACCCCATAGGTGTGGATGGGGTAGGTCGGGGAGGGCACGACGACCTTGTCCCCCTCATCGAGCAGGGCGAACATCAGGTGCGTGAGCCCCTCCTTCGAGCCGATGGAGACGATGGCCTCGGTCTCCGGGTCGATTTCCACGCCGTAGCGGGCCTGGTAGCGCTTCGAAATCTCGCGCCGCAGGTGGAGGAGGCCCCGGGAGACCGAATAGCGGTGCGCCTTGGAATCGCGCGCCACCTCGCACAGCTTGTCGATGATGAAATCCGGGGCGGGATGGTCCGGGTTCCCCATGCCGAAGTCGATGACGTCCACGCCGCGCGCGCGCGAAGCCGCCTTAAGCGCGTTGATGCGCGCGAACATGTATTCGGGCAGGCGCCTGATGCGCCCGGCCATGATGCTTCCGGCGGCCTTGTCCATGGGGATATTCTAGTTTACTTTCGCGGGAACCGCCCTACTTCACGGCAGGCGGCGTTTCCCATTCAACCGGCGGAGGAACTGAGGTTCCCCCAGTGGGGCCATCCAAGCTGCTTTCGCGAATCCTTTCTACCGGTTTGCCTGCGCTTGCCGATATGGACGAAAAACGGACCGATAGGGTCGCGTAGTGGCTGAGTCCCAACGCACCCATCGGCACTGCGGCGTAGTCGAACTGGAAGCCCAATCCCGACTCCATGCGCCACAGGAGGCCGATTCCAAGCGTCATCGCCGTCCCCTCGACGCTTCTTCCCGTAGAGCGCACGCCTCCCCGCAGGAACAGCGTCGTGCCGGGGGCGTCGGAGCGCCCAAACC
>Ga0315282_10003042_pt1 | contig 30320 bp, 27 predicted proteins | sample YL17G07_20_MG_FD_203693 | JGI IMG/M metagenome (GOLD analysis project Ga0315282, IMG submission 203693) | Sediment microbial communities from Yellowstone Lake, YNP, Wyoming, USA - YL17G07_20 | ecosystem: Environmental > Aquatic > Freshwater > Lake > Sediment | place: USA: Wyoming | collected... | reverse complement strand
CTCCCCCGCCGCCGGCCAAAAAAGCAGCGAGCTCCCAAGCCAAGCGCATCAAGCCCGTCCAGACCCAGACTTCCTTCGAGGCCGGCAAGCTCGTCGCTCCCGTCGAAATCCCCGATCAGATCGCCGAAGAACAAATCTCCGATGTCGGCATTGAAGGCGGTGTTGAAGGCGGTGTTGAAGGCGGCGTCATCGGCGGTGTCCTGGGAGGCGTCGTCGGCGGTGTCCTGGGAGGCGTCGTCGGCGAAGTCGAAGCCCCGGTCCGGGCCATCGGCGAGATCAAACCCCCCAAGCTCATCAAACAGGTGGACCCGCTTTATCCGGAGATCGCCCGCCAGGCGCGGGTCGAAGGGATCGTCATCGTTGAAGCCACGACCGACATTTACGGCCGCGTCCAGAACATGAAAGTTCTGCGGTCGATCCCGCTTTTGGACCAAGCGGCCCTCGACGCGGTACGCCAGTGGGTCTATGAGCCGATGATCATCAACGGCCGCCCCCGCGGCGTCATCTTCACGGTGACGGTTCGGTTTACGTTAAAGTAAAAAAGCTAACATGGCTTTCCAATATTAAAAGGAGGTTCTTAAATGCAATTTGACCTAGTCTCCATGTGGCAATCCATGAGTCCATTGGCCAAGGGAGTTGCTTTCATCCTAATCTTTCTCTCCATCGTTTCTCTCTATATGTTCATCGAAAGAATGTTGAGCTACTCGCGTGCCAAGAACAAATCCAAAGCCATCGCTCCCAAGCTGGCGGACTTGTTGAAGAATGGACAGATTAAAGAGGCCCTGACGCTCGCTTCCAAGCAGGAGAACAAAGGAAGCCATCTGGCCCGGGTGACGGCGGCCGGAATCACGGAATTCTTGGCGGGCCGAGAGTTCAACCTGGGCTTTGAAGAACAGATCGGGACGGCCCAGAGAGGCTGCGACCGGGCGGCATCGATTTTCAGCCAGGAGCTGCGGAAAGGGCTGGCCATTCTGGCCACGATCGCGACGTCCTCCCCCTTCATCGGCTTGTTCGGCACGATTTCCGGCATCATCAACGCTTTCCGCGGCATGGCCCTGACCGGCTCGGGCGGCATCGGCGCTGTGGCCCAGGGCATCGCCGAGGCTCTGATCACCACCGCCTTCGGGATCGCCGTGGCCATTATCGCCCTGTGGTTCTACAACTTTCTCAACTCCAGGGTTGAGGTCTATGACGCCGAAATGTCCAACACGTCGTCCCAAGTCCTCGACTTCTTCATCCGCAGACAGCAGGCGAAATAGAGGCAGATCATGGGAATTTCAATCGGGGGCGCAGAGAAAGTAAGATCCGAGCCCAATGTCGTTCCCCTCTGCGACGTTCTCCTCGTGCTGCTGATCATTTTCATGGTCGTAACACCTCTCGTCCGCCAGGGTGTCGACCTCAAGCTGCCGACGGCCATGAATGCCATCAAAATGCCGGAAAACGTAGACGTCACCATGTACATCCGCAAGGACGGGACCGTCTATATCAACCAAGACAAGGTCACCGATCTTGAAAGACTCCAGACCCAACTCGAAGAAGCGTTCCTGACCGTTCAAGACAGGAAACTCTATCTCCGGGCCGATGGAGAACTGGAGTACGGAAAGCTCATCGAGATTTACCTGAAGATACGGGAAGCCGGCATCGAGAACATCGCGATCATCACCGAGGCGAAGACAGAAAAGGGCGGCTGATTTTTTTGTTTTATGACTCCCATCGAGGGGAAAGCGTCTCTTCGACAGCGCGCTTTCCCTTCGGTTCCCACCCCATAGCATCCCGCCACATTTGAGTGTTTTCCATACATAAATAAAGCGGCACCCGCTCTCCGCCGTTTTTTCGAATGAGCCCGACCACCTGCCGGAATAGCTCCAGGCGCAAAGGCCGGAAATAGCGGGATTTGCCGTCTTGTCCCGCGATGAATTCCTCATAGATGATTTTCGATTCGGGAAACCTCGTCTGGATGACCTTTTTAAGGGGCGGAGGGAAGCGGAAGCTTCCCAAGCTGATCCAGGCGATGCGGGCGGCCGGGACCGCTCCGAAAAGAGAGCGGACGACTTCGGCATATCCGTTCTTCCAGCCTAAATGCCTGAGGAGCGGGTCGAAATGAAAGCCGACACGGAATCCCCTCCGGGCCAGGATTCGGGCGGCTTCAAGGCGGGCTTCTATGAGAGGGGCATTCCTTTCCTCCTCCCGGGCCATTCTTTCGGTGTTCAATGACCAGGATACGACAATATTTTGGGGAGGATCGAGCCCGAGAAGGTTCTGGATGTTCGTCGTCTTGGTCTTGAACTCAAAATCGATGTTCGGCCATTTTCGAAAATAGGCGATAAAGTCCCGCGAGAAATCCGTCAGGTGATCGAGGGCCAGAGAATCGCCGAGCTCGCCCGTGCCGAGACGCAGATATCTCGTCCGGAACTTCTCGAGAAAACGATCCAGCTCTGTCCACAGGTCTTCCGTATTGACCTGGACGCTGATCCAGGGCTCGGCCAAGTAATTCTGGAGGATGCAGTAAGTGCAATCGAGCGGACATTGAAGGATCAGGTTGATAATAAAATAGTTGCAGCCGAGATAACGCGGCGTGCAAGGGCAGGGTTTGATGAACCTCCCTTTTTGTCTCGTCAGCCAAAGAGATCTTTTGCCCTCCCGGAGCGGGTCCTTGGCCTCGAGAACCTTTTCGAGGATGGCCCTCTTTTCAGAGGCATTCCGGATAACGGTCCGCGGGACGTGTTCCAGCCGCGACAAAATTCTCTGCGCTGTCGGATGATCCCGGCATCTCTCGTCGATGTAAACCCTTTCGGGGATATAGGCCGGTTCAGGCCTTTGTTTTTCTTGTTTTTTTCTCATGTTTCCAAAGTTCCCGCAATTCACGCTTTGAAGCCAGCTCCCCGATGAGCGCGGCGCGGGCCATGAATTCCTCCTCGTTCCTGAAACGAAATTTCACCGTCATCTCATCATCCTCAAAGAAAGGGGCCGGTTCGAGGCCGATGTCTTTGGGCCAATCCAGTTTTTTCACGGCGGTTTCGAAATCCATTTCCCAGGAGGAAAAGCGCGGAAATCGCAATTTCCGGAGGGCCCGCCGGACGCGCTCGGATTTCTGGAGCGGAGGCCATTTGTCCGATTTCAGGATCGACCGGATCTCTTTTTTTCCCAGGATCCAGCGAGGCGCCAGGTTCGTCTTTTTGGATATCTCCCGCAGGTCTTCAAGAATCTCTTTTTGCTTGTTCCGTCCGAGCGGCCAAAGGAGAGGAGCCATCGCTTTTTGATCGTCGGCCTTGAACTCGGCCAGGAGTTGGGCCAAGGAAAACGGAAGATTCTTCTCGACGATCATTCTTTTGATTTCGGGCCGAAAGCGAGCTATGGCGAGATGGCCTTCCAGATAAGATTTCGTCGGAGGGATGTCGAGCCAAGGCATGATCTTTCTCCGGATCTTGCGCTCCGGCAGACCGAACTTCAGGAGCTTCGCCAGGATCTCCGCTTTTTCCAAATATGAGAATTCTCGAACAGCCAGGTTCTCCTGAACGCCAAAGAGGAAGGCTTTTTGATCGTCCGGCTCGTCATGAATCGACGTCGTGATAAAAGAAAGCCCCAGTTTTTGGCAGGCCAGAACCCTTTTCCAGCCCGTGACAAGGACCCATCGTCTCCCCCGCTTCGCCACGACCGGCGGCTGGAGCAGCCCGATTTTTCGGATGGATGATATCAGCCTCTCGAGTGAAAAATATTCGGAGGTCATAAAGCGCCTGTCGCCGAGGTCGATATCCCGTAAGGCGAGAGTCCTTTGTTCAAGGGTCTTGAGCATGATTCGATATTTTACAGGATAAAGGCGCTTTCTTCTATCGGTTCTCCTCCATTTCATGTGGATTAAGGATGATCGGACACAAAATGGAAGAGAACCATACTATCAAATGAAGTTTGACCCAGCTCGCCTAATTTGATATTTTACTCCTCTCCATGGTTGCCTCGGAATCCATCATCCGCCCCAAGCCTTTCAAGAGCTTCCACGGGGAAAGGGTCGTTTACGTCCCGGTGGATGTCCCCTCGGGCAGTATCCAGAAACATCTCCGCAAAAATTCCTCATTCGCCAAAACAACGGAATGGGGAACGCTCTTCCAGCTGGACGATAAAACAGTTCTTTTTCAAGCCATGGGCGCGCCCCTGGCGGTCATGACTCTGGAACGGCTTATCGCCGGAGAGGCCAAAGAAATTTATCTTCTCGGATTTTGCGGATCGCTCGATCCCAGGCTCAAAATCGGGACGGCCGTCAGCCTGGATAAGGCACTCGCCGAAGAGGGAACATCCCGCCATTATGCTCCCCGCAAAAAGTATTTTATGGCTTCACCGGATCTTCGCCGGTCCATCGAAAAAAAACTCACCTCCGGACGCCTTCCCTTTGTGCGAGCGGCCGGCGTGACGACCGATGCCCCGTTCCGGGAAACGCCGGCCTGGCTTCGCTCCATGCGGCGCAGGGGCTGCGATACCGTGGACATGGAGGCCTCGGCGGTTTTTGCTCTGGCCGGATATCGCCGCGTTCAGGCCGGGGCGCTGCTCGTCGTCAGCGACGAACTCTTTTCCGAGAAATGGCAACACGGTTTCTTCGGGGCCGGACTCGAAGACAAAGTCAAAGAATATTTCTTCCCTTTTTTATCATGAGCTGGAAAGTTTTGATCACGCATCGGCTTCTTCCCGAAGCGACGGCCTATCTCAAGAAAAGAGTGAATGTCGAGTTCTGCCCCGAGAAAGGCGTTCTCTCCAAACGAGACATCATCTCCCGGATCGGGGATAAGGACGGACTCCTCTGCCTCCTGACGGATGAGATCGGACGCGACATCATTGAAGCGGCTCCGCGCCTCCGCATCATCGCCAACTGCGCGGTCGGCACCGATAATATCGACCTCGCCTCCTCCCGGCAAAAAGGAATTCTCGTGACGAATACGCCGGGCGTTCTAACGGAAACCACGGCCGAGCTGACCTGGGCCCTAATCCTGGCCGTGGCCCGGAAGATCCCCCAGGCCGATATTTTCACGCGCCAAAAATCCTTCAAGGGCTGGAAACTCGACCTTTTCCTGGGAAAAGACATCCAGGGCAAGCGCCTGGGCATTATCGGCCTGGGCCGGATTGGAAAGGCCGTCGCTCACAGGGCGGCAGCCTTCGGCCTGGAGATTTTTTATTATGACCGCCGCCGCTTGAGCCTTGAGGAAGAAAAAAAATACCGGGCTGCATTCCTCCCTTTGGACGACCTCCTTCGGACGGCGGACATCATCTCCATCCATGCTTCGCTCACTGAAGAATCGCATCACCTGATCTCCGCCAAGAAGCTGCGGCTGATGAAAAAAGACGCTTTTCTGATCAATGTCGCCCGAGGCCCGATCGTCGATGAAAAGGCGCTGGCCGACGCCCTGGAAGAAGGACGCCTCTGGGGAGCGGGCTTGGACGTCTATGAACGGGAGCCGGTCATCGAAAAGAAGCTTTTGCGCCTTAAAAACGTCGTCCTTCTGCCCCACCTAGGCAGCGCCACGTTCGAGACGCGCCTCAAGATGGCCATGGCGGCCGCGAAAAATCTGGTCCAAGGCTTGAGGGGCGAACGGCCGGACAACCTCGTCAATTGATCGTTTGAGAAAAACGGATACACGCGCGTCAATAAAAAACCGGGATCAGCCCCTCTCTCGTTCAGCGAGGCAGGCTTTTTCCGAGCCTCAATCCCTCATTCAGGCTCCCGGTCCGATAGCCGGCCAAGTCCAGAGCCACATAGAGATACCCCAGCTTTTTCAGCCGGGCGACAATCTTCCGCCGGCTCTTCGGATTCATGATTTTTCGGAATTCTTCGGGCAGGATCTCGATTCGGGCGGTCTCGCCGTGGTGACGGACCCGGAGCTGGCCGAAACCCATGTCTCTCAAATATTCCTCGGCGGCTCCAACCCGCTTCAGGCTTTTTCGATCAATCGCGGTGCCATACGGAAAACGGGAGGCCAGGCAGGCCAGCGACGGCTTGTTCCAAGTCGGAAGATGGAACGCTCTGGAAAGCGCGCGGATGTCGCTTTTTGTGAGCCCGGCCTCTCGAAGCGGCGATCGGATGCCAAGCTCGCGCCCGGCCCACTCTCCAGGCCGGAAATCTCCCTTGTCGTCCACGTTTTGACCGTCGAGAACATGGACCAGTCCTTCTTTTTCCCCGATCTCCTTCAGCTTGGAAAACAGTTCCCGCTTGCAGTGGTAGCAGCGAAACGGCGGGTTCTTCAAGAAATCGGGATTTTCGATCTCCTGAGTCTCGATGACTTTGTGGCGGACTTTGAGAGTTCTGGCGATATCCGTGGCTTCGCGGATTTCCTTCTCCGGGTACATCTCCGAACGGGCGATGACCGCCAGGACGTTCTTGCCCAGGACATCAGCCGCCGCTTTCAACAAAAGCGTGCTGTCCACGCCGCCGGAAAAAGCGACCAAAACGCTTTTCATCTCCCGGAGGATTTTTTGGAGCCTCCTGAGCTTGGCGGAGAGGGATCTCTTGACGGATTGTTTTTTAATCATGGCCCTGCTCTTTTTTTTAATCAGTGCTTCGAAGAGGCGATCTTTTCAATTTCCTTCAAGAGTTCACGGCTTATCTTTTTCTCGGGAACCCGCCGGAGGAGACGTCCTCCTTTGAAAATGATTCCGACGCCCGGACCGCAGGCCACGCCGATGTCCGCTTCTTTGGCCTCGCCCGGGCCGTTGACCATGCAGCCCATCACGGCCACGGTCAGGCTCTTCTGAATGGAGGCCAGCTTTTTCTCGATGTCCGCGGCGATTCGCCTTAAATCAACCTCGCACCTTCCGCAGGTCGGGCAGGAAACGATATTCGGGCCGCGGCGGCGGAGATCGAGGCTGCCGAGAATCTGGTAGGCGACCCGGACTTCATCTTCGGGCGGAGCGGTCAGAGAAACCCGGATTGTGTCGGCCAAACCCTCGTTCAAAAGAAGGCCCAAGCCGACGGCCGATTTGACGGCTCCACACAGGAGGAGTCCGGCCTCGGTGATGCCGGCATGGAAAGGATAATCCACTTTCTGCGCCAGGAGACGATAAGCCTCGATCGTGCGCAAGACATCCGAGGCTTTGAGCGAAACCTTGATGAGACGGAAATCCAGGTCCTCGAGAATCCGGATATGCCGGAACGCGCTCTCGACCATGGCTTCGGCCGTCGCTCCGCCGTATTTTATTTTCAGGTCCTTTTCGAGCGATCCGGAATTGACGCCGATCCGGATGGGAATCTCCCGCTCCTTCGCCGCCCGGACGACGTCCTGGACTTTTTTCCGGGAACCGATATTGCCCGGATTGATGCGCAGCCCGTCGATTCCAAGCTTGAGGCTGGCCAGAGCCAGCCTGTGGTCGAAATGGATATCGGCGACAAGAGGTGTCCGGACCCTTGTCCTTATCTCCCCGAGAGCCTCAACAGCCTCCCTGTCCGGCACCGCCAGACGGACGATCTCGCAGCCCGCCTTTTTCAGCCGTTGGATCTGAGCCACGGTCGCTTCGATGTCCCGCGTGTCGGTCTTGGTCATGGACTGAACGGAGACCGGAGCCCCCCCGCCGATGAGAACGCCGCCGATCTCGATTTGGACCGTTTTCCGCCTCGGACGGGCCAGCCCGCCGACCGTTTTCATCTTCTTCTTTGCCTCATATCATCATCAAGAATCGTTTTATTTCAAGAAACTCTTTTTGGATCTCTTCCATTTCGTATGGTTAGAAAGAGAATCATTTTTTAAAACGGCACTAGGCTCTTCCAGCCGTTGGGCAACTTTTTGACAACATCATTTAAAATGATAAACACAAAAAAGAGCATGAACACAACGAACATGACCTGAGCCCAGATCTCTTTGACTTTGGCGTTGAGATCCTTCCGGAAAATCCCTTCCAAGATCAAAATGAAGATTTGAGTCCCGTCAAACGGCAGGAAGGGAATCGGCAGGAGATTCAGGACGCCGAGCTGGAGACTGATGAAGGCCAGCCAGTTCAAGAGCCAGACGACTCCCATGAGCATGAAAGAATAGGAGAGCTCGGCGATGGCCAGGGGCCCGCCCAAACTCCTGGTCGAGACCTGGCCGGTGAACAGGTTCTTGACAATGTTCAGCAGGGCAAAAGCGTTCTTGGAATTTTCCGCGAAGCTGTGGCTCACCGCGGCCAGAAAGCCGAATTTTTTAGAGACGGATTTCATCTCCGGCATGACGCCGATCTTCCCGGCCTTCCCCTCGAGTCGCGGAATCATACGCAAGGTGATTGACTGTCCCGCGCGGAGCACGGTGAATTCGAGCTCCTTTCCCGCGTTCTGGCCGATGACTTCGATGAACTTATAATAGTAAATCGACTCGCCGTTGATCGCCTGGATGATATCGCCCGCTTTTAGCCCGGCTTTTTCGGCAATGGAATTCGGCGTCACGACTCGGATCTGGGTCAAGATTTTTCCGAAAAACCCGGCATAGCCCATTTCAAACTCGGTCCTTTTCTCGGTCAGGAGTTGGACGGGAAAAACGGCGCCGGTCCGTCTGATTTCCAGGACGATCATTTTCTCGGGCTTTGTCCCGATGGCGAGATCCACATCGCCCCAGGTCTTGACCTTTTTATGGTTGATGGTCAAAATTTCGTCGTCGATTTTAAGATCCGTCTTGGCAGCCGGCGATCCGGCCTCGATCCAGCCGATGACCGGCTTCTCGTCGACATATTCGGGAACGGAGATGCCGGCCATGTTGATCCCGGCAATGATGACGACGGCCAGGAGGATGTTCATCAGCGAGCCCGTGACCAGGACCAGGAAGCGCTGCCACCTCGTTTTGGCCATGAAATCATCCGGCGCGAGGACCTTCCCTTTATCAAAAACGCCTTCGCCCAGAAACTTGACGTATCCGCCGACCGGAACAATGCTGACCCGATAATCCGTATGGCCTTTCTTGAAGCCAAAAAGCCTTTTGCCAAAGCCGAAGGAAAAAACTTCGACTCGGATCCCGACAAGTCGGCCCATGAAAAAATGACCGAATTCGTGGATGAAGACCAGGATGCCGAAAACGATTAAAAACGCCAGGATCTTGCCCAGGACGATGATCATGTTGATACCTTTGAATACCTTTGTTGGATGATTTGTCGAGTCCGTTCTCTCGTCAGCCGGTCGACCTCGAGGATGTCGTCCAGGCTGCGAATCTTTGTTTTTTTGTGCCCGTCGACCGCCCTGTGGACGACATCGCTGATCGCCAGGAAGCCGATCTGCCGCGCCAGGAAGGATTCGACGGCGACTTCATTGGCCGCGTTCAGTGCCACCGAGGCGCTCTCGCCTTCCCGCAGCGCCCAATAGGCCAGCCCGATCAAGGGGAAGCGCTTGGCTTCAACCGGGAAGAATTCGAGGGCGCCGATCCGGGCGAGTTCGAGCGACGGCAGGACGGCATCCCGGCGCTGCGGATAGGTCAGGGCGAACTGGATCGGAAACTTCATGTCCGTCGGGCTGAGTTGGGCCAGAACCGAGCCATCCCGCATTTCGACGAGGGCATGGACGACACTCTGCGGATGAATGAGGATATCGAGCTCGTCGGGCTCGAGGTCAAAGAGCCAGCGAGCCTCGATGAGTTCAAGCCCTTTGTTCATGAGCGTCGCCGAATCCACGGTCACTTTTTTGCCCATTTTCCAGCGGGGATGGTTGAGCGTCTCTTCGACCGTTTTTTTCTTGAGTTCGGACAGAGACGTCCTGAAAAACGGCCCGCCGGAGGCGGTCAGGGTCACTTTTTTCGCGTGGCGCCGGTTCTCCCCGGCCAGACACTGGAACACGCCGCTGTGCTCCGAGTCGACGGGAATGATCTGTGCGCCGGACGTTCGCGCCTCTTCGCGGAGCAGAGGTCCGGCGACGACCATGGATTCTTTATTGGCCAGGGCCACCGTCTTGCCGGCGCGAACGGCGGCCAGGGTCGGCAGCAGGCCGTTGATTCCGGTGATGGCCGAGACGATGATATCGCCGCTCCGGTTGCGGCCGATTTCCATGGCCCCTTCCGGGCCGCACAAAACCCGGAACGATTTCTTTTTAAATCTTTTCCGGAAGATATCCGCGTCCGTCTTTTTCTCCAGAGACACGATCTCGGGGCGGAATTCCCGCACCTGCTCCTCCAAGAGACGGATGTTCGAGCCCGCGGCCAAGGCCGTGACGCGGAAATGATCTCGATGATGCCTGATGACGTCGAGCGTGTTCCGGCCGATCGTGCCGGTGGATCCCAAAATAGCGACTCTTTTCACAGCCAATCACTTCCAGAAATAGCGAATGAAATAGTAATAGAACGGCACCGCGAGAAGCAGACTGTCGATCCTGTCCAAAAACCCGCCGTGGCCGGGAAGCATGTTCGACGAGTCTTTGACCCCGACGGCTCTTTTGAATAATGACTCGAGGGGATCGCTGATCTGGGCGACGGCATGGGCCAGCACTCCGCAGAGCACCGCCTCTCCCAACCCGATCTGTTTCAAGAGGAGCTGGCGGGCGGCGAGAGCGCCAAGGCAGGCAAAAATGATGCCTCCCAGACTTCCTTCCCATGTTTTATTCGGGCTGGCGATGGGCGTCATTTTGTGCCGCCCCAGACTCTTTCCGAGGAGGTAAGCTCCGGAATCACCGAGAAAGATAACGCCCAATAAAAAATAAACGTAAAAAGGGCCCCTCTCCGCCCGGAGGGCGTATAAATAGTTCATCGTCAAGCTAATATAAAACGCTCCGAACATCGTGATGGCCAAGGCGGAAGGAAAAAACATGGCTTTCTCGATCGTGTTAGAGGCCATCAAAAAATAAATACCGGCCAGCAGCAGACCGCCGAACAGGGCAAGCCCCAACGGCAGGGCCTTGATAAAAAACGAAGCGCTGATGAGCAAGGCCGCCAAAATCCCAAGCAACGGCTGGGGATGGAGCTTTTTTTTCTCGGCCAGGTTATAGAATTCAATGAGCGCGGCGATGATGAAGGCCTGGAGAAAAATAAAAAGGACCAAAGGCGGAGCCCATTGGAAGACGGCAAAAACAGCGGCCAAGAGGATGACAGCCGTGGGAAATCTTTTGCGAAGGCTCATTTCGGGGGGAGGATGTCGCCATACCTGCGTTCGCGCTGCTGGTAATCGAGCAGCGCTTGGAGGAAATGCTTTCGCCGGAAATCCGGCCAGTAATCCGGGGTGATCCATATCTCCGCATAGGCGATCTGCCACAAGAGAAAGTTGGACACTCGGAATTCTCCGCTCGTCCGGATCAGAAGGTCTGGATCGGGCAATCCAGCGGTGTATAAATACCGGGAAAAAGCTTCCTCTCCGAGAGTCTCAGGATTGACATCGCCATCTTTCATCGCTTTTTTCACGGCGTCGACGATTTCCGTTCGTCCCCCGTAATTCAAGGCAAGACAGATCTGGAGCTTGTCATTGTTTTTCGTCAGCTCCTCGACCCTTTCCAATTCGCGCAGGACCGACGAGGGGATCCCTTCTTTCTGGCCGATGACGCGCAGCCGGAATTTGTTTTTGATCAGGACTTTGTTTTCCTTTTTCAAGAAATCCTCGAGCAGCCGCCAAAGGGTCGAAATCTCGCGCTTCGGCCTTTTCCAATTCTCCTTGGAAAAGGCATAAAGGGTCAGGACTTTCACTCCTAATCGGGCGCCCGTCTCGATGACTTCCTGAACCGACTTGGCTCCGGCCCGGTGGCCTTCGATACGAGGAAGGTTCCTTTTCTTTGCCCAGCGTCCGTTGCCGTCCATAATCACGGCCACATGGCGTGGAATTCTCGAGAAATCCAGCTTGTTCGCTAAGCGTTCTTCTTCGCTGCCTGGCTTGATGAAGCCTTCCAAACTCTTGAGCATATGTGCATTATAGGGATTGCCCCGCGAATTGTCAAAAAGAGGCTCGGAGATGGAGGCGGAGCGGGCAGGGGTGACAGGCACCGCGGTGCCTGTCACCGGATTCGTTCCCAACGATCGCTTCGCTCTCTGCCTCCTTTCCATGGAGCATTCGTCAATGAATTTCTTGCCGTCTGTCTTTCGGGGGGTCCCATTCGCTACGAACTCTGGGGCGCCCCGGTCGGCGCCACCCGTTCTCTTTAGCGGGCAGGGGTGACAGGCACCGCGGTGCCTGTCACCGGATTCATTCCTCCCTTTCCAATTCCGTGCAAATTTGATAATCTAGGCAGGTTCATAAAGAGAAAAAAGATGTGTCTAGGGATACCGTCGCGGGTCATCGAGATCGAAGAAGGGCAGCGAACGGGCAAGATCGATTATCTGGGAACCAAACTGAAAACGAACTTTGCCCTTCTGGACAATGTCCGGATCGGGGATTGGGTGATCGTCCACGCCGGCTTCGCGATCTCCAGACTCGACGAGAAAGATGCCCGTGAAACCCTCGAGATGCTGCGGGAAATCGCCGAAAAAAGTTGAAGACCGGAGGGCAGGTCTTTGCCTCTGATGCGGGACCCCAGGGTCGTGAAGCGCAAATGAAGAGTTATCGTCAAAAAATAAGGCCTGATTCCTCCTCCGAATTCAGGGACAAAACGGTCATCAGCGGTCTTTTGGCCCAGATCGGGGAAAAAAGGCAGGATGTCCCCTCGCCCTGCCGGATCATGGAAGTCTGCGGCACGCACACCATGACCATCCACAGATACGGTCTTCAGGCGATGCTCGAAAAGGCCGGACTCGAAATGGTTTCCGGCCCCGGCTGCCCCGTTTGTATTACCCCCGGCGAGATCCATGAAGCCGCTTTAAGGCTCATCACCGAGAACGAAAACACCATCCTCGCCACATTCGGCGACATGACGCGCGTTCCGACGCGGCTCGGCTCACTTCAGAACACGGCCCCGGCCAGGGGTTCGGCCGTCAAGATCATCTATTCTCCGGAAGAATCGCTGGAGCTCGCCCGCCAGAAAAGGGACAAGGAGATCGTTTTTTTCGGCGTGGGATTCGAAACGACCATCCCTTCGATCGCCCTGACCGCTCAAACGGCGGCCGGAGAAAAGCTTACCAATTACTCCATCCTCTCCGCCCTCTGGCTGATACCGCCTCCGCTGCGGGCCATCCTCGAATCGGGAGAGGTCAACATCTCCGGATTCCTCTACCCCGGCCACGTCAGCGCCATTATCGGTCAAAAACCGTATGAGTTCATCGCCCGGGAATACGGCTTTCCCGGAGTCATCGCCGGTTTTGAGCCGGGGGACATTCTTCTGGGGATCCTCTCGATCCTGGACCAGATCCGCAGGGGCAAGCCGCAAGTGGCGAATGAATACACCAGAGTCGTCCGTCCTGAAGGAAATCCCATTGCCCGGGCGCTCATGAGGGAAGTGCTGGAACCGAAAGACGCCTGTTGGCGAGGATTGGGAACAATTCCCCGCAGCGGCCTCAAGCTCCGGAACAAATACAGCGCTTATGATGCCGAGGTCAAACATGGCCTTCGGATCAAAGCCCGGGAAACCGATCTTCCGGGCTGCCGCTGCGGTGAAGTCCTGCGCGGCATCCGCCCGCCGCAGAATTGCCCCTTGTTCGGCAAAAAATGCAGACCGGAATCTCCCTGCGGCCCGTGCATGGTCTCCTTCGAAGGGGCCTGCCTCGTCCGCTTTAAATATCAAAATCCAACATCATGAAAAAAATCAGCCTGGAACTCGGCAGCGGCGGCAAATCCATGAGGGATTTCATCGCCCGGAAAATCGTTCCGGCCTTCAAGAATCCGCATTTGGCCGAGCTATTGGACGCCAGCCATCTTCCGGGCGGGATCGCCTTCACGACGGATAGTTACGTTGTCGATCCGATCTTCTTTCCCGGAGGAGACATCGGCCGGCTCGCGGTCAATGGCACGGTCAACGATCTCGTCGTCTCCGGCGCGCTCCCCCAATACATTTCCCTCGGACTGATCTTGGAAGAAGGATTGGACTGGGACTCCCTGGAAAAGATCCTCCGCTCCTTAAAAGCCGCCGCGGCACGGGCCGGCGTCGTGATCGCCGCCGGCGACACAAAGGTCGTCAAGCAGGGCCAGGCGGATAAGATCTACATCAATACGTCGGGGATCGGAAAAATCTTGGCCAGGCCGTCTCCCGATCTCATTCGGCCCGGAGACGGGATCATCCTGACCGGAACGCTCGGCGAACATAGCCTGGCCATCCTTACGGCCCGGGGTGACTTCGGGCTTGAAGCCCGCGTCGAGAGCGACTGCGCACCCCTGACATTCCTCCTTCCTTTCTGGAAAAACGGCGTTTTCTGGATGCGGGACATCACCCGGGGCGGTTTGGCGACCATTCTCTCCGAGCTGGCCGAGCAGATTCCCTTTCCTCTGCTCATCGAAGAAAACCGGATTCCTCTGTCGAATGCCGTCCGCGCGGCCGCGGCACTCCTCGGAATCGACCCTCTTTATCTGGCCTGCGAAGGACGGGCCGTTCTTATCGTTCCGGGGCGCAGAGCTCAAGACATCCTGGCCCGCATCAAGAAGTGCTCCTTGGGAAAGAAAGCGGCCATCATCGGCCGGGTCGAACGAGCGATTGGACGGCCGGGAGAGCTCCTCTTAAGGACTTCCGCCGGAGGTCTCCGGCTCCTTGAGCCTCTGACGTCGGAACTCCTGCCCCGCATCTGCTAATACAAACGCATAAATTATTGTTACATAGTCATTGTTACATGCGAGCGACTGAGGGGAGCGTGGCAATCTCAAAAAAAGAATCTATTGTGGAGATCCCCACGTCGCTTTGCTCCTCGGGACGACCAAGAGGTCGGATCGCCACGTCGCTTCGCTCCTCGCGATGACATTTAATTTGCTGCGATTACATTATTGACGATCCCCATCTTGTCTGGATCTTCAATTCCGGCCGATCGAATAATATTCGAAGCCAATCTTCCTGACCTCCGCCGGATTGAAGATGTTCCGGCCGTCAACGATGATCGGGTTGTCCATGAGGTTTTTTACTTTTTTGAGATCGAGGTCGATGAATTCCTTCCATTCCGTGCAGAGGAGAAGGGCATTGGCCCCGTTGGCCGCCTTGTAGGGCGTCCGGCAGTATTGGATCCGGGTCTTATCCTCCGGATAAAGCTCCTTCATGTTGTTCTGCGCCTTGGGATCATACAGCCGAAGGACGGCTCCCTCGTTCAACAAGTTGGCGATCAATTTGATGCTCGGGGCCTCACGGATATCGTCCGTGTCCGGCTTGAAGGCCAGGCCCAGGATCGCGATCTTCTTGTCCTTCAGGATCCAGAGGGCTTTTTTGATCTTTTCCAAAAAGAGCTTGGACCGTTCGGCGTTGATTCGATCCGTTTCCTTAAGAAGACTCATGTCGACGCCGAGGTCTTCGCCGATCTTGATCAAAGCCTTGAGGTCCTTGGGAAAGCACGATCCGCCAAAGCCCAATCCGGCCTTTAAAAAAAGGTTCCCGATCCGCGGATCGAGGCCCATTCCCTTGGCCACCTGCTCGATATCGGCCTCTGTTTTTTCGCAGAGATTCGCCATCAGGTTGATGTAGGAGATCTTCATGGCCAGGAAGGAGTTCGAGGCATGCTTGATGAGCTCGGCCGTGTCGATGTTGGTGATCAAGAGACGGTCCTTGGCGTTCTCGTAGATCTTGACCAGGATATCCCTGGCCCGCTCGGTCTCAACGCCGATGATGATGCGGTCGGGACGGAGAAAATCCGGCACCGCCGAGCCTTCCCGGAGAAATTCGGGATTGGAGGCGATGTCGAAATGGATATCGGACTTTTTGTAAAGCGTGATCGTCCGCTTGATCCAGGAGGACGTCTTGACCGGAACCGTGCTTTTTTCCACGACGACTTTGTAGCCGTTCAGGTTCTCCGCGATCTGCCGGGAGACCTCCTCGATTTGGGACATATCGGCGCTGCCGTCTTCGCCCTGCGGCGTTCCGACGCAGACGAAGATGACGTCCGAGGCTCGGATGGTCTTGTCCAGGTCCTCGCTGAAGGTGAGGTTCCCCCTTTTCAGGTTGGATTTCAACAATTCCTCGAGCCCGGGCTCATAAATGGGCAATTCGCCGCGCGCAATTCTCTCGATCTTGTCGGCGGCCTTGTCGGCGCCGACGACCGCATGTCCGAATTCGGCAAGTCCGGCGGCCGTCACCAGGCCGACATATCCTGTCCCGATCACAGCGATCTTCATGAAGGCCTCCTTTTCTCTTGAAACCAGGCGATGGTCATTTCCAGTCCTCGGCGGAAATCGGTGCGGGGACGGTAATTGAGCCTCTCTTCGGCTTTTTGAATGTTCGCCGAGGAATGGACTATATCTCCGGGCCGGGGCGGATCAAATACGGGCTCGAGCGTTTTTCCCAGAATATCATTGATCAGCCGGACCAGCGCGCTGACGCTGAGGCTTTCGGCCGAGGCGATGTTGAAGATCTCGCCCTCGCCGGATCCTCCCGCCGCTTCCGCCGCCAGGATATTGGCTTCCACGACATCCAGGACAAAGACGAAATCCCGGGTCTGTTCCCCATCGCCGAAGATGACCGGGCGCCGGCCGCCGAGCATTTTGGCGATAAAGATCGGGATGACCGCCGCGTACTGGGATCGCGGGTCCTGGCGCGGGCCGAAAACGTTGAAATAGCGGAGGATGACCGTCGGAATTCTATAGATCAGGCTGAAGGACTGGCAATATTTTTCGCCGATCCATTTGCTGAGAGCGTAGGGCGAAAGGGGGATGCCGGACATCTCTTCATTTTTGGGCAGATCCGGATTGTCGCCATAGACCGAGGTGGAGGAGGCGAAAACCAGTTTTTTGACCCCGGCTTCCTTGGCGGCCCACAAGACATTAAGAGTTCCGCCGACATTCGTTTCATCCGTGAGGAAAGGATCTTCGAGCGAAAGCGGGACAGAGGCCAAAGCCGCCTGATGGAAGACGAAATCCATCCCCTCCATGGATTTCCGGCATGTTCTCAAGTCCCGGATGTCCCCCTCAACAAGATCGATTTTATTCCGAAACGCGGCGAGGTTCTCGCGCTTTCCTGTCGAGAAATTGTCGAGCACTCGAACCCTGGCGCCGCGGCGGACGAGTTCTTCGGCCAGATGAGAGCCGATAAAGCCGGCTCCGCCGGTCACCAAACAAGATTGCATCGCCTTCGTACCTTCCCGGCAGAAAATCTTAATCCAAGTAGCCGTCCTCTTTCAATTTCGCCATCACTTTGGCCGCACTCTCCTCCAGAGTTTCCTTGTCGGTTTCCAGGAGGATCTCAGGATTTAAAGGCTCTTCATAGGGATCGGAGATGCCCGTAAATTCCTTGATCTTCCCTTCCAGCGCCTTTTGGTACATGCCCTTGACATCGCGCTGCATGCAGACATCCAAAGAACATTTCGTATAGACCTCGAGGAAGCTTCCGATTTCCTCCCGGGCATGGGCCCGGATATCGCGGTAGGGCGAGATGAAGGAAGTCAGGACAAAAACGCCGTTCCGGGTCAGGAGTTTGGCGACAAAAGTGACTCGCCGGATATTTTCGTTGCGGTCCTCTCTCGAAAAGCCAAGATCGCGGGTCAAGCTCCGGCGGACGACGTCGCCGTCGAGCCGCTCGACTCGAAAGCCGCGGTCTTTCAAAATCTTTGCGACGCGGTCGGCCACGGCCGATTTGCCGGAGGAGGGAAGCCCGGTGAACCACAGCGTTACGCCTTGGTGATCATGTTCGCCCATTATCGAATGACTCCTGTCTCACTCATTAAAAATACGGCCCTTCATGTCCGCTGGAACGGGCAGCCCCAGCGAATGGAGCAGCGTCGGCGCCACGTCCAGGATATCGATGTCTCTGGACCGACTGTTTTCGGCCCAGGGCTCATAAAGAATGTACATGCCCTCCTGGGCGTGAACGGCATCGTCCGGCCCGGTGTCGTTTTCAAACAGATATTTCGTCTCATAGCCCAGAGTGCCGGCCGACCGCCAGTAAAGATCATCAAAATAGATCATCAGGTCCGGATAATCTCCCTCGAGCGCTTCGAAATATTCGTTGGGCTTGATGACACGGGTGTTCCATTTTTCGCCTTTGGGTCCGCGGATGCAGAGGAGACGTTCGACAAGGGCGTCGCGCTCTTTTTCATAATCCTCGGGCTTGAGGATGCCCTGCGGCTCGCGTCCCTCGACGTTCAGAAAAAGGCGGGCATAATAGCCGCCCCATCCCCAGACCTTCGTCCTCGGCCAAGCGATGGCCGTTTTTTCGATGGTGGCTCCCTTCTTGGGAGCTTCCCCGAGGACCAGGTCTCCCTGTTCGATCAGCCACTCATTGATGCAGAACGCGCCCTTCATCCGTTTGGCGCCGTGGTCGGAGATGACCAAAACGACCGTTTCAGGACCGACGTGGACCAGCAACTCGCCGATTTTTTTGTCCAGATATCGATAGTAATCGAAAATGACGTTTTCATACTTATGGCCGGGCTCATAAAGATGGTGCTCTTTGTCCATATACTTCCAAAAGGCATGCTGGATCCGATCCACGCCGATCTCGACGAACATGAATAGGTTCCACGGCTTGGACCGGATGAGGTAGTTGAGGACGTCGAACCGCTTGGCTGTCATCTCATAAATCTCTTTAAGGATTTGGTCGCGGTCCTCGGTCCTGAAGACGACGTCGAAAATATAAGGGCCGAATCGGGACTCGATCTCCTGTCGAAGCTCGGCCGGATAGGTGTATTCCTTTTCGTTATCGGGCGTGATGAAACAGGAAATGAGATGGCCCGGGACCTTGCGAGGCGGATAGCTGGGGGGGATGCTCACCAGGCAGCTCTGGCCGCCATGATCGCCGATGATGTCCCAGACTGCCCGCGCTTTGAACGATTGAGCCGTGGCGATCCACATTTTGTCGTATGAATAGCCCGTCCGATGGCGGAAACCATAGAGACCGAGCCGGCCGGCGTCTTTGCCCGAGGCCATGACCATCCAGGCCGGAATGGTGATCGGCGGGTCCGAGCTCCGCATCTTTCCATAAAAGCCCTTTTGGCTGAGGGCGCGGAACACGGGAAATTCCTGGCAGCGGTCGATGACGATCTCGGCCGGCGCCGAATCCAGCCCGATGACCAGGATTTTGCGGTCCATCTTATCTTTCGAAGTCAAACTGACTCATGACGCATTTTGGCCAGGTGTTATCGCCTCGCGCCTTGTCGTGACAAATTGAGCCTATTCATTAAAAGGGTTCTTAAAACCCATGATGATCCTGGCGACTTCGGGGCGGACAAGCTCCGGCAGCGGGTATTCGCCCTTGGCCAGGAGGTCGCGGATCTTCGTGCCGCTGAATTGGATCTGGTCGGAGGCCGGGTGCGGGCAGATCTTTTCGTTCACGACGGACAGGCATTTTTTGCAGTAGTAAAACGAACGAAAGAAGAGCGGGACGATCCCCAAATCGGGAAAGTCTTCAAAAATGTCCTGGGCCGCATAGGGCTGATAATAATTCCCGACGCCCGCGTGGTCGCGGCCGATGATGATATGCGTGCAGCCGAAATTCTTGCGGATGATGGCATGGAAGACGGCTTCCCGGGGGCCGGCGTATCTCATCTCCATCTGGAGGATGGCCATGACGGCCCGTTCCTTCAAATAATAGTTCTTGATGAGCTCCTCATAGGAAGCCAGGATGACTTCATCCTTGAAATCGCCCCTCTTTTTCTTGCCGATGACCGGGTTGATGAAAACTCCGTCAACGAAGGTCAGGGCCGTCTTCTGGACGTATTCATGGCCGATATGAGGCGTGTTCCGCGTTTGAAAGCCGACGACCGTCCGCCAGCCTTTTTCTTTGAAGAGGACCCGAGTCTCCCTCGGGCTCAGCTTGTAGCGGTCATAGGGCGTCGACGGTTCCTGGATGAGGTCGATCTTGCCGGCGAGGAGCGTATCTTTCATGGCCTGGATTTTGGCCACTCCGGGATGCGCGCCGTCGGTCGTCTGGAATACTTTGCGGGCCATCTCTTCCTTATCGTAGCCGTACTTCTCTTCGAGATGAAGGACGGCCACAGCCTCACCCGCCTCAGCGACGAGAAGGACATCTTGTCCGGGACGAAGCCGAACGGCCTCGGCCTTGTCCGCATCGAGAACGATGGGGATGGTCCAAGGTAGATCGTTCGAAAGACGCATCTGGTTCAGGACGGCCCGGAAATCGTCGCCGCCCATGAACCCATCCAAGGGGCTGAAGACGCCGGTCGCGATATTCTCGATGTCGCTCACGGACTCAGCGTCGAGTTTTATTTGAGGCAGGCTTTTGGCTTTCTCCAGGGCCTCACGTCTATGTTCGCCTTTGAGGACTCGCTCTACGAGTTTGCCGCCATGGGGTTGGATCATCAACCATCACCTCCGGCCTTTTAATCAATATATCCCAGCGCTTTCAGGCGTTCTTTGACCTTTTCCTCGTCTTCCTTGCTGAAAACGTCTTGCTTGGCTTCTCCTCTGGAGAGGGCCTCTCGGAGAACCTTGGCGATATAGCTCGAAACAGAGGAAACCTCCGTGCCTTTGATCGCCAGCTCTATTTTTTTATACAAAGACGTGGGAATCGAGATGGTCGTAAATTCCTTTTCCATATGTTTCTCCTCGGCGCCGGAGCGCTAAAGATGTCAAAAATTCACGGAAATTAATGTGGAGCGGGTCCTGTCGGACACTCTTGGAGGGAAACCCTTCGAGCGGGTTTCCCTCCAACGATCGCTTCGCTCTCTGCCTCCTTTCCATGGAGCATTCGTCAATGAATTTCTTTTCGTCTGTCTTTCGGCGGGTCCCATTCGCTGCGAACTCTGGGGGCGCCCCGGTCGGCGCCACCCGCTCTCTTGAAATAAACGCAAAAGATATTTATATAATACATGACAATTTTTTTCAACTCCGGTGACAGGCACGTGCCTGTCACCGGAGAGCCGTCCTTGACAAAGCTTGTCCATAAGTGTTTATAATGATTCAAAATGACCGAAGATTCATTTCTGACATTCTGATATGGAAAAAATCGCCCATCCCTTTATCCGGAAGAACGTCTTTTTCGGCGTCCTCGACCGAAATTTGAAAAAGCTCGCCAACCGCCTCGGCGTCAGCCTGTCCATCCGGGGTGACGACCTCTTTATCGAGGGCGATCCTAAAAAGGTTGAGTCGGCGAAGTCCTATTTCGCGAAAATCCAGGAACTCGAGGAAAAAGGCTGCAACCTCAAGGAAGAGGACTATCATATCGCCCTCGACCTTCTCGAAGAGGGTCATGCCAAGCCTCTCGAAACCTATTTCCCGTCCGAAGCCCTGAATCTTTCCCGGAAATCGGTCAATCCGAAAAGCCTCAACCAACAGAGCTACATCCAGGCCATCCGCGACTACGATGTCGTCTTCGGCATCGGGCCGGCCGGTACGGGAAAAACATACCTGGCTATGGCCATGGCCCTGTCCTATTTGCAGAACAAGATCGTCGCCCGCATCATCCTGACCCGGCCGGCCGTCGAAGCGGGCGAAAAGCTGGGATTTCTGCCGGGCGACATTTACCAAAAAATCAATCCCTATCTCCGGCCCCTCTATGACGCTCTGTTCGACCTCGCCCAGACCGACCAGGCCAACCGCCTCATCGAAAAGGGAATCATCGAAATCGCGCCTCTGGCCTTCATGCGCGGCCGGACGCTCAACAATGCCTTTATTATTCTCGACGAAGCCCAGAACACGACGAAAGAACAGATGAAAATGCTTTTAACGCGCTCGGGCTTCGATTCCAAAGTGGTCATCACGGCCGATATCACCCAGATCGACCTTCCCCAGCCGGCAAAATCCGGCGTGCTCCATGCCATCAAGATCTTGTCCCCGATCAACGAGATCGGCTTCTGCTACTTCAATGAGAAGGACGTCGTCCGTCATCCCCTGGTCCAGAAGATCATCAAGGCTTACCAGAAGGCCGAAGCCAAGGCGCATTCCTGACCATGAGCCTCCTTTCCTTCAAAAATATCAAGCTCTTCAAGAGCCCTGTCTTCTCGCCCAATCACGACAACAAACTCCCCCAGCCCCAAAAAGAAGAAAAAGTCCGTTTCGTTCAAAACCTCATCAATGATCCGTTTTTATATATTTTTTTCTTCGCTCTGGTCCTTAGCTATTTCATAGCCTACATCCCCTCGAAATCCCTGCCTGAACTCCAGTCCGGAGAAATCGTCTCATCCGATATTATCTGCCCCGCAGACCTGACTATTGAGGACGCGGAAACGACGGAAGCCCGGCGACGGGACGCCGCCGAGGCCGTCCTTCCGGTTTACGTCTATGACCCCAACGTTTTTCTCAACACCCAAGAGAAGATCCAGCGGTTCTTTATCGAGGGACGGGTATGGCTGAAAACGGAGCCGGCCCAAAAAGATTTTTCCAAACTCCAGAAGACCGCCATGGATAAATTCGGCCTCGAGCTTACACCGAATGACTTCGGCGCTTTGGAAAAAGAGAGTTTCGGGTCGGACCTCGAAACCATTCTCCTCGGGCTTATCGAGAAGTATTCCGGCCAGGGGATCATTCTCTCGAAAAGCCTCTTCATCCATAATGAACAGGACCAGGGATTCACCCTCTTGCGGAACCAGGAGGGCGAAAAGGTCATACGCCCCCAGGATATTCTCGATATCAAGGAAGCCAAGGACAAGCTCGCCGCGGAGATCAACAAATTGGAGTTTTCCGCGCGGAAAAAGAGACTGCTCATCAGTCTTTCGTACGGCTTCGCAGCCCCGAACATATCATTCAACAACTTCGAGACCGAGGCGCGAAAAGAGAAAGCCCGGACCGGCCAGGAAAAGGTCTTTTATACGATCAAAAAAGGAAAGGTTATTATCCGTAAGGGCGATGAAGCAACGCCGGGCGTCCTCAAACAGATCGAGACGATCAACCGGAACCTCCAGACGAAACGGGCCTGGCTGGCTAATTTTCTCGGGACGTTCCTCCTCTTCAGTCTTCTTCTCCTCGCCCTTTGGTTCTACCTCAAGTCCCTGCTCAGCCAGAAGACCGCGCTCAAATACTTACAAATGATGGGCCTGACCTTGGCCATCGGTCTCCTGGTTTATAAATTCATGAATTTTATTTCCGATATATCCAGCCAGCACACCCGTTTCTTTTTGTTCTCGGACGCGGACAGCTACAAATTCGCTTTTCCGCTTCAATTTGGGGTCATTCTCTTCGCCTTTTTGACGGGAAACAACGTGGCCCTCATCTACGCCATCCTCAACAGCCTGCTCGTGGGTTATATTTTCAACGCAAACTACTTCTTCATGATCTTCAGCCTGATCAGCGGCCTGGCGGCTATTTACGGAATCAAGTACTACCAAAGACAGAAGAGGACTTCCACGCTCCGGGCTGGGTTCTATTTGGTAGCGCCACTGAACATTTTCGTCATTCTGACCTTTTATCTCATCAAAGAACAGCGGGCCTCCCTGAACATCCTGACGGCCGAGGTTTTCATGGGCATCATAGGGGGCGTTCTCGGCGCCGCCCTGGCGTTTGTCCTCCTCCCCCTTTATGAAAACGTCTTCCGTTTCATCACCCAGACGAAACTTTTGGAGCTTACCAATTCGGATACGGAGGTCTTCCGGCAATTGGCCATGGAGGCGCCGGGCTCTTATCACCACTCCCTCGTCGTCGCCTCGCTCGCCGAGAAAGCCGCGGAAGCGCTCCAGCTCGATCCGCTGCTTGTTAAGGCAGGAGCCCTCTACCATGATATCGGCAAGATCAAGATGCCCGAATATTTCATCGAAAACAAGAACAAAAAGACCGACGTCCACAAAGATCTCACGCCGAGCATGAGCACCTTGGTCATCATCAACCATGTCAAAGAGGGCGTCGAGATCGCGAAAAAACAGAAGCTGCCGCAACAGATCAAAGACATCATCGAGCAGCACCACGGCAATTCGCTCGTCCGCTATTTCTATCAGAAAGCCAAGGAAAAATACAACCCGGAAATGGAAAAAATCGGCGAGGAGACCTACCGCTATCCGGGGCCGCCTCCGCAGACGAAAGAAGCCGCCCTGATCATGCTGGCCGACTCGGTCGAAGCCGCGTCGCGGAGCCTCAAGGTCCACAAGGACGAGAACCTGAAACGCGTCATCAAGGACATCTTCGACAGCTACCTCCAAGACGGGCAGCTCGACGACTGCAGTTTTTCGCTGAAAGAATTGCGGACGATCGCCGCCTCCTTCCTGGCCACGCTCAGCCTGGTTTACCAGCCGCGCGTCGAATATCCGGGCTTCGACTTCGAGATGAAAAAAAGGAAAAAAGCCGAGAAAAAACAAAAGAAAGACAATGATCGAGATCCTGAACCGCCAGAAAAAATTCCGGATTGACCTCGACCGGTTCGAGCGTCTTCTCAAAAGGCTCGTCCGGCATTACGGGCTCAACAGACCGGAGCTGGCCCTGGCCTTCGTGGACGATCCCGAGATCCGCGAGCTGAATCGAAAATTCCGGAGAAAGGACAGGCCGACGGACGTTCTCAGTTTCCCCCTCAACGAAACGGCTGCGGACGGGAAGTTCTATCTCGGCGACATCATCATTTCGGTTTCCGCGGCAACCGCGCAGGCGGCAGAACTCGCCCACGGCGTGGAGCGCGAGCTCGAATACCTCACCATCCACGGTTTCCTGCACCTTCTCGGCTATGAGCATGAGCGGGGCCATGAGAAGGAAGAGGAAAAGATCCGCAAGACGATGTTAAAAGGTTAACAGGCAGGCCGATGTCCGGAGACCCCTTTCCCGAAAAAAATCCCCCCGCCTCTCCCCTTTTTAAAAAGGGGACGGGAGGGGATTTCCATACATTTCAGACAGAGCGTGCAGAATGATCGAGTTCGCGGGATTGATCCTCAGCGGCCTGGCGGCCTTCGCCCTTTCTCTCGTCCACATGGCTCTGGCCTGTTTCTCCAAAATTTCTCTGAGCGGCTACCTTGAGGAACGAAAAAAGCCGTATCGCCACGACGTCCTGAAACATTATGAGGAGATCAAGACGGCGGTGGAATTCTGGCGAGCGGTTTTTCTCATCGCCTTTCTTGTCTATGTCTTCGTCTCTTTTCGGCGGGCCGACCTCTGGCCGCTCTGGCTCTTCCTGGGCCTGGTCCTGGCCTACTGGCTCCTCTTGGACGCCCTGCCGCGCCTGATCGGAACGGTCAACAAGGAAGCCCTGGCCGGAGCCTTCCTTCCCTCCTATCGCTTGCTCCTCGTCCTTTCCGCCCCCATCCTCGTCCTGTCGCGCTGGCTTCTCTCGCGCCAAGAAAGCGAAGCAGACAAGGAAGACGCGCGAGAAGCCGGCGACGAGGAGATTGAGACGTTCATCGATGCGGCCAAAGAAGAAGGCATCATCGAGAAGGATGGAGATGAGCTGCTGCGGAGCGTCGTCGAATTCGGCGATATCGTCGTCCGGGAGATCATGACGCCCCGGGTGGACATCGTTTGCATCCGGAAGGAGGCGACCATTCAAAAGCTCCGGAACCTAATCATCGCCGAAAAATATTCGCGCATCCCCGTTTATAAGGACCGTATCGACAACATCGAAGGCATCGTCATCGCCAAAGATCTGCTTGAGTTTTCCGACGAAAAATACGGCAACGATTCAATCGAGCCTTTTGTCCGGCCGGCCATTTTTGTCCCGGAATCCATGAAAGTCTCCGAGCTCCTCAAGGAATTGCAGAAAGTCAAGCAGAAGCTGGCCATCGTCATCGATGAACACGGCGGCGTCTCCGGCCTCGTGACCATGGAAGACCTGGTCGAAGAGATCGTCGGCGAGATCCAGGACGAATACGACACCGAGGAAGCCCCGGTCGCGGAAATCGGCCCCGGGGAGTTTCTTGTCTCCGGCGGGCTGAAGGTCGAAAAGCTTGAGGATCTGTTCCACCGGGAGCTGGCCGAGGAGGGCTGCACCACAGCCAGCGGCCTGGTCAGCCATCACCTCGGGCGCCTGCCGAAAAAGGGCGAGACATTCGAGCTCAAGGGACTCTCGGTCGAGGTCATCGACGTCGACCAGAAGCGGATCAAGAAATTGAGAATAAGGCGGCCGGCGCAAGCTGCGACCGAGGAAGGAAAGGAATAATCATGCCCGGACCCGAAAAGAAGGACGAGGCGAAGAAAGAATACAGGGTCGGCTATGTGGCCCTCATCGGCCGGCCCAACGTCGGCAAATCCATGCTTCTGAACCGCATCCTGGGCCAGAAAATCTCGATCATTTCGAACAAGCCGCAGACGACCCGGATCAGTATTCTCGGGATCCACACGACCGACGCAGGCCAGATCATCTTCATCGATAATCCGGGCATCCATAAACCCCTCCACAAGCTGAATAAACGGATGATGAGTTTCGTCTATTCCTCACTCGAAACGGCCGACCTCGTCTGCCTCCTCATCGACGCCTCCCAAAAATTCGGCCACGGCGATGAATTCGTCCTCGAAACGCTGAAGAACGTCAAGACCCCGCTCTTTCTCCTCATCAATAAAGTTGATATCGTCAAGAAAGAAAACATCCTGCTGCTCATCGATCACTACAAGGACCTGGCCGCTTTCAAGGAAATCATCCCCATTTCGGCGCTCAAGGGAACAAACGTGGACGTCCTGGAAAAGCTCATTCCCAGATACCTGCCCGCCGCCGAAAAGCTGTATGGCGAGGACGAGATTTCCGACCAGTCGGAGCGTTTTTTGCTGGCCGAGATCATCCGCGAAAAAGTGCTCGGCCATGTGGAAAAGGAACTCCCCTGGGCGACGGCGACGTATGTCGAAACGATCGAAAGAAGAGATCTCGAGTCCGAAGCGGAAGAAGAAGAGGAAAGCACGGGGATGAAAACCGAGGACATTGAAAATATTCCGGGCGTCGGGCCCACGCCGAAAAAGAAGCGGCCGTTGACTTACATCAAAGCCAGCATCTTCGTCGAAAAAGACAACCACCGCAAGATCATCATCGGCCGGCACGGCCAGCTCATTAAAACGATCGGGATCGAAGCCCGGCGGGAGATCGAAGACATCCTGGAGACGAAGGTCTTTCTGGACCTGCAGGTCAAGGTCCGGGAAAACTGGCGCGATTCCGCCGACGTCCTGGACCTCATCGAAGGCCAGAAAGAAATGTAGAATTCGGTGGCATAGAATTCGGTGACATGTATCCGAATTTCTGAATTCGGTACGTGTCACCGAATTCTGCTTTATATTGACTTTCCGTCATCCCATGTGCGAAAATCTAATCCCTTTCTGCAGACGGTGAGTGTAGCTCAACTGGTCAGAGCATCGGACTGTGGATCCGAAGGCTGGGGGTTCAAGTCCCCTCACTCACCCCAATATTTTTCCCCTGATAAGCCTGATAAATCAGGCGTTTACGCGGATCTCCCCTTCGGGTCCATTTCCGGCAGTTTCCGTCCATTTCCGGCCTATTCCCGCGAAAAGTCGACACTCCATTTCGGCCGTGCGGAATATTGCACCTTCTGAAAAGGATCTCAAGGACGGCCGCCGCTTAGAAGATTCCGGCTCCGAATTCAATCCCCCTGGCTTTCATCTGACCACCACGGTCGCCGGATCGCCTTCCCGAGGCTCGTTATTGACCGCGACGATCTGGTAAGTATATTCCTGGCCCCTTGTCACTTTCCTGTGCCAGTAGGTGAATAAAGTTTTATCTGCCGTGATCGTCGCGAGCGCGGTCTTCTGGCCTCCTACGACAAGGTAGATCTTATAGCTTGTGATGTTGACGTTATTGGCGTTCGCGCTCCAGGTAAGGACGTTGATGTATTCCGCCTGGGAGAACGACCGGTTCAAGACCTGCTGGCCCGTTGCGTTCGAGGGAGCATAGATAATTCGCTGGAAATTGGCCGTGACGGTTTTGTCCTCGTCCATGGTAATGTTCACGGGATTCGAAGCCCCTGTGACGCTCCCGCTCCAGTTCAGAAATCGATAATTGGTGCTCGGAAAAGCTGTTATCGTAGCTTGTGTCCCAGCATCATACGTGTAACTTCCTGGCACCGGATTTGTCGTCCCCCCGGTTCCTGCAGCTATGGTCAAGGTATAGATAGCACTTATCGTAAAATTTACCTTGGCCACAAAGGCATCCCAGTAGTCGTTGTGTGTCAGGTCAGGCCCGACCGTCACGGGGAATGTGGCTTCAGTGGAGCCGGTAATGCCTGCGACATAGGCGTTTCCAGAGACATCAGCCGCTATGCCATAGCCAATATCCCAATCCGAGCCACCGATGTAGCCGCAGTAGAGAAGTGCGGTTCCCGCAGAATTTACCTTGGCCACAAAGGCATCAAAGTTGCCGCCGTTGTATGTCAGGTCAGGGCCGATGGTTACGGGGAATGTGGCTTGAGTGGAGGAGGTATAGCCTGTGACATAGGCGTTTCCAGAGCTGTCAACAGCTATTCCATAGCCACGATCATCACCCGAGCCTCCGATGTAGCTGCAGTAGAGAAGCGCGGTTCCCGTAGAGTTGACCTTGGCCACAAAGGTATCTACCAATCCGTTGTATGTCAGGTCAGGGCCGACGGTCACGGGGAATGTGGATTGAGTGGATTCGGTAGTTCCCGTGATATAAGCGTTTCCAGAGCCGTCAACCGCTAGGCTATAGCCCCGATCATCATCCGAGCCGCCGATGTAGCCGCAGAAAAAAAGCGCCGTTCCCGTAGAGTTGACCTTGGCCACAAAGGCATCAGAGTAGCCGCCGTTGTATGTCAGGTCAGCAGGGCCGACGATCACAGGGAATGTGGCTTGAGTGGATTCGGTAGAGCCTGTGACATAGGCATTTCCAGAGCCGTCAACCGCTAGGCCCTCGCCACCGTCATCACCCGAGCCGCCGATGTAGCCGCAGTAGATAAGCGCGGTTCCCGCGGAGTTGATCTTGGCTACAAAGGCATCGCCTCCGCCGTTGTATGTCAGGTCAGGGCCGACGGCCACGGGGAATGTGGCTTGAGTGGAGTAGGTATAGCCTGTGACATAGGCGTTTCCAGAGCCGTCAACCGCTATGCTCCGACCCTGTTCACTACTTAAGCCGCCGATGTAGCCGCAGTACATAAGCGCGGTTCCCGTAGAGTTTACCTTGGCCACAAAGGCATCATAGAGGCCCCCATTGAATGTCAGGTCAGGGCCGACGGTCAAGGGGAATGTGGCTTGAGTAGAGGTGGTCATGCCTGTGACATAGGCGCTTCCATAGCCGTCAACAGCTATACTATGGCCAGAATCAGTATCCGAGCCGCCGATGTAGCCGCAGTAGATAAGCGCGGTTCCCGCGGAGTTTACCTTGGCCACAAAGGCATCACCATAGTCGTCATATATCAGGTCGGGGCCGACGGTCACAGGGAATGTGGCTTGAGTGGACACGGTAGAGCCTGTGACATAGGCATTTCCAGAGCCGTCAACCGCTATGCCATAGCTAAAATCATCACCCGAGCCGCCGATGTAGCCGCAGTAAATAAGAACCGCAGGATCAAGCACGAGCGGCCTTGTCCGGTCATACTCCCCAACCTCAAAACCATATATATGTGATTTATTCAAAGCCGCAGACTCGGGGGTCTCTATCTTGTTAATCCCAGATCCCTCAAGCCTATATCTCAGCGCAACTTCAACCCTCTTTCCGTCCGCCTCCTGATACCCTTCCGGCGAATCATCCTCAACCACCCCCACCGGCGTCCTCACCTCCAGCCGGCCCTCCCCGTTCACCTCTAAATCGTTAATTCCGCTGTAGGCCAGCCGGATCCGAGAGGGGTCTGCTCCGGGATGGACGATGAACTCGTACTTCAACCGGTCTTGAGTCCCGAAATACGCGAGATCAATCCCCGGCCAGAGATCTCTGTAAATAATCCTCGAGTATGTCGGAACGCCTGTCTTCCACTCCTCCGGCTTCCCCTTGAAGTAGGATATGACGGCCTCTGTTTTTTCTTCGCCCGAAGGATGAACGTTCGAATTAGCCCCGACAAAATCGAGCTTCATCACCCAGTCTGTTCTATTTTGGAGTTTATTGTCCTCTTTCCCCAGAGGCCTGTTTCTAAGATCCCGAGAACCGTCTTTCCCGTCTTCGGCACTTCGTCCATTCAGGACATAGGTCAATCCTTCAGAAGTGAAGTAGATGGTCTTATCTTTTCCCTGAATATAATAGTTGACCCGGGCTGCCGCCTGGCCTTTGTTCGCAATAAAATAAAGCGGTATCCGGCCAAAATCTTGATTGACCTTTAGAGAGCTCAGGGCTGGGGCATTCGGAACACCCGACGCAGTCTTTTGTAAGAGCGGCTCTTCTCTCCCGGCCATCGTTAAAAATACAAAAATCAAAACTCCTGCCAAGATGGTCAATAATTTCCTCATGACCCTTTACTTGTCGGCAAAGAGATAGCCGTTTCCTTTTCTATGTTGTCTGGAATCCTGCCCCGTTGAGCTTGGCAACTGCACCTCTCTCTCTGCAAAAAATGATATATTCGGCTGTGGATCGATGTCAAGAACATAAAAGGGACTTTCACCCTATGTCACAATTG
>Ga0315282_10003041_pt1 | contig 30322 bp, 27 predicted proteins | sample YL17G07_20_MG_FD_203693 | JGI IMG/M metagenome (GOLD analysis project Ga0315282, IMG submission 203693) | Sediment microbial communities from Yellowstone Lake, YNP, Wyoming, USA - YL17G07_20 | ecosystem: Environmental > Aquatic > Freshwater > Lake > Sediment | place: USA: Wyoming | collected... | reverse complement strand
ATATGTCTATCTTGTTGGAAACCAACTTATCACTCCCGTTATTCAAGCGGGGCAAGGTGCGAGATGTCTATGATTTAGGGGACAAGCTCCTCATCGTATCCACCGACCGCATCTCTGCCTTCGACTACGTTCTACCCTGCGGCGTTCCTGAGAAGGGAAGAATTCTCAATCAGCTCTCCGCCTTCTGGTTTAAAAAAACAGCCCATATAATCCCCAATCACTTTATTAAAGTAATTGATAGCCTGGATTCGCTACGTCATTGCGAGGGAGAAAGTGCCGAAGCAATCTCAATTAGAGAGTTGCCCGATTATCTCACCCAACGCTCCATGCTCACAGCCAAAGCTCATCGTATCCCGGTGGAATGCATCGTTCGAGGCTACATTTCTGGTTCAGCCTGGGCAGAATATAAACAGAGCGGCAGCATCAGTAATATTCACCTACCCTCGGGGATGCCGGAAAATCAAGAACTCCCCCAGCCCATCTTCACCCCCACCACCAAAAGCGATGTAGAACATGACCGTCCCTTGACCAATGACGATGTAGTAAAACTTGGCATCGAGCACTTAATGGCAGAAATGGAACGAAAGAGTTTACTCATCTATCGCTTTGCTCAAGATTACGCTAAGACCAGGGGCATTATAATCGCCGATACCAAGCTCGAGTTTGGCGTTATCGATGGTAAGCTAGCGCTTATCGACGAGCTATTAACGCCGGACTCAAGCCGTTTCTGGGATGCCAGTCAATACAAGGTTGGGCAACTTCAGTATAGCCTGGATAAACAGCCGGTCCGAGATTGGCTGCTGGCTTCAGGGTGGGATAAGGAATCCCCACCACCCACACTGCCACCGGAGGTAATCCAAGCCACCACAGAGCGCTACCTCAAGATTTACAGCCTGTTCACCAAGGAGTAAAATTATTACAGACGTCCCTGTAGCTCAAGTGGATAGAGCGGCTGCCTTCTAAGCAGCGGGTTGCGGGTTCGAGTCCCGCCAGGGACGCCATGATAAGATTGAGCGATTGAAGAATATGACTGACCATGGTACATATAACAAGGAGGTTAAGGCATGAAGTATCCTGTAGTTGTGCATAAAAGCGAATATGGTTACGATGTTCATTGTCCAATTCTTCCCGGCTGTCATAGTCAAGGAGATACACTGGAAGAAGCCTTACAAAATATAAAGGATGCAATTATTACTTACCTTGAGATGATATCCGAGGAAGCCAAAGGCTCTATCTACGAGGTAGAGGTAAAAGTCTAGAGATGCTATTTACAGACCTCTCCTCAGAGCGTGTAGTCAACGCTCTATCAAAGGCTGGATTCAGGACAATCAAAAAGGGAAAACATATCGGTATGTCTGACGGAGTTCATTGAGTAACTATCCCACGCCACAGAAGAATAAACCCGTATACGCTCAGGGCAATCATTAAGGATGCTGGTCTTAGTGATGAAGAGTTTAAAAAATTAATTTAGGCATGCACTCGTTCAGATAGATGCCATCTTAGCATTTAGGACATCGAAGAAAAGCCTCTACCTGTCATTGCGAGCGAAGCGTGGCAATCTCATAGCACAGAAACTATACGAATCAGGAACAGCCTGCTAGCAGTGTTACAATTATGATAAAATATGAGAGCTTTAAGGCATTGTCAGCGAGATGATAAAAAAATGGAGCGAAGGATGAGAAAATTTGCCTGTCTGGGGGCGATATTGGGCATTTTAATCATTCTGGGCCTTTTTCTGCCCCACTGGCACATTGCTATTGGCAGCCCAGATGTCGAGACGATTAGACCAACAAATTACTATGATCTCATATATGCAACCACTAATCCTACATACGCATACGATGGGAACACAACAACGTCCGGCGATACTAAGTTCATATCAAACAACGATCCTTCAATCAACTACGGGCAAGATGCTAGTAATATTGATGCTTGGGGAAACAAATCTAAAACTTGGGATTCAGCTATTTTATACGCCACAATAGAAAGAGAGCTAGCCACTGATGATACTGCTGGAGTATATATTATAAATTCGACCGGGACAGAAAAACATACTTTATTGGCAATAGGAAGTTCGGCATTCTCCAAGCAAGAAGTTTCTCAAACTTTAAATTCTGCTGATTGGGGAGGTTCGGGATTTCCTGATATTTACGATTTAAGAGTGAAGGTTAAAACCACTAAGTCCGGCAAGCCAGATAACAAATATCTCAAAATTTATGATATTAGAATTGAGGGGAGTTATAACCCGCCGCCCACTGTGGGCACCATCGCCATCTCACCAAGCTCTATGACGCCACAGGAGGAATGGACAAACATAACCATTTCCGTGACGGATTATAATACTCTTGCTGATGTGAACAAGGTCAATGTCACTGTGTTCTATGACAGTGCCGGAAACGACCCTTCAGCACCAGGGACGGCCAATGTCTCCACCTGCGCCATCCTCACCTGGACCCGAGGTGGCTCTCCCGTGTGGTCTCTTGCCCCGGCAAGCACGACATGGACAATCAATGCTGCTGGATGCAGTGCGGGCAGCGATAGTGCAACGACGGATAACTGGGTATTCTCCTTCAAGGTGGGCAAGGTAGCTACCCATTCCCATGGCAGTGATGATTGGGATATATACGCTAACGCAACAGACAGCGCCAGCCAAACCGGGGATAATTATCTCCGTGATGTAGAGATGAACTGGTACGGCGAGATAACGGTGGAGACTTCAAACATTTCCTGGGGAACTGTAACTCCCGGTGGCAGTAATGTAGTTCAGGTGACTCCAACAGCAGTAAATATCACATACATCTGCAACGGTAACTACGCTGAGCAGGTGAAGACATCACAGAACTGGACCAGCGCTTCGGGCAACGTAACCCTGAATACAACAGGCAGCCCGGGCGCAGGTGAGTTTTCCCTGAAGGCTGATGATGATGACACCATTGCGGACGCTGTGCAGGTTCTTAGTGCATCGTATACCACTTTTGACACTGGCACTCAGACCACTGAGAGCGGGAGTGCGGAAAACAACAATCACCTCTGGCTCTCGTTGGGCTCAGGCATCCCGGTTGACACCTACTCCGGCACAATTTACTTCGGCATTGCCTAGTAATTCACCCTCACCTTAATCCTCTCCCGTCAAGGGAGAGGAATTCCTCCCTTGAGAGAGGTTGCACTGACAAAGGTACTGTGTTATTGTTATACAGTTATGGCAAGGTTTCAAATCTATTTAGAGCCATTACAGGAAGGCGGTTTCATGGCCACTGTGCCAGCGCTCCCTGGCTGCGTCACCTGGGGTGATAATAAGGAACAGACATTAACCAGAATCGCAGAAGCCATTGAAGGATACATAGCCTCACTACGAAAGCACGGTGAAAAAGTGCCTTCGGGTATTGAGCAAGCAACCATCGAGAGCATCGAAGTTCCTATTGCATGAGGAGACTGTCATTGCGAGGCATGTAATGCCGAAACAATCTCACGGCAGTTTCACCCTCACCTTAGTTCCTTCGCTTCGCTCAGGACAAGCCTCACCTCCCGTCGAGGGAGAGGAATTCCTCCACGAAGTTATGCAGCCCTAACTATGGTATAATAAACTCAATGGGGCATATATATGTAGATTCATTCATAGAGGGTAAGGACGGCGCCAGTAAACTGAGGATGTTTGTTGATACCGGCTCTACTTTTACGCTGCTGCCGCAAGCTGTAGCCCATAATTTGGGTATTATGTTACTGCCAGGCAGGAAACAGATAATTGAACTGGCTGATGGCACACAAAAGGAATATCCAGTAGCCATCGGCAACATTGAAATACTGGGCAGGAAATCCATTGGGGAAAGATTTCTGGTAGCTGAAGTAAGCGAGCCCGTTTTAGGCGTCCTCACCCTAGAAGCTCTCGGTTTAACCGTTGACCCGACGATGGGGAAGGTCAAGCCATCAAGAACCTGGCAGGCTAGAGGTCCCTGGGAGGCAAGACCAATCGCCTGAGGAATTACCCTCATCCTTCGCTGACTCTTCCCCCTGCTTTCGCAAGGGTTCGGCTCAGGACAGGCTCTAACCTCTCCCGTCACTCCTTTTTGTCATTGCGAGGCATGTAATGCCGAAACAATCTCACGGCAGTTTCACCCTCACCCTGACCCTCTCCCGTCAAGGGAGAGGAATATAGATTGTTTAGCAACTACCCTCTGTCATTGCGAGCCGAAGGCGTGGCAATCTCGGTGGGGTGGGATTGCGGAGCTTGTTCCGAGTGAAACGAGGAATCTCACTTTGAGATTGCTTCGGCACGTTGTGCCTCGCAATGACGAAGGGGGCTGTGCCTCGCAATGACAGAAGGAGGCATGCTTCATAACACAATAGTACTAAAGTTATATTGACAAGCGTAGTGCAAGACAATAGTATAAGTATAGTTAACTATAGTTAAGTAACGTAAGCTATTGTACCCTAAGATAGTTGACAAATTTGTTACAGAGCCGTTACTCGGTAATATGGAGAATTAAGTAGGAGAGAAAATAATGGTAAAAAAGAAATTTATATCAATTGTGGCTACCCTGGGGCTGGTGCTTGCTCTGGCATTAGTGCCAGTGGCATCGCCCGTCATGGCGGCTGAAAACCAGACTGCCACAGGTTCTTTCACTTGCGGCAACGCTGTGCCGACGGTTGGGATACCGGCAGTTACTACTCCGATGACTCCGCAGTCACAAGCATGGGTCAATGTTACCATTACCGATAATAACAAGCTATCTGACCTTAGTACGGTAGTGGCAGTTTTGTTCTACGATGCTGATGGCAGCTATACCGACCCCGGAGCATCCCCAACTCCCAATACCCAGACTCTTGCCATTATGACCTGGTATGCAACGAATAACACTTTTGTTATCCAATCTGGAACTAGTTCTACCTGGTCAGTAAATAATACAACTTCCACACATCCAGCTCTCACCGGATATACTGGCGATTGGAAATTTAGTTTCCAGCCAGGCAAGGTAGCTACCGAAACCGCTGGTAGTGATAAGTGGTTTGCCAGAGTTAACGCTACTGATTCTGCCAGTGCTACTGGGAGTAACAATAATAGCGCCAGTGGTTCCACAATGAATTTCTACGGCGAGATAAATGTGACTACCACTACAGTTAGTTTTGGGACTGTAGACCTGGGGTCTGGCTTTGCGGCAAATAACAAAACCGCAACCGTTGCGAACATCGCTAATGGCAACTATAACGAAAATGCCAAGACCGACAATGGCACAGCAGGGGTTGGCCACTGGGACAATACTACAGCAATTACTGTAGCCCTCAATACCACCGGTACTCCTGGAGATGGTGAGTTTTCCCTGGCAGTCGATGATACTATTACTTTGGCTAGTTCGGTAAACATGACGACGGATTATCAAGCGATAAACAGTGCTGGAGTTCAGACTGGCGAGGCTGGCTATCCCAGTGGTGACCACAGATTATGGTTAGCGGTGGGGTCAGCGGGCATCGAACAAGCAGAGTATAGTGGAACAATTTATTTCCAGATTGCAAATCGATAAGGTAAATGTCTAAACTGAGATGGGGGACAGCTTTAGCTGTCCCCCTTATTCTTATTACTCTTCTTTCTTTTTTGCTCACCCCCCTGCCAGTAAAGGCGGGAGGGTTAGCAATGTCGGGCAGCTTTTATCGCCAGCAGTTTGAGTTGCCTCAAGGGGTAAACATAAGCTCCCCGGACATTTATGTGGTCATATTCAACAATGCCGGTGATGCGCTCAAAATCAATATGACCACCGACGCTCCGATGGGAGTGGAGCTAGCGCTCTCTGAGGAAGATTTTGCTCTCAACGCTGGAGAACAGAAGAAGGTGATGGTTGGCGTTAATGTCACTGAGGATGCTGTTCCCGGAGAATATGAGCTTAAGATAAGTGCTGAGGCTCATACGGAAGGTGCGGGTATAAAAATCGTTGGCTCTGTTGCTCAGACCGCTACGTTAATCATCACTGGGGAAGCGGCTTCAGTGGAGGTAACCACAGTGAACCCCAGCGGCGAGCCTGTGCCTGCAGTGGTCAGGTTATATAAACTGGCAGATAGCGATAAAACAGACTTTGGCTATTCCGAAACGGGGAGCCTCAAAGTCAAAGTATCGCCAGGAAAATACCTTGCTGAAGCTTACGTCGCTGGGGAAAAGCTCGCTGAGGAGACCTTTGATATAGCCGCGGATGAGGAGAAGACGATAATCCTCACTGTGAAAACGGTTTGCTTTGAGGGCTTTGGCATCGTTCCCAATTACTACACCGAGACCAGCAAGCTCGCCTTCGCCCAGATAGTGTATACCATTAACAACCTTTACCAGACCTACCCTGAAGCTGAGGTGGTGCTCAAGGTGACATTTGATGGCACTCCACTAGAGGAGACCACCATAGCAACGCTTACTCCGCTGGAGAAGGGGAGAGTTGGGCTTAAATATAATTACATCCCCGCTGGAGGCTGGGAGGATGGGACTTATGGCTTTATGCTTCAGTTGAATCTGGAGGGTGAGCCCTATGCCACCACCCTGGAGGAGCAGTTGAATGTGAGCGGTGGCGGAGTTGGGGGAGCAGCCAGTCACAGCCGCTATTACATTATTGGCGGAGTAGCGGCGGCAGCAATCATCGGCGGGGCATATTTCTTGATGAAGAGAAGGAAGACCAAAGCTTCATCTGCTTGAAGACCTGGATGAAAAACGATGAAAAAAAACAGAAGCTATCGGGCTTATATTTATTCTTTTCGCCCTTCTTACACTGCCCCTGGCCTGCGGGCATCATGTCGTAAGTGCTGATGGTTCCACTGATAGCAGCTTCACGGTGGTGGATACCACACCCCCGGCCAATATTACCGACCTAGTTGAATCGTGAAGGCAAGCCACCAGCTATGATTATGATAGACCCCGTTACACCATCAGAGCTTCCCCCACTACCATCTGATGACTCGGTAATCCTGATGCCCTTCACCATTCACCCTGCCCTTACCATCGACCCAATAATGAAGGTGACAATACATTATTACAAGGGGGAGCTGGACGCTGGCATTAACGAAGAGGATTTGGTCCTTGCCTACTATGATGCGGCAAGGGAGAAATGGGTGATGCTGCCCACTGAAGTAGATGTAGAGGCTAACACGGTTACCGCCTGGGTTAGTCACACCAGCATATTCGCCATTCTTAGTAACATAGCCGGTGAATTCCCGTGGTGGTGGATTGTTGGGGGTATCCTCGGTATCGTCCTGCTGGCATTCCTAATCAGGCACCGAATCAGGTCCCGTCTTGCTGCAAAGCCAGATGCAAGTCAGGCACAGCTAGCCAAATAGTAAATTATAGTCAGGCACAAAACTATTTATAATCTCACTTGCTTTCCTGGAATGTCAAATCCCCCTTACGGGGGCGTTGAACCCCCTTTTCTAAAGGGGGATTTAGAGGGATTTTTATACGAAGTTATGCAGGATACTATATATCGCTGAACACCTCTGGAATGAGCTATACTTTAGTAGCTCCATAATGTTTATAATAAAAGAACTTCATATCTAAAGAAATGGACTGGGAGAGCATAATCAGCCTCATATTTGCCATTTTAGTGGTGATTGCTTTTCCTTTAGCCTTTCGCAGGAGAAAGAAAGCCGGACCTCAAAAGAGAGAGAAGCTTTGCCAGCATCTTGAGGAAATAGGGGTAAGAGTTTCCTTAATAGAAAAAGGCAGTGAAAAAGAGAAAATAGGGCTACGCCGCGCCTGGGGGCAACGGTCGGAAGGAATTGTTGCACTGGAAGATAGAAACATAGATTCCATAAATGTTATTAGCGTAGCCAGTCAGTACGGCACAAATTATTTCCTGGATTACCTGGTAAAAAGCCCAAACATAACGACGAACCGAACACTAAAGAAAACCAGGCTGACGGTAAAGAAAAGCTTATTCCTATGGGGCAAGGCAGTAGCTATAGAATGGAAAGGAGATAAATCATTAGCCCAGAGCCTTAATTTCGATTACATACTTAAAGATAAACTGCTGCAAAGTAATCTAAATGCTCTGCGAAGCGTCTGGCTCTTCCCTGAGCCAAAACAGGGATACATCAGAATAAGAACTGCCTATTCCCTGCCTTCTCCCGAGATATTCGGAGCAATGGATATCATTGCCAGGCACATTAAGTCGTGGTGACCTCGATAATAGGATTACCATGATAGCTATAAAAGAAATTTGTTGGTAAAATGTAGCACGATACTTCAGTTTCGGGTAAAGTTTGTATACCCTTCACAGAAATTGAATTAGCGATTTTGAAGCAAATAAATCATGGAAGTGTATCTGAAGCCAACTCCGGTAATTGATTGTGATGCTCCTCCTGTAAGAGAAAAAGCCCAGAATTTAACCGGAAATAAGGAAAACGATGTGGAGAAGACGAAGGCGCTTTTCTACTTCGTCAGGGATGATATCAAGTATAACCCCTATGTGCTACAGATTCTTGCTGAGCATCATAAGGCAAGCGCCACCCTGAATAAGGGAGAGGGATACTGCGTTCAAAAGGCGATACTCCTCGCTGCACTAGCACGAGCTGTGGGAATCCCGGCTCGCCTTGGATTTGCTGATATACGCAACTATATCGTCCCTCAAAAATTGATGGAGCTGATGCATGGGATTAACCTTTTTATCTATCATGGCTATTGCGAGTTATATATCGGCCAAAAATGGGTTAAAGCTACACCGGCGTTCGACCTGCAAATGTGTCAAGAACATCATATCGTTCCAGTGGAATTCAATGGCAAAAACCATGCCACCTTCCACCGCTACAACCAGGAAGGAAAACTACATATTGAATATGTCTGCGACTATGGTCATTACCCTGACCTTCCGTTGGAGGAGATGCTTAAAGCTCGCGTAAAGGTTTATGGCCCTGATTATCTAAAAATGCAGGAAGGTCTCCTTAATTTGAACTTCGGCCAATAAAAACGGCCTAAATGTAGCTCCAATGCCAGTTTTCATCCACCTTGCTGGCTTCAAGCCTAGCATACCACGGAGTTCCATAAGCGTTTGCTAATTCAGTCAGGCTTTCAAGTCTGTTGACCACGGTGGTCTCTAAGAATTTCAATCTTTCCTCGCGAGACTTTATTTGAGTAGCCTCCTGCCACAAAGCACGCCCGGCAAGAAAGCCTGAGGCTCCAGCCCGACAGGCTAGCTCCACCTCCTGATAGAAGAGTTCGAAATTAACACCGGCGCTCAAGATAACCCAGGGAACCTGGCTTGCTTCGTTAAGCCGATGGCAAAGGTCTAATAGCTTATTCTCATCTTTGTCATATTCCAAATCGGCGGGAAATTCGGCTTTGAGGACATCGATGGGAAGAGCAGTAATTTGTTTTGCTGTTTCAACTACTAGCTTCGGCTTTACTTTGGCATAATCCTCAGGGCTAGCTTCCTTATTAGCCACTCGATAACTTACCGGCTCAACCACAAAAGGTATATCTTCTGCCACACAATCCGCGGCTAGCCTGTTTACCGTATTTAGTTGCCTTTGAGCGACATCGACATCAGGACGATAATAGAGCAGGAGCTTGGCCGCACTTGCACCCATCCTTTTTATCTTTTCTGCATTCCAATCAGGCAACAAATCAGTGACCCTCGCCTCTGCTTTGCCGGAATAGCCACTTTTCTCCAGGCTGACCAGTAATCCTGTTGTTTTAGGAATAGCTCCAGCGGCAATTGCCTGTGCCGCACCATAAATGGGGTCAAGCAGGATAGCGGTGGCATGCGGGGTCAAAGCTCGACACAGGTCTAGTTTGAAATCAACCATCTCCTGATAGCCAACGCCTTGGGATTGTCCCGCGGAAAGCATCTTCAGCAATGAGCCTCTGTGGTCAAGGGCACACATCGCCATTATTCCCCTCTCGTTGGCTAACTGCTGCAACCCTCTTATTTTGCCTATGGATAACTTTTTCATATTCTTAAGCAGACAATACCTTCATTAGTTGTAGCAAGCTACCATCCATCGTTTTTCTCTTGGTATAGGTTTCCTCAAGGGGGGTAAGGGCTATTTCACCTTTCAATTCTCCAACCATAACGCCTGATTTGCCCTCAACCAAAGCATCTACAGCCGCTGCTCCAAGTTTGCTGGCTAAAATCCTGTCTCGCGCTGTTGGCGAGCCTCCACGCTGTATGTGCCCCAGGACACAGACTCGATAATCCAGCCTCAATCGCTCCCATACTTGCTGGGCAACTTGAAACACCCCTCCTGCTTCATCCCCTTCAGCAACTACCACTATGCTTGACTTTTTCCCCTTTTCGAAATTACGCCTTATGTCGAGGCAAAGTTCCTCTATTTTCGTCTCTGCTTCTGGTATCAAAATGTCTTCCGCTCCACCAGCAATCCCCACATCCAGGGCAATAAAGCCCCTGTTCCTCCCCATAACCTCCACGAAAAAGGGGCGCTGCAAAGACCCCGCGGTATCCCTGATCTTGTCTATTGCCTCCATTGCGGTATTTACCGCAGTATCAAAGCCAATAGCATAATCAGTGCCATAAACATCGTTATCTATGGTGCCAGGAATGCCAATTACCCTTATATCACCTGCTTTAGCTAATGCCGCCGCACCACGAAAGGTGCCATCACCACCTATGGGTATCAGCCCTTCGATCCCCTCCTTGTGTAAAACCTGGATTGCTTTCTTTATCCCTTCTTTAGTCTTCATCTCCTCGCATCGCCCACACTCGAGGAAAGTCCCTCCTCGCTGGATGATGTTTGCCACCGACCTGGGAGCTAACCTCACAAAATCCCCTTCCAGCAAGCCACAATATCCACGCCGAATCCCTATTACCTCAAATTTATATCTTGCACCACAGCGGACTACCGCCCTGATGCAAGCATTCATGCCCGGAGCATCGCCGCCGCTAGTTAATACCCCAATCTTTTTCATAATTTCGCTCCTTCGTCACGTAATTATAGCATCTATATCTAGTAAGATATATTAAGCCTGGCAGGTGTGGTATTATCTTAAAATTCAGGGCAGGAAAGATTTTATGGTCAAAATACTCCATACCGCTGATATTCATTTAGGGGCAAAATTCGCAATGCTGGGCAACAAGGGCATTCAGCAGCGACAGCAATTAAAAAATACATTTAAGAACATCAGCGCTATCGCTATAAATGAAGGTGTAAACATCGTTTTAATCGCCGGAGACTTATTTGACTCCAATTCCCAGCCACAAGGAAACATTGATTTAGTGGTAGAGCAATTTAACATGCTCAGGGAAAACAATATCCCGGTGTGTCTTATCCCTGGCAATCATGATCCCCTGGATTCTTCCTCTATCTACAGGAAGGTCAACTTTGAACAAAAATGTCCTAATGTAACGGTTTTCACTGAGACAGAGGTGACCTGTAAGGAATATCCCGAGCTTGATTTGACAGTGTATGGCAAGCCAAATTTGAGCAACAAATCCTATTCTAGTCCATTGAAGGGTTTAAAGCGGGTGACCTCAACCAAATTCCACATTGCTCTGGCTCACGGCTCGCTTTACATCCCTGGGAAGGTTTCGGAGGATGACCATCCCTTTAAACTAGAGGAAATCCGTGCCAGCGGCATGGATTATATTGCGTTAGGACACTGGCATCGACCTTATATTTGTTCAGATAACCCTCCAGCTAGGTACCCTGGTCCACCAGAGTGGATTCCGGACCAAAAAGAAGCAGGAAGTGTGCTTGTAGTCACCTTCTCAGATTCAGGAGAAGCCAAGATTGAAGCCAAACGGGTAGGGGTTCGAGATTACGACGAAATAGAGGTGGAAACAAGCAAGATTGGAAGCCAAGAAGAGCTAAAGAAAGAAATTCTCACTGGAGCGAACCAGAATCTGATAAGGATGGTGACCTTTAAAGGACTGCGAGATGCGGAACTACTCGTAGAGGCCGAAAATTTAAAAGCCGAACTGGAAGGTAAATTTTTCTTCCTAAGGATAACCGACGAATCTCATCCTAAATTAATGGAAATACCCGAGGCAACTTCCCAGGGACAGCTAATCAAGGCAAGGTTCATTAAACTAATGAACGAGAAAATTCAACTTTCTGAAGGAGAGGAGAAAATTGTCGCTGAAAATGCCCTTCAATATGGTCTAGCATTGCTCGATGGAAAGGAAGTTTTATAATGCTGCTGAACAAAGTTGAGCTTCGGAACTTCAAAAGATTCGCCAATTTCTCAGCTCAATTTAGCCCCGGCATAAATGTGGTCAAGGGACCTCTCAATGAAACGGGAAAATCCACTCTGCTTGAAGGCATAATTGTCGCTCTTTTCTATAATCCCAAAAGCATTGCCAGTCGGCTCGAGGATTATGCCTCATGGGGGGCAACTAAAAAATTTGAAACCAATCTCGAGTTCAAGGAGAAGGGAAACAGATACTCACTCAAAAAAGATTTTCACACGGGCATTATCAAGCTGGTGAACCACGATAGTGGGGAAGAACTTGATACCCCCAGAGAGGTTTCACAGAGAATAGAGGAACTGCTGGGAACTAACTCCGATAAGCTCTTTGAATACACTTCTTGTATTCGTCAAGACCAGGTCAACGAAGTCACATCAGGTAGAGAAAAAATAAGCGAGAGCCTGGAAAAAGTGGTAACCGGGGGCGAAGAAAACACCCTTGCCTCCAAAATAATACAAAAACTGGCGGATAAAGTCTCCGAGATTAGGAAGGGGTTAGATAGACCAGTAAGATTTCCCGGTGCATTAGCCAGATTAAAGAGTGATATTGGAAATGCTTCACAACGACTTAAAAAAATTAGCAGTGAAGTAGCGGAGGTAGAGGCTAAAAAAATCGAATTGGTGGAGATTAACAAGGAGCTTGCTCAAATCAGGGAGGAATACGAAGGCGCTAAAGCTCTTCTGGATAAAAATAAAGTTAGAATGGAAGTGGAAGCATCCATAACAAGCTTAGAACAAAAATATGATGAAATGGAACAAACACTCACTGAAATAAATACCCTGCTAGAAAAATCCAAACAAGCACACGATGCCCTTAATTCCATTGAAGGATTTGAAGATGAAACACGGGTATCTGAAATAAGAACGGAGTTGGACACAATCCAAATCAGAAAAGGGGATATTAAACACGATATAGCAAAGCGGTGGGAAGAAAAAGAACAAGCTAAAGAGGAGCTTAATAAACAAAAATTCTTCAGGCTTCTTGGTTCAAAACAGAGCATCGCTTGCATAGCAGTAATATCTATAGGAGGCATAATCGGCACAATAGCCAGTTCCCTTTATTTCCTTGCTCTAGTAATTATAGGCATGGCTGCCCTTGTTGCGTCTATGTGGGCAAAAAGCATTCTGGCTCGGCAGGAAACCAATATCTCAGAGCTGGAAGACCGAATTCAAAAGATGGGAGGGAGCCTTAAGGAATTAGATGCCAGAGAAAGTAGCTTGCTAACCGAAACTAAATGCAGCACCTTGGAAGAATTTGAGACAAAGGAGAAAGACTTCCGGCGATGGAAAGAAGAACAACGGAAATACAAAGACCAGCTGAATGGAAAACTGGGAACAAGAGACATAGGAGGAATGAAAAAACAAAAGGCGGAAATAGCGAGAAATTTAGCAGTGGAGCGAGCAAAAATCACCGAGGACATAAAAGCCACCGCCCTAAGCCCAGAAAGATACGTTAAGCAAGAAAGGATAGTAGGGAAACTGGAGGAAAGACTGAAAGAGCGTGAACGGGATAAAAACCTTTGCGAGGCAATTATTAAAACAGCGAGAGTTGATGTGGAACAGCAAATTGAGCTGGAGGAGGAATTAGAAAGCCTTCAAGAGAATTTAAGACAGGAAGGACGCAGAGTAAAAGTCTACGAATTAGCTAAAGAATCTATGTCCCGAGCAAAGGATGATGCCTTTTCATCAGCTAACGAAGTTTTGGAAAAGGAAACTCAGAAATATTTCGCTATTTTCACCAATGGCAAGTATAGCCAGGTAAAGGTTGGCAAAGAGAATTCAGAATTCTTGATTTATTCTCCCGAAAAGGATGGCTGGGTTAAGCCTGAAGAGCTGAGTGGCGGAGTTATTGATGAATTCTACCTGGCGTATCGGCTTGCCCTGGTGAAGCTGATATTCAGCAACAAAAAGCCTCCCTTACTATTAGACGACCCTTTTGGTAATTTCGATTTGCTGCGGTTGAATAAAGCATTGCTTCTCTTTAAAGACCTGAGCAAAGATTACCAGATTATTATATTCACCCTGAAAGATATATACGACGAAACAGCCGATAATATAATCCTGCTCGGGTGAAGGCTAATTCAAGAACTAGCCTTAGCTAGTTTTACTCTATCATATAGAGTTTCTAGCTTATCTCTTAATTATTCTAATATCTTCGATTTTCCCTTCTTGGTCCACCTCTTGATCCACCTCCTGGTCCACCTCCTGGTCCACTTCTCGGTGGGCGAGCTATGTCAACTTTCAAGGTGCGTCCCTGGAAATCAGAACCGTCCAGTGCTTCCTTTGCCTTCTCAGCTTCCGCTGGGCTAGACATTTCCACGAATCCAAAACCTCTACCTTCAATTACATTGACTTGCTTAACTTCACCATGGGGGGAAAACAATTCCTTCAAATCCCCATCGGTTACAGAGTAACTGAGATTTCCTACATAAAGTTTACTACCTTCCATTCTAACCTCCTTTTCTTCTTAATTTCTCTTTGCTTAATAATGCTTCCTCTTCAAGATTTAATTGAGCATCCTTACCACCTCCTTCAGCATTTGCCAGCCATTTCACATACCAGCCTTATAGATTGCTAAACACTAGCATCTATCGTAGCGGTTATCAAGCCCATTGAGACATGCTCGAGATTCAACATCCGAAGTCGGTTATATACCTCCCTACCCCTCAATAACCTCTTTGGTGCTGGGCACTCTGCCGATAATACGCCCGTCGATGCGGGTAGCTGAATCGAGAGCCCGGGCGAGGGCTTTGAATAAAGCTTCGGCTTTGTGGTGGTCGTTGACGCCGGTGATTACCCTGGCGTGGAGGTTGATTTTGGCTTCAGAGGCGAAGGAAACTAAGAAATGGCGAACTAAATCAGCATCCAGGTCACCTATCTTAGCTCGACTGAAGGATGTATCTATCGCACTGTAGGCCCTTCCACCGATATCCACTGCCACCTCTGCCAGAGTTTCATCCATGGGCACAACAGCATGCGCCATTCGGACAATACCCTCCTTCTGCCCCAATGTCTGGTTAAATGCCTTGCCCAAGGAAATAGCTACATCCTCCACAACATGATGCTTGTCAGCACCTGTAGCTGAGATCTTCAGGTCAAATACCCCATGCCTAGCTAGCTGAGCAAGAAGGTGGTCGAACATTCTTATCCCGGTAGTAATTTCAAATTCTCCGCTGCCATCGATGTTCAGTTCTACTTTGACATTGGTCTCGGCAGTTTCCCGAGTTACCTTTGTTTTCCTTTCAGGCATGCTGCCACCTTAACACATTTCCTTCAGCGCTTCAACTAGGGCATCAGTATCCTCTGGTCTGCCCACGCTGATTCTCAAGCAGTCTTTCAATCGTGGGGTATCAAAATAGCGAATAAAAATACCTCTCTGCTGTAATTGACGCCAGATTTCTTTGGCCGGAGATTGCGGAGCTTGTTCCGAGTGAAACGAGGAATCTGTTGCTCCGAGTTTGCTTCGGCTATGCCTCGCAACCGCTTCGCTCTTCTCAATGACAGAGGGGGTAGGCTCAGAATCACGGCATAAGGAGCAAAGAATAAAATTAGCCCTCGATGGATAGGGCTTTAGCCATCCCAGTTCTTTTAGCTTAGTGAATAGCCTCTCCCGCTCAGTGATTATCTTGTTTACGTTGCCATGCAGATAGTCCAAATCGCTTAAAGAAGCCAGCACTGCTACCTGGGCAGCGGCGTTGACATTATAAGGCTGCTTAATCTTCATCAGGTAGTCGGCAATTTCCACGGGGAAGATACCATAGCCGATACGGAATCCAGCTAGCCCCGCCCATTTACTGAAGGTGCGCAACACTATTAAGTTACGGTAAGCAGACACCAAGCCAGCCATGGTTACCCCGCTGAACTCAAAATAAGCCTCGTCAATGACCACGACCCTTCCAGTATCAACGAGCTCCATTAGCTCCTGTTCCTCAATGATGTTGCCGGTAGGATTATTGGGAGAAGCGATGAAGATGACCTTTGTTCTTTTATCCAGCGCTCTTTTTACGCCCGCTATATCCAGAGCAAAATCCTCATCCTTTCTGGGCACATCGCTCACCCTGCCACCACAGACTTCAGCACTGAAGGGATACATGCCAAACGTTGGTGAGCAGGTTATAATTCTGTCACCTGGCTCAAGAAAGAGCCTTAATACGAGGTCAATTAACTCATCGCTGCCGCTACCGCAGACGATATGCTGGCGATCTACACCGGTATATTCCTGCAATGCTTCCCTTAGCTTTCTCTGCTCCGGGTCGGGGTAGATATGATAGTAAGGATAGTCAGCGACAGCCTGAGAAACCTTCGGAGAGCAACCGTAGGGATTCTCGTTGCCATCTAGCTTTATCAACTTCCCTTCAACCTGCTGCACCAGAATCTCCACCGGCTCTATTGGGGTGTAGCTTTTCATCGCTATTAGTTCGGGCCTTACCAGCTTCTTTATGTTCATCTATCCGTTGCGGTTGCTTCGTTTTGCTCGCAATGACACCGCCAGGGCATGAGCACTAAACCCCTCAGCCTCAGCTAAGGTTATCGCTGGTTGAGAAAGGTCCCTGGCGGTGGAATCATCCAGTGAAATGATATTGGTAACCTTGAGGAAATCTTCAACACCCAAGGGCGAACTGAAACGAGCACTTCCCCCAGTAGGCAATACATGGCTCGGACCAGCAACATAATCACCGAGAACCACTGATGAATTAGCGCCAGCGAAGATGCAGCCGGCACTATAGATTTTGGGAATCAAAGAAGAGGCATCAGCTACCATAAGGGAAAGATGCTCAGGAGCATAAAGATTGACCAATTCCACAGCCTGGTCAATATCATCCACGAGGACAATCATTCCACTCTTAATGGCCTCAGCAGCAATGAAAGACCGCTCCATTTTATCCAATCTGAGTGAAATTTCTCCATCAACCTTGTCAGCCAACTCAGGCGATGTGGTAATCAAGATCGCCTTTGCCATCGGGTCATGCTCAGTCTGAGCCAGAAGCTCAGCAGCACACAAAGATGCATCAGCAGTGCCATCAGCCACAATTACAATCTCACTTGGTCCCTGAAGACCATCAATGGCTACTTCACCATAAACCATCATTTTAGCTAGCACCACAAAGTTGTTGCCCGGACCGCAGATTTTATCCACCTTGGGCACTGACTCTGTACCAAACGCTAGAGCAGCGATGGCTTGAGCACCGCCAATCTTAAAAATCCGATTTACCTGAGCGATGTTAGCCGCTACTAATGTTGCAGCAGGAATAGCTCCATCAGGTCGGGGAGGAGAAGCCATAATGATTTGCTTAACACCAGCTACCTTAGCAGGGATGACAGTCATCAACACCGTGGAGGGATAACAGGCAGTTCCACCGGGGATATAGACCCCTACCTTATCCAGAGGGCGAACGTGCCTCTTCAGACATCGGGCAATGGATATAATGCCAGTTTTTGGTAAGCAAGCAAGGTGAAATTCTCTTATCCTTTTAGCAGCTAACTCGAGGGCTGAGACTAACTTCTCATCCGCGGCATCGTAAGCCGCCGAAATCTCCTGCTTGCTCACCTCCAGAGAATCAAGTTGAGCACCATCTAATTCCTTAGCGTAGTGGAAAAGAGCCTTATCACCCTCCTTTTGCACCCTGCCGATAATATCAGCCACCACCTGCTGATGCTCCAGCCCTATAGCCAAGGATTGTAGCGGGGACTTTCGATCAAGTAATCGCTTTGCGCGGGCAAAATCCTCGATTCTTTTCACGATAATCCTCCTCGCATCATCTGAATGATAAAATCTATCTCTTCCTTCTTATCAGGTGAGTTAATGCTTTCCTTGTTGCCAATGAGACACGCAGTGGATTCATAAAGGATATCAATAATTTTAAGATTATGCTCTGCCATGGTTTTCCCAGTCTGCATATTATCAATAAGCAAATCGGCATCTTCAGGCAGAAAAGCCTCACTTGCCCCCCATGTTGGTATCAGTTTATATGGACTAATGTGGTGGTCACAAAGATACTTATCGCTGATGTTGACATACTCCGAGGCTACCCTCAGTGTGGGTAATTTACCCTTCTGCAGCAATTGCCTGATGTCTTCCATGGTTGACGCTGGCATTTCCTGGCTCACCGCAGCTACGATTTTAACTTTGCCGAAGCCAAGGTCCAATAATTCCACCACAGGGCTGGAGGGAAAATGGTAGACATGGTCAAGTAGCCAATCCTTGCCAGTTATTGCAAGGTCAAAATTGCCGTTAGCTACCTGGAGTGGCATATCCTGAGGTCTGATTACTTTAACACCCAGCCAGTCCAGGTCAACCGAGGGGTGATAATCCAGCACCTCCCCAGAATAATGGCTTAAATTGAGTCCCACTCGTTCTAAAAACTTTGCCGTGGGTGGTTGCTGATGCCCATCAGGTAAAGCTATCTTGACTTTCTTTAGCTCAGGACGGGGAAGCGAACCAACAAAACCTTCCTTGCTACTTACCTCTTCGAACGATAACGAAAATTCCCTATTATCAAGCATGGGAGCGAAACGATTCAATACTGAAGCCAAGTCCTTATTGTTCAAGCTCTCCCGGCTGGCAATTACCGTAGCTCTAGCGGGGAGCAATTTCATGAGGGGAAGTAAACCTTTTCGTTTCAATTCCTCCTCATTTCTGGCCCACAATACCGCAATTTCAGCGTCCTCCGGAGGATAACCCTCAGCATCTCCCCAAACTGGGAAAATCCGAAACCTTCTCATTCTGATATTTAAGGCGAAGGCTTCAGCTAAATCAGGATATTCACTTACTATACGCCAGTTACCTTGTCCACCTAGAAGTCCATCTAGGTTTTTTATTTCTGATTCGTAACTGATTGCAGCGTATATATACCCCTCACCATAATTTAGAGTGGATATCTTCACTACTGCGCTGGCTTTATACCGCACAAGAAGTTCTTCGATCCAATCCAACCCGCAAATCCCTAAGTCATAATTACCTATCGACACCTGGATAGGAATATCCTTTTCCCAAAATATCTTGGCGGAGAGATAAGGAGGTTTTGCCGACTTAAGCCGATATTGCCTTGTTTGCTCACTATACCCTTCAAAGCCTAAACCTACTCCATCAAGCAAATTTGCCGTGGCCGGAAGCAACCTCCCTTTAGGCAAAGCAAGTTTGATATAATTTGACTGTTTTGCCATAGAAATTTAATCCACACCTAATATGCCAACAACCTGAGGTAGAGTGCGGACCTCCCATTTTTCACCGCTTTTTTGGTCAATAATCACAAAAATTTCTTCACCGGAAACAGAAACAACCCATCGATAATCAGCTACACTCTCTCCAGCAAAGTCAAACTCAACTATACGCCCGGCGCTACGAAGCGATTGAGCCAGGCTAAAGCATGCCTCCACTACCCTGGATTTTTTTTCATCTCCTCTAAGTAACACTCCAGATTCGCTACGCTCGTCTTCCTTCAGGGAGAGCATCTTTATTACCGGGTCAATGTAAATGGCAAATCCACAAGCGGGTATGCTCTTGCTGCCCATAAGCGATAGGAGCTCATCATACCTTCCACCACCACCAATTTTCTCGCCTCGGAAGAATAATTGAAGGCAAATCCCAGTGTAATACTCAAACCCATGTATGGCAGCAATATCAATCTGGTAATCGCATTTCAAGTCATCCAACAACCGGAGAATGTCAATGAAATTACTGAGATTGGATTCCAGCTCCGGCGAAGTTCCTTCTGCTGGAAGCTTAACTTTCTTGAGGAAGTCACTTAACTTCCCTTTGAAGTTCACCAGCGAGACAAGAAACTTATCCAGCTCAAGGTTATCTGACTTTGCTTCCTTCCATGCCTGCCAATCACCATCCAGAATACGCCCGAGCATTCTAGCCTCATCTCTGGGACTAAACCCAAGCTCCTTAACCAGCGCCTTCGCCAAACCGGCATGGGACAGCCGCAACTGTACACCGCTAATGCCAAGGCTATGTAATAGCTCATGGGCTAACAAGAGAAGCTCTACATCCGCCATTGGACTAGCACCACCTAAGAACTCAACACCACATTGCCATCGCTCCCTGTTTTCCTTCCCCGTCTGCTCAAAAGCAAAGATGTCAGTGACATAGAAAAACCTGGCAGGGAGGCTTGGATTTTCAAGATAAAGTCGGGCTATAGGTATGGTACCGTCCGGTCTGAGCACTACCCTTTCTCCACTCCAGCCATCCCAATCAAGAAAGGAGTATGCCTTACTTAATCTGCTGGGGGTAAGCGTTCCTGTAGCAGTAAACAGGCGGAGATATTCCAGGCTCGGTGTCCTTACCTCACGATACCCCCACTTAGTACAACAATTGCGGAAGGTATCCTCAATATAGCGAAATTTCCCCATATCATCGGGGAGTAAATCCCGCATGCCTTTGCACCGCTGGCTTTCCATCCTAAAAACCTATGTTAACCAATTTGCCCCATTTTATACTACCCTTCATCTTGCTTCAATGAGGAAGCACCTCGAGAGCTTGCTTTAAATCTTCAGGCAAAGGCGAGCTAAATTCAAGGTATTGATTGGTTGACGGCAAGCGGAAGCCAAGACGATAAGCATGAATGAACTGCCGCCCAATATAAGCTGATTTCACCCCATAAACAGGGTCACCAACCACAGGATAACCAATAGCGGAAAGGTGTACCCTTATCTGGTGTGTCCGCCCCGTTTTGGGCATTACCTCAAGTAAACTGTAATCGCCAAGGTATTGGTTGACCTGGTAATGTGTTATTGCCTCTCTCCCCTCCTCTACTACCGTCATCCTCTTGCGATTTCTCGGGTCTCGCCCAATAGGCAACTCAATTGTCCCCTGACCAGGAAATACCTTCCCTTTAACCAGAACAAGATAGCTCTTGGTTACTGTTTTACCTTTGAACTGGTTAATTAGAGAAACTCGAGCGGATTCATTTTTAGCAACAACAATGAGCCCTGAGGTATCTTTATCCAGCCTATGAACTATGCCTGGCCGCACCAGGTCACCGCTCCCCTCCAGACTGGGACAATGCGCCAAGAGAGCGTTAACTAAAGTGTGGTCGGGATGCCATGGAGCAGGATGAATGGTTAAGCCAGCAGGTTTATCCACCACGATAATTTCACTATCTTCATAGACTATTTTTAGGGAAATCGGCTCAGCCTGCGGAGGGGTAGGCAAGGGAGGAAACTCAATGGTTATCCTGTCTTTTCCAGACAATTTCCGACTCGCCTTAGCCTGCCGTTGATTAACCATAATATAGCCTTGCTCAATCAATTTCTGTAAATAGGCCCGAGAAAATTGAGGAAATGCCTGAGCTAAATAACTATCAAGACGAATGCCCGGCGTGGAAACAGTGAGGTGGAGCATTTTAGTCTTTGGAAGCGCGTCCATGGTGATATACCCTGGCGAATAATCCCGTACGATAAAGGGAATAAACGAACAAAATTATGCCAGCCACTATAAACATGTCTGCGAAATTAAACGCTGGCCAGTGGAAATCCTCCCAGAGACGAAGGTCAATGAAATCAACGACATAGCCGAGACGAAGACGGTCTATCAAATTACCAGTGGCGCCACCAAAGAGCAATCCTAGCGATACATTGCTTAGCGCGGTCTTGGATGATAAATAATGCCGCGCTAACAAAATGATAATTAACACCGCTATAGCAGTAGCGATAAGAAGAGAAACTTGCCCCGGCAGTAAGCCAAAAACTAAGCCATAGTTCTTAACATAGACCAAATTCAGAAAATTTTCCCAGGGCGATGATGGTGGAGCTAAATTCCTGCTAACCCATAACTTAGTTACCTGGTCGAGGACGATTATTGAAGCAGCAGCAACCAAAAAAAGTCTAAGTTGCCCTTTATTTTGCATCCCTCGTCTGGCGCACCTTGCATCCCAAGCACAAGTTCGCTTGAGGTAGCGCTTCAAGGCGGGCTGGCTCTATAGGCTTGCCACAAGAATCACACAATCCATAAGTCCCCGCTTCATACTTCTCCAGGGCATGGTCTATTTCAGCAAGAGCCTTCTTCAACCTTTTCTCCAAATCCAGCCTCTTTTCTAACTCCAAAACCTGGCTTGCCTCCTCCCCTCTTTTGCCAAACGGACCGCCAGCTCTTCTTTCCGCCGTTTGCTGGGAAGTTTGTATCTGCTCCATCTCTTGTAACAATCGTGCCTTTTCAGCTTTCAACTGTTGCAAAAACTTAGTAAATTCAGCCACTTTATCCACCTCGATGTAACCCCGTATTTAATACGGGGCTAAACTGCGCTAAAAACGTTTCTAATATTGGGGTGTAAAGCATTACCAAATTTTTCTACCGCTTCACACCTGATTTTATTGAGCTCTTTCTGCTTTTCCTCGAACTCCATTCTAGAATAAAGTTTCTCAGGATGTAAGTATATATCGTCAACATGCCTTACCGCCCTAGGTACCTTAAATCCGGCAGGTGAATCTACCCAATCTTCAAGTCCACCTCTCAATAGGGAATCCAGTATCGCCATGGTAAATTCCAGCCTTATATCATTATAATGTTCCCCCTCACCTATCCCACCGGTATTTAACAAGTAATAATTCACATGAGGAAGGACTCCCATTATTTCATAAAATCTGTTGGCATGCTCCGCCCTACCACCAGCTATAAATGGGTCATAGAAGAACTCGCTCCTTATCTTCCCCGCCTGAGTTGGGTCACCAGCGGACGACTCCATTGATTGCCCCAAAATCATCAACGAGGTTGCTTGCTCTAAAGTTAATTTCGATATCGCTGGAATCAACGGCCCTCTGGTGATAAGAACCAGGTTATCTATCCTATCAACGTCAATATAAGGGCTGGCATGCAGGAAATCTTTCCTGCGTATAACCGCTCTCCCGTTTGATGTTCTTTCGAAATTGTAAAAATCGAAATCTTTATCTTCCGTCACATAAACATTCTCACAGAGAGTTTCCGGTTTCAACAAGCCATAGAATATCTCAACTTGATTCCCGGGATTTATACTCTCGGTTTTCACAAATACCCCTCCAGCTTCAAAACCATGGAAGGAACCATCGGGCATCAGAGTTCCACCATCGTCCTGGATAAGCCAGGATTTTTCCCTGCCTTTCCTCGCCAAAATTTTGCACGTAGTGGTCGTTTTCCCATTTGCGGTCAAGGCAACAAGCAATGTCCTTACAGTTCTATAATCCCCATGTGTTGATTGAAGGTAATCCTCCCTACAGCCAGTATGCAGGAAAATTCCGTCCCCAAAAGTTTTATGGGTCCAATCTTCAGCGGCGAAGACTCCCTTTTTATACTCACCAATATAATTGCTGTTCCTGATTATCTTGATAACCCTGCCATTATCAAGCATAGCCAGCCTTATAGTGATGTCTTTTTGAGGAAGTGGTTTTGATTTATTAGCTTCAAAAGCTTCATCACTGAACATTACAATCTCATACGTTGGCTGTTCAACTTTGCCCTTTACGGGAATAAAAAGATTCCCACCACCATAGGCAACATGAGCAAATCGCTCAGGGACAATTAACCTGACTGTAGTGTTACTACTTGTATTGCCCACAATCCGGTCAAGGGAAATTAACCTTTCTTTGCTCAACACCTGTTCACATTGAGCCAATAGCTGCAATTCTTCCTTGCCGAAGGGATAGTCAACGCTGTTTTTGGTAAACATCGCCGCCCTGGAACTAGGCCCACTTTCAACAACAAAATTACCGTAAATTGTCTTCTCTACCCCGGGTTCCTGTTCCACAAGCAGCCTCAATTCCTCGATAGAAGGATTATCCAGCAGCCTGTTCTCCTGTAATGCCTTCTGTCTAATCCTCTCGACAGTTAACGCAAATTGTTCTAACTCAATTCCTGACATTTCTCTCCTTAAGGGAAATCCTAAATTTCAATCTCTAAATTCTAAACAAATTCAAAATTCAAACCTCTAACGCCTAGGATTTAGATAGTAGTGCTTAGTATTTCAGTGCTTATACCTCGCGGAATTCACCTTCAACAGGACCTTCATCTCCACCGGGACCCTGTTGTCCACCGGGAGGTTGCCCACCAGGTGGTTGTCCACCGGGCTGTCCATAAACTGTAGCGCCAACCTTCTGCATAGCCTGCGATAGCTCTTGCACGGCATTACGAACAGCATTTATATCCTTGCCTTGAAGCGCTGAGCGAACTGCAGCTATCTTGCCTTCTATTTCCTGTTTTAGCTCTCCAGGTATTTTATCTCCATGCTCTCGAAGCGTTTTCTCAGCAGTATAAGCAAGGTTATCAGCAGCATTGCGAGTTTCGGTTTCTTCCTTACGCTTAGCATCTTCAACAGCATGCGTTTCCGCTTCCCTCTGCATCTTCTCCACCTCTCCCTTGTTGAGTCCACTAGAGGCAGTGATGGTGATTTTCTGCTCCTTCCCGGTGCCTTTGTCCCGAGCACTAACATTAAGGATTCCATTAGCATCGATATCAAAAGTTACTTCAATTTGAGGCATACCTCTTGGCGCCGGTAGAATGCCATCGAGCATAAAACGCCCTAAAGTTCGACTATCGGCCGCCATGGGACGTTCCCCCTGGAGAACATGTATTTCCACACTTGGCTGACTATCACTAGCAGTGCTGAAAATCTGGCTCTTTGAGGTAGGAATGGTGGTATTACGAGGAATAAGCGGCGTGGCTACCCCTCCCAGAGTCTCTATCCCCAAAGTAAGCGGGGTAACATCGAGAAGGAGAATCTCTCCCACCTCACCTTTGAGCACTCCAGCTTGAATGGCAGCTCCCAAAGCCACCGCCTCATCAGGGTTGACACCCTTCACAGGTTCTCGACTAAAAAACTGCCTCAAGGTATCCTGAACCTTGGGCATCCTTGTCTGACCACCAACCAGGATTACATTATTAATTTGAGCTGGAGTGAGCTTGGCATCGCTTAAAGCTTGGCGGCAGGGTCCAATGCTCCTCTCTATTAAGTCAGCCGATAGTTGCTCCAGCTTGGCTCGACTAAGCGTCATGGTAAGATGCTTGGGACCAGAAGCATCCGCGGTGATGAATGGGAGATTTATCTCTGTCTGAACCACTGTGGATAGCTCTTTCTTAGCCTTCTCAGCAGCGTCTTTTAACCGCTGCAATGCCATCCTGTCCTGCTTCAAGTCAATGCCTTGCTCTTTCTTGAATTCATCACATATCCAATCCATAATTCTCTGGTCAATGTCATCCCCACCAAGGTGAGTATCACCGTTAGTTGACTTGACCTGGAAAGTGCCTTCGCCTATATCAAGGATGGAAATATCAAATGTGCCTCCACCAAAGTCATAAACGGCAATGGTTTCATCTTTCTTCTTATCCATTCCATAGGCTAGTGATGATGCTGTGGGTTCATTAATAATACGGAGAACGTTAAAACCAGCTATGGCGCCAGCGTCTTTAGTCGCCTGCCTCTGACTGTCATTAAAGTAAGCAGGCACAGTAATCACGGCGTCGGTGACTTTTCCCCCAAGATAAGCTTCAGCATCAACTTTCAGTTTTTGCAATATCATCGCTGAAATTTCCTGCGGACTATATTCTTTACCCCCCATAACCACCCGGCAATCACCATTAGGCGCCGCAGTGATTTTGTATGGTAATCTCTTTATATCATACTGGACCGAAGCATCGTTAAACTTACGCCCGATAAGACGCTTAACACTGAAAATAGTGTTATCAGGATTAACTATTGCCTGGCGCTTGGCTATTTCTCCTACCAAACGTTCACCTGTTTTGCTTACCGCTACTACCGAAGGAACCAGATTGCCACCTTCAGCACTGGGGATAATTTTGGGCTCTCCCCCTTCCATAACTGCCACCTCACTAAGTGTGGTCCCCAGGTCAATCCCTACTGCTTTCGCCATGGCTTTCCTCCTCTATTTCTTCTTTGCCCCTGCCTACTACTACTAAACTGGGGCGGAGCACTCTATCTTTCAACCTATAACCCTTCTGAATTTCCTCCAATACCACTCCTTCCTCACCCACCTGACTCATCGTCGCTTCGTGTAAATGGGGGTCAAATCTCTCTCCTTTAGCCTCAATTTCAGTTACCCCCGCCTTTTTCAGCGCCGCTTTAAGGTTATTATATATGATTTTAATACCCTCAATCCAATTCACCTCGGCAAGTTCCGAGGGTAGCGACTTAAAAGCTCTTTCAAAATCATCTACAACAGGCAATAAACTCAGGATAAGCGTGCTATTACCAAAATCTAAAATCTCTTGCTTTTCCTGCCCAACATGCTTTTTGTAATTAGCAAGGTCAGCTTGAGCTCTTTGCCAATTCGCTAAATATTTCTCCGCTTCTTTCTTTTGCTCTGCTAAAGCTTGCTGTAGAGTCTCGATATCCTCTACACTTGCCTGCTCAACATCAGCCTCGCCTATTTCATCATTAGTTAATCCTTCTTCAGACAAAGTTGAAACTCCTCTAGATGTATTCAGCTACTGATTCGCTCAATAATGTGGAAACAGAATTCACCGAGGAAATGACTCGGGAATAATCCATCCGCCTGGGACCAAGCACACCGACAACACCACTTGCTTTACCGGAAACTCCGTATTGGCTGACCACTAAGCTGAAATCCTGTAGCACCTCCTCCCTATTCTCTTCACCAATAATTACCTCTGCCTTTCCCATGCAAGCTCGCTGTCCAAGCACGTTTGTCAGCCAACTTTCCTTCTCTAACAGCTCTAATATAGTGATTATCCTGGGGCTTTGGTAGAATTCGGGCTGGTTCAATAACAGGCACAATCCTTCGATGCAAGGCTTACCATATTCCAGCCTATTTTCCGTTTCCATTATATCCACTACCGCCTGAGTTACTATCCTTCCCTCACGAGGAAGCTTTGGCTCACTAGCTAAAATTCCATTGCCCGTCATCCCCCCATAAATAGCATTAAACTTGTTGGACAAGGCAGTCAATTCATCCTGAGAAACTGCTTCATCAAAAGATAAAATTCGTTGTCTGATTCCCACGCCATATAAAACTAAGATTAGCAAAGCTACAAAATCCTGCAAGCTCACTAAATCAAGGTGTTTAAACCGGCTTTCCGGCGCCCTTGGCGATGTCACTATTGCCAGATTGTGAGCAAATCTGGCCAGAAAAAACACCGCTAGCCTTAGCTGCTGCTCAATCCTGTCCCTCGCCTCCCGCAATAGCTGATAAAAAAAGTATTGCTCATCCTCGGGAAGACCAAGCGCATCCCCCAGCAATTCTACATAGCAGCGATAAGCTTTATCAGTAGGAACACTACCCGCAGAATGGTGAGGATGAGTAATGTATCCTTCGCTTTCCAAATAAGCTACATCATTGCGAATGGTGGCTGGACTTACCTTCAAAGCGTAATCCTCAGCGATGGTCCTCGAGGCAACAGGCGCTGCCCTGGAAATATACTCACCAACTATTATCTTCAAAATAGTTTCTCTTCTTTCCTCTATCAAACTCATTTAGCACTTCCCCAATGAGATTGCTAATTTAGCTGAAATATACCACTTCCAGGTTGGGCTGTCAACCAAGTTCGACCCAAATTGACTAAGGCAAAGAGAGATAGTATGATAACACCAAACATGAAACTCAAAACAACTTCCCATATCGCCCTGTATGATGCTGAGGTAGCTCAGATTCTGGAGCAGGAGAAAAAGAGGCAAGCAAGCCACATAAATCTCATTGCTTCTGAAAATTACGCTGACCGTGCTGTACTCGAAGCTCAAGGCTGCTTGATGACCGATAAATACGCTGAAGGCTACCCGGGACGCCGCTATTACGGTGGCTGTACTTATATAGACGCCGTGGAGACCCTAGCCATTGAAAGAGCGAAAAAACTGTTCAATGCCGAGCACGCTAATGTGCAGCCTCACAGCGGCGTTCAAGCTAATATGGCGGCTTACGCAGCCCTACTTCAGCCCGGTGATACTGTGATGGGCATGAGACTCGACCAGGGTGGGCACCTTTCCCATGGTTCAAAGGTCAGTTTCTCCGGAAAATTATATAACTTTATCTCTTATGGCGTGAAACGCGACACTGAGATGCTTGATTACGATGAAGTAGAAAAACTTGCCCTGGAACATAAGCCTAAACTTATTATCGCTGGAGCTAGTGCTTACCCCCGAATCATTGATTTTGAGCGCTTTCGTCACATCGCTGACAAGGTGGACGCCAAATTGTTGGTTGATATGGCTCACATAGCCGGCATAATTGCCGCCCACCTCCACCCTGCACCTTTTCCCCATGCTCAAGTGGTCACCTCCACTACTCAAAAGACACTGCGTGGTCCACGAGGTGGTTTTATTTTGTGCACCCGGGAACTAGCTTCAGTTATCGACGCCGCCGTCTTCCCCGGAACTCAGGGAGGTCCTTTAATGCATGCTATCGCGGCAAAGGCAGTGTGTTTCTTTGAAGCCATGCAGCCCGATTTCATCACTTATCAACAATCAATTCTCACAAATGCTAAAATATTAGCTTCTGAGCTTCAACGGTATGGATTCCGTATCGTTTCTGGAGGCACCGATAACCATCTTGCCCTCGTAGACCTTACCTCCAAGGGAATAACGGGAAGGGATGCTGAAAGTGCGCTGGAATCGGCCCATATTCTGGTAAACCGAAATGCCATTCCCTTCGACCCCAAACCACCTCGAATTGCCAGTGGCATTAGAGTAGGCTCACCGGCGGTGACCACCAGAGGTTTTGGGCCCGAAGAGATGAAACGCATCGCTTTCTGGATCTCAGATATCCTTTCTCATCTCGACGATGAACATACCATAACCAAAACTCGCCAGGAAGTTGTGGAACTGTGTCAGCATTTTCCCACCCCGGCAATGCAGGGATAAAGCAGCAATGGATGAATTAAAGGTATTCAGTGGCAATGCCCATCCCTCTTTAGCACAATCTATTTGCGATTATCTACAAATCCCTTTAGGCAAAGTAGATGTTTCCGAATTTTCCAACGAGAACATATTTGTCCGAATCCTTGAGAATGTGCGCGAGCGAGATGTATTTATCGTCCAGCCTGTTTGCTCGCCGGTCAATAAAAGCCTGGTTGAGTTATTAATCATGCTCGATGCCTTTCGGAGAGCATCAGCGGGGCGGATTACCGCCGTCGTGCCCTATTATGGCTATGGACGCACCGATAAGAAAGACCAGCCAAGAGTGCCCATCACCGCCCGTTTAATCGCTGACTTGATTGCTACCGCAGGAGCCAACAGGTTGCTCACCATCGATTTGCACGCCCCTCAAATTCAGGGCTTCTTCACCATGCCCGTGGATGAGCTAACCGCTTTGTCCATTCTCTGTCAATATTTCCAGAAGAAAAATATCGACAATCTGGTAGTGGTAGCCACTGATATTGGCATCTCTAAGCGGGCTCGTGATTTCGCTGCCAAGCTTAATGCCCCGCTGGCTATTATGGAAAAAAGACGCCTGGGCAATGGCGATGCCACCGAGACCCTCAACGTTATCGGAGAGGTTCAGGGGATGTGTGCTTTAACCGTTGATGATGAAATCGATACCGCTGGCTCTTTATTTAATACCGTAAATACCCTTCTAGAGCATGCCGCTACCGAGGTTTATGCTTGCTGCACTCACCCTGTTTTCTCCGGCTCAGCTATCCAGAAAATTGCCTCCAGCCCGGTAAAAGAGGTTGTGGTTACCGATACCATACCGGTTACCGGAAATAAAAAATTAGACAAAATCACCGTCCTGCCTATAGCTCCACTCCTTGGCGAGGCTATCCACCGCATTCACACCGGCTCGTCTATAGGAGCTATGTTTGAGTAAGAAGTTTGCTGAAAGTCAAAGAAGAAATACGAAATCCTGAGCAATATAGAAAATTAAAAATCAAAGGTCAAAAGTCAAAATGACAACTCAAAATGCAAACTTTTTTAACTTTTGCTCTGTCATTTTGCATTTTTATTTTTGCCTTTTGCATTTCAAAGAGGTTTGTTTAGAGCTTAGAAATTAGGATTTACAGACGATGTTGGGCTGGCTTACTAAATTAATCGATTCCAACGAAAAAGAGCTGAACCGCCTTCAGTCCTTGGTTGACCGGACAAATTCATTCGAGTCCGACTTTGAAAAGCTCACCGATGCTGAGCTTCGAGCTAAGACGGATGAGCTTAAAGCCAGGCTAAAGGATGGCGAGGGTCTGGATAAGCTCTTACCTGAAGCTTACGCCGCAGTGAGAGAGGCTGC
>Ga0315282_10003040_pt1 | contig 30323 bp, 25 predicted proteins | sample YL17G07_20_MG_FD_203693 | JGI IMG/M metagenome (GOLD analysis project Ga0315282, IMG submission 203693) | Sediment microbial communities from Yellowstone Lake, YNP, Wyoming, USA - YL17G07_20 | ecosystem: Environmental > Aquatic > Freshwater > Lake > Sediment | place: USA: Wyoming | collected... | reverse complement strand
GACCGCGTCGAAACCGGCGAGATCCCGCAGGTGGCCGAGACCTACGCGTACCTGAACGCCGCCTACCCGATCATGAACGAGCACCAGCTCGCGATCGGCGAGACCACCTTTGGTGGCAAGCGCGAGATGCAGAGCGACAACGGCATCATCGACTGCCCCGAGCTGTATCGGCTGTGTTTGGAGCGCGCGAAGACGGCGCGCGAGGCAATCAAAGTCGCCGACGAGCTGACGAAGCAACACGGCTACAACGACTGGGGCGAGGCGTTCACCTTCGCGGACCCGAACGAAGTCTGGCTGTTCGAGATCGTCGGCCCGGGCAAGGGGAAGAAGGGGGCAGTCTGGGCCGCCGTGCGGATCCCGGACGATGAGGTGTCGGTGTCGGCAAACGCGCCGCGCATCCGCACGCTGAACCTGAATGACAAGGAGCGCTTTCTCGCGTCGGCCAACGTGCAGACGGTCGCGCAGGAGATGGGCTTCTGGGATCCGAAGAGCGGCAAGGCGTTCGAGTTCTGCTACGCGTACGGCTCGCGCACGGCGATGGGCAGCCGGCGCCGCGAGTGGCGCGCGCTGTCGCGCATCGCGCCGTCCCTGAGGCTGGACGCGTTCGACGAGAACTACCCGATCTCCGTGAAGGCCGAGAAGAAACTGTCGGTGCAGGACGTGCTCGCGATCTTCCGCGACGTCTACCAGGACACGCCCTTCGACATGACGCGCACGCTGATGACGGTGGGGCGCGACGGCAAGGCCGTCAAGAGCCCAATCGCGAACCCGTTCATGAACAACGACTACCTGAACGCCTTCAAGATCCCCTCGGAGCGCACCATTGCCTGCAAGCGCGCCACCTACCTGCAGATCACGCAGTCGCGCGCCTGGCTGCCGAACCCGATCGGCGGCCTCGTCTGGCTCGGCTACGACAACCCGATGACGACGCCGCACACGCCGTTCTACATCGGCATCGCGCAGATGCCGGCGTCTTACATGGTGGACGGCCGGGCGCGGTTCCGCCGCGACTGCGCGTGGTGGGCGTACCGCCAGGTCAGCCAGCTGGCGTTCTTGCGCTGGCAGGACATGGTGAGGGAAATCGAGAAGACGTGGCGGCCGATCGAGGACAAGGCGTTCGCCGAGCAGGCGAAGGTGGAGGCGGAGGCGCAGCGGCTCTACAAAGAGGATCCGCAGAAGGCGCGCGAGTACCTGACGAAGTACTCGCAGGGGATCGCGAGCGGCGCGGTGGACGCGTACTGGAAGCTCGCCGAGGATCTCTGGACGAAGTACACGAATTACTTCCATTGAGCGGTGCGGTCCGGAGCGGCCTTGCGCCCGGGCTCGACACCGCGGAAAAACGGCTCGGCGGCACTTGCGACCGCTGGCCGCCAGGGTCGCGGGCACGGCCAGAGGCCGTGTGCCGCTCAACCAGGCTGAACCCCACCGCCGGCGAGCCGTTTTAGGCTCTGACGATTATCGCGGTGCTCGCACGGGCGCGTCGTCCGCTTCTGCCCGCACCGTCGTCCGTGAGCCCGATTAGAGGAGGCACCGATGCGAAGAATGATTGCGGTCGCAGGGGCGGCGATGATGCTGGCGGTTGCGGCCATGGTGGTTGCCGCGCAGCAGCCGAAGCCGATCGTGCGGCCGGCATCTCCGGTGAACGCCGAGCGCGCCGCGGTACAGCCTGTTCCCTGGATGATGCTGGCGCCCACGCCGCCGATGGGCTGGAACAGCTGGAACCAGTTCGCGTGCAACGTCAGCGAGCAGTTGATCCGCGAAACCGCCGACGCGATGGTTTCCAGCGGCATGAAGGACGCGGGCTACCAGTACGTCGTCATCGACGACTGCTGGCAGGTGTCCCGCGACGCCAACGGCGTCATCGTCCCCGACGCCGAACGGTTCAAGTCGGGCATGAAGGCGCTCGCCGATTACGTGCACTCGAAGGGCCTGAAGTTCGGCCTCTATTCGGACGCCGGCGCGCGCACCTGCCAGGGCCGGCCGGGGAGCAGCGGCTACGAGGACGTGGACGCGCGGACGTATGCCGCCTGGGGCGTCGACTATCTGAAATACGACTGGTGCAACACCGACGGCGTGGACGCGAAGATCGCCTACCCGACGATGCGCGATGCGCTGAAGGCGTCGGGCCGGCCGATCGTGTTCAGCATGTGCGAGTGGGGCAGCCACCAGCCGTGGACGTGGGCGCGCGGCGTTGGCCATTTATGGCGCACGACTGGCGACATCGGTCCCACCTGGCAGAGCTTTACGCGGTTGCTCGATCAACAGGTGGATCTCTGGAAGTATGCGGGGCCCGGCGGCTGGAACGACCCGGACATGCTGGAAGTCGGCGTGAAGGTCGGCGACAGGGGTTTGACGCTTGCCGAGAACCGCGCGCACTTCAGCCTGTGGTGCCTGCTGGCGGCGCCGCTGATGGCCGGCAACGACATCCGGCAGATGGCGCCGGAGATCCGCGACATCCTCACTAACAAGGAAGTGATCGCGATCGACCAGGACCCGCTCGGCACGCAGGGCCGGCGCGTGCGCCAGGACAACCAGGGCCGCGGCGCGACAGTCGAGGTCTGGGCGAAGAGGCTGAAGGACGGCGGGCAGGCGGTCGTGCTCCTGAACCGCGGCAATGCGGACGCGCCGATGGCCGTGTCGTGGCAGGAACTGGGGCTGCGCTACGACGCCGAGCCGATGGTGCGCGACCTGTGGGCGAAGAAGGACATCGGGCGCGTGAAGGGCACCTTCACGGCGACGGTCCCGGCGCACGACGTCGTCATGATTCGCGTGACGCCGTAGGCGTCGGAAGCGGGCGCGCCACCCGCCGAGCCGGCTCCGCAGCCAGGAAAAGCTCCTCGGCGCGCAACGCTCGTCGCTTTTCGGTATCGACCGCTGGCTGCTCCGCAGGCTCGGCTGGTGGCGCGCCTGCTTCCTTCGCCGTCGGCCGCTCGGGCGATTTGCTGATGATCAGGGTTTACGAGACGCGGGACGTGACGCTGTTGCGCGAGCTGCTCGAGACCGATCGCGCGGGCGGCGCGTACCTGCTCGGCGATCTCGACGCGCCGTTCTTCGACAAAGGGACGTGGTTCGTGGCGACACTTCCCGCCGGCAGCACAGCATGTGCCGGGGGGACTCGTGCCCTCGCCATCGTGTTGGTGTTCGAGGCGTTCTCGGTCCCGACCGTTCTCAGTTTTGGTGACCGCGGCGGCGTTGACGCCATCGTCCGCTCGGCGGCGCTGCCTTCCGACTGTTACCTCAAGATCCCGCCCGAGCACGAAGCGGCATTCGCGGCTGCCTTCGACATCCGCGAGCGCGACGTGATGAAGGTGCTGGCGCTCGATCGATGTGATTATCGATCGAGTCTCGACCGTCACGAGGTTCGGCGGCTGGACGTGACCTTTCCGATCGACCAGATTCTCGACGTCTACAAGTCCTATCCCGGCCATTTCTTCGAACCGGGGCAACTGGCCGGCGGCGTCTACTTCGGCAGCTTCGAGCGCGAGCGCCTCGTGGCCGTCGCCGGCACGCACGTCTACTCCCCGTCGGGCCGAGTCGCCGCCGCAGGCAATATCGTCACCGCTTCGAACGCGCGTGGCAGAGGGCACGGGGCGGCGTGCACGAGCGCCGTCATCGAGGAGCTGTACGCGCGAGGCTGCGACACGATCGTCCTGCACGTGGCCGCGGCCAACTCGCCGGCGCAGGCGTGCTATCGGCGGCTGGGATTCCACGAGCACGGGCCGATCCTGCAACGGCGCGGGCAACGGCGCGTTGCATAGCCGCTGTTGCAAGCACCAGGCCTGCAGCGATACGAGAGGGCGCGATCCGGAATCGGCGATCATCTTGCGGGTCCTGGCCGGTCGGCCGCGGCCTGTGGTCTCAGCCAGCAACCTTTCGCCCGCCTCGACGCGCGGATTTCCCGCTCGCGACCGCTTGCGCCGTCGGTCCGCGCGCTTGGTCTCGCTGATGACTCCCGCTTGCTTGGCGGCCGGCTTCGCCCCCAGATCGCGGCCAACCGGCCACCCGCCTGACGATTCCGAATCGGGCGCCTGGATCAGAGATCCCGATTTGCATCCCGGCGAACGGAGCGGGTGCTCCACCGAACGAGCCGTGCGGAGCAGGCGGCGGGCGAGGCCGGAGGACGCCGAGCAGGTGCGGCGTCTTCCCCGGCGCAGCGCGCCGGCGGGGCCCCCAACGCGGCAGTACAGCGGGTTCCGCGTTGCGGGAGCCGTCGCGCCAGCCGGAGGGGGAGAGCCGGAAGACGACGCACTGCGAGGAGTTCTCCCCGCCTGCGGAGCCCGGCTCGGGCGGTGGAGCGCCGGCTCCACCGCCGGCCTCAGAGCGCTATCTATGTCCCTGCGATCGTGATCGCGACTCGCTTCGTGTCGGTGCCGCCGAACTTCGAGTCGGTCTTCACCTCGACCCAGCCGCTGGCGCCGGTCATCTTCACCAGCGCGCGGAAGCGCACCGAGTCGCGGCCGCGCAGGCGGAACTCGGTGGTCTTGCCCGTTAGCGCCGTCGCTGCGGCCTGCTCATTGGTGGCATCCAGCCGCACGGCTCCCGCGGGCACTTCGACGAGCGTGACATTCGTGGACGAGGCGAGCGAGAGGCGATCGCGCACCGCGCGCTTCAGCTGCAGCGCGCGATCCGAGAACGACGGGTACACGCGATCGTTCCTGACGGTCGCATCCACCCAGAACAGGTCGCCGGTTGCCGGCGTCACCGTCACGCGCTCGATCTCGACCTTCGGGAACTGGCTCGCCGAATACAGCACGAAGTGCGTCTGGCGCAGCGCCTCGGTCTCCATGTACGGCGCGGGCGGCGTGCGGCCGGTGTGCTTCTTCGAGGTACCCCCAATCCACACCTCGCCCAGGTCCGGATGGTTGAACGTGTGCGGGGTGATCCACCCCTCGCCGGTCATCTCCGTGTCGATCCACGCCAGGTACTCCTCATCGTCCACGGTGCCGTCGTTGTTGCGGTCGGCGTCGGCAAGCGGCGGCCGGCCCCACAACTCGACGAGGTAGGCGTAGGCGCCCAGCATGTTGTAGGAGGCCGCCTGCGCCTGCCCGGACAGGCCGCTGAACACCGGGGTGTAGTCCTTCAGGATGTGCGCCCCCTCGGTGACGATGGCCGTCTGTGTTTCCATGTCGTTCTGGAGTTCGGGCGCGGCGACGCGCGGGAAGAGCTGGGCGTAACGGTCGGCCTTGCGCAGCTCGGCCAGCTGCTGCGCCACGCGCGCCTCCTGCGCCGTCCGCTGCTCGGGCGTCATCGCCGTGCGGGTGTCGGCCGGCGCCATGAACATGATCAGCCGCCCGGTGTTGTGGAAGTGGAAGCTCGCGAAGATGTTCGGGTGCTTCAGCTGGAACTCGAACACGTTGCGCGTTTCGCTCTCCGACATCGGGTACGGCCAGCCGGCCTGCAGGTCCCAGCCGAACGGGAAATTGCGATTGGGATCCGGGCCGCCGAGATCGTCCTCGTTGATCCGGCCGTCACCGTCGTTGTCGTAACCCTCCATCCCGAGACGGCGGAAGCGCTGGCACTGCTCACGAGGATCGGCGATGGGCACGAACCGCCGGCCGTCGAGCGACAGCTTGAACCCCCCCTTCGGATCTTCGACCCACATCATCGAGATCTCGCCGTCGCCGTCCACGTCCTCGGTCAGGTCTTCGTCGTACAGGCCGTCGCCGTCGTTGTCCTCCATGCGGTACGGCTCGCGCGGGTTGTTCTCGGTATTCGGCTCGGTCGCGTACGAGTCGTTCGCGTCGACGTTCAAACCCGGCAGGATGTAGAACGTGCGGTGATCGACGAGGTCCTTCACGTACGGGTCGTAGTCGTAGCGCGTCAGCAGGTACCACGCGACGTAAAGCGAGCAGGTGATGCCGTTGATCTCGTTGCCGTGAATGGCGCCGTCCACCCACATGGCCGGCTTCGCGTCGGCCGGGCCGGTGGCCTTCGCGGTGATCGTCAGCAGCCACTGGTCGCGGCCCATGCGGCTCTTGCCGATCGACGAGATGTCGGCCAGCTGGCTGTACTGCTTCTGAAGACCCTGCATGATCTTCGTCTTCTCGGCGTAGCTGTAGTACTGCTTCCAGTTGATCGGGAAATCCAGTTCGCCGTGGTTCCCGCCGGGGCTGGTCTGGATCTTCTTCTGCGCGCGTGCCGGGCCGAGCCAGGCGCTCATGGCGAGCAGCATCAGGACGAGCACCGGCAGGCGGTTGCGAAATGTTGTGTGCATGTATTCGCTCCAAGGCCCAAGGCCCAAAGCCTAAAGCCCAAAGCCCAAAGCCCAAAGCCTAAAGCCTTCGTTACTGGACCGTCAGCTCCCTGACCACCGTGCCGCCCTTCTGCGACGTGAGCGCCACTTTCAAGGGCGCATTGCCTTCAACGGCGACCAGCCACGTGACGACACGCCGGTTGCCGTCCTGCCGCACGGCGGGCGTCTCGGGACGCTGCTCGCGCATCTGGGCCAGCGGCGTGGTGCCCGGTCCCAGGCCGCCGCGGCCGCCGCCACCGCCGCGGCCAGCGCCGGGCAACCCGATCGCGCGCGCCGCTGGCGGCAGCGGAAGCGTCCCATCGAGCACGCCGAGCCGCATCCAGCGCGATCCTTCGAGGAACGTCACCTTGTCGCCCAGCAGCCAGATCACGTCTTCGCGATTCCCGCGCAGCTGTGGCCCGCTGGCAACCTGCGTCGGCAGGCCGCCGGTGTTCTCGACCGTCGCCGTCACCTGCACGACCTTGTATGCGCCAGGAGCCCCGGACTTCCTGACGGTGACCGTGTCGCCGTCCTGCGAGGCGATGGCGCGCGTCGCCTGGCTGGTGGTGTAGAGAACTTTCGCAATCGCGTCCGTGATGGCCATCCTCGGCAGCAGCGTGGCCTTGTAGCGCTCGAATTGCCATGCCGTTTCGCAGAGCGCGGGCAGATTGTCGGCGGCCACGCTTTGTTTGAATGGCGGGGTTCCCTGCACTCCGCCAGGCTCCTCGCTCGCGGGGACCCCTACGCCCCGCTCCGCTTCGTCGCGCCTCTGCGGGTTGGATAGCTGCGTGACGGACGCGAAGGCGCCGAACTGTCCGTAGGCCCAGTCGAAGAACACACCGTAACCCGCAGGCGCATTGGTGTACGGACTGCGCCACGCGCGCGATTGCTCGGCGGCGGGACGCGGCGCCTGGGCCCCGGGCGCGACATCGGCTCCCGCCGGAAGTGCTCCGCGGCCCCGTCCGCCGCGCCCCTGGGGCGCGGCCTGGCCGGCCGGCGTCTGTCCGCCGGCACGCCCCGTCAGCGGCGCGCTCCATGAGGCCGGCACCGGCTCGCCGATCAACTCGAGGTACTTCTTTCCGATCACGCGATCGAGCACCGCGATATCGCGGATGCTCACACGACTCTCGGGCCAGCGCGCAAACGGACGCAGCGAGTAGCCGCCGGTCGTGTCGAACGACTGCGCCAGCAGGATGTTCGTGTGATTGGTGAAGAACTCGAGCACCGCGCGGGCCTCCGGCAACGACGAGGGGTAGTCGCCCGCGCCGCCCGCCGTCTGATCGTCCTTCCACCAGCCCTCGGGGAAGTTGCCGTTGCCGCCGGCCGGCGCCGCGCGCTTGCCTTCGGCGGCGTACACGTCAGGGTTCACCACCGGGCAGACATAAAAGGTGTTGTCGTCCACCAGTTTCGTGATCGCCGCGTCGGTGCCGTAGCCGGTGACGAGCTTGTCGATGATGTAGAGGCACGCTTCGGCGCCCGCCATCTCGGTGCCGCGCGGGCCGCCGTCGATCCACTGTCCCGGCTTGCCCTGGTACGGCTTCATCGGCGTGACATTGTTGGTCGGCGGCGTGCGGGGATGCCTGAGCGGGACGAGCGCGTCCATCGTGACGCCCGTCTTCATGTTGGAGACGACCAGGACGTGAATCGGCCGGCCGGCCGCGCTCCTGCCGATCTCCACCAGTTCGGTGATGCCGGGATGCGCCGCGGCAACCTTCTTCAGATAATCCTCGGCTCCCGCGTAACCGTGCGGCGCCGTGAAGGAGAGCGGCACCTGGACCGCCGACGGCTTTGTGGCTGCCTGCGGGGCCGACCCGGCGGCGGCTATCGACCCGGCGGCAATCAGCACCGCGAGGAGAACCCAACGGGTTTTCGATGGTGTCATGCGTACTGCTCCGGGGGGCGGCAAGAGGAAACGCGAGGACAGAGGCGGACGGGACCGCGCGCAGCATAGCACAAGGAGGGAATGCAGAAGGGAGAATGGGAATGCGATTTGAATTTGTGCTAGGCTTTGCGGGCAGATAAGGGAACTCGAGCCCCGGGCGATTCCGTTCATTCCTTCACGTAACGATTGGCTGGATTCCGGTGTTTCTCGAGGGAGGCTTGCGTATGCGGCGTGCGAAAGTCGGCTGGCCGGGACTCATCGTCCTTCTGGCGGTGGTGGCAATCGTGGCGCCGGCGAGGGCGTTCGCGCAGGCACAGGCACCACAGGCGCCGGCTGCGGTGAAGCCGGAAGCGCTCGTGGGCACCTATCAGGGCACGGCAATCGGGCCGGGAGGCGGCGAAATGCCGCTGACCATGACCCTCAAGTACGAGAAGGATGCGTTCGCCGGAAGCGTGGAGGCCGGGCCGCAGGGAGCCATCCCGATCACCGGCGGCACCCTCACCGGCGATCGCCTCGTCCTCAACTTCGGCATGGCCGGAGCGCCTGCCACGCTCACCTGCGCGATCAAGGATCCCGCCCGGCTCGAGGGCAACTGGACTTCCGCGGACGCGTCGGGAACGGTGGTGCTGACGCGAACCACGGGCGACAAGCCTGCTGCGGCGGACAAGCCCACGGCTGCGAACGCCGCCGATCTGCTCTCCGGGCAATGGGACGGCGTCACGGGGAACGACGAGATGTCGGTGCCGTTCACGATGAACCTGAAGCTCGACGGGGAGAAGGTGACGGGCGACATTTCATCCGACCAGGGCGGCGCGCCGTTCAGCATCGGCACCTGGAAGGGCGGCGCGCTCAACCTGTCGTTCGAGTACGGCGGCATGGGCACCGTGACGATGGTCGGCGCGATGAAGGAAGGAAAGCTCGTCGGCTCGCTCGACATCGCCGGCCAGATGCAGATGCAGTGGGCGGCCGTCAAGAAAGGTCCCTAGTTCCTGGTCCCTGGTTCCTGGTGCGGTCCCTGGTTCCTGGTCCCTGGTCTCTGGTCCCTGGTGCGCACCAAGAACCAGGGGCGGGGGACTCGCACCAAGGACCAAGAACCAGGAACCAAGGACCAGTCGGTTTCTCCCCTCCCTTGAACTCCTGTTCCCCACTGAAGTACCATTTCCTGTTTACAGTTCCTTCGGTTTTCCCTGCAGTGAGCCGTGCTTCGACGGCTCGTAATCGGGACCCTCGCCGCGCAAGCCCGGCTTAGGCACGGTCGCCATTCGCGGCCGCGCTTCTAGTAACGAAGCTTCGCGGCGATGTTCGCGCAGTCACGAAGCTTCGTTACCATGGACGCGCCCACGACCGCCAGCGCGGCAACTGAACTCGTCATCCGCGGCGCCCGTACGCACAACCTGAAGAACATCGACCTGACGCTCCCGCTCGAGCGCCTGGTCGTCGTCACCGGGGTGAGCGGGTCGGGCAAGTCGTCGCTTGCCTTCGACACGATTTACGCCGAAGGGCAGCGCCGCTACGTCGAGTCGCTTTCGGCCTACGCGCGGCAGTTTCTCGAGCGGATGGAGAAGCCCGACGTTGACCGCATCGAGGGGTTGTGCCCGGCCATTGCGATCCGCCAGAAGAACGCCGTCCGCAACCCGCGTTCGACCGTCGGCACCACCACCGAGATTCACGACTATTTGCGCCTGCTCTACGCGCGCATTGGCCGGACGTTCTGCCGCAACTGCGGGCAGGAGGTCGTGCGCGAGAGCCCGGAGGTGGTGGCCCGGCGTCTTGCGGCGCTTCCCGAAGGGACACGCCTGATTCTCGGATTCGAAATGCCGGTTGTCGCCGTGCCGGAGGAAGCCGCGGCGGGCAACGGGAACGGCAACGGCTACGAAGTCGCGGAAGACGCGAGCGAGGCGGAGGCCGAGCTGCCGTTGACGGTGGACGAAGGCACCGCGGCCGCCGCGGCCGCGGCGGCCGCGCAGACGACGGCCATCAAGGAGACGCTGGACGGGTTGCGTCGCAAGGGATTCGGACGCCTGCTCGTCGACGGCCGCGCGGTCGACCTCGACGAGGTGAGCGCGGTCGCGCCCGATCTGGCGTCGCTGAGCGTCGTCGTCGATCGCGTCAAGGTGCAGGCGGGCATCGAGAGCCGCCTGACAGATTCGATCGAGACGGCGTATCTGGAAGGGGGCGGCGCCGCCTTCGCTTACGAACTTCCCGAAGCTTCGGCGGCCAAGGCCGCCTTCGCATTCGGACCGACGGAATCGTCCGGAGTCCGGAGTCCGGAGTCCGACGTCGACCCCGGACCTCGGACGCCGGACCCCGGACTTCGGACCGCGGACCCCGGACCTCGGACTTCGGACCCCGGACTTCGGACCCCGGACTCCGGACTTGGTCGATGGCACCTGTTCTCCGAGCGCTTCGAGTGCCGGCCCTGCGGCGTGCCGTACGAAGATCCGCAGCCGCGGCTGTTCTCGTTCAACAACCCGTTCGGTGCCTGCCCGACGTGCCACGGCTTCGGCAACGTGATCGAGCTCGACATGGACCTGGTCGTGCCGGATCCGACGAAGTCGGTCGCGCAGAACGCGATCGAGCCGTGGACCAAGCCGCACTACCGCGCGAACCTCGCCGAGCTGAAGAAAGCGGCGCGCAGAGCGGGCGTGCGGCTCGACGTCGCCTGGCGGAATCTGACCGACGAGGAACGCCGGTTCGTCATCGAAGGCGACGGCGACGACTACGAGGGCATCCGGGGATTCTTCGACTGGCTGGAGCGCAAGAAGTACAAGGTGCACGTGCGCGTCTTCCTGTCGCGCTACCGCGGCTACCTGACGTGCCCCGACTGCAAGGGGGCGCGGCTGCGCCGCGAGGCGCGCGACGTGAAGGTGGGCGGGCGCGCGATCGACGAAGTGTCGTCGCTCACGGTGCGCGAGGCGCAGGAGTTCTTCGCGAAGCTGCAGCTGACCGAGAAGGAGGGCGCGATTGCCGGCAAGGTGCTGAGCGAGATCCGGCGCCGCCTCGGGTTCCTCAGCGACGTCGGCCTCGACTACCTGACGCTCGATCGGCTGTCCTCGACGCTCTCGGGCGGCGAGGCGCAACGCATCAACCTGGCCACGTCCCTCGGCTCGGCGCTGGTCGGCACCCTCTACGTGCTCGACGAGCCGTCGGTCGGCCTCCACCCGCGCGACAACAACCGGCTCATCGCGATCCTCCGCCAGCTGCGCGATCAGGGCAACAGCGTGGTCGTGGTCGAACACGACGCGGACATGATCAGGGTGGCGGACCACGTCGTGGATCTCGGGCTCGGCGCGGGGGAACAGGGCGGGAAGGTGGTGTACTCGGGCGGGCTCGAGGGCCTGCTGCAGGAACCGCGATCGCTGACGGCGAAGTACCTGCGCACGGAGCTCGCCATCCCGGTGCCCGCGGCCCGGCGCAAGGGCATCGGACAGACGCTGCGGGCGGTGGGCGCCGGCGAGCACAACCTGAAGAACATCACCGTCGACATCCCGCTGAACACGCTCACGTGCATCACGGGCGTCAGCGGGTCGGGCAAATCGACGCTGGTGCACGACATCATCTACCCGGCCGTCAAGCGCTCGAAGGGAAGCTGGGAGAAGCACGTCGGCGCGCTGCGAAAGATCGAAGGCACCGAGTACGTCACCGACGCGGTGCTGATCGACCAGACGCCCATCGGCCGGACGCCGCGATCGAACCCGGTGACGTACCTGAAGGCGTTCGATCCGATCCGCGAGCTGTTCGCCTCGACCAAGGACGCGCGATCGCACGGCCTCACCGCGAGCCATTTCTCCTTCAACGTGCCGGGCGGCCGCTGCGAGGCGTGCGAGGGCGAGGGGCAGGTGCGCGTCGAGATGCAGTTCCTGGCCGACGTCTTCGTGCCCTGCGACCAGTGCGACGGCAAGCGCTTCAAGCCGCAGGTGCTGGAGGTGAAGTACCGCGGGAAGAACGTGCACCAGGTGCTCGACATGACGGTGCGCGAGGCGCTGGCCTTCTTCTCGACTTCGCCGAAGGTGGTGCGCCGCCTCCAGGTGCTCGACGAGATCGGCCTCGGCTACCTGCGTCTCGGCCAGCCGGCGACGACGCTGTCGGGCGGGGAGGCGCAGCGGATCAAGATCGCGGCGCACCTGTCCTCGCACACCGGGGAGCGCCTGCTCTACATCCTCGACGAGCCCACCACGGGGCTGCACTTCGACGACATCGTCAAGCTGCTCACCGCGTTCCGCAAGCTGCTGGCGGCGGGCCACTCGCTGCTCGTGATCGAGCACAACCTGGATATCATCAAGACGGCCGATCACGTGATCGACCTCGGGCCCGAGGGGGGCGAGGAGGGCGGCTGGGTGGTGGCGACGGGCACGCCCGAACAGATCGCGCAGGATCCGGTCTCGCACACGGGGCGCTATCTTGCGCCGGTGCTCGCCGTTGGCCGCTCGCACGCGTATGCGAGCGCGAAAGAACAGGCTTAGGGCTCAAGCCTCGTGAGGCTCAGGCCGTAAGCCCAGTGAGGCCTTGAGCCGTAAGCCTTGAGCCGTGAGCCGAACACGCGCGCACGCCCGTCTTCCGCGCCGCTTTTACGCGCGCGCAACCCTGACCGTCGCCCGCGACCTGCTCGGGAAAGTCCTCGTCCACCGCTCGCCCGCGGGCGTCACCAGCGGCAGGATCGTCGAGGTCGAAGCCTACATCGGCGAGGAGGATCCGGCCTGCCACGCGGCGCCCGGTCCGACGCGGCGGAACGAGCCGCTCTACGGCGAACCCGGTCACGCCTACGTCTACTTCAACTACGGCACGCACGACATGTTCAACGTCGTCTCGGAACCGGCCGGGCACCCGGCGGCGATCCTGGTTCGCGCGCTCGAACCGCTGGAGGGGATCGAGTTGATGGAGAAGCGCCGAATGGCCTGGCGCGCCGCACGGTCGTCCGAAGTCCGAAGTCCGAGGTCCGAAGGCGACTGCGGACGCCGCCCTTCGACAAGCTCAGGGCGTGGTGAGCTTGTCGAACCACGGACATCGGACACCCTACGATGCCCTTCGGGGAAACGAATACCGGCCCACGAGTTGTGCCGCGGGCCGGGCAACCTCGCGCGCGCCATGGGCATCACGCTGGCCGACAACCGGCGCGACCTGTCCGGCCGCAAGCTGTTCGTCGAGGATCGCGGCCTGGACGTTGACGAGATCGCCTGGTCGTCGCGAATCGGGATCAACGTCGGCGTGGACCGTCCGTGGCGGTGCTACATCGTCGGCAGCCGCGCCGTGTCGGGCCGCCGCGCCGTGACCGAGAAGGCGTCGGAGTAGTTGGAGGGCACCGAATAGCAGCGATGACGGCGGCGAGCGGCGCTGACGCGTCGCGAACGGTTCGCCCGCTGCGTGCCGGGCTCCGCCGTCCGGAGAACGTCGCTTCGTCCGCTTCCGCCTACGCTCGCCAAGCGTCCATGCGAGCTACGGCGAGACCTCGCCGTAGCTGCGCGCGATCGCAAGCGCAGCGGAGGCGGGCCGTTTTCCGCTTGACCGTCGGCCTGGCCCGTGTACGCGCTTGATCGGCCGCTACGGGCTGCGGCCGGAAAACGTCGCTGCCTTCGCTACGTTCTCAGATTGACCGTCGGACGGCTCCGCACGGCCCGCCGCGGGCAAACCGTTCGCTCCGCTGTCGGGCCCGCCTCGCGGCCGTTCCGCGATCGTTCATGTCCGATTCGGAATCGTCAGGCGGGTGGCCGGTTGGCCGCGACCTGTGGGTGAGGCCGGCCGCCGAGCAAGCGGGAGTCATCAGCGAGCCGTGCAGGGCGCGCCCACCAAGCGTCAAGCGGTCGCGAGCGGCCAACCGCGCGTCGAGGCGGGCGACAGGGTGCCGGCTGAGACCACAGGTCACGGCCGACCGGCCAGGACCCGCAACACGACCCGCCTTCGCTCGCCGACGACAGCGTGCGAGCTACGGCGAGGCCTCGCCGTAGCTGCATCATCTGCAAACGCGCAGCGGAGGCGGGTCACCGATTCCGAATCTCCCCTGCCATCCAGTTAGTACCTCGCGCGCTGCTGGCGCGTGCCGGCGACGACGGGCACCTTCAGCTCCATCCGCCGGCCGTCGCGGATGATGCCCAGCGTCGCGGTGCTGCCGACCTTCGCGTCCGACACCAGCCGGATCAGCTGCGACGTGTCGTCGATCGTCTGGCCGTTGAACGACGTGATGACGTCATCCTCGCGGAATCCCTGCCGGGAGGCCGTCTGGTACACCTCGTACACGACCACGCCGCGCACGGTGTTGCGAAGCCCCAGCTGGCTGGCGAGTTCCGGCGTGAGGTTCGTGATGGTCAACGCTCCGATCGACCCGCGCCGCACTTCGCCGTACTTCAACAGATCATCGACGACGCGGCGTGCCAGGTTGCTCGGCACGGCGAAGCCGATGCCCTGGTAGCCGCCGCTTTCGGTGTAAATGGCCGTGTTGATCCCCACGAGCTCGCCGCGCGCGTCGACCAGCGCGCCGCCCGAGTTGCCCGGGTTAATCGCCGCGTCCGTCTGAATGAAGTCCTCGTAGTCCGCCAGGCGCAGGCCCGTTCGGCCCACAGCGCTGACGATGCCCAGCGTCACGGTCTGATTCAGCTGAAACGGGCTGCCGATGGCAAGCACCCATTGCCCGACCTTCAGCTTCGAGGAATCGCCCCACGGCACGACCGGCAGGTTCGCTACGTTGTTCAGCTTGAGGACCGCGATGTCGGTCATATCATCGGCCGCGATCACCCTGCCGCGCACCTGGCGCTTGTCGGGCAGGACGGCGTTGATCTCAGTGCGCACGACACCTCGCTGGTTGTCGCCGGTGATCACGTGGTTGTTGGTGACCACGTACCCGTCCGGCGAAATGATGACGCCGGACCCGAGGCTCATCTGGCGCCGGTCCTGTTCGCCGAAATCATCGCCGAAGAATTCGCGGAAGAACGGGTCGTTGGCGAACGGCGAGCGCGGCGACCGCACCACCTGCAACGACGAGACGTTGACGACGCCGGTGACTGCGCGCGCGGCGACGTCGCTGAAATCACCCATGCGCGCCGACGCGGGCGGCGCTGACGCCTGGGGCGCGGAGGTCGTCAGGACCGGCGCGGCCGCGGAATCCTCGGTGGCGCGCATGCGGCCCGAGAGCACCAGGCCCGCGACCAGACCGCACAGGACGAGCATCAGGGGGAAGAAGAATCGCTTGAACATGAGGCCATTCTAACGCCGCCAGTCGGTAGTTCGTCGCCTGCGAAGGAACTACCGACTAGAGGACTTCGACGCGGCGCGGGCGGGCGGTAATCTTGGGGATCGTGACCGAAAGGACGCCGTCGCGCAGGTCGGCCGCGATGCGTGTGTCGTCGATCGGCTGCGGCAGGGCGAAACTGCGCTGGAACTGGCCGCGCCCGCGCTCGACCCGGTGGAACTGCTCTGTGGCGGTCGTGTGCACCGGGCGCTGGCCCCTGAGGATCAGCTTGCCGTCCTGGACGGAAATCTCGAAGTCGTTTCTGGCGAGCCCTGGAAGCTCGACCGAAATGACGTAGTGGTCGGCGGTCTCGTAGAGATCGACCGGAGGCACCCACCCCGGGCCGTGATCGCCGGCCAGTCGGTTCAGCCGCTCGTGCAGCGCGAGCAGATCCTGCAGCGGATCCCAACGGGCAAAGGCCACAAGCCATGCTAGCACGGTTTTTGTGTTAGGATTCGAAGGATCTATGAGTTCAATTCCCGCCACCCGTTTGCGCAAAGGCATGCTGATCAAGCGCGAGAACGAGCTGTTCCGGATCCTCGATCTCCAGCACATCACGCCGGGCAACTGGCGCGGCATGGTGAAGGTGAAGCTGAGGAACCTGCGCACGGGCTCGCTCTTGGATCAGCGCCTGCGCTCGGAAGACATCGTCGAACGCGAAACGCTCGACGAGCGCGAGATGCAGTTCCTCTACGGCGACGCCAACGGCTACCACTTCATGGACACCAGCACCTACGAGCAGCTCCAGATGTCGGGCGAAGCGCTCGGCGACGCGGTGAACTACCTGGTGTCGGACGGCCTGGTGCGCATCGAGTTCTACGGGGCCGAGCCGGTGGGCGTCGAGATGCCGCAGACGGTGGATTTGAAGGTCGAGGACACGGCGCCCGGCATCAAGGGGGCGACGGCGAGCGCGCAGGTGAAGCCGGCGAAGCTGGAAACCGGCCTCGTCATCCAGGTGCCGCCGTTCGTGAATCCGGGCGACGTCGTGCGCGTGAACACCGAGACGGGCGAGTACCAGTCACGGGTGTAGGAGCTCCCGCCTTCGCGACGTGCGGATCGGACTGTCCTGCGTCGCTTCGGCGGCGCAAGCAGGTCTGGAATGGGGGTCGTGAGCGTTGGTGCTCCCGGCCCCTTTTTGGTCTCCGGCGGTGTCTAAAATGAAGCTTGCCGCGTCTGAGCCCGGCGGTCCCCCCCGACGTTGCTCGGCGTGAGAGGTTGTCGCCCTTCGACCACGCTCAGGGCGACCCTGAGGCTCTCGAAGGGTCGAAGGGCAGGCGTCCCCGGCATACGAAGAAAGCCAGCTTTCCATGGAAATCGTGCGGCATCCGAAAACCGGCTGGATCGAAGTGATCACCGGCAGCATGTTCAGCGGCAAGAGCGAGGAACTGATTCGACGCCTGCGCCGCGCGCAGATCGCGCGGCAGAAGGTGCAGATTTTCAAGCCGCGGTTCGACACGCGTTACAGCGAGAACCACATCGTGTCGCACAGCGAGATGCGCATCCCCTCCGAGCAGGTGTCGGGGTCGCAGGACCTGCTGCAAAAGGTGCTCCCGGACACCGAGATCGTGGGCATCGACGAGGGGCAGTTCTTCGACGCGGAGCTGCCGGCGGTCTGCAACCAGCTGGCGAACATGGGCAAGCGGGTCATCGTCGCGGGCCTCGACCAGGACTACCTGGGGAAGCCGTTCGAACCGATGCCGCAGCTGCTGGCGATTGCCGAATACATCACCAAGACGCTGGCGATCTGCGTCGTCTGCGGCGGACCGGCGAATCACACGCAGCGGCTCGTCGCCAGCAAGGACCGCGTGCTGCTCGGCGCGCAGGGAACCTACGAAGCGCGCTGCCGGCACTGCTTCGACCCGCAACTTGCGAATGTGCCCGAGAGAATCTGATGGTCCTTGGTTCTTGGTTCCTAGTTCTCAGTGCGCGTTCGTGGTCCTTCGTCCTGAGTGCGCACCAAGGACCAGGAACCAGGGACACGCACCAAGGACGAAGGACCAGGAACTAAGGACCAGATATTGCAGTGGCTGGTGCAATGACCCTCCAGGATGTTCTCTTGCTGCTCGGCGCCGGCTTCCTGGTGGCCAACATCAGGACGGCCCTCGACTTCCTGCATTTTCTCCGCCGCCGGTCGTCGGCCCTGCTCGTCTGGCTGCCGCCCAGGCCGCGCTATTACCCGGTCCTGATCGCGATCGGCGTCATGATGGGCTTTCTCATCGCCTACAACTTCAACGTGTGGCGGCTCCATCCCGCGCGTCAGTTGGCGTTCGAGCGGCAATTGTTCGGCGAAGGCATGATGTTTCTCTACTACACGGTGGCGGTCGCGATGAACCAGGCCATTCGGCGCGGGTTCTATGCGGACGGTATCTGGGCCGACCACGGCTTCATGCCTTACCGGAAGATCGGCGCGGTCAGCTGGCAGGAGGGTAAGGACATCGCCCTGCTGATGACGGCCAGCATGCGTCCCTTCGCGCGCAAGCTCGTGGTGCCCGGCAACTTGTACGGCGCGGCGCGCCGCCTGCTTCGCGACAAGATCGAGGCGCACGATATCAAGTTCGCTCGCACGGGCCTGGATCTCGGCCTCGGCGACGAACGGGACAAGGTGTGATCAACAGGCCTTGGACCTTAGGCCTTTGGCCTTAGCCGGCTTTAGTCCCAGGCAAGGTCCAAGGCCCGAGGCCCAAGGTCATTCAAGCGGAGTCCCCTATGGCAGCGCGTCCTACCTGGAAAGGTTTCCTGAAAGTCAGCCTGGTCACCATCCCGATAAAGGTGTTCCCGGCGTCCGAATCGTCGGCTTCGTTGTCGTTCAACCAGCTTCACGGCGAGTGCAGGACGCGCATCCAGCAGAAGCGCTGGTGCCCGCAGTGCAACCGCGAGGTGTCGACGAGCGAGATCGTCAAGGGCTACGAGTTCGAGAAAGGACGCTGGGTAGTGCTGACCGAGGACGATTTCGCGAAAGTCAGGCCCGAATCGACGCGCGTGATCGATCTCGTGCAGTTTGCCGACGAAGGCGACATCGACCCGCTCTACGTCGATCGCGCCTACTACCTGGCGCCCGACGGCCGGATGGCGACCGAGGCGTTCGCGGTGATGCGCGAGGGGATGCGCGGGAAGGCGGGCGTCGGGAAGCTCGCCCTCTACGGGCGGGAATACATCGTCGCGGTGCGTCCGCAGGAGCGCGGCCTCGTGATGTACACGCTGCACCAGGCGTCGGAAATCAGATCGATGGACCAGATCGAAGAGCTGCAGGCGGTGCCGTCGGCCGTGAAGCCGGAACAGGTGAAGCTGGCTCAGCAGGTGGTGGCGACCTTCGAAGGCGAACTCGATCTTTCCGAGTACCACGACGAGTATCGCGACGGGCTGCGCCGGATCATCGACGCGAAGATCGCGGGCGAGGAAGTGACGGCGCCCGAGGAAAAGGCCCCGCCGAAGGTTGCGGATCTGATGGAGGCGCTCAAGCGGAGCCTGGATGCGGTCAGCTCCGGCAAGAAGAAGACGGCGAAGGTGGCCGAGATGCCGAAGCGGGCCGCAGCCGCAGAGCGTTCGCGCGCGAAGAGGAAGGCCGGATAGTGCGGTCCAGCGGACGCATTACCGTGCAGTTCCGCGAGGAAGCCGTAGACAAGAATCCGCCGGCGGAGCCGGCCGGCTTCCGGCGGAATTGCGCGGTAATGCGTCCGGCACGCCAGGTAGGGCAGCTGGGTCAGTTGACGCCCAACAACCTCTCGATCAATCCAACCAGCCCAGGGCCGGTAGCCGTCGGGTCTTTCAGCCATCCGGGTGGTGTCAGCCAGATGAAGGCCAGGATGACGAGCACCAGCAGGTCGTACTGCCACGTGGCCCGCTCGTAGGTCCAGAAGAACGTCTTCCACAGCACCAGCGCCGGCAGCGTGAGCAGGCGTTTCATCGGCGTCCCGCCCTGCGCGGCGTCGAGAGGCGGATCTCGGCGAGCCGGTGTTCCAGTTCGTCCTCGACCTTGATCCCCCCGTTGAGCTCGCGCCACGTGTAATAGATGCGATCGGCGACCGTGAAGATCGACATCACCAGGATTACCCACATGGCGGCGGCCATGCGATTGGTGAACGCGCCGATCATGAACAGGACGATCCGCTCCGGCCGCTCCAGGAACCCGACCTTGCACCTCGTGATGAGCGACTCCGCGCGGGCACGCGTGTAGCTCGTCATGATCGAGAACATCATCGCCAGCGCGGTGACGATGACGTAATCGGTGCGCCCCTTCTCCGCGTACAAATAAATGAGGCCGACGAACAGGCTGATGTCCGAGAAGCGGTCCATCACCGAGTCGAAGAACCCGCCAAACTTCGTCGCTTCCTGGAGCTCGCGCGCCACTTTCCCGTCGATGAAGTCGAAGATGTTGGCGACGATGATGATGCCGCCGCCGGTCTTGAACCAGCCGAGGCCCAGCGCCCACGCCGCCGCCACGTTGATGACGACGCCGATGGCGGTCAGGGCGTTCGGGTGGATCCGCAGCGCGACGCAGAGGCGAATGATCGCGCTCAGCGGGAACATGCAAATCCTGCCGATGGTGCCTGTAAGGGTCATGGGACGAAGGAGTTCCGGGCGTCCGCTATAATGACAGGTTGGCGCGCGCTACGGGCCCGCCATGGTAGTCCATGCCAATTCAGGATCTCAAGGCCCAGATCGCCCGGCTTCCCGAACAGCCTGGAGTGTATATCTTTTTGAACCAGGCCGGCGAGACCATCTACGTCGGCAAGGCGCGCGCCCTGCGCGACCGGGTTCGCAGCTACCTGGGCGCCCGCGGCGCCAACGCGAAGACCGACGCCCTGGTTGACGAGGTCGAGCGGCTCGAGTTCACGGTTACCGACTCGGTGGTCGAGGCGCTCGCCCTCGAAAACAACCTCATCAAGCAGCGGATGCCGAAGTTCAACATCCTGCTGCGCGATGACAAGAATTATCCGTACCTGAAACTGACCACGGCCGAAGCGTTTCCCCGGGTCCTCCTCGTCCGCCGCGTCGAACGCGACCGGGACGTCTACGCCGGCCCGTTCATGCCCGCCAGCCTCGCCCGCAAAACGATGAGCCTGACGCACCGGCTGTTCGGCCTGCGGTCGTGCAACGAGGAGATCAACGGCCGGCGCGGCCGGCCGTGCCTCGAGTACGACATCAAGCGCTGCATTGCGCCGTGCGTCGAGGGGCTGTGCACGCGGGAACAGTACGCCCGCGCCGTCGACCACGCGAAGCTGTTCCTCGAGGGACGCAGCGACGAGCTGATCGAGCGGCTGCAGCAGCAGATGCGGGAAGCGGCCGCGACCGAGCGCTTCGAGGAGGCCGCGCAGCTGCGCGATGCCATGCGCACCGTCCAGACCCTGCACGATCGTCACCAGAAGATGGCGACCACCGAATTCGGCGACCGCGACGCGTTCGGCGTGAAGCTGGGACCGGCCGGCGCGGTGATCTTCGTGTTCCAGATGCGCGGCGGCCGCGTCATCGAGCGCGTCGAACTCCTGACCGAGGGCGACCCGGGCGGCGGCGAACGCGACGTCGTCCAGGCGGCCGTGCAGCAGTTCTACGAGGAACGCGACGTGCCGCCGGAAGTGCACCTGCCGGTCGCCGTCGACGAGGCCGACGCGATCGAGGCCTGGCTGTCCGAGCGCGCGGGCAGGCGGGTGCACCTGCTGACGCCGAAGCGCGGCGAAAAGCGCGGCCTGCTGGATCTCGCCAATCGCAATGCGGCCATCGGCTACCAGGCGCGCTTCACCGACACGGCAACCGGCAGCTTCGAGGCGCTGGACGTGCTGCAGGCGGCGCTGAACCTGCCGTCGCTGCCGCGGCGGATCGAGTGCTTCGACATCTCGACCATCCAGGGCAGCGAGACGGTGGCGTCGATGGTGGTGTGCGAGGAAGGGCGCATGCGGCCGGGGGAATACAGGAAGTTCAGGATTCGGGGGCTGCGCACGCCGAATCCTGAACTAGAGCCGGCGGCCTCCGCCGCCGGCCTAAGCCGAAATGGGGAGCCGGACACACAAGCGGCTCCCCATTTCGGCTCGGATGACTTCGCCGCGATGCACGAAGTCGTTCTGCGCCGCTATCGCCGGCTGCTGGAACAGGGCGGCGAATTCCCCGATCTCATCCTTATCGACGGCGGCAGGGGCCAGGTGACCGCCGCTTACACTGCGCTGGAAGAACTCGGGTTGGCGAACCTGGTGGCCGCTGGCCTGGCCAAGAAGGAAGAGCTGCTGTTCTTGCGCGACAGGCCGGAGCCGGTTGCGCTGCCGACAACGAGTCCCGCGCTGCTGCTGGTGCAGCGCATCCGGGACGAAGCGCATCGCTTCGCGGTGACGTTCCACCGGCGCGCGCGCCACATGCGCGACCTGCGCTCCGAGCTGGACGACATTCCGGGCATCGGCCCGCGCCGGCGCCGGGCGCTGCTGGCGGCTTTCGGCAGCGTCGGCGGCGTGCGTCGGGCCAGCCGCGAAGACCTGACGGCACTGGTCGGCCGCCACATCGCCGACGCCGTGCTGAGGCACTTTGCGGGCAGGTAGGGCAGGTGGGGCGGCCCTACCGGGCTCTTTACATTGCCCCGGCCCCTTGCTACCCTGAGGCTCCTTGCTGGAACACTTTAATTTCGCGCAGCTTTTCATCGAGATCCTGGTCCTGCTGTTCTCGCTGACCGTTCACGAGTCCGCCCATGCATGGACCGCGTCGCGGCTCGGCGATCAGACAGGCCGGTTGCGCGGACGCGTGTCGTTCAACCCCGCCGCGCACATCGATCCGGTGGGCACGATTCTGTTCCCGCTGCTGGCGATCGTGACGCGGTTGCCGCTCATCGGCTGGGCGAAGCCCGTCCCCGTCGATTTCCGGAACCTGAAGAACCCCCGGCGCGACTTCATGATGATTGCCGCTGCCGGTCCCCTCGCGAACGTGCTGCTTGCCGTCGTCGCCGCCGTCGCGATGCGCCTGATGACCCTGACGCCGGCCGAAAGCGGCGTCCGCGAACTGTCCGGTCCGGCCATCACGCTGCTCGAGCTGAACCTGCTGCTCGCCGTCTTCAACCTGATCCCCGTGCCACCGCTCGACGGCGGCAACGTGCTGGCCGGTCTGCTGCCAGACCGGGCGGCGAACCTGTTCGACAGCCTGCGCCCGTACGGGTTCATCATTCTCTACGCGCTGATCTTCACCGGCGTGCTCGTCCGCATCGTCCACCTGTCGCGCTACATCGAGTTTCAACTACTGACGTGGCCACTGTGAAACCTCGCGTCGTTTCCGGCATGCGGCCGACCGGCAGGCTCCATCTCGGGCACCTGGCCGGCGCGCTGAAGAACTGGGCCCGGCTCCAGGACACGTACGATTGCTACTACTTCGTCGCCGACTGGCACGCGCTGACCAGCGAGTACGCCGACACCGCCGACCTGGTGGCGAACGCCTGCGACAACGTGGCCGACTGGGCGGCCGTGGGGCTGGATCCCGAACGCAGCACGTTCTTCATCCAGTCGCTGGTGCCCGAACACGCCGAGCTCTACCTGCTGCTCTCGATGGTCGTCCCGGTGCCCTGGCTCGAACGCGTGCCGACCTACAAGGAGCAGCGCGAGCAGCTGACCGACAGGGACCTGTCGACGATCGGCTTCCTCGGTTACCCGCTGCTCCAGACGGCGGACGTCACGATGTACGACGCGCGGTTCGTGCCGGTGGGCGACGACCAGGTGCCGCACCTCGAGGTGGCGCGCGAGGTGGTGCGCCGCTTCAACAACTTCTACGGCGAGAAGCTGGGCGTCAAAGACGGCGAGACGATCGTGAAAGAGGTGCTCGTCGAGCCGGAGCCGCTGCTGACCACGTTTGCGCGCCTGCCGGGACTCGACAACCGCAAGATGAGCAAGAGCTACGGCAACGCGATCGACCTGTCGGACGACGCGGAGAGCGTGCGGAAGAAGGTGATGCGGATGTACACGGATCCGAAGCGGATCCGCGCCGACATCCCGGGCACCGTCGAAGGCAACCCGGTGTTCATGTACCACGACGCCTTCAACGCCGACGTCGCGGAAGTCGACGACCTGAAGGCGCGGTACCGCGCGGGCAAGGTGGGCGACGTCGAAGTGAAGACCAGGCTCGCGAACGCGATCAACGAGGTGCTCGAGCCGATGCGGGAGCGGCGGCATCAGGCGCTGGCGCGGCCGGGCTGGATCCGCGAGATTCTCTTCGAAGGCTCGAAGCGCGCGCGCCAGGTCGCCGCCGGAACGATGGAGCGGGTGCGCGAGGCGGTCAAGATCAGTTACAAGGCTTAAGCCGTAAGCCGATGGAACCACTGGAAACGCTGGACACCCAGCTGGAAGCGTACCCGGTCAAGCTCGACAACTTCGAGGGGCCGCTCGATCTGCTCATTCACCTCATCAAGATCAACGAGGTGAACATCTACGACATTCCGATCGCGACCATCACGAGGCAGTACCTCGAGTACATCGACCTGATGCGCGAGTTGAACCTCGATCTGGCGGGTGATTTCCTCGTGATGGCGGCTACGCTCATTCACATCAAGTCGCGCATGCTGCTGCCGCGGCCGGATCCGACGCAGGAAGATCCCGAGGAGGATCCGCGCGAGGTCCTCGTCCGGCGCCTGCTCGAGCACCAGAAGTACAAGGCCGCCGCCGAGCTGCTGCACGAACGGGAGACGCTGCGCGAGGCGCAGTGGATGCGGCCCGACGAGCGGGTGGCGGCGATTGCCGGCGAGGAGTACGAGCCCGAACTCGAAGTCGATCTCTTCACGCTGCTCTCGGCGTTCCGCGACGTGCTGGAGCGGGCGAAGCAGCGGCCGCGCCTGGCGCTGCCGCCCGAGCAGATCTCGATCGAGGAGCGCATCGAGCAACTGCTGGCGCGGTTGTCCGAGACCGAGGCGTGCGGGTTCGAGGACCTGTTCAACGATCTGAACACCAAGGGCGGCATGATCGTGACGTTCCTCGCGCTGCTCGAGATGATCCGCCTGAAGCTCATTCGTGTGTTCCAGGCGGGCGCCATGGGCGCCATCCGGATCTACAAGCGGGCCCGCCCGGTCGACGCGCCGGACCCGATCGGGGATCCGCAGGGGACGTAGTCGGTAGACCGTAGCCCGCCTGTCGGGCGCCGCGCAGTTGCTGGCGATGGGGGACCAGTGAGCGACGACATCAAGACGCCGGACGAGATCGAGGAAGCGCCCAGCGGCGGGCAGCCGGAACCGGTGTCGGCCGCGAGCGAAAAGATCCACGAGCTCGTCATCGAACAGCCCGCTGCCGTGGCGACAGGGGAGCGCGTGGCCGACCCGCAGCTCAAGGCAGTGGTCGAAGCGCTCATCTTCGCGTCGCCCGAACCGCTCACGCCCAAGATGCTCTTCAAGCTGCTCGAGAGCGAGCCGAAGGAGGACGTCGAGCTCGCCGTCCAGTCGCTGCGCCAGGACTACGAAGGCCGCGGCGGCGTGCAGATGGTCGAGGTCGCGGGCGGCTACCAGATCGTGACCCGCCCCGAGATGCACGAATGGGTGCGCCGGCTGTTCCACGAGCGCAGGACGCAGAAGCTGTCGGTGCAGGCGCTCGAGACGCTGGCCGTCATCGCCTACAAGCAGCCGGTCACCGGACCCGAGGTCGCCGAGATCCGCGGCGTCAACACCGCCGGAGTGCTCAGCACCCTGCTCGAGCGGCACCTGATCAAGATCGCCGGCCGCAAGGCGGTGGTCGGCCGGCCGTTTCTCTACGCGACCACGCGCGAGTTCCTGATCCGCTTCGGCCTGCGCGATCTCTCGGATCTCCCGAAGGTCGAAGACCTCGCCGATGTCCTGGGCTTCGAACCGCCCGCCGGGCTGGCCGACAGCGGCCCTTCGGAAGGCCGGCTGCCGCTGGAGGTGGAAGCGGAGGCGCCCGCTGAGGGTGAGGCGCCAGCGGACGGCGAGAGCGCCGAACAGGAGCCGGGCCCCGAGCGGGTGCACTGAGACAAGGGCTCAAGGCTTAGGGCTTATGGCTTCCGGCCTCACCGGGGCTGAAGGCATGGTGAGGCTGTCGGCCATAAGTTCACGGCATAAGCCCAGTCAGGCCCTAAGCCCTAAGCCGTAAGCCTTAAGCCTTTTTTGCCCATGCCTCCCGTTCGCCTTCAAAAGATTCTCTCCGCCGCCGGCGTCGCGTCGCGCCGCGCGGCCGAGAAGCTGATCGTCGCGGGTCACGTGTCGGTGAACGGCGACACCGTGACCGAGCTCGGGTCGCGGGCGGATCCCGATGCCGACGACATCCGCGTGGACGGGCGGCGCATTGCCCGCCCGCGGCGCCATTACATCGCTCTCAACAAACCGCGCGGCTACGTGACCACCCGCTCGGATCCCGAGCATCGTCCCACTGTTCTCGACCTGCTCGGCACGAAGGAGTACATCTATCCGATCGGCCGCCTCGACTACGACTCCGAGGGACTGCTGCTGCTCACCAATGACGGCGAGTTCGCCGAGCGGTTGATGCATCCGCGCTACGGCGTCGACCGCGAGTACGAGGCGCGGGTGCGCGGCGTGCCCGAGCCGGCCGCGGTACGGCGCCTCGCGCAAGGCATCGCAATCGAAGCGCGGCGCACGGCACCGGCGGAAGTGCATCTGGTCGAGACCGGGCGCGGCGCTCGCGGCGACCAGTCGATCGTCTCCATCGTGCTGCACGAGGGCCGAACGCGGCAGGTGCGCAAGATGTGCGAGGCGGTCGGCCACCCGGTCGTCAGGCTGCGGCGGGTGCGCATCGGCCCGATTCGGCTCGGCGCCCTGAAACCGGGCGAATTCCGCGAGCTGACGCGCGCGGAGATCGACCAGCTGGAACGAATCGCGGCCGCGCACACGAAGCAACCGCGCGGCGCGTGATAGACTTTGCCGCTGCCGCTTCAACGGCTCAAGGCTCAGGGCTTATGGCTTTGGGCCTCACTTGGCTGAGGCCCGATGGCTTACGGCCATGAGCTTCAGCCGGCCAACAGCCCCGGTCAGGCCTTAAGTCTTAAGCCTTAAGCCTTGTCCTCATGAATCGCAGACTTACCATCGCCATCGACGGTCCTTCCGGCGTCGGAAAGGGCACGATCGCCAGGCGCGTCGCCGCGCGTCTGGGCTGTCTCCACGTGGATACCGGCGCCATGTACCGCGCCGTCGCCTGGGCGGCAGTGCGGGAGGCAATCCCGCTCGACGAGGAGGCCCGCGTCGCGGAACTGGCGCGAAACGCCGACATCGAAGTGCGCGATGGCTTCACGGGAATCAACGGCCACGACGTGACGCGCGAGATCCGGACGCCGGAAATCGATCGCGGGGCCAGCGCTGTCGCGCGCCTGCCCCGCGTGCGCACCGTGCTGGTCGAGCGGCAGCGCGAGCTGGGCGCCGGTGGCGCTGTTGTGATGGAAGGACGCGACATCGGCACCGTCGTCTTTCCGGATGCCGACGTGAAGATCTACCTGGATGCGGCGCCCGAGGAGCGCGCGCGCCGGCGGGCATCGGACCCGGCGCACGCGGGGAATGGCACGGTGCCGCTGTCCGAGGTGACCACCGAAATGGAAGCGCGCGACCGCGCCGATTCGACGCGCGAGTCGTCGCCGCTCGTCGCCGCGCCCGACGCACACGTCATCGACACGACGGGGTTGTCGATTGACGAAGTGACGGACCGCGTGCTCACCATCGTCCGGACGCGAATGTAGGCGGACGTTCTTCGTTCTTGGTTCTTAGTTCCTGGTGCGGGTTCTTGGTCCTTCGTCCTTGGTGCGCACTTCAGCTCTTCAGTATCTTCGTAGTCCACGCCGACCGCCCGACCGAGCGCCTCAACCGTATCCTGATCCGGCGTGGGATTGTCGCCCGTCGGGGCCTCGTCGCCCAGCGCGTAGGCTTCCTCCCAGTCGGCATCCACATCGCCTGTTGCTGCGGTCTTTCCCGTGGATCGCCCTTGCTTCGCCGTTGTGCGGCCGCTCCTTGCGCGTCTGGCCTTGCCGCCGCGACCGGAGGTCGCCGTCTTGCGCTTCGCCATTGGGGTCCTTTCGCAGCTTGACTGTTTGACGATAAGTATCGTAAACTCTATTGCTTAGCGTGAGACGGCTTCCGCCAACGGGAACCGCCGTCTCGCGCTGGTCATCTTCAGCCCGCCGGTGCTGTGAACCCGGCAAATCCGAACGTCAGGAGGACGCGCTTTACATGGCGAACGTTGACCACATCAGCACTTCCAATCCGGCTGCCCCGGCAGCGGCGAGCCAGGCAAAAGGAGGTGAGGCCGAACCGATGGTTGGGAAAGTCGATCCCGACCATGGCGTCGATCCCGCAGAGTACGCTCGACTTCTCGACATGTACGACACCAGCTTCCGAAACATCTCGGAGGGCGAGGTCGTCAAGGGCACCGTCCTGAAAGTGACGGCGTCCGAAGTCATCGTCGATGTCGGCTACAAATCGGAAGGGGTCATTCCCGTTACGGAGTTCCTCGACGAGAGCGGACGCGTGACGGTGCAGCCGGGCGACCTGGTGGACGTCCTGCTCGAGAAGACCGAAGACAAGGATGGCTACGTCGTCCTCTCGCGCGAGAAGGCCGAGAAGATGAAGATCTGGGACGACGTGGAGAAGGCGTACGCCGACCGCAAGGTCGTCATCGGCCGCGTGATCGAGCGGATCAAGGGCGGGCTGGCCGTCGATATCGGCGTGCGTGCGTTCCTCCCTGGGTCTCAGGTCGATGTGCGTCCCGTACGCAACCTCGATGCCCTCCGCGGGCAGGAACTGCGGATGCGGGTCATCAAGGTGAACAAGAAGCGGGGCAACATCGTTCTGTCGCGCAAGGTGCTCCTCGAAGAGGAGAACGCCGAGAAGAAGAAGCAGACGCTGAACACGCTGGCCGAGGGCAAGGTGCTGCGCGGGGTGGTGAAGAACATTACCGATTACGGCGCCTTCATCGACCTGGGTGGCATCGACGGCCTGCTGCACATCACCGACATGTCGTGGGGCCGCGTCGGCCACCCGTCGGAGCTCTTCAAGGTCAACGACGAGATCGACGTGGTCGTGCTGAAGTACGACCCGGCGACCGAGCGCGTGTCGCTGGGCCACAAGCAACTGACCGCGGATCCGTGGAGCGCCGTGTCGGACCGCTACCCGGTCGGCGCGCGCGTGACCGGTCGGGTCGTCAGCCTGACCGACTACGGCGCCTTCGTCGAGCTGGAGGCGGGCGTCGAGGGGCTCATCCACGTGTCCGAGATGTCGTGGAGCAAGCGCATCAAGCACCCGTCGAAGATCCTCAACGTCGGCGACGCCGTCGAGGCGCAGGTGCTGGGCGTCGATCCGCAGGCGCGGCGCATCTCGCTGGGCCTCAAGCAGATCGAGTCGAACCCGTGGCACGATCTGGCCGACAAGTACCCGGTAGGCTCGCGGATCGTCGGGAAGGTGCGCAACCTGACCGAGTTCGGCGCCTTCGTCGAGGTCGAGGAGGACATCGACGGCCTGATCCACATCTCCGACATGTCGTGGAGCAAGCGGATCAAGCACCCGTCCGAGGTGTTGAAGAAGGGCGACAAGGTCGAGGCGGTGGTGCTGAACATCGACGCCGAGAACCAGCGGCTGTCGCTCGGGCTGAAGCAGCTGGCGACGGACGTCTGGGACGACTTCTTCACGCATCACCACGTGGGCGACACGGTGGAAGGCAAGGTGGTGCGCCTGACCAACTTCGGCGCGTTCGTCGAACTGGCCGAGGGGATCGAAGGGCTCATCCATGTCTCGGAGTTCGATGATCAGCAGGGTGGGGAGAAGATCGACCTGCAGGTGGATCAGACCTACCCGATGAAGATCATCAAGCTCAGTCCGGCCGAGCGGAAGATCGGGTTGAGCATCCGCGCGATGCGGGCCGACCAGGATCGCACCGACTGGGCGACCTACGCGGACAGCACCGGCGGCGGGTCGTTTTCGTCGACGATCGGCGACCACCTGAAGCACCAGTCGTAACCCGAGGGCGGCAGGCGGGAGACGGCAGGCGGACGGTTTCCGCCTTCCGCCTTCCGCCTCACGCCTCGCACGCGCCTCACGTCCCGGGCGCGGCGGGAGCAGCGGGGGGCAGCATGACCAAGGCAGATTTGGTCGAAGAAGTGTCGCGCGTCTCGGACCTCACCAAGAAGCACTCGGAACTCATCGTCGACACCCTGTTCAAGAGCATCATCGAGGCGCTGCAGCGCGGCGACAAGATCGAGCTGCGGGGCTTCGGCAGCTTCCGGCTGCGCAGGCGGGAGCCGCGCAAGGGGCGCAACCCGAAGACGGGCGACCGCGTGGACGTGCCGCCCAAGAAGGTGCCGTACTTCAAGCCGGGCAAGGAACTGAAGGATCTGATCAACCGCGAGATGGCGAAGATCGCCGCAGAGCACCCCGGCGAGATCGATCCGAACCTCTTCGTCGAACGGGTGTAACGCGTGGAGCGGCTGTGGTCGCCGTGGCGACTGGCCTACGTCACCGGCACCAGTGACGCCCAGGGATGCGTCTTCTGCGAGGCGCTCGGCAACGAGGCGGCCCCCCTCGTCCTCTTTCGCGGCGCGCGGTGCTACGTCATCCTCAACCTCTATCCCTACAACAACGGTCACCTGATGGTGGTGCCCAACCGCCACATCGCGTCGCTCGCCGACTGCTCGCCGGAGGAGCTGAACGAAATGATGGAGTTGACGCGGCGCGCGGAACTCGCGCTGACCGAGGCGTACCACCCGCAGGGGCTGAACATCGGCATCAACATCGGCCGGTCGGCGGGCGCCGGCATCGTGAACCACGTGCACGTCCACGCCGTGCCGCGGTGGACCGGCGACACCAACTTCATCTCGGTGATCGGCCAGGTACGAGTGATGCCGGAGGAACTCGAAGAAACGGCTCGCCGTCTGAGGCCGATCTTCGAGCGGCTCGCGCAGGAAGTCCCTGGTCCTTAGTCAGTCCTTCGTTCCGGGTCGCCCAACCGCGGCGCGAACGCTTTCCCCGCTGCGTGCCGGGCTCCGCCCTCCGGCGAACTTCGCTCCGTTCACTTCCGCCTACGCTCGCCAAGCGTCCACGC